>Ga0208491_10042_pt1 | contig 51588 bp, 43 predicted proteins | sample SubbioCSW11_NovA_FD_184819 | JGI IMG/M metagenome (GOLD analysis project Ga0208491, IMG submission 184819) | Serpentinite rock and fluid subsurface biosphere microbial communities from McLaughlin Reserve, California, USA - CR11_CSW11_NovA (SPAdes) | ecosystem: Environmental > Terrestrial > Deep...
TTCTCGAATACTTTGATTTGATGAACCCACCGTCACCATTTAGTGGGCCTCATCAGTTTTCATGTGAAAAATGTGAGGGTATAATGTCACCCAAAAAGTAAGCACGCCCGCAGGCGTGCCTTTTTTATTGGTTAAATTCTTGATAGGGCGCTTACCACTGTTTGATGGATGATACTCAAAACCAGCATGGCAATCAGTGGCGACAAGTCAATCGGTAAGGCGCTGCGCGGCATCAGGCGGCGAAAAGGCGCCAAAAGGGGTTCGGTTCCCTCGTAGAGTATTTTTAGCAATGGATTATTCGGATTATGTGGAATCCATGAGAGCAGAATCCTGGCAAACAAAGCGTAACGTAAAATGGTAAAAAAGTAATGTGCAATCAACGCAGGCTGGTTCAGGCTAACCAACTCCTTATTTTATCTCAATGCTCTACAATTTTCACAATTTATTGTAACACAGGAGAAGCTGTTTTGATAGGTAAATCTTTACCGTGCCAGGGCAAATAGGGATTAATAACCAGGCAGGAATTAACACAATCTTTTGCGAACAATATAATGGAAAGATAAAGCTGAAAGGTGGGTATGACAGTGGAGTTTTATCAACTAGAAGCGTTTGTGATGGTAGCAGGCAATCGTTCCTTTTCCCGCGCCGCAGAAATTCTCTTTCTAAGCCAGCCCACAGTCAGCGCCCACGTAAAAAATCTGGAGACAGAATTGGGCATGCCGCTGTTTGACCGGGGTAAAAGTGAATTGTTGCTTACTCAAGCCGGGGATTCTCTTTACCGCTATGCGCGTAATATGCTGGACATGCGGACTGTGGCAATAGCAGAGTTGCAAGGGAATGGTGAATTAGGGGAGGAAAAGCTAATGGTAGCTGCCAGTTCCGTTCCCTGCCAATACCTGTTGCCCCGCGCTATCGCAGCATTTGAAGCACAATATCCATCTGTTTCTGTCAGCCTGCGTCAGGAAAATTCACGTCAAACATGTGAAGATATTTTTCGTTATCACTATCCCTTGGGGGTAGTAGGGGAAAAGTGTCAACAGCCACATCTCGTTTTCGAGCCAATTCTCGAGGACGAACTGGTTGTAGCAATTCCCAGGCGGGAGGAATACAAAGACCTTTTGCGATACGATTCGCTGACCGGGAATGATTTGCTCGGGAGAAAGATACTGTTGAGGGAACCAGGTTCCGGGACCCGCTCTCTGTTTGAGCGGGAATTACAAAACGCCGGCAATTCACTTGAGCAGTTCAAGGTATCCATCTTTGATAATCAGGAAACCATTAAGCAGGCTGTCAGGCAGGGAGTAGGCCTGACTGTCATCTCCCGCTTCGTAGTGGAAGAGTATGCCGAGTTTGGCTTGTTAGATATTCGTTCCTTTGCCGGTCAAAGGCTAATGCGGGAATTTTGGCTGGTCTATCATCAAAAACGTGTATTTTCGCCGGCTGTCAGCGCACTCTACGCTAATCTCAAAGCATTTTTTCGTCAGGAGGCTCCATGATGAAGGAAATTTATGCCGACCATGCCGCTACCACATTTCCCAGGCCGCCGGAAGTCGTGGAAAATATGGTCCACTATCTGCGTGATATTGGCTGTAGCCCGGGACGCGGAGTTTATCATAGATCGCTTGATGCTGCCAGAATGGTTTATGAGGCAAGGGGCTTACTGGCTCGCTTTTTAGCAGTTCCAGAACCAGAACAGATTATTTTCACACCAAACGTGACCACATCGCTAAACCTGCTCTTCAAGGGCTTGTTGGCAGAAGGAGATCACGTCCTGATCTCTTCCATGGAACATAATGCCGTTGTCCGGCCGCTCTCCCGTTTAGCAAGAGAAAGCAATGTTTTGGTTGAACAGCTTGCGTGTGACCCGGACGGAGCATTGGATCTGCTTAAGCTTCGGCGGGCTTTACGGCCGAAAACGCGGCTTGTTGTGCTCACTCATGCCTCAAACGTAACAGGGACAATCCTTCCTGTTTATGAGGCGGGAGAAATGTTGGCGGGAACAGATACCTTTTTCTGTGTAGATGCGGCACAGACTGCCGGCACAGAAGAAGTGAACTTTGCTGATTTGCAGTGTGACTTTTTGGCGTTCACCGGGCACAAAGGCCTCTTGGGACCGCCGGGAATCGGTGGATTTTGCATCAGCCAACGGGCGGCAGCCGTTACAAGACCATTAGTGGAAGGAGGAACCGGAAGCCGCTCCGAAGATGAGTATCAACCAGATTTTTTGCCCGATAAATTCGAAAGCGGCACACAAAATATGCCGGGTATTGCCGGTTTGGCAGCCGGTGTGCGCATGATCTCCGATATTGGTCTAGCGGCAATTCGCAAGGAAAGAGCTTCGCTTATGGAAAAATTGCTACTCGGCTTAGCTGAAATCAGCGGTGTAACGATTTACGGGACAAAAGAAGCAGCTAAATCTGTTCACACCGTCTCAGTCAACATGGCAGGAGTAGATTGTGGCGACTTAAGCTTTATGCTGGACCAGGCTTATGGCATTCAAACAAGAGCCGGACTGCACTGTGCACCGCTGGCTCATAAAACAATTGGCACTTTCCCGCAGGGAACAGTACGGTTTTCCTTGGGCTATCAAAACACGGCAGACGACGTGGCAGCCATTTTGGCCGCTATGCGCGAAATATCAGCTTTTTAGAGGGCCAGTAGAAATGCCTCCAACACGGTTAACGGTTCGTCAATTGCTCCTACCGCCAGCCAGTAAACGAAGAGGCCGTCAAGCCAGTAGTAATGATCCATGCCCATGCCGGTAACATGATAGATTTGCCGACCCTCCAGCGGGAAGACGGACTCTTCTTTAAAAACTGTGCTGGCCGGCATGGTTTCCACCATCCGTTCCATCAGCATATTGGCTTCATCTACCGTTGGTGAGAGCGAGACCCAGACTGTTACCTCTGCTGCCCCGGAATACTGTGCAATCAGACCGTCCAACAACGGAAAGGGATTTCGATGCAGTTTTAAGATTTCCCGCATGGCCGCTTCCCCGCTTTCGGACGAAACGAGCTGCAAGTCTGCGAATTGTTCAGGCAGGGCAGGCAACTTAGGGGCTTCCGCGGGAGTATCGCCGACTGCAGGCGGCGCAGGAGCCGCAGGGGTCGCCTCCGGCAAGAGCGAGGGGGCAAGCAAGAGAGCTAGGACGGCCAAAAATAACGCTAAAATGATCAGTATAAGCTTTTTAAGCATTTCAAACCTCCAACTCTGATTAAATTCTTTTGTATTTGTTACTTCTTAAACAAATGAATATCTTAAACTGTATTCTGACGCATTTAATAAATTCCTGCCGGAAATTATGATATAATAACAAAAAAGATTCCAATTAGAACAGGGGGGTTGTCATGAAAATGGATGAATTGGCAAGCCAAGTTAAGGAGGCTTCGCTTCTCTTGGCTGCCGCCGGCACAGAGCAGAAAGACAAAGCGCTTCAGCTTATTGCCGCATCTCTATTAAGCCGAAAAGAAGAAATTATCAGTGCAAACCGTGCGGATCTGGAACGGAGCAGAAAAGAGAATCTGCCGGCGCCTTTATTAAAACGCTTGATATTTGATGAAACAAAAATTGTTGATGTGACGGAAGGGATCGCCAGCCTTCTTGCCCTGGAAGATCCTGTGGGCAAAACATTGCTGTCAACTGAGTTAGACGATGGTCTGGAGTTGTACAAAGTAACTTGCCCGATTGGGGTAATAGGCGTTATTTTCGAATCAAGACCTGACGCCCTTGTGCAAATCGCTACTCTCTGCCTCAAAAGTGGCAATGCTGTGCTCCTGAAAGGCGGGGCGGAAGCCAAGGAGACTAACGCCATCTTGGCTGAAATTATTATCAAAGCTACGACGGAGGCCGGCCTGCCCGCAAAATGGGCTGCTCTCCTGGCTACTCGCGCGGATGTCAACGAGATGCTTAAAATGGACAAGCAGATTGATTTAATAATTCCCAGGGGTTCCAATGAATTCGTCCGTTATATTATGGATAATTCAAATATTCCGGTAATGGGTCACGCGGATGGAATTTGTCACTGTTATGTTGACAAAGAGGCTGACCTTGCCATGGCGGCTAAGATTGTGGTAGATGCAAAAACGCAATATGTGGCCGTTTGCAACGCCACCGAGACTCTTTTGGTTCATGAAAAGATTGCAGCTGAATTTTTACCTGTAATTAAAGAAGCGCTGGTCAAGAAAAATGTTGAGTTGGTAGGTTGCTCCAGAACAAACACATTGATTGCTGTTAACCTTGCCACAGAAGAAGACTGGAAAAGCGAATATCTTGATTATAAGTTGGCAATCAAAGTTGTTTCCACTCTTGAGCAGGCCATTAACCATATTAATACGTACGGTTCCGGACATACCGATAGCATTATCACCGGAAACGAAGTAAGAGCCCGTCGTTTTATGGATTTTGTAGATGCGGGCAACGTCTTTTGGAACTGTTCTACCCGCTTTAGTGACGGTTTCCGCTATGGTTTTGGGGCAGAGGTCGGGGTTAGTACAGGCAAGCTCCACGCCCGCGGACCTGTAGGTTTAGAGGGGTTATTGATTTATAAGTATAAGCTATTGGGAAATGGTCACGTGGTTGAAGATTATGCCAACCGCTCCAAAACATTTAAACATAGAAATTTGTACAAAAAATATTAAAACGAGCGAGGCTGGTCAATGACTAAGAAGAAATACAACCTGTCAGTTTTTGGCTGTCAGATGAATGAACGTGATGCCGAGACGCTGCGGGGTTTCCTTGAGGAGCTGGGTTATGAAGAGTCGGCTAAAACAGAAAATGCTGATTTGGTAATCATCAATACTTGCGCAGTGCGGCAGAAAGCAGAAGATAAAGTATTTGGTCTAATTGGGCGGCTAGGCAAGTTGAAAAAGGACAGGCCTGAGATGATGATCGCCATTTGCGGCTGTATGGTACAGCAGGAAGGCGTTGCGCGGAAACTAATTAGAAAACACCCCTTTGTCGATTTAGTTTTTGGCACGCATAATATTGCGGCGTTTCCAGTATTGTTGCAGCGAGCGGCAGAAAGCAGTGAGCCTTTGCTTGATTTATGGGCTGAAGCAGGCGACGTTGTTGAAGGGCTGCCGGTGAGCCGTAAGGATGGAGTTCGCGCTTGGGTTAACATTACCTACGGCTGCAATAATTATTGTGCCTATTGTATTGTGCCGTATGTGCGCGGGCGAGAGAGAAGTCGTCATCCGGCTGAAATTATGGATGAAATTAATGATCTGGCCAGACAAGGCTATCAAGAAGTAACGCTATTGGGACAGAATGTAAATTCATACGGCAAGGACTTAGGTGAACAGTTTGACTTTTCGGATTTACTGCAACAGGTTGATCGGGAGGGCGGGATAAATCGCATTCGCTTTATGACTTCCCACCCCAGAGATTGGCATGAAAAATTGGCCCGTGTGATTGCGGAAGGAACAAATATCTGTGAGCACGTTCATTTGCCGCTTCAGTCCGGCAGCAATCGTATCTTAGCTTTAATGAACAGAGGCTATACCCGGGAGCATTACTTGGCACAAGTGGAAATTTTGAGGCGCCATCTGCCTGATTGTGCTATCAGCACTGATTTGATTGTGGGCTTCCCCGGAGAAACAGAAGAAGATTTCTTGGCTACTTTGGAAATTGTGGAACAGGTAAGTTATGACGCAGCCTTTACCTTCCTTTACTCGCAGCGTTCCGGTACTCCGGCAGCAAAAATGCCGGCACAGATTGGCAGTGAAGTGAAGAGAGAGCGTTTCAAGCGGCTTTTAGAAATTCAAAACAGACATAGTCTGCACCATAATTTGCAATTGGTTGGCAAAACAGTTGAAGTATTGGTGGAGGGAAAAAGTAAAACTAACCCAGCTGTGCTAAGCGGACGAACCAGGGGAGGCAAAACGGTGAATTTTGCGGGCGAGGACGTGCGCGCCGGAGATTTGCTGCAGGTAGAAATCAGCGAAGCCAAGACGTGGAGCCTATTGGGGAGGATAAACGTTGAAAACCGAAACACCAATGATCAAGCAGTACAGGGAGATTAAAGAGCAGCATCAGGACAAGCTCCTCCTTTTTCGCGTAGGAGATTTTTATGAGCTTTTTTTTGAGGACGCTAAAGTAGGGGCGCGAGAGTTAGAAATCGTGCTAACCTCCCGGGACAGTCATGTGCCACTGGCAGGCTTCCCATACCATGCCCTTAATACATATCTGGGTCGTCTGCTTGAGCGCGGTTATAAAGTGGCTATCTGTGAACAGATGGAAGACCCTAAATCAGCCAAAGGTATTGTAAAGCGAGAAATTGTTCAGATAGTTACGCCGGGAACAGTGATGGACGTCTCCTTGCTTGACGAAAAAAGCAATAATTATCTGGTTTCCGTTTATATCGGCAGAGGCGGCTGCGGTCTTGCAGCGGTGGATGTCTCTACCGGCGAATTTATCATGACGCAGCAGCGGGGCAATTTATCGGAAAAGTTTCTCTTAGACGAATTGTGGCGCTTGCAGCCGGCGGAAATTATCATAAATGAAGGAGCGCAGCATAAGCCGCTGCTAACAGAGGTCTTAAACAGGTTGGGCGGTGAGTTGATTGCCCAGCCTTGCAAAGATAAATGGTACACGCTGAAGCATTCTCAGGAAATAATGTTAAGCCAATTTGAGGCGAGCAGCTTAACAAGTCTGGGCTGTGCCGAATTGCCTTACGCTTTGCCGGCCGCCGGCGCCCTACTGGCGTATCTGCATGGCAACAGACAAAACGGTCTGCAACATTTACGCAAACCACTTGTTTATGATCCGGATGGCTGCATGCTGCTTGATGCCGCCACAAGGCGCAACCTTGAACTGACAAGAACCATTCGTACTGAGCGGAAACATGGTTCATTGCTCTGGGTGTTGGACAGAACGAAGACGGCACTGGGAGGCAGACTGTTAAAACGCTGGCTTGAGCAACCGCTGCTGGAACCGACGGCAATTGCAGCACGGCAGGATGCGGTGGAGGAGTTGATGACAGACTTTGCCTTGCTCGATGATGTCGGCATCCTATTAAAAGAAGTGTCCGATCTGGAACGTTTGTTGAGCCGTGTTCACTCTTGCGGCGCTAACGCACGGGATTTACTGGCATTGGGCAAGACATTGGCTTTATTACCTGCAGTACAGGAATTGCTGCTGGGTGGCGGCAGAAGTATGCGGGCGCTTGCTGAGCGCATTCCGCTGCCCGCAGAGTTAAGCAATTTTTTGCTCTCTGCCTTAGAAGCTGAGCCGCCGCTTTCTCTGCGTGAAGGTGGTCTCTTACGGGACGGCTTTGACTTTGAGTTGGACCGGTTACGCCTTATCTGTAGAGGTGGGCGCGAAACAATTTTAGATGTTGAGCAGCGGGAACGTGAACGAAGCGGGATTAAATCCTTAAAGGTTGGCTACAACAAAATATTTGGTTATTACATTGAAATTACGCGAGCCAACGCCAGCTTAACCCCGGCCGATTACATCCGTAAACAGACCTTGTCGAATGCGGAACGCTTTATTACCCCGGAGTTAAAAGAGCTTGAAGCGTCGGTGCTGGGCGCGGAAGAAAAGATTTGCGCGCTGGAGTATGAGTTGTTTTTGGCAGTGCGTGAGCGGGTGGCCAGCCATACGGTTGAGATTCAATCTGCTGCGGCGGTATTGGCGGAACTGGATGTTTTTCATTCCCTAGCACTGATCGCACGTGAATACCGCTATGTGCGGCCGGTTGTAGATGAGAGCGGATTGCTGGAAATCTTGGACGGACGGCATCCAGTATTGGAGCGTGTGGCGCAAACAGGGATGTTTGTACCAAATGACACTATTTTGCATCCGGAGACGCAGCGAATTTTACTTATTACCGGGCCAAACATGGCAGGCAAATCAACATATATGCGGCAAACGGCTTTAATTGTGCTCTTGGCCCAAATAGGCAGCTTTGTACCGGCCAGAAAAGCCAGGATTGGCATTGTGGACAGAATATTTACCCGCATTGGTGCTGCCGACGACTTGGCGGGCGGCCAAAGTACTTTTATGGTAGAAATGAGTGAAGTAGCTGATATTTTGGCGCGGGGCACAAGCCGGAGCCTGGTTTTGCTGGACGAGGTGGGGCGCGGCACAAGTACATTTGACGGTATCAGTATCGCCCGTGCTGTGCTTGAGTATCTTTACCGCAAAACGGGAGCCAGAACTCTTTTTGCCACCCATTATCATGAACTGACTGATCTGGTGGAAACGTTTCCTGCTGTGACAAACCTGGCCACAGCGGTAAAAGAAAAAGGAGAGGAGATTATTTTTTTACATAAAGTTATTGCGGGCAGTGTTGACCATAGTTATGGGATTCAAGTGGCACGGTTGGCCGGATTGCCAAAATACGTTGTTGAGCGCGCTCGTGAGATTTTATTGGCACTGGAGTCGACGGCTATAGGAGTGAGGGAGGCGGCGCCGGCAAAAGAGGGAGAACAACTTCGGCTTTTTTGCGACCCGGAACTCTCTAATGCTATCGCTGCGGTAGAGTGCGTCGATTTAATGACCACTACGCCGCTGGAAGCGATGCAGTTATTATACAGCCTGCAGCAAGCCCTGAAAAAGGAGAGTATCCATGGGTAAGATTCAGATGTTGGATGATGTGACTGCCAACCAGATTGCCGCCGGCGAAGTTGTTGAGCGGGCGGCAGCTGTAGTGAAAGAATTGGCGGAAAATGCCATCGATGCCGGCGCGTCAAGCATAGTCATTCAAGTTGCTGGCGGAGGGCTGGAAAGTATTCGGGTGAGAGACGATGGCAGCGGCATGGCGGCGGAAGACGTGCCATTAGCATTGCAGCGTCATGCTACCAGTAAAATTAAGACTGCTGAGGATCTGGCTGTCGTCACATCTTTAGGGTTTCGCGGTGAAGCATTGCCCAGTATCGCCGCTGTTAGTCGCTTTCGGCTGATCACACGTCAAGCAGATGAACTGGTGGGCACAGAAATTGTGGTTCACGGCGGTCAGGTGATCAAAGTGGGTGAGGCAGGTTGTCCCTCTGGTACCGAAATCCTGGTAGAAGGTTTGTTTTACAATACTCCGGCCCGCTTGAAGTTTTGCAAGAGTGAAGGGGCGGAGAATGCCAAAATTGCCGATACTGTTCAGCGACTGGCGTTAGCATGGCCAGAGATTTCCTTTGTTCTGACGGTGAACGAGAAAAATCAGTTTGTAACTGCGGGCAATGGCAACCTTGAGGACGCGGCTGCGCAGGTGCTGGGAAGGCAGAATATGCGCCAGATGATACGGCTGGACTGGCAAGGTCCTTTAGTGACTTTAAGCGGTTTTACCGCCAAGCCTGCTTTGGCCAGGGCAAACCGAAATCTTCAGTATTTTTTTGTGAACCGGAGACCGGTTCGTTCACCGTTGTTAAGTGATGCGCTGCAAACAGCTTACCAGACGCTTTTGCCTAGAAATCGTTTCCCTGCAGCCGTTTTCTTACTAACGATAGAGCCACACGAGTTGGATGTTAACGTTCATCCCGCTAAGCGAGAAATTCGCTTTTCTCGGGAAAGAGATTTATACAGACAGGTACTGGCCGCTGTGAAGGATGCGCTGAAACAAACAAACTTGGGGTTTGAAGCGGGAGATTTTCGCACTTCCGTGATGAGAGAAACTCCAAGCAACGCTAATTTATATGATTTACTGCCTGTGCAAGAGGCCCCGGCACTTAACAATTTCCTTTCTGTTTTGCCCTCGGATGCCCCCGTTAGCAATTTTGCCACTAAAACTTGTCTGCAGCAAGGCAGAGCAGTGTCTCCGTTTCCTCGCTTGCGGCCCATTGGGCAGTACCTTGCCACCTATCTTCTCGCTCAGTCTGAAGCGGGAGAGTTATATGTGATCGATCAACACGCGGCTCATGAAAGGATACTTTACGAACAACTGAAAAAAGAGCTATCGGCAGGTTCCATAACTGTCCAGGAAGTAATCCCCCAAACTTTTGAGTTGGATCCTTTAGCGGCAACGGCGTTAATGAAATCCCTAGATCTTTTTGCTGTTTTGGGTTTAACATTTGAAACATTTGGCAATAATACGTTTATTCTGAGGACAATTCCGGCTTTTTCTCACCGTTGCCTTAATCAGGATGATCTAATCGAAATTATGGCGGCAGTCCGGGGCGAGGCAGTTGAAACAACTGCTTTTTTCGAGAAAATACTGCAGATGATGGCTTGTAAAGCTGCGATTAAGGCAAATCAGTTAATGGAGCGGCGGGAGATGGAAGCTCTTTTGGAACGGCTTGCAGAAACTGATGGCCCCTTTACCTGTCCGCATGGACGTCCTACAGTGCTCGTCTTTTCCGAACAAGCACTCGCCAGGAATTTCCGGAGGCGCTTATGAAAGGAAAACTGCTGGTTATCACAGGTCCAACCTCTGTAGGGAAATCGGCTTTGGCTGTGGGAGTAGCAAAAACTATAGGCGGCGAGATTATTTCGGCCGATTCGGTACAGGTATATCGCGGTTTAGATATTGGTGCGGCAAAACCTACCAGGGCTGAAAAAGAAACAGTTCCTCATCATTTGATAGACTTAGTGGATCCTAACCGGAGCTTTAGCGTAGCTCAGTATCAACGGCATGCGACCAAAGTGATTGCTGCTCTGCATAAAGAGGATAAGCTACCGGTTTTGGTGGGGGGAACGGGATTATATCTAAGGGCGGTGGTAAAAGGATACGCTTTTGGTGAAGATGCAGAAGACGAGCTATTGCGGCTCCGGTTGCGTCAAGAAGTAAAAGAATTTGGCGCTGAGGCTCTGCATAGCAGGTTAAGCGCCATAGATCCGCAGACTGCGGCAAAACTTCATCCCAATGACTTGCGCCGGGTTATCCGTGCTTTGGAGTTTTATGAAAAAAGCAGGCAGACCATTTCTGAGCAACTGGCAGCCACACCGCAGGAAAATGTATACGATACCCTACTTTTCTGCCTTACCATGCCCCGGGAATTACTCTATCAGCGGATAGAAATGAGGGTGGAAGAAATGTTGGCGGCAGGTTTAGTAGATGAAGTGCGAAGCTTGTTGGCCGCTGGAACATCCCCTGATGCTAAGTCGATGCAATCACTTGGCTATAAACAGATAGCAGCTTATTTGTCAGGGAAATTATCTTTGGCGGCGGCTGTTACAGAAATAAAGCGTGACACGCGGCGTTTCGCTAAAAGACAACTAACTTGGTTTAGGCGAGAGAGAGAGATGATTTGGCTGGACTTGACTAAATTTAACAGCAATGCTGAGCTGGTGGCAAATATTTCAAGGACGGTTGCAGGATATTTTAGCCAAGAATCGAATAGTTAAGCGTATCTGCTTTTTTCAAAAATAATCGTCTGGAGGGGATGGCATGAATAAAGGCCCTATAAACTTGCAGGATAATTTTCTTAATATCGCGCGCAAAGAAGATATGATGCTGACCGTCTTCTTAGTCAACGGCTACCAGATTAAAGGGACGGTTCGCAGCTTCGACAATTTTACTATCCTGCTAAATGCAGACAACAAGCAGCAGTTAGTCTATAAGCATGCCGTGTCCACTATTATTCCGTTTCGCAATATTAACTTGGCTCAGATTACTGAATAATGCCGGAGTAGGCAGAAAGAAAGGGCAGCCTTGCTTTCGATTGTGAAGGCAACGACTGTCTTTTTTTAACAAGTATAATGGAATAATTGCCCGGAAAATTCCGCCTCCAGCAGATAATAACTTAATGGAGGTTTTGACTTTGGAGAAGGCCGTTCTGGTAGGCTTGGAAACCCAGCATAGGCAGTGGAATATCGAAGAAACCATGCAGGAGCTTGTCCTGTTGACAGAAACGGCGGGTGCGCAAGCGGTGGCTGAAATTATGCAGAAGCGCCCCAAGCCGGATTCTGCTTTTTATGTCGGTAAAGGAAAGGCAGAGGAAATCCGGCTCCTTGCAGAAGAAACCGGGGCAGATCTGGTAATTTTTGATGATGAACTTTCCCCTACACAAAAAAGGAATTTAGAAAAAATAATTGAGGTGCGGGTTGTAGATCGAACCGCCTTAATTCTCGACATTTTTGCGAAGCGCGCTAAAACTCATGAAGGTGTTTTGCAGGTAGAGCTCGCGCAGTTAAATTATCTGTTGCCGCGTCTCACAGGTTTTGGTATCCAACTTTCTCGGCTTGGCGGAGGGATCGGCACGCGCGGCCCAGGTGAAACTAAGCTTGAAGTGGACAGACGGCGTATTCGCAAGCGTATCGGTGATTTAAAGGCAGAAATCGAGGAAATCAAAAAACACCGCAGCTTGCACCGCAAGGCCAGGCAGGCTGCATCGTTGCCAGTGGTAACTATTGTTGGCTATACTAATGCAGGGAAATCTACTTTACTTAATGCGTTAACTGCCTCCGACGTATTCGTGGAGGACAAGCTCTTTGCCACATTAGATCCCACTACCCGCCAAGCTGAACTCCCCGATGGCAGCCGTTTTTTGCTGACGGACACGGTTGGCTTTATCCAGAAGCTTCCTCATCATTTGGTGGCAGCATTTCGCTCTACGCTGGAGGAAGTTCTGGAGGCGGATTTACTTTTACACGTGGTGGATACGTCTCACCCCCAGGCGGCTGCACAAATGATTGCGGTAAATCAACTTCTGCGGGAAATTAACGCGGAACACTTACCGGTATTTATTGTTTTTAATAAAATGGATTTGCCTGAAGCGCATGCTGCGTTGCCATTATTGTGTAGCGACTGGCCGGATCATCTGGCCGTATCTGCCAGAAACGGAATTGGTCTGGCAGAACTTTTAAACCGTATAGATGAAGTAATTCGCGGTGGACATCAGCGTCTTGAGTTGATATTGCCTTTTGGTACGGAGAAAATTTTGTCTAATATTCGTAGCCACGGGAAAATAGAAGCAGAGGAATATACGTCGGAGGGAATACGAATCAGAGCCGTTTTGCCAAAACCATGGGCCGCGAAAATACTAGATAGTCTCGATAAAGGAGCGGCTAAACTTGCTGGAGACGACCAGTTACTTTAAATATCGAACGTTGATACACGAAATAGAGAGACAGCTTATGGCGACTTTCCAGGAGATTGACGATCTGGTGCTGATAAACCAAGCCAGAGTGCTGGACGCTTTCCGCGCAGAACAGGTGGATGAGACCTGCTTTTATGAATCTACCGGATATGGCTATCATGACCTGGGTCGGCATAAGCTAGATAGCCTTTATGCCAGGGTATTTGGCGCGGAGGCTGGGCTGGTTCGCCCCCAGTTTGTCTCAGGTACCCATGCCATTGCCTGCTCTCTCTATGGTGTGCTGAAACCCGGCAACCGCCTGGTTTCTTTAACGGGAAGGCCATATGATACTTTATCTAAAGCCCTTGGCCTTTCCTCTACCGAAACTGGTGGTCTGCACGACCAAAACATCAGCTACGCTGAAGCCGATCTGACTACAGGGCTGGACCAAGAGTTGCTAGACAATATTCTGGCTGAAAGGGCTCAAGTAGTCTTGATTCAACGCTCGCGCGGCTATGCTCAGCGCCGGTCGCTGACTCTGGCTGATATTACTGATTTAGCTTTAGCGGTGAAGAAAAGACAACCGGATACAATTATTTTTGTTGATAACTGCTATGGTGAATTTGTGCAGGAGCTGGAGCCTTGTCATGGCGGAGCCGATTTAGTTGCCGGTTCTTTGATTAAAAATCCTGGCGGCGGCTTAGCTGTAGGAGGCGGTTATGTTGTAGGTCGTGCTGATTTAGTGGAAAGAGCTGCCTGGCGCTTAACCGCTCCTGGCCTTGGTGCGGGGGTCGGTGCCATGGGTACAGTTAAGCGACTCTTTTTTCAAGGGCTATTTCTCGCCCCACATCAAGTAGGGCAAGCTTTAAAAGGAATGGTGTTGGCTGCGGCACTTTTTGAGCGATTGGGTTACTCTGTTGACCCCAGTCCGACTGAAAAGAGAGGAGATATTGTCCAGTCGATCTCTTTGGGCAGTCCGGAACTGTTAAAGTTATTCTGCCGGGCTGTCCAGGCTGCATCGCCTGTAGATAGTCATCTGACGCCGCAACCGGCTCCCATGCTGGGTTATGACAATAAAATTATTATGGCGGCAGGTACTTTTGTGCAGGGGGCGAGCAGCGAATTTTCAGCCGATGGGCCCCTGCGGCCACCATATACGGCATTTCTTCAAGGCGGGCTTACATACGAGCATTGTAAGCTGGCACTGGCTGAGGTATTGGCAGCTTTGAAAAGTCGCCATTATTGACAATTTTCTCGGGCAAACGCTATAATCGTAAAAGATAAATAAACTTTAACAACAGAAAAGAGGAAGATTGCATGGCTTACACTAGAAATGATGTATTGCATTTTGTTAAAGATTTAAAAATCAGGTTTATCCGCCTTCAGTTTGCAGACGTTTTAGGAATTTCTAAAAATGTGGCAATCCCGGTGGAGCAATTAGAAAAGGCTTTGGACGGCGAGCTGATGTTTGACGGTTCGTCCATTGAAGGTTTTGTTCGGATTGAAGAGTCCGATATGTATCTGCGCCCTGACGTTAACACTTTTGCCGTTTTTCCCTGGAATACGCATGCAGGTGGTGGGGAAGCACGACTGATTTGCGACATTTACAATCCAGACGGTACTCCATTCGAGGGGTGCCCGCGCAACACACTGCGCCGTTCTATCGCAGAAGCGGCATCTCTAGGTTATGAGCTAAATGCTGGTCCGGAAGCGGAATTTTTTCTCTTCTTAAAAGATGAGCAAGGACGTGCCACTACAAAAACCCATGATCGCGGCAGCTATTTTGATTTTATGCCTGTTGACCTGGGAGAATCGGCGCGCCGTGATATGGTGCTAACTCTGGAAGAAATGGGCTTTGAAGTGGAAGCATCCCATCATGAAGTGGCGCCGGGGCAGCATGAAATTGCCTTCAAATATGCTGATGCCTTAACGACTGCTGACAATATTGCCACTTTCAAGCTGGTAGTACGCACCGTCGCCATGCAGCATAATCTTCATGCCACTTTTATGCCCAAACCGATCTTCGGTATTGCCGGATCCGGTATGCATACCCATCAATCTCTTTCTAAAAATGGGCAAAATGCCTTTTACGATCCGTCCGACCCTTCTCAACTCTCCGATATTGCCCGCTATTATATTGGCGGTTTGCTGCACCATGTCAAAGGCTTTACTGCTATTACTAATCCACTGGTCAACTCTTATAAGCGTCTCGTACCCGGCTACGAGGCACCAGTCTATATCGCTTGGAGCGAACATAACCGCAGTCCGTTAATCCGCATTCCTGCCAGACGCGGCGTTGGCACAAGAATTGAGTTGCGTAACCCCGATCCGTCCTGCAACCCCTATCTCACCTTGGCTGTGACACTGCGTGCCGGTTTAGACGGAATTAAAAATAAAATTGTACCACCGGCCTCAGTGACTCAGAATATCTATGATATGTCTGCGGATGAACGGGCGGCTCACGGGATTGACAGCTTGCCAAAGACGCTGGGCGATGCCCTGATAGAGCTTTCAGCTAACAGTGTTATCAAGGAAGCATTGGGAAAACATATATACGAACATTTCATGGAAGCAAAAACCATTGAGTGGACTCAGTATCGTACCCAAGTACACCAGTGGGAAATTGATAATTACCTGACTGTTTTCTAGAAAAACATCCTGTATTAAAGAAATATTAAACTAAAAAACGCTCGCTTAGGGAGGAGGGTATAATGACTCAGGCAATGAACGGAGGGAATGAATTGGAACGCTTAACCGGCGGAGAAGAAAATTCTCTGGCTAAAGAGACATTCGAAGTGACTGGCATGACTTGTGTGGCTTGTGCAAACGGCATCGAAAAAGCACTGCAGAAGAAAGCGGGAATTAAGGAAGCGGCTGTTAACTTTGCAGCCGAAAAAGTTATCGTTCTCTATGACAGAACTAAGACGAATCGGCGTGAAATAATTTCTGTCATTGAAGATTTAGGCTATGGCGTGCTTACGGAAAAAACAGAAGGACAAAACGGCCGTGACAAGGAAGCACAGGAGCAAGCTGAACTGCTTGCACGTAAACGGATTTTGATTTTTGCCATGGGAATTACCGCAATTATTGAAATCATTATGTTACTTGAAATACTTTATCATTTTCATCTTCCTTATCATAACTGGGTTATGCTGGCGGCTGCCACACCGATTGTTTTTTGGGCCGGATTACCGACGCACCGCGGCGCTTGGCGTTCCATCAGCCATGGCAGTACCAATATGGATGTATTAATTTCTCTGGGAACCTTGTCCGCTTATGTCTGGGGTATCGTCTCCTTTTTTATCCCTTACACAGTTTCCTTTATGGGAATTTCCGGAATGATTATGTCTTTTCACCTGTTGGGACGTTATCTAGAGGCTATTGCCAAAAGCAAAACATCGAGCGCTATCAGAAAGCTGCTGGAACTAGGCGCTAAAACAGCTCGCATTATTGAGGATGGCGTTGAAAGAGAGATTTCGGTTGACCTCGTTCGGGTCGGAGATGTTATTGTTGTCCGTCCCGGGGAAAAAATCCCTGTTGACGGCGAAATTATTCAAGGTCATACAACTATTGATGAATCAATGGTAACCGGCGAAAGTTTGCCGGCTGAAAAAACAGTAGGTGACCAAGTAGTGGGTGCCACTATCAATAAAAACGGCTTTATCCATTTTAGGGCTACAAAAGTAGGAAAAGATACTTTTCTAGCGCAAATTATTAGGATGGTTGAGGAGGCGCAGGGCTCCAAGGCACCTATTCAAGAATTAGCAGATAAAGTTACAGGCTACTTCGTTCCCGTAGTAATCATAATTTCGCTCGCTACCTTGTCTGGTTGGCTACTGCTTGGCGGCGTAGAAGCACTGGACCGGGCTGTTTTTGCCGCAATTGCCGTACTGGTAATTGCTTGTCCCTGCGCTCTGGGATTAGCAACACCTACCGCCATTATGGTAGGTACAGGAATTGGTGCGGAACGCGGCATTTTGATTAAAGATGCCACCAGCCTGCAGACTATGTTGGATGTAGATACGATTATCTTTGATAAAACCGGGACCATTACCAAAGGAGAACCCTCTGTTACAGAAATAATCAGCACCGGTGAGCTTGCAGAAGACGAGCTGCTGCGTTTGGCAGCCGGCGGCGAAACAGGTTCGGAGCATCCGCTTGGTCAAGCAATAGTGCGCGCAGCCCTGGAACGTGCCATAAAACCTGATAGCACCACCGATTTCCAAGCTATTCCCGGCAAAGGGATCAGAGCCGTAATAGCTGAAAAAGACGTGCTTTTGGGCAACAGAAAACTGATGGCTGAAATGGAGATTAAGATTGACAGTATGGAAAAGACGATGGCAGGACTGGAAGAAGAAGGAAAAACTGCCATGTTGATCGCTGTAAACGGACGACTGGCTGGGATAATAGCTGTTGCTGACATTGTAAAGGAAGATAGCAGACGTGCCATTGCAGCCCTGACGAAGGCGGGGCTTACCACCGCCATCCTGACCGGTGATAATGAGCGTACCGCAAAAACAATTGCCCGACAGGTGGGAATCGACCGGATTTTGGCGCAAGTACTGCCGGATCAAAAAGAAGCGGAGGTGCGGCGCCTGCAGGAAGAGGGGCACGTGGTGGCGATGGTTGGCGATGGGATCAATGATGCTCCAGCGCTGGCACAGGCAAATGTCGGTATCGCCATCGGCAGCGGCACAGATATTGCCATTGAGGCAAGCGACATAACTTTAATTCGAGGTGATCTTACTTCGGTGGTGACAGCGATTAGTTTGTCGCGCCATACTTTCAAGATTATTCGTCAGAACTTATTCTGGGCTTTCGCTTATAATGTGCTGGCCATTCCAATCGCAACCTCAGGTCGCTTAAGCCCTGCAATTGCTGCTCTGGCCATGGCCTTGTCTTCCATATCTGTTCTTTTGAACTCTCTGCGGCTGCGGCGCCAGAAATTCGATACAGAGCTAAAATGAAGAGGAGAAGAGAAAAGGCTAAACGAATTCTTGCTATTTTGCAGGAACAAAACCCTCATCCCGTCACTGAATTAAACTTTGAGACACCGTGGCAATTGTTTGTGGCCACCGTGCTCTCCGCCCAGTCGACCGACAAACAAGTCAATAGAGTAACGGCCCTCTTGTTTGACAAATACCCCTGTCCTGCTCAACTTGCTGCGCTTACGCCGGAAGAATTGGCGGAGGAAATTAAAAGCATTGGGCTGTTTCGCTCTAAGAGCAAACACCTGGTGGCTTCGGCTAAAGCATTGCTGGAGAGACACGGTGGTGAAGTGCCGTCAGACCTCACCTCTTTGCTGGCCTTGCCGGGGGTGGGTCAAAAGACAGCGAATGTTATTTTGGCAAGTGCTTTTGGCATTCCCGCTTTGGCTGTCGATACTCACGTTTTTCGTGTAGCCAACCGGATTGGTTTGGCTCAGGCAAAGACGCCGGCAGCCACAGAAAAGCAGTTGACTTCTACAATTATTCGTGAATTATGGGCTGATGCTCACCACTGGCTGATCTTACACGGACGTTACATTTGCCATGCTCGCAAGCCACACTGCTCGCAGTGCTCTCTCAGTGAGCACTGCGATTATTTCCATGGTCAAAGAAAGAAGTAAAGGTTGGTGGATTTTATGCGGCTGTTAAGGAGAATATTTCTGACTGGTTTAGTAATATTGCTGCCGTCAATTATTAGTATTTATATTTTAAGTTTGACGTTTAACTGGGTCGATTCATTGCTTGGCAACCTGCTGCGTCAGTATCTGGGCGTGAGAATCCCCGGACTGGGACTTCTGATTACCGTAAGCGCAATTTTTGTTACAGGCTTGGTGGCAAATAATGTTTTTGGCAGCAGAGTGCTGAAAATGGTCGAAAATGGTTTTGCAAATATTCCTTTGATAAGGCCCATTTATACTGCAACCCGGCAGATAATCGACGCTTTTTCGCTCCAGCGCAAAAGTGTTTTTGATTCGGTAGCTATGATTGAATACCCGCGTAAAGGCATATATGGCCTCGGTTTTGTAACCGGCAAAAATTTAGGAGAAGTCCAAGCGAAAACCTCCAAAGATGTGGTTGCTTTGTTTATGCCTACAACACCTAACCCCACGTCAGGTTTTCTGCTTTTGGTGCCGCGTGAAGATTTGATACCGCTGGAAATGTCGGTGGAAGAAGCGCTGAAACTGATTATTTCCGGTGGTGTAATTGTCCCTGACTGGCCCCTAAGTCCGGTAAAAACGGACCAGCATTGCATATCGCTCGAGACAGGCAGTTGACGCTGTTTTTAACTGAATGGGACAAGGGGACAGGTGATTTGTCCCAGATTGCAAACATTAACTGATTGAGAAGATTTAAATAACAGGATACCTAATATCTACTCTCCAGATTTGTTGTGTTCACATCAGCACTGTGGTAGAATCGGTGATAAGTGACGCTTATCCCTCCTTTGGCGAATTGCCTTGGAAACAAGTCCTGGTGTTGCATTCCGGTGTTGCATTAACGAGGGGAATAGACTGGCTTCGTACCTACCCGCCTGCGGTTTGCAGATGGCGAAAGGAAGTGCCCATATAATAACAGAGATGAGGTTGGTTTTTTTTATATTAGGAATGACCACGGTCGGCTTTTTAATACCTAAATTTAGACCAGACTTAGTGGCTCTAAGCTCACTGTTGACCCTCCAGCTAACGGGGATACTCACTCTGCAGGAGTCCTTAACCGGCTTTGCCAATAGTGTGGTGATCATGATTGCTGCCCTGTTTATTGTGGGAGAAGGCATACTTCAAACCGGGTTGGCTCAACAGGCAGGAAATATGCTAGTGAAGTGGACTGGAAACAGTGAATTGAGAGTGACAATGTTCATGCTGACCCTGGTTGCCATTTTAAGTGGATTCATTAGCAATACCGGCACCGTTGCCATTTTGTTGCCGGTGGTGGTCAGTTTAAGCAGGCAGATGCAACTCCATCCGGGGAAATTGCTGATGCCTTTAGCTTTTGCCAGCAGTATGGGGGGTGCTTTGACTTTAATTGGGACGGCTCCTAATCTAATTGCCAGGCAAAGCTTGATTGACCACGGCTACCCAGGGCTGCGTTTTTTTGCCTTTACTCCCATTGGCCTAGTAATTTTATTGGCAGGAATTGCATATCTATGGTTTTTTGGCCGTCGTTGGCTGGATAAACCCTTGGAAAAAGAAAAGAAACTCACAGGAGTTTTTGACGGGGAAGATTTGCTGGAACAATACCGTATTGAGAACTTCATTCATCCTGTTTTGGTGCCGGCAGACAACAGTATTGTAGGAAAAACACTGAGAGAGCTCTATTGGCCCAGTAAGTTTGGTGTAACCGTCTTAGAGATTGTAAAGAAAGAAGGGGAAAGCCGCTTACGCCTGCCTTTTAGTCCAGTCTCCCGGCGCTTAACTGCCGGTCCCAATTATACAGTAGATGCAGGAGATGTTTTACTGGTCTTTACGGAAGTAGAAAAATTAAATAGTTGGGTTGAAAAGACAGGCCTCGAAAAAGTTCAGGCCACATTATCAAAGGAATATCGACCTGAAGAATCTAAAATGGCTGAAGTGATTTTGACCCCCAATTCTCGTTTAATCAATACTTCTATAGAAGATATTCATTTTCGAGAAAAGTATGGGTTGACTATTTTGGCGCTTAAGCGTCAATACAAAGGCTCAAAACGCCCGTCACCAGATGCTGAGCTTGCTTATGGCGACGCGATGCTGGTTCATGGAAAGTGGGAGGATATTGATCTTTTGGCTCAAGAGAAAAATGATATGGTTGTGCTAAAGCATGCAGTAGAGCCTGCTAAACAGAATCAGCCGATGCGGGCTGCTATCGCCGGACTTATCCTTTTGTCGATGCTGGTGATGCTGGTGCTAGAGTGGCTGCCTGCAGTCACTACAGTGATCTTCGCCGCATTACTAATGCTATTGTCTGGTTCCATCAGACATGCGGACCAAGCTTACCGGTCGGTGAACTGGCAAACAGTAGTGCTGATTGCCAGCATGCTGCCAATGGCTACCGCATTAGAAAAAACAGGAGGGGTGAAGTTTCTGTCTGAAGGGTTAATTTCTGTTTTGGGGGCTTTTGGCCCAATGGTGGTGCTAGGGGGACTTTATGCAATTACATCTCTGCTCAGCCAGTTTATCAGCAATACGGCTACAGCCGTCTTATTATTTCCCGTAGCCATTTTAACAGCTCAGCAGATGGGGGTGAGCCCTGTCCCCATGGTCATGGCAGTTGCTTATTCGGCAACCATGGCCTTTGCCACTCCTGTGGCTACTCCTCCAAACGCCATGGTTATGGCAGCAGGGAATTATACTTTTTTTGACTTTGTCCGAGTAGGGGTACCCCTGCAGATTTTCATTGCTCTGATTACAGTATTCATTCTGACTCTGTTTTTTCCTTTTTAACACAAAGAAGGAAGTCACGATATTTTTGGGACAAATCACCTGTCCCCTTGTCCCAAGTTAGTTTTTGCTTTTATTTTAGAAACAAGAATGCCGGCTGCAGCCGGCATTCTTGCTTTTGCTATGAAATTATCTTGGTCCTTAATGTCAAAGTTTTGTGGCGTGGGAATGTTAATGAATATAACGGAAAACACCGATAACTTTACCTAATACAACAATATGTGGGGAAGAAATCGGTTCATAGAAGTCGTTCTCAGGTTGCAGGCGGATATGGTCTTTTTCCTTAAAGTAGCGTTTTACCGTAGCTTCACCCTCCAGCATAGCCACCACAATTTCACCATTTTGGGCATCTGCTTGTTGTCGCACTATTACTAAGTCTCCGTCCGTGATAGCGGCATTGATCATACTATCGCCTCGCACTCTAAGAAGAAACACTGTGTCCTGATGCACCAACATCTTGGGCAGAGGAAAATAGTCCTCAATATTTTGCTCTGCCAGTAGCGGTTCGCCCGCAGTTACATGACCAACGATAGGAACGTTGACAATATCCTCGATAAACGGAGAAGCAGAAAGATAATCGAGCAGTTCGATGGCTCGCGGCTTAGTCGGATCCCGGCGGATGAACCCTTTTTCCTCCAGTTTCGCCAGATGAGCATGGACAGTCGAACTGGAAGACAAACCTACCGCTTCGCCAATTTCCCGAACAGAAGGCGGATAATTTTTTGTTCTTACCTCGCGGCGGATGTAATTGAGGATTTGCAGTTGTCTTGTTGTCAGGTCGTCCAAACGGCAACACCACCCTTTTAGCTGAATTATACCATAACCTACAAAAAAATCAAACATTCGTTCGTGTTTAATATATAATCAGAAATAAGCATCAAAATTAATTTTAATGTGTTTAATCTCAATATTTAGCAGGAAACACAGAAGATATGTTGAATTAATCTGCGTGTTATAAAAATTCAATTTGTAACACGCATTAAATCATACGAGGGGGGAGAAATAGTAGAATGATTTCCAGGTCTTATTTTAAGCAAAAAGGTCTTCTGAGTCTGTTATTAATCTTGCTGATGTTGCCGCTTATTGCAATTGGTGGATGTGGCGGTGGTGCACCGGCCTCCGGTCCTGACGCATTACCAGCGGCAAAAGAAATACCGCGAGAAGCGCTGACTATTAGTCTGGAAGGAGGCGACTGGGGATACCCGTCTCCCTTTACCCATTATCCAAGGGGCCCCGGCATCTTTAAAATGCAGCTCATTTTCGACTCGCTGCTGGAAAGGGCGGAAGATGGTTATATTCCCTGGCTGGCGGAGAGCTGGGAGGTAAGCGAAGATGGCAAGACTTACCTCTTTAACCTGCGGCAGGGCGTTAAATGGCATGACGGCAAAGATCTGACCGCAGATGATGTGGTTTTTTCCGTGAACTATTATCGAGAACACCCTCCGGTTTCCATATTTTTTGGCGGGATACTCCTCGATGAGAAACATGTGCTTGAAGTTAGCGCAGTTTCAAGATACCAAGTACGCTTTGTCACTGCTGCTCCGAATGCCACTTTTCTGCCGGCTGTAGGGTCGGCCCGTATTATCCCCCGGCATATCTGGGAGCGGGTGGACAATCCCCGGGAATTTCTCGCACCGGAAGCGGTAATTGGCAGCGGTCCTTACCGCCTGATAGACTACAGCAAGGAACACGGCAAATATCGCTTTGAGGACTTCGACGCTTTCTGGGGTCCCCGGCAAAGGGTGGATGTAATAGAGTTTGTCCCCGTTAGCGATCCTGTCCTGGCTTTTGAAAAGGGAGAAATTGATCTGATAGAAGATTTGTCTCCGGATCTGCTGCACCGCTTCCAGAACAATCCGGAATTTTCCATCAGGGAAAATCCCGGTTTCTGGGGCTTCCGACTGAGATTTAATTTCGAAAGAAACAAACTGTTTCAAAACAAGGCCTTGCGCCAAGCAATGGCCTATGCAATAAATCGTCAGGAGCTGGTAGAAAAAATTGCTCGGGGAGCGGCCATTCAAGGAAATCCTGGCATACTTCCTCCGCAACACGTTTGGTATAACCCCGCTGTTCCAAAATATGAACATAACATTGAACGTGCCAAGGATTTGTTGGAGCAGTTAAAGCAAGCAAATTTATCCTTTACTTTGCTGGTAGGCCAGGATCGGGAGGTTAGAATCGGCGAGCTCTTAAAAGAACAACTGGCTGAAACAGGTATCCAGCTAAATGTGGAGTCGGTAGATATGAAGTCTCGTGATGCCCGGATTCGTGAAGGACAGTATGAACTTGCCTTGGTTGGTCACGGGGGCTGGGGGGGCGATGCGGACTACTTGCGTACCCGCTTTGCCGGTGAAAAGCGCGACTGGTTTAGCGGCACTCCCGGCTACAATAATCCTCTGGTAAACGAGTTGGGACGACGTCAATTTGCTGAAGTTGTTGAAAATAAGCGCAGGGAGTTGATTTTCGAGCTGCAACAGGAACTGGCGCAGGATGTTCCCGAAATTCCCCTTTACTATACCACTGGCTATAGTGTTTATCGACCCGGCAAGTACGATGGCTGGATCTATATGTTCGACCACCATTTCCTCTCCCACAGCAAACTCTCTTTCCTTGAACGGTAATAGTTTTAGTTTGCTCCTATTAGTTCAATACACTTCAAGCGGGAGGTCTAAAAATGTGTATAAAAAAAACACAATGGGAAAAATCCGTGGATTTTCACGGGCACGCTTGCATAGGGCTGGCTTTGGGCTACAGGGTTGCCGAGGCGGCGCTTCGGGCCTTTGGGCAGAAGCGGGCTGAGGATGAAGAAATGGTTGCCATTGTGGAAAACGACAGTTGCGCCGTAGACGCTATCCAGGTGATTACCGGCTGCACCGTGGGGAAAGGAAATATGATCCTGCGTGATTTCGGCAAGCAAGCCTATACTTTTGCCCTGCGCGATCTGAATAAAGCGATACGCATTACAATAATAAGCCATGCCGGGGAAAAACATGAAGCACTGCCGGCGCTGCGTCAAAAAGTTTTAGCCGGTGACGCTTCTGCAGAAGAGAAAGACCTTTTTCAGAAGATAAACGACGAGCTGCTTAAGGATTATCTTACTCGACCTCTGGAAGAGGTCTGCAAAGTTGCAGAGATTGACTATGACTTGCCACAAAAGGCGCGCATATTCCCTTCCGTAACTTGTTCCTGCTGTGACGAAAAGGTCATGGAGCCGCGTGCCCGCCTCAAAAGCGGCAAACCGGCCTGTATCCCCTGCGCCGAGAAGTATGATCGGGGCTGGGGAAATATTTAGCGACCGGAAAGGCAGTAATTAAGAGTAATGGAGAAAAAAGGCTTGACTATTTTTGAATACTTTATTACTTTAATGATCATTCTGACTATAAACTTTTTTTTGCCCCGCCTCATGCCTGGAGATCCATTTTTGCACCTCTCCGGAGAGGCTGGGCTGGAGTTCGTAACTTTTACGGCAGAGCAGCGGGAATATTTCATTGCACATTATGGGCTGGACCGTCCAATGTCTGAACAGTATTTCCGCTATCTGTCAGGTTTGCTCAGGGGCGATCTTGGTTTCAGCTATTATTATAAGGCTGATGTTGCCGCGATTATCCTATCGCGTATTCCCTGGACTTTGTTGATGGTCACTGCTGCCACCTTTTTCAGTTTACTCCTCGGAATTTTTCTGGGCAGTTTTTCCGCCTGGCGCCGGGAAGCTTGGCAGGATAAAGTTACTTATTTACTTATTGTCATATTCTCAGAAATTCCTGTTTTCTTGCTTGGGATTATGTTGTTAATCGTCTTTGCAGCCGGTTTGGGGCTATTTCCTCTTTCCGGGGCAATTACCCCTTTTTCCGGATATACAGGCTTTGCATTGACAAAAGATATACTTCACCATGCCATGCTTCCCGTAATTGCCCTTTCCCTTACCCGTGCAGGAGGAATCTATCTGCTGGTTCGCAATAGCCTTACCACTATCCTGGCTAAAGATTACATGCGCACTGCCCGCGCTAAAGGCCTCAGTGAGGGGCGTATCCGTTACCGTCATGCGCTCAAAAACGCCATGCTTCCCTTAGTAACCCGGGTGACTATGCAGCTGGGGGGTATGGTGGGTGGCGTAGTACTGGTGGAAAATATTTTCGCTTACCCTGGGCTGGGCAGACTAATGCAGGAAGCGGTATTTGTGCGTGATTATCCCCTGCTGCAAGGCATATTTCTGGTGCTGGCTTTCAGCGTGCTAACGGCTAACCTGCTGGCTGACTTGCTCTACCGGTTCCTGGATCCGCGGATAAGAGAAATTTAAAAAGATGGCTGGCTGACTCAAATATCAATTATAAAGGTTGTTGAGTAGTAAAAGATTATATTTATACTATCGGGAGGTTGTAACTTGTCTCTGCCTAGGCTGAAAAGTGTTAAGAAAATCTGGCAAGAAATGACAAATTTTGGTCGGATTGGTCTGCTTATTCTTTTGCTGCTGATCTTCATGGCATTGGCCGCTTCCCATTTAACCTGGCACCCTCACAATGTTTCTTCGGGACCACCGCTCGCGCCTCCGGGAAAAGCGCATTTACTTGGCACCGACGAGCTAGGGGTGGACCTCTGGGCGCAGATCTGTTACGGGGCACGGGTAAGCTTGATTGTGGGGTTGGGAACCGCGCTGATGGCCGGTGCTGGTGGGGGAATTGTTGGTACTTTTGCCGCTTACCGGGGCGGAGTTATTGACCGTCTGCTCATGCGCTTGATCGATATCATGCTCGTCATGCCCAGCTTGCCGGTCATGATCGTGTTAGCTGCATTTATGGGTTCCAACATACGTAATATAATTCTTGTTCTCGTCCTGTTCTCCTGGTCGCACCCGGCCCGTATTATGCGCGCACAGGTACTGTCTTTAAAAGAACAGGGATATATTAAAATGGCTCGTGTTTATGGCGGCAGTGATCTCTATATTATTTTCAGACACCTCTTGCCTGAGCTTTTCCCCATAGTTGCAGTCAGTATGATCCGCTTAGCCAGCATGGCTATTGTTGCCGAGTCAAGCCTTGCTTTCCTGGGATTGGGGGATCCTACCTCCCGCAGCTGGGGACTGATCATTAACCACGCTTTAAATTTCAGCGGCATTTACTTCACCCCTTTTTGGCAATGGTGGCTATTTTACCCTTGGCTGTTTCTAACCCTGCTCGTTATTTCCCTGGCCTTTTTGGGTCGGGATCTGGAACGTATTGCCGATCCCCGGATGGCAAAAGGCTTATAAAATCGGGAGGTTATTCCAATGCCAGCACTCGAAGTGGACAGTTTGCACGTAAAATACCACTCCGCCAGTCAGCCAGTGCAAGCTCTGGCGGATATTTCCTTCTCCCTTGCCCCAGGGGAAACGCTTGGCATCATCGGTGAATCAGGAAGCGGTAAGACGACCTTAGCTCTAGGCCTCATGGGCTTGCTTGATAATAAAACTAGTGTGGCTGGAAAAGTCATTTATGACGGTTCGGAATTGCTCTCTCTTGACGAAACCAAACGTAAAGCCTATCGCTGGAAACGCATAGCCATGGTTTTTCAAAATTCCTTGGAGATTCTAAACCCGGTATTAAACGTGCAGGAGCAGGTGGGCGAGCCGCTGGTAAAACACCTGGGCTTAAAAAAACTGGAACTGGAGAATAAGATAAACGAATTGCTTGATCTGGTTGGTCTGGAACGTGACTGGAAAACCGCATTTCCACATCAACTTTCCGGGGGTATGCGCCAGCGGGTGCTGTTGGCCATGGCTCTTGCTTGCCGTCCCGAACTGTTACTGGTAGATGAACCAACTACCTCTCTTGATCCAATTGCTCGCAGGGAGATCATTGAATTGCTGGAACGCCTGCAAAAGGAATATGGTTTTGCCATGGTGCTGATCTCCCACGACTTAGCCTGCGTCGCCCGCCTGACGCGGCACCTGCTGGTGCTTTATGGAGGTAGGATCGTGGAGGCGGGGAAGACGGAAATCCTTTTAGAAGATCCCCTGCACCCCTATACGCGTGGTTTGATTAATGCTTCCCCTAACTTTTTTGCTTTCCGGGATCTATGGGGAATTCCCGGTGAGCCGGACGGCGGCAATGCAGCGGGTTGTGCTTTTGCTCCCCGCTGCGTCCAATCTCTGGAACAATGCAGAAGCGAGATCCCAGTACTACAACTACTTTCAGGTGGCCGGAAGGTTGCTTGCAGTCAAGGCGGGATTATGACTTTGCTGGAAGTAAAAGGGGTAAGCAAGGCATACCGTTTGCATAACAAAACGATTCAAGCTGTAAATAGCATTGATCTAGAAATCAGGCATGGTGAGGTTCTTGGGCTATTAGGAGAAACGGGGTCAGGCAAATCAACCTTGGCTCAGATTCTGGGAAGGATTATTAAACCTTCCGCAGGACAAATTACCTTCCAGGGAAAGCCTCTTAACGGCGAACTAACCCGCCGGGAAAAAGGAGTCCAACTGGTGATGCAGGATCCTTTTTCTTCAATCAGTCATCGCTTTAAAGTGGGTCAGACACTGCGAGAACCTCTGGAGATCAACAAGGTGGGAAGCGAGCAAGAACGGGAGCGCAGAATCATTGAGGCCTTGACTCGGGTACAGCTCCCTTTTGATGAACTATTCTTGAACCGTTATTGCTATGAGCTAAGCGGCGGACAACGGCAGCGCCTTGCCATAGCCAGGGCTCTCGTTATGAAGCCAGCCTTGTTGCTGGCTGATGAGATAACTTCCATGCTTGACCCATCCTCTCAGGCCAACATATTGCGCCTTTTAAAAGGCCTGCAAAACTTGGAGGGGTTTGCCATGCTTTTTATTACCCATTCCTTAGACTTGGCACGCAAGGTAGCAGACCGTATCATGGTGATGCGGCACGGATCAATATTGGAACAGGGTTCTACACAACGCATTTTCACTCGACCCTGTTGTTGTTATACCAAGGATTTGCTGGCTGCGGCTTTTGAGCATGAGCATAATTAAATACTTTTGGTTCTAATGAGCAATTACACCCATGATATTTATTCCATAAAGGACCCGCGCCTACTCATTAATGCTGTTAAGGAGGCAAGCGGCTATAAGCCGGTTTGCGTTAAAATTGCTGCTGTTTCAAACCGATTGACTTTCTTCTTGACACGTACATATGTTTGTGTTAGATTATAAGCAAACGTATGTTTGGGGGTGACTGCTATTAAAACTTACGCAGCTTTTGCTTCTCGTCGCAAGAAGAAGGAGAAACATATCCGAAAAATATGGCGCTTCTCACTGGCATTTGCATCCTGGTTGTTGATAGCGGGTGGGATCGTTCTGTCAGGCAGTCCTGCTGAAAGCGAAGTAAGCCAGCCTGTAAAGGTGGTTGTTGACAGCGGCGATACACTGTGGACGTTAGCGAACATCCATGCCCCTTGCGGCATGGATGTTCGGGATTACTTGGATGAAGTTTTAGAAAAAAACGAGCTAACCGGCGTGCTTATCTATCCGGGTCAGGAAATAGTTCTGCCTTAAAGATTTTAGAGACGGAAGAGGTATAATTTTAGCTTATTCCTTTTTTTGCGGAGAAATGTTGAAGCCGTTTAATTTCGTCAAGGAGAGCAGTTTATTGATTCCGTTTAGATAAGCTTTTATTGAAGCTTCAATTATATCAGTGGAAGTACCGCGACCGACAATCGTCTTGTCCTGGTATTTTATCATAATCGAAACTTCACCCAGAGCGTCGCGACCTTCTGTTACGCCGCGTAGATTGTAGGTTTCCAGACGTGGGCTGATGCCGGTAATCTTATCAATAGCATTATAGGCTGCATCAATAGGACCGGCACCGCAATCTGTTTCTACAAATATCTGCTCACCTTTCTTTAACTTGATGACAGCGGCAGGGATACTCTTTGAGCCGCTGACAGTCTGCAGATATTCCAGGGTGTAGGTAGGGGCCGTATAGGCCAAACGGTCTGCCATTAAAGCTTCTAAGTCTTCACGGAAGACTTCTTTTTTCTTGTCGCCTAAAATCAAGAATTCGCTGAAAAATTCTTCAAACTCGCTCTCATTTAAACAAAAACCCATTTCCTGTAACTCGTGGCGAACAGCATGTCGGCCGGAGCGCGCCGTGAGAACCATCTGTGCCGCTTTTCCGCCAATCAGGTCGGCGCTGATAATCTCATAGGTGGACATATTTTTCAGAATTCCGTCTTGATGAATCCCAGAGGAGTGAGCAAAGGCGTTCATGCCAATTATAGCCTTGTTTACTGGCACAGGAATGCCTGTAAGGCTGGAAACCAACCGGCTCGTTTTGTAGATTTCCTTATGGTTGACTTCAGTATGAAAGCGGCTGAAATAGTCCTGCCGCACGAGCAGTCCCACCACTATTTCTTCCAGGGCAGCATTACCGGCCCGTTCGCCGATCCCGTTAATATTGCATTCCACTTGGCGCGCACCGTTTTGCACGGCAACCAGCGAATTGGCCACTGCTAAACCTAAATCATCATGGCAGTGAACGCTGATTGTGGCTTTATCAATATTTGGCACACGCCTGATAAGTTCGCTGATCAATTGACCATACTGCTCTGGGACTGCGTAACCCACCGTGTCCGGAATATTGATTACGGTGGCGCCGGCTTTAATAACAGCTTCAATGACACGACACATATAGCCTAACTCGCTGCGGGTGGCGTCTTCCAGCGAATATTGGACGTCCTGGGTATATTTTTTCGCGTATTTTACTGCTGCCACAGCCATTTCCAGTAAAACTTCTGGGTCTTTACGCAGTTTATCTCTCATATGAATTTCAGAGGAAGCGAGGAAGGTGTGAATCCGTGGCCGCTCGGCGTATTTAATAGCTTCCCAGACAGCGTCTATATCCGCCTGAACTGTCCTGGCTAAGGCAGTAATAATTGGACCCTTTACTTCTTTTGCAATAGTTTGCACAGCCATAAACTCACCTGGGGAAGAGACTGGAAAACCACACTCTATAATATCTACATTTAATTTTGCCAACTGCTTGGCAATTTTTAATTTTTCCTCTAGGTTAAGACGTGCCCCGGGCGTCTGCTCACCGTCACGTAGTGTAGAGTCAAAAATCATCACTTTTTCGCTCATTATAGATTCCTCCCCAGCTGAAATTATTTTGGAAATAAAACACTTCCGCTAATCATAACAAAAATGGTGGAAATGTCAAATATTTTTTACGGATTCGTCTTTAGTGATTATTAATAAAGAATTGCAATTCGCCAATTTGTCAAAGGAGGGAAGGAAATTACAGAAAATTTATCGAACTTTAGTATTAATGAAAATTCAGGCAAAGGGGTCTTGACCATGTCTAAGAACCAAATAAGCGCTGAAAGCAGGTTGCACCTTATGGTGCAAACATCAACATCCCTATTTGTTTATTGGGAAATTACACAGGAATTTCTGGATTTAGCCCGCGCAGCGCTACATGAGGAATTTACAGGACTTTGGCTCCGCCTGATGAGGGAGGGAGAAAACGGTTCCGAGGAAGTGGAGAGCCGCTTTATAACTACTCACTTAACTAACGGTTCGCATTATTTTACAGGCAAAAAACCTTACAGTGTTTATTTTATGGAACTTGCCGTTGCTTATCATGGCAGCTTTTTTACGTTGCTTCGTTCTGTCTCAGCTTTTTTGCCGCCTGCCGGCAGGGTAGAAGAGAAGATTAACAGCATAACCACATCTCCCGGGATTACCCCGCCCGCTCTTCCTTTTGCCTATTCTCCCACAAATCTACAATGCACGCGAGGTGAGTAGCATGGCAAAAGGTCACTTAAATCTTGTTTTGCATGCCCATTTGCCCTTTGTCTACTCCGCGAGAGAAGAACACCATTTGGAAGAGCGCTGGTTTTTTGAGGCAATGACCGACTCTTATCTGCCTCTGCTGATTATGTTGGAGCGCTTAGAGCAAGAAAAGGTACCTTATGCTCTTACTCTTTCACTTTCGCCCACACTCTTAGCAATGTTGGAACACCCGGTGCTAGCGAGACGCTACGAGGACTATTTGCAGCGTTTGATTAGATTGGCAGAAAGCGAAGTAAGCCGTACTAGAGGACAGGAGCTGTTCCACCGCTTGGCATGCTACTATAGAGAACGTCTCTGCGTTCTGCACCAGATTTATCTTGAACGCTACCATAGCAATATTACAGCTGGCTTCGCATCTTTAGCAAAAAATGGAAAACTTGAATTGATTACTACCTGTGCGACTCACGGCTATTTGCCGCTGATGCAAACAAATGAATTGGTAAACGCACAGATTCAGGTGGGTCTGGATGCCTTTGCTGCTCGCTTTGGTTATAGCCCACGGGGGATATGGCTGCCGGAATGCGGCTATTTCCCTGGGCTAGATAAGATCTTGGCCGAAAACAAGGTTGAGTTTACCTTTGTTGATACCCACGGCTTGAAAAACGCCTGGCCTCCACCGCAGAACAATGTTTACGCTCCTGTGCGTACACCGGCCGGCGTCGCTATTTTTGCCCGTGATCCAGAGACATCGTCTCAGGTGTGGAGCATCCAGTCCGGATACCCCGGTAACCCAGATTACAGAGAATACTACCGCGACATAGGATTTGACTTGGATGAAGCCTATCTCCAGCGTTTTTTGCCTTATCCGGTTCGCATAGGTACAGGATTAAAGTATTGGCGTGTGACAGGTAATAACCTCTCTAAAGAGCCATATGATCCTTGGCTGGCGTTAGAGAGGGCGCAAGAACATGCCGGCAACTTTCATTTTAACCGTGAGCGGCAAATTGAATATTTGGCTGCCAGGCAGGCCGTTATTCCGGTGGTGACTGCGCCATACGATGCCGAGCTTTTCGGCCATTGGTGGTTTGAGGGTCCTGATTTTCTCGAGTCGTTGCTTCGCAAAGCTGCTGAGTACTCTGATGTGTACACACTTTCCACCCCTTCCCGCTATCTTGATGCCTACGGTTGTCAAAATACAGCTGAGCTATTTCATTCCAGTTGGGGAGAAGGAGGGTACAGCAAAGTTTGGTTAAACCCGAAAAATGACTGGCTTTATCCGCGTTACCATCAGGCGGAAAAATGTTTGATTCGTCATGCTGCCGCACTCCCCAAGCCTGATGCGGAGAAAAAGTTACTCCTTAACCAGATGACAAGGGAACTTTTCTTAGCGCAAAGCTCAGACTGGGCTTTTATGCTCAATGCCGGCACAACTCACCAATATGCCACGCAAAGGGTTCTGGCGCATCTCGAAAATTTTAGTCGCTTAGATACAATGATCTCAAATGGGCAGAATTGCGGCGCGGAACTGACGGCAATGGAGATTACCGGGTCAGATTTGTTTCCTGTTTTGAAGCCGCAGTCTTTTGCTCCAGAACAGTTTTCCGTTTTAACCTGTCGAGAGGCTGAACCTACAGTATTAATGCTTTCCTGGGAGTACCCGCCGGAAATAATGGGGGGGCTGGCTAGGCATGTGGAAGACCTGAGCCAGACGCTTGCGAAACAAGGGCAGCCGGTTGCTGTCTTGACGTCTCGGACTGGCACTACTGCCCCGTATGAGCAAAGTGGCGGTGTATATGTATATCGACTGGCCCCTTACCAGAAGGCTGGGGAAGAGATAGATTTTTACGACTGGGTAATGCAGTTGAATTTATTATTTTTTAATTTGGCACAGCAAATTGTTTCCGCCAACAATACTATGATTCTTCATGCCCATGACTGGCTGGTAGGAGCCTCAGCACTTGAACTGAAGCGCTACTTACAACTCCCTCTGGTTGTCACTATACATTCGACCGAATTTGGCCGCAACGGGGGCCTATTTACTGATTTGCAAAGAAAAATTCATGCGCAGGAGCAGAAACTGGCGGAAGGTGCAGACCAGCTTATTTGCTGCAGCAATTTCATGGCTCATGAAGTTTCCCGGCTTTTCTCTGTGCCTTTGAGCAAGATTTCGGTTATTCAAAACGGCGTAATGCCGGAAAAGGTGGTGGCAAGACGGCTACAGGGTGAAGAACGGCGCAAATACGCCGATGATAAAGAGGCGATCATTTATTTTGTCGGTCGCCTAGTACGGGAAAAAGGAGTCGAAGTGCTCATGCGGGCGTTGATTTCCGTCTTGCCTGTTTTCCCAAACACTAAAACGGTGATTAGCGGTAAAGGGCCGATGCTGGAATTACTGAGAAGACTGGCAACTGAGCATGATGTTGCCGACAAGGTGCTGTTTACCGGCTTTGTGACTGACGAAGAACGAAACCGGCTGTTGGCCACCGCCGATATAACAGTACTGCCAAGCTTGTATGAGCCTTTTGGTATTGTGGCACTTGAGGCTATGGCGGCAGCAGCCCCGCTAATTGTCTCTGATGTAGGGGGATTGGGGGAAGTGGTTCGCCACGGCAGCGATGGCTTAAAATTCCCACCGGGAAACCATCTGGCTTTATCTGCTGCAATCAACACTTTGCTGGCTGATCCTCTGCTGCGAGAGCGGTTGGGGCGACAGGGCAAAGAAAGAGCGGATACAGCATATTCCTGGCAAGCGCTGGCTAAGCAGACGAATCAAATCTACAAACAGCTCTGGGAGGAAGCACAACCAGCTCTGAAAGCAGAATAAGGAGGCAGATGAATGCCAAGACCGCTTGTCTTCGGGAACGGTCAATTGCTAGTAAATATGGATGCATCATTAAGCATCCGTGATCTATATTTTCCCTATGTCGGCCAGTTAAACCACGTAGGCGGACATTTTTGTACATTTGGCATCTGGACTGAGGGTCACTTCTCATGGTGTTATTCTTCAGCTTGGGAAAAAATCAGCGGCTATAAGCAGGAAACACTGGTTAGCGATATAAAAGCTACCCACAGAGAGTTGGAGCTTGAGCTCTTGATTAACGATGCCGTACATTTTACAGACAATATATATCTCAAACGCATGAAAGTGAAAAATACGGCGACACGGCGCCGCGAAGTACGAATCTTTTTTGCAAATGACTTTTCTATCGACGAAAGTGAAGTAGGCGACACGGCCGTCTTTAATCCGGAAATTTCGGCAGTGTACCATTATAAGCGCAACAGATATTTCTTAGTAAACGGTCGAGCTCACGGTGAACGAATTTTTGAATATACTACTGGAGTGAAGCGTTTCGGCGGCTCGGAAGGGACTTGGCGAGATGCGGAGGACGGTAGCTTGGCCAATAATCCCATTGCTCAAGGTTCTGTAGACAGCACCATTTCTTTTCGCATGTTCCTAGAGGCTGGAGAGGAAAAGACGTTATACTACTGGCTGGTAGTGGGCAAAAACTATCAGGAAGTGCGTCAGCTCAACGATTATGTTGTAGACCGTTCACCTGCGCGGTTGTTAGACAGAATTGAGAAATTCTGGCAGAAATGGGTTAACAAACAGGAAACCGCATTTCTCAACTTGCCTCAAAATGTGGTCGATCAATATAAACGCAGCCTCCTCATTCTCCGCACCCAGATAGACCGCAATATGGGAGCGATTATTGCCGCTAATGATTCGGAAATTCTGCATTACAATCGAGACCACTACAGCTATATGTGGCCTCGTGACGGCGCTCTCGTAGCCATGGCCATCATCCAGGCCGGTTATCATGAGATGGTAATTCAGTTCTTCTATTTTTGCGAAAACTCCCTCACAGATAAGGGATTCTTGTTGCATAAATATAACCCGGACGGTTCGGTAGGCTCCTCTTGGCACGCTTGGATAGAGCACGGCCGTTCGCAGATACCAATTCAGGAAGATGAAACCGCGCTTGTAATCTGCGCGCTCTGGGAATATTATAAGCGGCACCGTGACCTTAATTTTATTCAATTTTGTTACCGGGGATATGTTAAACCGGCTGCCGATTTCATGATCAATTATATCGAAGATATTTTCAATCTGCCTAAGCCCAGTTACGACCTCTGGGAGGAACGGCGCGGAATCTTTACTTATACTGCCGCCACCGTATATGCGGCGCTGAAGGCGGCTGCCCATTTTGCTGAAGTCCTCGGAGAGGATGAAAAACAGCATGTTTATCAGGAGGCGGCCCAGAAACTTCACCAGGCGATCTTGGAACATCTTTATGATCAAGAGCTGGGGCGATTTATTCGCGGATACCTTGTTAAGGCGGACGGCAGTTATGAGAAAGATACTACGCTGGAAAGTTCGCTTTGGGCCCTTTTTGCATTCGATGTGTTGCCGGCAGATGACGAAAGGATTGTGCGCACCATGCAAGCCATTGAAGAAGGGCTTTGGGTGAAAACTGATGTGGGTGGCATTGCTCGCTATACTGATGACTACTATTTCCAGAAAACTAAAGACATTAATACTGTTCCAGGGAACCCGTGGATAATCTGTACCTTGTGGCTGGCTCAGTGGTATATTGCGAGGGCTATAAAACCGGATGAACTGTCACGGGCGGTAGAATTGCTGCTGTGGGCCGATCGTTCTTCCTTATTTAGCGGAGTGCTGCCGGAGCAACTTCACCCCTACAGTGGGGAAGCGCTTTCTGTTGCGCCGCTCACTTGGTCACACGCCACTTATGTTGCTACCGTCTGTGCTTATCTGGAAAAATATAAAGAATTAACTTCTATAACCTGCCATTGGTAAATCAGAAGAATGGAGTAATAGTGATGCAGGAAAAACTTTATGCCGCCGTAGATCTTGGCGGCACCAAAATCTATGCGGTATTGGCTGAAAATTGCGGGCGCATTTTGAGCAGTGTTCGCTACGACACACAGCTGGATCAAGGGCCCGAGGGAATTTTGGAGCAGATGGCAATTTCCGTCAGAGAGGTATTGGCACAGGCTGGAGCCGGGTCGGATCGCCTTAGCGCTGTCGGCGTTTGTCTGGCAGGATTTTTCGACTGGCAAAGGCGGGTGCTGATTCATTCACCAAATATTCCCGGCTTGGATCAGATCAGAATGGAAGAACGGTTATCTGAAAAATTACGCGTACCTGTACTGGCGGAAAATGATGCAAACGCCGCCGCCATTGGCGAAGCACGCTGTGGTGCAGCAGCGGGCAGTCAAGATGTTCTCTATATTACTGTCAGCACGGGGATTGGTGCAGGCTTGGTATTGGGTGGTCAAATTTACCGCGGCACTCGGGGCTTTGCCGGTGAAGCAGGCCATATGGTCGTTAAGCCTGATGGATTCCTGTGCGGCTGTGGGCGCCGCGGCTGCTTGGAGACGGTGGCATCAGGTACTGCCATAGCCCGTGCAGCTAATGAAGTGTTGCAAAGCGGAAAAGCAACCCTGTTGCGGGAACTGTCTCGACAGCAGGGGGGAACGGTGAATACTGCCACTGTTTTTCGTGCTGCCCGAGATGGAGACAAACCTGCGCAGGAGATTATCTCTGCAGCCATTTATTATCTCGGCATCGCGCTCGTTAATCTGGTGAACATGTTGAATCCTGAAATTGTGGTTATTGGTGGCGGTGTCTCCGCGGCGGGAGAGGATCTTTTTGTTCCCCTGGAAAAGGCGATCCAAAATTTTGCGATACCCCCGGCGGCTGCTTCAGTCACGCTGAAGCAAGCTATTTTAGGCGTAGAAGCCGGGGTGACTGGCATGCTCTGCCTCTTGACTGAAGCAGAGAGGATAAGGGAGGGATAGTTCTTTGCGTTTTGGACCAAATATAGTTTCAGATTGGGATAAAGCAACCGAAAAAGAATGGTTGTTGACAAACGGGAACGGAGGCTACGCCAGCGGCACCATTGCTGGCTCCAATACACGCCGTTATCATGGTTTGTTAATTTCAAGTCCCTTGGAGGGAGGAGAAAGACGCCTTTTTCTCTCGAAGATTCACGAAGAGTTAACGGTGGATGGACACACCTACTTCTTGGCTTCCAATCAACTAGCGCATGACCAATACCAAACCGGCCATATTCATCTGGTTGAGTTCTTCAGTGCGCCCATCCCCACCTTTGTTTACCGTATAGAGGACATCTATCTAATCAAAGAAGTGTTCATGGTTAGTGGGGAAGCCACAACAGTCATCCGTTACCGAGTGGAGGCAAACCGCATTTGTAAGCTTCGCTTGTATCCGCTGGTAAATGATCGTTCTCACCATACTGTTAACAATACCCCGGCTTGGCCCTTTGAGAAAGAGATCAACGGGAGTGCTGTGCAAATCAAGTCCCCTCAGGGTTCTCTTGTTACACTTTCATGCACAAGCGGTACTTTTCATGAGATGTACGCCTGGTACTATAATATGTATTATTCTCATGAAAAGGAGAGAGATGAGGAATATTTGGAGCATCATTTTATTCCCGGATTCTGGGAAACAGAATTACCTGCGGGAGGTGAATTTGCCGTTTGCGCATCACTCTCCGGTTCTCAGGCTTCTGACTATAAACGATTTTATCAGGAAGAATTGGTCAGACAAAAAATAATTCTCTCCCGCATGACAAGTAAAAACCCACTCTGTCGTGAACTGGCACGGGCCACAGATAAGTTTGTGATTCATAAAGATGAGGAGCCGGCCATTATCGCCGGCTATCCCTGGTTTGAAGAGTGGGGGCGGGATACCTTTATTGCTCTGCCTGGTCTTTTGCTGGTCACCGGTCGCTTAACGGAAGCAAAAAAGATCCTCGCTAAATTCGCTCGTCTTGAACAAAACGGCTTAATGCCAAATTTTATTCCTGCAGATGGTTCCGCACCTCACTATAACACGGTAGATGCTTCACTCTGGTATTTTCAGGCGATTAAAGCATACTTAGATTACAGCGGCGATCTGGACTTTATTCGGGAAGAAATCTATCCTATTCTAAAAAAGATCATTCACAGTTACAGCATCGGTACCGACTTCGGGATCGTTATGGATGCCGACGGACTGATAACTGCAGGCAAAAAAGGGGTTCAACTTACTTGGATGGACGCCAAGGTGGGAGACTGGGTGGTGACGCCGCGAACCGGCAAAGCTGTGGAAGTCAACGCACTCTGGTATAATGCCCTATATTTTATGACACTGCTCTCAGGCAGATTTGGCGACCATGATGCACGCAAACTCTATGGTGAACTGGCGCTGCGCGTGCAGGAAAAGTTTCCTGCGACGTTCTGGTGCATGCGGCATGATTACCTTGCAGACGTGGTTTACCGAGGGGTGCGGGATGAGCGTTTGCGTCCCAACCAGCTTTTTGCTCTTAGCCTGCCATATCGGCTGCTCTCTCACCGCCAAGAAAGACAAATTTTAAATGCGGTGGGCCGACATCTCTATACTCCCTTTGGTCTGCGCACCCTGGCTCCGTATGAAACTGATTACCGCCCTAGCTGCAAGGGTGATCGCATTAGCCGTGACGGTGCTTATCATCAGGGGACTGCCTGGGCTTTTCTGATTGGCCCCTATATAACTGCCTACCGACGGAGCCATAATTACTCACGTCTCTCCAGACAAATTGCAGCACGTATATTGGCTCCCTTTTTCCACCATCTCTTTGATTTTGGTTTAGCATCGATCGCAGAAATCTTCGACGGGGAACATCCGCATACTCCGCGTGGTTGTCCCTACCAGGCCTGGAGTGTGGCGGAGGTGTTGCGCGCTTATTATCAAGATGTACTCGATAATCGCCCCGAATCCCAGTGGGCATGCGAAACAGGTAATGAAAAAAACTAGAGAAAAAAACACGTGGGGGATTATAATAATGGGCTGCTTCTCTGGAAATAAACTCTCCGATGTTGCACAACATTTGGTAGATGTGGCCATGGGCAGAAAATATGCCGATTTGGTCATTCAAAAAGCGAGACTAGTTAACGTGCATTCAGCAGAAATTTTGCCAAATATTGACGTAGCCGTGGTCGCTGGACGCATTGCCCTCGTAGGTGATGCTTGTCATACCATTGGTCCGGAAACAACCGTGATTGATGCCGGCAACATGATTCTTGTGCCTGGTTTCTTAGACGGCCATATCCATGTGGAAAGCAGCATGGTAACCGTTTCGGGATTTGCTCAAGCTGTTCTGCCTCATGGCACCACAGCTATTTTTATGGATCCCCATGAAATTGCCAATGTCTTTGGCTTAGAAGGCATTCGCCTAATGCATGAAGAAGGGAAAAATCTGCCTTTGCGTGTGTTCACCACTGTGCCTTCCTGTGTCCCGGCGGCTCCAGGGCTTGAAGATACGGGCGCAGTTATTGGTCCGACCGAAGTGAGAGAGGCGATGAGTTGGGAGGGAGTGGTCGGTTTGGGAGAGATGATGAATTTCCCCGGCGTCTTAGCAAACGACCATGCCGTCCACGCCATAATTAAGGAAACTTTAGATGTCGGCAAAGTGGTGACAGGCCATTATGCCCTGCCGACTGATGGTCCCGGGCTGCAGGCATACATCGCTGCCGGAGTTACATCCTGCCATGAATCGGTTCATAAAGATGATGTCTTGGAAAAAGTACGCAGCGGCATGTTTGTCATGCTCAGGGAAGGATCAGCCTGGCACGACGTCAAAGAAACCATACGAGCAATTACTGAACATAACATAGACACTTCTTTTTGTCTTCTCTGTTCCGACGACACCCACCCTGATACGCTTTTGCAGCAAGGGCATCTTAATCACGTAATTCTGCGAGCAATTCAGGAAGGAGTAAACCCAGTGCGTGCCATTCAAATGGCTACTATTAACACCGCACGCTATTTTAAGGTTGACCATGAACTGGGCAGCATTGCTCCCGGGAAGTATGCCGACATGCTTCTGCTCTCTGATTTGGCGCGAGTTAAGGTTGAGCAGGTCTTTATCGCCGGTGTCCCGGTTGCCAAAGAAGGCAAACTGCTGCTTAACTTGCCTGCCTCCAGCTATCCTGAATCTGTCCGGAATTCAGTTCGTCTGCCAAAGCCATTAGTTGCAGCTGACTTTCAGGTTAAAGCACCTGCTTGCAAGGAAAATGTTACTCTCCGAGTGATTCAGATCGAAGAAGCTCAGGTTGGCACAAAAGAATTGCTACTATCGGTACCTGCGGCAAATGGCACTGTGGCAGCAGATCCCGCCAAAGACTTGGCTAAAGTGGCAGTGTTTGAGCGCCACAGTGGCTGCGGCGAAGGGGCATTAGGCTTTGTCACTGGCTTTGGCCTTACCGCCGGTGCGGTGGCCTCTACTGTAGCCCACGACAGTCATAACCTTTTAATTGTAGGCACAAACGACGACGACATGGCCATGGCCGGTAATATTTTAGCCGAGCATGGCGGCGGCATGGTTGCTGTTTTGGCCGGAGAGGTGCTGGCCCTTGTTGCCTTACCTGTTGCCGGCCTAATGTCTAACCGTCCGGTGAAAGAAGTGGCGGCAGCAGTTTCCTCCTTGGCAAAAGCCTGGAGAACCTTAGGCTGTAAACTTGTCTCACCTTTTATGACTATGGCGCTGCTCTCCCTGCCGGTGATTCCTGAACTTCGTTTGACAAACCGCGGTTTAATAAATGTCGCCGCCTTCTCTTTTGTAAGTCTATTTCCAGAAGATAGTTTGTAACTGCGAGATTCCTGTTGAGCACTAAAATTTCCTGTCTAGCCTTGCTAATTTAGCTGCCAAAGAGCAGGTAAATTATTGCTCATGGCGAAGATATAAGCGAGGGGGTATTTGTCTGATGAAAATATTAACATTGATTGCCTCCCGGCGCAGTCCCGGGAATAGTGAAATTTTGGCTAAACAAGCTTCAGCCGGGGCAAGACAGGCCGGTGCCACCGTAGAAATACAAAATATCGCCGTTTCTAACATCGCGGCTTGTGAAGGCTGTCTTGCTTGTGTCTTTCGCGGAAAATGCGGGGAAGAAGATCAAATGGGCATCCTGGTGGAGAAATTATTGAAGGCAGACGGCTTGATTGTAGTGGCGCCGATTTATCTGCTCAGTCCGGCATCAATTATTAAAAAGATAATGGATCGGGCTCTGATGATGTCACTTTATGCAGATGAATTGGCCGATAAAAGGAGAGGAGCTCTTACCATAACTATTGCCGGCAAGTCGGATTGGAATCCGATCGGCATTGAGATGATGAACCAGTTTGCCCTTTCCTACGGTTTTCCGGTTTACGATTTTCTAGAGGCGTACGCGCCTGGTCCTGGAGAGATTCTTTTACAGGAAGAAACTATGCAGACAGTCAATACACTGGGAGAGGGCTTAGTCTCATACCTTCAAGGCAAAGCTGAATCCCGTAAACCTTTACCGAACCAGTGTCCGTTTTGCTACAGCCGCTCCGTTAGGCTGCTGGGAGGCAATAAAATTCAATGCCCTTTTTGCTTGGTCGAGGGGACTCTCGATCAGGACTATCAGATCAACGTGCCCAAGGAGGCACTTGAGCATGCCTTCTGGACACCGGCCCACCGCAAGCGTCACCTGGAAGATTGGATAAAAGCGACACGCGGCAGATACATGCAAAATCGCGCAACAATTAAGGAAAAACTGGAAAAATATAACTAATGAGACAGTCGATCAGCAATCCCCTCTCCCTCTGGGTTAGGACACAGATCCCCTCTCCTTCTGGGTTAGGACACAGATCCCCTCTCCCTCTGGGTTAGGACACAGATCCCCTCTCCTTCTGGGTTAGGACACAGATCCCCTCTCCCTCTGGGAGAGGGTTAGGGTGAGGGCAGAGTGAGTGGTGGCAATTTTCAGGGTAGGTTGGTGTTGCTCATCACTGTACTTTGCGGGGATTCACCCGTAGGGGCGGGTTTGAAACCCGCCCTTGCTAACATTTAGAGCGTGCAGCTTTTTTCTTGTATCATACCAGGAAATTATATAGTTTCTTAAGCAGTGGGAGGTGTCGCAAGGCGATTCCCTTTCGGGCGGGTTTGAAACCCGCCCCTACAAATGGGTTTGTAAGGAACGAGGATGTGCAGAGCCTGTGTCGGGTTTGAAACCCGCCTTTATCAATGGGATAAAGTGCAGCTAAACGGCAGCAAGAATATATTGTTTAAGTGAGGAATTATGTTGGCAGATAAAATGCGCTAAATGTTGTCGTCTAAAACGTCCGATAATATATATTATGTTAACTTATTAAAATTTTTTTTGTTTCCGTTGCTCAATTTGTGATAATATTTTCGATGTTAAATCGGAATATGCATTGGACTTGGTTGAATCCAACCTTTGGACTTCCCATACTTAACCATATCGTCATATATAGCTGCTTCTTCCTTAAGAAATTCAATAAACATAGTTCTCAACCTATCATTAAAGGTCATTGCGAAAATTCCTCTTGAATGTAAATTGAATGCGGTTTGCACACTTGTGTAAATCTGTCTGAAAATATATCGTCCAGCAACTCACTGCCTGCATCTGTGTTGACACTTTTAGGCGGCCTGATGGGCAGTTGAATTTTAAATTCATTTAATTCTCTTTCAAACCTGTTAACCTGCTTTTCCAGTGTTTCTGCCAGTCCTTTACTTACCAAAACCTTAAATTCGGCATCATGGATGAAATTAAGGAATTGCTGCGTCAACTCAATATTGTCATAGCGTAATTTCAGAAACTCCCAAAGTAGACTTGCTCCAACTATATCTAATGACTCTTTTCTGCCACCTTTTATATTTATACCACTAATTTGCATTTTCTAGTTTCAACCTCCTAGGGTCTGTATTTAATGTTCATAGTAATATTTTTTCACATATACCGTTTTTTTATGAGGCGCACATTTTGTTGTAAACTCTTGCAAATGAAAATTAGCTTAATCATGCAAATCATCTGACAAAATTTTCACCGGCGGCAGGTTTATTGTCTTTAGGATAGAATAATTATACGCTGGAATCATATTTTATCCATTGAAGATGCAGGAGGTAACTATGGGAAAACCAACAAAGGAAAAAACGACGAAGGAATTTTTTCTGTTTTCTTTAACAGTAATGACTGTCTTTGGTATTTTTGTCCGTGTGATCCTGCTGGCGCCTGAACTATCCGCAGCCGGACCAATATTAGTCAGCCATGGCCTTGATGGCCGCTATGAAGGCAATTGCGATATTTGCCACAGACGAGAAGTAGATTGGCATAAGGCGACCTTTGGTTATTTCGAAAACTGCATGCTCTGTCATGGTGGAGCGCCTAAAACGCCTCATCCCATTGGAGGCACGATGTCTTTTTGCCTAGGCTGCCATGAGGAAATTGTCCCTTCTCATGATGCTATGTTTACTTTCCCCGAGGCAACGTATAATAACTGTATTGGCTGTCACCCACCAAAGTAGGTAGCGGAGATATTGTTTATTATTCAAGGGAATGTTTATAATATCACCAAGGACTCAATTACTAAAACCCGGGATGTGACAAATGGAAATCAAATCCTTTAAGAAGCTTAAGCTATACGGTTTCAATAACCTGACAAAATCGCTCAGTTTTAATATGTATGATATTTGTTATGCTAAAAAAGAAGATGACAGGCGAGGATATATTGATTATATTGATGAACAATATAATGCCGAGCGTCTCACCAGTATTCTCTCAAACGTAGCTGTGATTATCGGGGCCACCGTCTTAAATATTGCTAAGCAAGATTACGACCCGCAGGGTGCCAGCGTGACGATTCTGATTGCTGAAGGTCAAGCGTATGATGCCCAGTCTGAGAACGAAGCGCCGGGACCACTGCCTGAATCTATAGTCGGTCACTTGGATAAAAGTCACATAACGGTGCATACCTATCCGGAGAGTCACCCAGATGACGGGATCAGCACTTTTCGCGCCGATATTGACGTTTCGACTTGTGGTCATATTTCCCCGTTAAAAGCATTGAATTACCTGATTCACAGCTTTGAGTCTGACATTATGACTATCGATTATCGTGTGCGAGGTTTTACCCGTGACGTTAACGGTCGGAAATATTTTATCGATCATAAGATAAACTCAATCCAAAACTACATTCCTGGAAGTACAAAGGAAAAATATCAGTCGATTGATGTTAATGTTTATCAGGAAAACATTTTTCACACCAAGATGATTCTTAGGGAGTTCGACTTAGACAATTATCTTTTCGGCATTGCTAAGAAAGATTTAACATCGAGCGAGCGACGTAAAATTAAGCAGCGGCTAAAAAGAGAAATGCTGGAAATCTTTTACGGCCGTAATATCTCTAAAGTATAAAGGCGAAGCCGCTTGCCGGCCTCGCCTTTATACTCTAGAGAAGCTTGTTTATCTCTTTAATTTCTACCTTAACTTCGTATTCAGCTTCGGTATTAAAAACGCGAGCTAGCCTGGCTAATTGATTTGTCAATGCCTGACCAAAGAAGCGACCGTGAAAAAAAATCATGAAGGAACTTTCTTGAAAGCAGTGCGCCGTATTTGCAAGAACTGTTTCCTTGACGGCTATCTCTTCTCTTTCTTCAACATCCCGCTTAGGACGCCGCCCCCTAGGTTTAGTTTCAATGCCAAGCGTTTTTAAAACTTCGCTGTAAAACTTTTTACGTGATATTTTCATATCCTTAATAATATTACTTGTACCTATTTCATCTCGCCATTTTGTCATTAAGACGACCTGTTTTTCAACCGGCAATTCCTTAAAGTCATCGTATAATAACACTTTATTTTCGTACATATTGTACCTTATCACCTCACTGTTTTGCATATACTCTTTTTTTGCTTTGCCATGCAAAAAATCCACCGGAGTCATAACTGGACCTTTGCGGCCGGTTCTGGAAGCTCTCCCCCTTACGCCGCTGAGATTTTTTTTACTGGTTGTTGCATTAAATGCTTGTTCTGCTTCTGAGGAGCGCATTTCGCCATGCAAATCAGGCAAATAATAATCTTCGCCCATTCTCTCACCTTCTTCTTTACCTGTTGAATTAGTATGCACAAGAAAGTAGAGCTTATACCAGAGAATAGTAAAACTTTTACTTTTTTTACCTTTTTTGATAATTGGTTTTTCACGTAATAAAAAAAGCCGCACGGCAACTATCTGCCGACGGCAATCATTTTTGCATCTTAAATAAAGAAACGGCTCATTAGACTGGCTAGCACCATGGTAATACCTGTTAGTTGGTATGTTTTGATGGTATTAACATTGGCTTTAATAAAACGGGGGATGTCTTCTTTATGCCTGATTGCGTTATTCACAGCGCTTCGCACAAGCGGAATACTTATACAAGGAACTAACCAAAATGGATTTCCGGTTACTGCAAATAATGCTACTATTGAGATATAAGCGGCAGCAAAGAGTCCCTTATAAACTGTAATCCCCTTCTCCTTCCCAAGGCGAACGACCCAGTTTCGTTTGTTTCCTTGCAAATCAGCTTCATAGTCAGGATATTGGTTAATAAATAAAACATTGGCAATCAAAAAACCTATTGGCAGAGAAACTAAAAACACTTCCCAGGAAAGAAAGTGAGTTTGCACCACAAATGCGCCACTGACAATTAACGGGCCAAAGGTCAGTCCAACAACAAGCTCACCTAGACCGCGATACGCCAGCTTAAACGGCGGCAAACTGTAGGCGGCAGCAAAAAAAAGACCACTGCAACCAATCCAGAGAATGGCAGGTTCACGAAGAAAAGCAATATAAATACCGATTGCACTTCCGGCTGCCAGGGTAAGGACGGTAATCCAAGCAGCCTGCAAAATTGTCAGGTTACCATCTACGATGGCACGTTTTCCGCCGCTGAAAGGCGTTCGTTTGTCCGCTTCCACCATTAGGTCAACGCCACTTTGATAATCCGCAAGATCATTAGCCGCGTTCTTGCCAATCTCGATAAAAAAAACACCTATCAAGCTGACGGCAAACCAATACCAGCTAAAAGTTCCGGTTAACCCATAAGCAAGCGAACCTCCAACTGCCATGGGAACAAGCGAGGCGATCCAGATTTTTGGATCTGCCACTTGCCAGAAGCCACGCCATAATTTTTGCATCTTTCGCTCCCCCGTTAAATATTTTTCGCTTTTTCTTCAAGGCGTTTAAGCAGAACATTTTTACTGTCGCCATCTTCCGGGTATGTCACGCTTATCGCTTTAAATTCAGTGCCTAGAGCATTATCATCTAAATAATCGCGAGAAACGAGTGACTGTTTCAGCCTCTCAACTACAATCTCAAGGCCTTCCTTATTTGTCATAGGCATAAAAACCAGAAAACTGGCCTCACTGTGACGAAATACTGTGTCTGTATCTCGCAGTGTTTCTTGCAGCACAAGCAGCGAGCGGTCGGCCTGCGTTCCGCTGGGGAATGAGAGCAACGTTAATGAAAATGGCTGTTTGCCGCGGTAGGCCCGTTTTAGCTCAAGTTCAAGCAGTTCCTGAAAACTGAAGGAAACATACTCAGTTAAGGGAAGATTTATAATCATTTTTTTTGCCTCACCTTCTCTCGCCCGATTATCTTCTACCTTTACATAAGTATTTCCTGCCTGCAAAGAATTCGAGAGAGAAATTTTGGTAAAAACGCCTCTATTTCCCCTTTGTTGCAGAAGTGAGACAGACAAAAAAACAGGCCTTTTGGCCTGTTTAGCTTAATCTAATTCGGAAATTGCGGCTGTTCATAGTGCGTGGGTGAGGCAGTCATCCAAGCTGCAGAGATGGCATCATGTCTTTCCATTATCCTTTTGTACATCAGTTCATAATACTCTCGAATCATTCTGGCGGAAGAAAATTTGTAATGCGACATGTCTATACTGGCTCGCATCATATCATGCCATCTGTCAGGATTTTCGTAGTAGGTGGGAATGACTTCATCGAATAATACGCGATATAATGTATTAAGGTCATGTAAATTTTGCTCGTGCGGATCAGTTGCACTATGATGAACATCCAGCAGCCAGCCAGACACTCCATGTTGGGGACCTTCACCCACCCAACCGTCTACAACACTCAGATTAAGCACGCCGTTCATGGCTGCTTTCATCCCGGATGTACCGGAAGCCTCTAGTGGTCGAACAGGATTGTTTAGCCAGACATCGCATCCGCACACCATCAGTCGAGCAATTTCCATGTTGTAATTTTCCAAGAAGACTACAGCATCTTTGTATTTTCTGTTCATCATTACCAAATCCCGGATGATGCGCTTTCCCTCGTCATCTCGAGGATGAGCCTTACCGGAAAAAATCAGCTGCATTTTGCCTTCTCGCAAAAGGGGATCAACTACTTCCGAGTTGCGGAAAATAAGATCTGAGCGTTTGTAAGCCGTGGTCCTGCGCGCAAAGCCGACAATCAGTGCCTCAGGGTTTAGTACCGCCTTATTCTGTTTATAAGCAAAGCGTACCAGTTCCATCTTCGCTTTCATATGCGCTTTGCGCAAGTCTTGTCCTGAAGCAAACTCCCTACGGATGTCCGCAGATTGCCACGTGGGAAGATGAACGCCATTAGTTATGGAAATAATGGGACCGGTATCCACGACATGCCGCCACATTGAGCGAGCTGTATGTCCATGCAAATTTGAAACCGCATTAGCCACTGTACAGAGGCGCAAAGCTGCCTCGGTCATGTTAAACGGATCACCGCCCAACTTGACCATCTGTTGATAATCCAACCCATTGTATGCACCCATCTGTCGCAGTTCACCATGGTCATGTTTTTCGTTACCAGCTTCCACAGGAGTATGCGTAGTAAAAACTATTGTACTGCGAGCCTCTTTCCAAGCATCGCCAAAGGAGGCTCCTTGTGCCATTTTCTCGCGAATTAGTTCCACACCGGCTAGAACAGCATGCCCTTCATTAAAATGGTAGACATCCACATCAATATTAAGTGCACGCAGCAAGCGAATACCGCCTATTCCCAAGATAATTTCCTGGGCAATGCGTTCATGGGTTCCTCCCCCATAAAGTTTATTGGTAATCCAGCCATGTTCGCTGCCGGGAAAATTAGTATCCAGCAGATAGAGCGGCACATTATTGTACTGATCCACCAAGCGGACTTTACAAGTAACTTCTTTTCCCTCCACCTGAACATTAACCGTAATCCCAGTGTCTTTAACAAAATCATAATCATGATTTGGGTAGATATCGTAGGGCCAGCCATCCTCGCCAATGAATTGCTCAGTGTAGTCATGGCGCCACAAAATGCCAATGCCAACCATTGGCAGGCTTAAGTCTTTGGCCGCCTTTAAGTAGTCTCCAGCCAGCACACCAAGTCCTCCCGCATAAATCGGGAGACGTGAACTCAAGCCATACTCCATACAAAAGTAAGCAACTCGTGGTAATCCTGTTCTATGCTGCATATTTCACCGGTAATTACCGGCGATCACCTTCCTTTATATCAAACTTTTAAGCAATGACAGACTCGCTTCTTGTCTTATCTTGCAGAAAATATCGGCAGAATATACTCAGTGGCAGGAACTGAAGAATTTTATCCGAATATAATGCCTTGGAGGATACTTAAAACAAGGAGGTTATAGTATGACTGAATTAGCGCTGGTCTTGGCTGTTATACTCTTTGTCTTGGGGCTCGCAGGCATAGTGTTGCCAGTATTGCCCGGGATCATTTTGATCTACATCGGCATGCTTCTTTACGGTATTATGACACAATTTGCTACACTTGATGCCAATTTTTTCCTCTTACAGGGATTAGTAGTTCTCTTGGCTTTTGGCTTGGATTTTGTTGCTACCGCCGTAGGTACAAAGCGTTTCGGCGGGAGTAAAAATGCTGTTTGGGGAGCCGTTATAGGAATATTTGTTGGCTTATTTCTTTTTGGGCCTTTCGGCATTATTCTCGGTTCTTTCTTGGGAGCTATTATTGCTGAAATTATGCTGGGAAAAAAGATGAACATTGCTGTTCGTTCCGGTTTTGGCACATTGATTGGCATCGTTGGAGCCACAGCGCTTAAAATTATAATAGGAGTTTTAATGATTGTGGCCTTCTTCTTTTCTATCGGCTCCTAAGTCTCGTTAGGCGAGCCCTTTATTTTAGCTATACATTATTCTATCTCTGCCAACAACCTTTCAAGAGCCGCTTTGAACCGGGCATTATCATCTTTTGTCCAACTTGAGATGGTCGTTTCACAGCCTGCATGAAGGAATATATGATAGTTGTTTTCCATTAACCCCAGTCCTCCATGCTTAACTTCTTCTGTAAATCCTTCAAGCGCTTCTGACGTTCCTTGTAATCTGGCAACACGCCTTCAACAATTACCCAGAATCGCCCGGAGTGGTTCATCTCGGTAATGTGCGCAAGCTCGTGAATGACTACGTAATCGACCACATCATCCTCTGCCATAATGAGCCGCCACGAGAAGTTCAAGCTCTTCTTGCCGGAACAACTTCCCCAGCGCGTTTTCGCGCCGTTGATTTTGACAGCGATGGGCATGACTCCCATTTGCTTTGCGAATTCCAAAACCTTATTGGGCAGGTCGCGCTTGGCAAGCATACGGTAGATCTGGATGCAGGCGTACTTAATTTGCTCCGAGGTCAGGTCGGGCGGCAGGTAGAACCGTTCATTGTCGAAACCTACCCGACCGCCGGGTTTGGCGTCAATTGAGTATTCTTTGCCACAATACAGCGCCATATCTCCATAGTTTAATGTGAACTTCTCGCGCTGTTCCTGTCGTTCGTTTGCTGCCGCCAGTTTATCTGTTATCCATTTATTTTTGGATAGCACAAATTTATCAATGTCACGCTTGGAGGCTTTCAGCGGCGCGCCGACTTCCACCTCGCCTTTTCGGACATAAAGGGCGAGGGTTTTGCGTTTAGAACGGTAAAGTGTGTATGTAATCATGCTTCCTTTATCACCTGCCAGTTCATCCACCAACTTATCTGACCATTTTCATCGTGTTTATTTCCTTCCGATTGTTTGGGCTGTTCCTCGGCTACGACATTTCAGTTCACTCGGAACTTGTCCGTTACAGCGGCATGGAACACGCTGTAAAATATGACTGTCCTAATCAGATGTCGTGTCACCATTTTCAATTTCTCCGCTGTGACTTTACGTTGCTTTCTCTATAATCATACAATATTATACAATTTCATAGAAACCGGAGCAAGAAAATTCTTCTTCTAGCAAAGCTAGATGCGTTGAAACCTGGATTACCGCCAACTCATAACGAGGCTGGCGGCTCAACGCCCAGCGCGCAGTAGATCTACTTCTGCTTCCCGAACAGTTCGCCAACACGAAGCTTTTGGCCGATAAAACCGACTGAACCAGGTTATCCGGGAAGACAATGCTTGCTGTCACCTAACGCTCGCTCAAGCATTCTGTGAAAGTCTTTAATATTGTCAGCCGGCAGGAAGTGGAAGTTCAAGCCAATATGGTTCTTTCCACTTATTGGGTCACCTCACCAATATTTACTTGTAGACATAATATGGTAATCCCCTTTAAGATTAAGTTATCTTACATAACAAGGGGAGATCTTCATGTTTGGCTGCAAGCGTTTCAGTAAACCTCTCCGCAAGTTCATCGCCCTTATTCTCACCTTTTCCCTGCTTTTCAGTACAGTCGGCTCCTCATACGCCTCTGCTTTTGTCGAGGCGGGTGACAGGTCTCTCCGGAACCTCACCCCCGCACTGGTTAGCGACAACATCAACAGACCCAAGGATTACGGCAGCCCGGAGATAGCGCCGCCAAGCGACCTGCCGGACAGGCCGGGGAACGCAAAAATTGAAATCCCTTCCAAGCGTACCGCCTATTCGCAGCGTTTCCTCAACCCGGACGGTAGCTTCACCGAGGAAATATTCCTGGAACCACGTTTTTATAAGTCAGGCCCTAAGTGGCTGCCGATTGAAAACGACCTCATTCCCATAAACGAGAATGGCTTTAAACTGAAAAACAAAGCCAACAGTTTTGACGTCAGCTTCGGCGACGGCGCCTCGGTACGCTTCGGGATCAATGGCGGCTGGCTTACCCTCCAGCCTGTTGGCGCTAGGAAAGCAGCCGGCAGGCCCGACAGAAACAATATCCGCTACGACAACGTGTACGATTCGGTATACATAGAATATACCGTTCTCGGCAACCGACTCAAAGAGGACATCGTTCTGGAAAGACCGGTTGACCGCAATATCTTTTCCTTTGAACTTAAAACAGGAAATCTACAGTTAAAAGAAACATCAGGACACTTTGTCTTGACCAATCCGCAGGGCGAAACTGTCGCCTATTTTGTCAAGCCTTTCATGGTGGACGCACAGGGCCACGTCAAAGTCGAGTAAAATGTAGTCACAATAAAGATTTTCAATAACCCACTGGTCTTTTCTTCTTCGAACCGCTAAAATGTAGTTAAATACATTTTAGGATCTGAAGAGGAGTCTTGAATGCCAACACAGACAGAATTTCAATCTTTAAATGTCCGACCCATTAAACAAGAAGAAGAGCATCAATGGGGATCAACTCATGAACGAGCACCATTACCTTGGCTTTCGTCAACTTGTCGGGGAATCCATCAAGTACGTCGCTGAATTGAACACTCAGTGGGTTGCTCTGCTAGGCTGGGGGACGGCAGCGTTTAA
>Ga0208491_10043_pt1 | contig 51214 bp, 42 predicted proteins | sample SubbioCSW11_NovA_FD_184819 | JGI IMG/M metagenome (GOLD analysis project Ga0208491, IMG submission 184819) | Serpentinite rock and fluid subsurface biosphere microbial communities from McLaughlin Reserve, California, USA - CR11_CSW11_NovA (SPAdes) | ecosystem: Environmental > Terrestrial > Deep...
CAGCGAAGCGAGCCATGGAGGGCGAGCGGCGGCGAATGCGGAGCGGGACGCGGAGCCTGAGCCGTCGCGTCCGCAGGTCGCGCAAGGCAGGCGCGAGGTCAGGCCCTACATCGATCGCGCCTTCAGCCCTCGCGCGACGCCAAAGCGGCCTGCCAGCCGAAGCCCTCGATCACGCGCCCGAATTCGCGATCCAGCGGTGCCTCCACGCACAAGCGCTCGCCCGTGTCCGGGTGATCGAAGGCCAGCCGCCAAGCGTGCAGCAGCATGCGATGCACACCCAGGTGGGTGCGGAATAGACGGTTGCGCGCCCCGTCACCGTGGCTGGTGTCGCCGATCAGGTGATGGTGGCGATGCTTGAGGTGCCGGCGGATCTGCCGGAAGCGCCCGGTCAGCGGCCGGCATTCAAGCAGCGCGAAGCGCGACTCGGCATGCTCGCCGTAGGGCCAGGGCATGGCGCCGGTGGCGAGCACACGGCAGTCCGTCTGCGCCGGTTTTTTCTCGGGCTTGCCCGGGCCGCCATCGAGCGGATGGTCGATCAGGAAGGCAGACGGCTCCGGCCAGCCTCGACAGACCGCGAGGTAGCTTTTTTCGACCTGGCGCGCCATGAACTGCTCACCGAGGGCACGGGCCGTGTCGCGGTCGAAGGCGATAAGGAGGCCGCCCGACGTGGCGCGGTCGAGGCGATGCACAAGGCTCACCGGCCGGCCGAATTGCACGCGCAGACGATCACTGAGGAAGTCGTTCTCGCCCCGCGCCAGCGCGCTGTCGTGGGCCATCAGGCGGGCCGGCTTGTCGACCACGGCCAGCCGCTCGTCACGGTAAAGAAGCGGCAGGGTGAGCGCGTCTTCCAGTGCGCTACCAGCGGTTGATCGGACGGCGTTGTCGATGGCCAGTGCGCTCACCGCCGCCGCGGCCAGGCGGCGACGAAGCAGGCCAGAGCACCAGCGCCAGCGATCCAGGTCGCGGTGCCGATGCCGAACCATTGCGGACCACCGGCATCAAGCCCGGCCAGCACGGCGGCGGTGATCATCAGACCGGCACCGAGGATGGCGTACACCGCGGCGCGCTGGTTCACCGCCGAAATACGGACCAGCTCGGCGATGTCGCGGGAATCGATGTGGACACGGTGCTTGCCTTCGACCTGCTGGGCGAGGAACCCGTGGATCAGGCGCGGCACATCGGGCGCCCGGGTGATCAGCTCGGGCAGGCGCTTGCGAAAGGCCTCGGCCAAGCGCTGCGGGCTGTAGCGTTCGCGGAGGATGCCCTCCAGCACCGGCTGGGCCACCGCCCAGATGTCGAGCTTGGGATCGAGGTGACGGGCCACGCCCTCGATATTGAGCAGGGTCTTCTGCAGCAGGATCAACTGCGGCTGCAGGGTGAGCTGGTACTGCTGGGCGGTGCGGAACAGCTTGACCAGCACCTCGCCCAGCGAGATCTCGGCAAGCGGCCGGGTGAAGTAGGGCTCGCAGACGGCGCGGGTCGCGGCTTCCAGTTCATCCAGCCGCAGGTGCGCCGGCATCCAGCCGGCTTCGATGTGCAGCTCGGCGATGCGCCGGTAATCGCGCCGGAAGATCGCCATGAAGTTCTCGGCCAGGTAGTACTGGTCGGCGTCCGAGAGCTGACCCATGATGCCGAAGTCGAGCGCGATGAAGCGCGGGTTGTCGCGTCGCGCCGGGTCGTCGTCGACCCAGATGTTGCCGGCATGGGCATCGGCGTGGAAGAAGTTGTCGCGGAACACCTGCTGGTAGAACACCCGCACGCCCTTGGCGGCGAGTCGGCTGCGCGAGATGCCGGCGGCACGCAGCGCCTCGATGTCGTCCGAGGGAATGCCGCTGACGCGCTCGAGCGTGAGCACGCGCTCGTGGCTGTGGCTCCAGAACACCTCGGGCACGTAGAGGTCGTCGCTGTCCAGCCAGAAACGCCGCAGCAAGGAGGCGTTGGCACCCTCGCGTTGCAGGTCGAGTTCGCCGCGCAGGGTGGCCTCGATCTCGGCCACCACCTCGTGCGGACGGATCTTGTCGGCGCGCGGGTGGGTGCGGGCGGCGACCTCGGCCAGGGCCTTGAGCAGGCGCAGGTCGGCGTCGATCTGCACATCGATGCCGGGGCGAACGACCTTGACCACCACCGCGCGGCCGGGCGAGCCGTCGGCCTGGCGCAGGCGCGCCGCATGCACCTGGGCGATCGAGGCCGAGGCCAGCGGGGTTTCGTCGAACTCGGTGTAGAGCGTGTCGATCGAACGCCCGAGCTGCGATTCGATGATCTGCCGGGCTTCGCGGCCGTCGAAGGGCAACACGCGGTCGCGCAGCAGGGCCAGCGCATCGGCCACATCGGGCGGCAGCAGGTCGCGGCGGGTGGAGAGGATCTGCCCGAATTTGACGAAGATCGGCCCCAGTTCCTCCAGTGCCGCACGCAGGCGCTCGCCACGCGGCACATCGGCCGTCTGGAGGCCGAGCGGCCGCAGCAGCCAACGCAGCCTGGCGAACGGCGTGCCCTCCAGCAGGGCATCGAGCCGGTGCTTGTAGAGCACGCGGACGATGCGCAGGGCGCGCAGGGAGGCGGCGATCATGCCGGCGCTCCGCCGTCGCGCGCCGCATCGAGGCGGTCGATGCGCGCCGCCAGCCGCTCGACGGCATCGCGCAGGGTGTCCACGTCTTCGGCGAAGGCCTGCTGTTCGGCGTAGGGCACGAGGTCGCGGGATTCTTCGGTGAGGTATTCGACGGTCGCCCGGGCGAAGTGGCTGGCCTGATGGCGTGCTTCGCGCAGGGCGCTGCGCAGAGCTTTGGCCAGCTGCGGACCGAGCAAGGGGCCGAAGGCTTCGACGAAGGGCCGCTCCCAGTCCGGGTCGAAACCCTCGGCCAGCTTTTGCAGGCGGCGGGCCAGTTCGGCATCGCCGCTGATCCGCACTTTGCCGACCGGTGCAGCGCTGCCGCTCGGCTTGAGGAAGGGCAGCGCACTCAACAAGGCACCGATCCCGGCGCGTACCGCCAGATCCGGCTCGCTCTCACTGGGCGGACCGACCCGCAGGGCCTCGCCTTGCACGGCGAGTTCCAAGGCCAGCGGCGGCGATTCCAGATCGAGCCGCACCCGCTGCCCGTCCAAGGCAAGCAGCGCGGCGCGGGTGTCCGGGTCGAGGGCCAGCGCGCGGTTCAAGGCGGCTTCGAGCAGGCGGCCGGCCAGCGGCTTGAGGGTGTCGAGCGGGGAGCGGGGCGCGGTCATGGCGGCATTCTAGCGATCGTGGCGTTGCGGTCCCGACCAGCTCAGCCCGACAAAGGCCTGGCGACCGGCACCGGGGAAGCTGCGCACCTCGCCGAAGGCGAGGTCGACGCGCTCGGCGTAACGGCGATCGAGCAGGTTCATCAGTCGGGCTTCCAGCGTCCAGCCCTCGGACCACGGGCGGGTGGCGCGCAGATGGAAGAGCACATGACCACCGTAGCGGCGGGTGTTGGCGGCATCGATCGCGTAGCCGCCCTGCCAGACGCCTTCCAGTTCCAGCGTGGTCGCACCAGCGGCCATGCCGGCACGCAGGCCGCCCAACCATTCCGGCGCGGTGTCGATGCGGGCACCTCGGCGGATCACCTCGTTGCCGGCCAGCACGCGGTCGAAGGCGTAGCGTTGTTCGCTCCAGGCCAGTTGGCCTTCGATCCAGGCGGAATCAGAAAAATCACGGCGGCCAGCCAGCTCGATGCCGTGGTGCCGGGTGGCCGCGCCGGCCACCGACAGGCCATTGGCATCGCGCAGGATCACATCGCGCTTGTCCATCGTGTAGACGCTGACTTCGAACTGCGCGTTCTGACCGGCATGGCGCAGCACCGCCTCGAGGCTGTCGGCGGTTTCCGGGCGGAACCCCTCGACCGACTGCCCGCGCTGCAGGCGGTACAACTCGGTGGCCTGCGGAAAACGGAAAGCCCGCGCCGCCCGCGTGGCGAAGGTCCAGTCGCTCGCCAGTTCGCGGGTCCAGCCGAGTTGCAGGCTACGGCCAGTGAAGGCATCGCTGCGGTCACCGGGGCGCAGGTGCAGGCAACCACCAAAACCGCAGGGCTGGCCGTCACGGGCCGCGTTGTTGCCGTCGGGCAGGCGGTTGTCGTAGCGGTAGCCGAGCCGCTCGATGCGGGCGCCAGCGCTCAGCCGGTGCGCGCCCCAATCCCAGACACGCTCGCCGAACAGCGCGGCCTGGCGGGCTTCGATCCGGTAGTCGTAATGCGGCCCGGCCGGACGGATGGCGTTCTGCGCCGGCGTGCCGGTGAGCAGGGGCTGTGACTGGGTCTGCCGCAGCCAGCCCCGGGCGCCTTCCAGATCGAGCCCGGCCCGCCAGCCGGCCTGGCTCCAGACGAGCTGCAGGCCGAGCGAGCGACTGCCATTCTCCTCCAAGGGTTGACCGAGCGCGAAATGCTGCAGGAAAGTCTGCGATTCGTCGCGGGCGTAGGGCCGCAACAGCAGCAGGCCGTCGCCAAGCGGGCGTTCGTGATGAACGATCAGGCGCAGGGCATCGGCATTCCGGAAGGCTTCCGGGTTGGCGTTGCCCGAGCGCCGGGCATCGCGCCAGGCACCCTCGCCAACAACGAAGCCGGCGGTCTGCTGGCGCAGGCGGTGGCTGGCCAGTGCGATCCGGGTGTCCGCGTTGAGCTGCCATTGCGAGGTGCTTTGCAGCAGGCGGTGGCTTTCTTCGGCGCGGAAACTGCCAGCCGCGCTCAGCGCGGCATCGAACCGAGCCTGCTCGCCATCGACAGCAAGGCGCAGGCGGCGGAAATCCTCGGCACCGGCCTCCAGACCGAAGCCGGAGCCTTCGCCCGGCCGGCGCGGAAACACCGCCACCACGCCGTGCAGCGCATTGCTGCCGTGCACGGCGCTGCCCGGCCCACGCAGCACCTCGACCCCACCGGCGGCGGCGAAGTTCAGTTCCGAGAGCTGGTTGACGTTGCAGAACCCGACCGGTCGCGTGGGCACGCCATCATCGAGCACCAGGAAAGCCCCACAGGCGCCGGGGCCGGTCAGCACCGGCGAGCGCAGGGCCAGCAATTGCTCCTGGCCGCTGCCACGGCTGGCCCAGGCACCGGGCACGCGTGCCAGCACCTCGTTGGCGTGGGTCGGCCGCAGGCGGTCGAGCTGGGCGGCATCGAGCCGGCTCACCGATTCGGCACGGCGGGTCGGGTCTTCCGGCAGGCGGGTGCTGACACTGATCGCCGGCAACCGTGTCGATCCGGCATCCCTTCCGGCACTGGGCGCGTTCGCAAGCGCGGGCTGGGTCAGCAGGAGCAGGACAAAAGCGGACGGCAGACGGCAAAGCATCGGCGAAGGCTCCCAAAACCATGGAGCCTAGGCGGAGGCCCGGCAGCGTGCCGTCAAGGCCGCGTCATCGGCTCGGCGCAGTAGATCGCGTGCAGGGTTTCCAGAACCGCCCGGGCTGGACTCTCGGCCATCGAGTAATGGATGGTCTGTGCTTCGCGGCGCGTCTGCACCAGACCCTGGTTGCGCAGCACGGCCAGATGCTGGGACAGCGCCGACTGCGAGAGTGCGACCTCGGCATTGATCTGGCCGACCGAACGCTCGCCCTCGACCAGCAGGCAGAGGATGCGCAGGCGCTGCGGGTTGCCCAGGGTTTTCAGCAGTTCGGCGGCGGCTTCGGCCTTCGAAGCCATGGCGTCGGCCAGACGTGGGGCGGGCGTGGGCTGGGGCATGACGGGGTGCGCAGCGGCGGAACGGTCAGTATCGCCGCAGTCCCGCCGGATCGCAGCCCCCGGCCGCCGGCTTACACTGCGCGGCCCGGACCGTCCGCCCGATCGCATGCCCGACGCCGCTGTGCCCGTCCCCGATCTCATCGACATCGGCGCCAACCTCACCCACGAGAGCTTCGCCCACGACCTCGATGCCGTGCTGGCCCGGGCCGCGGCCGCCGGCGTCGGCCGGATGGTGGTCACCGGCGCCTCGAGGCAGGGTTCGGCGGCCGCCCTCGCCCTGGCGCGGGCGCACCCCGGACGGCTGTTCGCCACCGCCGGCGTGCATCCGCACCACGCGCTGGACGTCACCGTCGAAGCCCTGGCCGAGTTGCGCGCACTGCACGCGCAACCGGAGGTCGTCGCGGTCGGCGAATGCGGGCTGGATTACTTCCGCGATTTCGCCCCACGCCATGCCCAGCAGCGCGCCTTCGAGGCGCAGCTCGAACTCGCCGTGGCCTGCGGCAAACCCTTGTTCCTGCACCAGCGCGAGGCCCACGACGATTTCCTCGCCATCCTCAGGCCTTTTCTCGATCGCTGTGGCCCGGCGGTGGTGCATTGCTTCACCGACGATCGTCGTGCGCTGTTCCAGAGCCTCGATGCCGGCTGCTTCATCGGCATCACCGGCTGGCTCTGCGACGAACGTCGCGGCCAGCACCTTCGCGAACTGGTGCGGCACATCCCGGCCGATCGCCTGCTGGTCGAGACCGACTGCCCCTACCTGCTGCCGCGAACGCTCAAGCCCACGCCGAAGGACCGCCGCAACGAACCGGCCTTCCTGCCGCACATCGTGGCGGAGTTGGCCCGCGACCGCGGCGAGAACCCGGTGGTGACAGCGGCGAACACCACCGTCGCCGCGCAGGCCTTCTTCCGGCTGCCGGTGGCCGGTTCGGCCTGAGGGCTGGACGCGGGGCTTTCAGCTCCTCAGGCCGGTACCGCGTTGCAGCAGCCACAGCGCCAGCCAGCTCAGCGCAGCGGTGAGCCCCAGCATCACGGCATAGGCGCTCCACAGCGACACGTCGCTGACGCCGAGCAGACCGTAGCGGAAGCCGTTGACCACGTAGAAGACCGGATTGGCGTGGGTGGCCGCCTCGGCCCAGCCTGGCAGCAGGCTCACCGAGTAGAACACGCCGCCCAGGTAGGTGAGCGGGGTCAGGATGAAGGTCGGGATGATGCTGATGTCGTCGAAGGACTTGGCGTAGACGGCGTTGACGAAACCGGCCAGCGAGAAGATCACCGCGCCCAGCAGCACGGTGCTCAGCGTCACCGCCCAGTCGTGCACGCGCACTTCGGTGAACAGCATGGCCACCGCCAGCACGATGGCGCCGACCATGAAGCCGCGCAGCACGGCACCGCCGACGTAGCCGGCCAGGATCACGTGGTTGGGCAGCGGGGCCACCAGCAGCTCCTCGACGTGGCGGCCGAACTTGGCCCCAAAGAAACTGGAGCTGATGTTGCCGTAGGCGTTCTGGATCACCGCCATCATCACCAGGCCCGGCACGATGAAATCCATGTAGCGCAGCGTGACGCCATCGATGCTCATGCCGCCGATCTTGCTGCCGATCAGCGAGCCGAAGATCAGGAAATACAGCGTCATGGTGATGGCCGGCGGCACCAGAGTCTGGCCCCAGATGCGCAGGATGCGCGTGATCTCGCGGCGGATGATGGTGCGGAAGGCGACCCAGTTCGGATTGCTCACGGCTGCCTCCCCTGGCTGGGCGACACGGCGCATGTCACCCCCGGCACCTCGCTTTGCCCGGTGAGGCGAACGAACAGTTCCTCCAGGCGATTTACTTCATTGCGCATCGAGCGCACCGTGATGCCTTCCTTGGCGAAGGCGGCGAACACGCGGTTCAAGTCCATTTCGCGCGGCATCTCCAGCTTCAGGGTGTGGTCGTTCTCGGCCTGCAGCTTGACGCCGTCGATCACCGGCAGCGTGGCCGGCAATGTGCCTTCGATGTCGAAGAGAAAGCCCTCGACATCGAGCTTGGCCAGCAGCTCGCGCATCGGTCCCTGCTCGACGATGCGGCCCTTGTCGATGATGGCGAGGTTGCGGCAGAGGTTCTCGGCCTCTTCCAGGTAATGCGTGGTCAGGATGATGGTGGTGCCGGCCGCGTTGATCTCGCGCAGCAGCTTCCACATGCCGCGGCGGATCTCGATGTCGACCCCGGCGGTGGGCTCGTCGAGGATCAGCAGCGGCGGCTGGGTCATCATCGCCCGCGCGATCATCAACCGACGCTTCATGCCGCCCGAGAGCGTACGGCTCATCACCTGCGCCTTCTCCCAGAGCTGGGCCAGCTTCAATTGCCGCTCGGCGCGGACCTCGGCCTCGGCGCGCGGCACCCCGTAGAAGCCGGCGTAGTTCACCAGGATGTTGAACGGGGTTTCGAACATGTTGAAGTTGATCTCCTGCGGGACGAGGCCCAGCAGGCGCATCGCCGCTTCGCGCTCGGCGAAGCGGTCGATGCCGAAGATCTGCACGCTGCCGCTGGTGGCATTGACGAGCGAGCTGACGATGCCGATCAGGGTGCTCTTGCCGGCGCCGTTGGGCCCGAGCAGGGCGAAGAAATCGCCGGGGTGCACGCTGAGCGAGACGCCCTTGAGGGCTTCGGTCCGGTTGTCGTAGATCTTGCGGAGGTCGGTGACGCAGAGCGCGGGGACGGGTGCGGCGGCCATGGGCCTTCGGGGGCGGGCGGGAATGCGGGCGTCAAGTATAGGCGGCGTGCCCCGGTGCCCCGCGGAATGCTCTGTGCCCGCCCTCGCAACACCGCGCTCAGCCGGCGGCGCGGGCCTCGGCCGCGAGCAGGGCGCGCTTGCGCTCCAGGCCCCAGCGGTAGCCGCCCAAGGCACCGTCGCCGCGCAGCACGCGGTGGCAGGGCACCAGCACCGCCACCCGGTTGGCAGCGCAGGCGGCACCCACGGCGCGCATCGCCGCCGGCGCGCCGATCCCCGCGGCGACCTCGGCATAGGAGCGCGTGGTCCCCGCCGGAATGTCCTGCAGAAAGCGCCAGACCCGCATCTGGAAGGCCGTGCCGCGCAGGTCGAGCGGCAGCTCTGGCCACGGCCCCCGGCCGTCGAGGCCGGCGCAGAGCGCATCGAGCCAGGCTACGAGTGGCGCACCCGAGCGCGCCGGAATCAAGATCGCATCGGGGAAGGCGTGGCCGAGCCGGCTCCGCAGCGCGTCGAAGTCGGCGCTGAAGTGCAGCAGGCAAAGGCCGCGCAGGCTTGCGGCGATCGCCACCGGGCCGAGAACGCTGTCACCGATCGCCCAGGCGATGGCGGTCTGCGGGTCTTCCGTCCGACCCGCCGTGTGCGGGGGCGCGGCGGAGCGGGGCGATGGGGTGGATGCGGTGGCAGTCCGGAGCATCGACGCAGCGTATCAAACCCGATCCTGCGCGAAGCCGCTTGCAGCCCATGCCCGGCTCGGCGCGGGCAGTCATAATTGCCGGGCCTTTTGGAGTGAGCGCCCTTGACCCCACCCTTTCCCCTTCGCCTGGTCGGCCAACGCCGCATCGCGCCCAGCGTCGCCCACCTGAGTTTCCTGCGCACCGATGGCGCTGCGCTCGATTTCATCCCCGGCCAGTTCATCCAGATCCATCTGAGCGGCCGCGACGGCCAGCCGACCAAACGCAGCTACTCCTTGGCGACGATCCACGACCACGCGCTGGGTCCGGGTGAGGCGGTGGACATCGCCGTCGCCTTCGTGCCGGGCGGCGTGGCGACGACGCTGTTCGAAAGCCTGCGCGAGGGCGACGAGGTTCTGGCGAGCGGGCCATTCGGCCGTTTCTGCCTGATGCCCGGCGATGCCAACCGCCGCTACTTGCTGATCGCCACCGGCACCGGTGTCACGCCCTACCGTTCGATGCTGCCCCTGCTCGAGCAGGCCATCGTCGAGCGTGGCATCGAGGTTGTGCTTCTGTTCGGTGCACGCTCCGAAGCCGAGCTGATCTACGCCGACGACTTCCGCGCGATGGCGGCGAAGCATCCGGCGTATTTCCGCTTCATGCCCTGCTACTCGCGCGAGTTCTTCGATGCCGCCGGCCCGGATGCGCGGCGCGGCTACGTCACCGGCCATCTGGCCGAACTCGCCCCGAGGGCCGATGGCGACATCGCCTACCTGTGCGGCAATCCGAACATGGTCGATGCCGCGTTCGAAGCCTTGAAAGGCTTCGGCCTGCCGGTACCGCAGATCCGCCGCGAGAAGTACGTCTCGGGCAAGTGAATGGCTTGGGAAAAATGCCCGATACTGCAGCGATCTGCCCTGTCCATCCGTGAGCACGCCACCCCCGGAGCCGCCATGAAACGACTGCTTCCGCTCGCTCTCGCCGCGGCCCTGCCGCTGGCCGCGCCCGCCACCGAGGCGCGCCAACTCGGCACGCTCGATTTCGAACCCTGCACCTTGGCCGGCGCCGGCGCGGTCGCCGCGGTCGAAGCGCAGTGCGCCACGCTCGCCGTGCCCGAGAACCGCGCTGAACCCGACGGCCGCCAGATCGAGCTCGCCATCGCCTGGGTGCCGACGGAAGGCGAAGCCGAGCCCGATCCGGTGTTCATGCTCGCCGGCGGCCCGGGGCAGGGCGCGCGCGACACGTTTCCGTCGGTGACCACCGGCTTCCGCGACGTGCTGCGCAGCCGCCACGTGATCCTCGTCGACCAGCGCGGTACCGGCGGCTCGAATCCGCTGGCCTGTCGCGATGCCCAGGGCAACAACGCGTTCGGTGATCCGCTCGACGAGAGCCCGGAAGCCGCCCGCCGCTTCGCCGAAGGCTGCCTCGCCGAGCTCTCGAAGACCTCGGATGTGCGCCACTACACGACCACCGACGCGGTCGCCGACCTCGATGCGGTGCGTCAGGCGTTGGGCGCGGAGCGCATCAACCTCTACGGCGGCAGCTACGGCACGCGCGTGGCGCAGCAGTACGCCAAGACCTTTCCGCAGCACACACGCGCCGTGGTGCTCGACAGTGTCGTGCCGATGAGTCTGGTGCTCGGCAGCGAGCACGCGAAAAACCTCGACGCCGCGCTCGACGCGCAGTTCGCCCGCTGTGCGGCCGATGCGGCCTGTGCGAAGGCGCTGCCCGACGCGAAGGCCACGCTGGCGCAGGTGCGCGAAGCGCTGGCGCAGCCCGATCGCGCGCCGGTGGTCTACCGCGACCCGACCACCGGTGAGCGCCGCGAAGAGGTGCCGACACTGGGCCACCTCGGTATTGCGCTGCGCCTGTACAGCTACGCGCCGCTGACGGCCACACTGCTGCCGATCGCGCTGCAGCAGGCCGCCGACGGCGACTGGGCGCCGCTGCTGGCGCAGTCGCGCTTCCTGATGGGCAGCCTCGGCGATTCGATCATGCACGGCATGCAGCTCTCGGTGATGTGCGCCGAGGACGCCGACGAAATGAGCGTCGATCCCGCCGATGACGCGACGGTGATGGGCTCGCAGTTCGTCGGCTGGCTCAAGGCGCAGTGTGCGGTCTGGCCGCGCGGCCAGCGCCCGGCCGATTTCCGGGCTCCGCTCACCGGTGATCTGCCGGTGCTGGCGATCAGCGGCGAGTTCGATCCGGTGACCCCGCCGCGTTACGGCGATGCCGCCATCGCGCAACTGTCGAACGCCCGCCACCTCGTGCTGCCGGGCCAAGGCCATACGCCGATCAATGTCGGCTGCATGCCGCAGTTGTTCGCCCAGTTCATCGAGACCGCCGACGCGAAGGCGCTCGACGCCACCTGCCTCGACCGCCTCGCCCCACTTCCCCCCGGCACCGGCCTGCACGGCTGGGAGCCTTGAGCGCCACCTCGAAGGGATCCTCGCCATGATCGAACTCAGCGACCTGCACAAGCAGTTCAAGACGAAAACCGGCCCGGTGGCTGCGGTGGCCGGTGTCGGCTTCACCGCCCGCGACGGTGCCATCACCGGCCTGCTCGGTCCCAACGGCGCCGGCAAGACCACCACGCTGCGCATGCTCTACACGCTGATGAAGCCCGATCGCGGCAGCGTCCGCGTCGATGGCCGCGATGCCTACAAGGATGCTGAAGCCGTGCGCCGCAGCCTCGGCGTGCTGCCGGATGCGCGCGGTGTCTACAAGCGGCTCACGGCGCGCGAGAACATCAGCTACTTCGGCCGCCTGCACGGCATGGACGAGGCGGCGATCCGGAAAAGCACCAACCGCCTCGTCGAAGCGCTCGGCATGGCGGACTTCATCGACCGCCGCAGCGAGGGTTTCTCGCAAGGCCAGCGCACCAAGACCGCGATCGCGCGCGCGCTGGTGCACGATCCGAAGAACGTGATCCTCGACGAACCCACCAACGGGCTCGACGTGATGACGACCCGCGGCCTCAGGGAGTTTCTGCTGCGGCTGAAAGGCGAAGGCCGCTGCGTGATCCTCTCCAGCCACATCATGCAGGAGGTCGGTGCGCTCTGTGATCACATCGTGGTGATCGCCAAGGGCCGCGTCACCGCGCAGGGTTCGCCCGACGAGCTGCGCGCGCAGACCGGCGAGACCAACCTCGAAGACGCTTTCGTCAAGGCCATCGGCTCCGAGGAGGGCCTCGGCGCATGAACAGCTTCAAGACCCTGTGGACGGTGGCGGCCAAGGAACTGATCGAGATTTTTCGCGACCGCAAGATCATCATCAACGGCTTGCTGCTCTCGCCGCTGCTGTTCCCGGTGCTGATCCTGGGCATCGGCGCGCTGGCCGAGAACCGCGCGCGGACGCAGCTGGAGGCGGAGATCAAGCTGCCGGTGATCGGCGCCGAGATCGCGCCGAACCTGGTCGCCTTCCTCGCCACCCAGAACATTACCGCGGAAGCGCCTCCCGAAAACCCCGACGCCCTGATCCGCAATCAGGACAAGGACGTGATCCTGCGCATTGCCGAGGACTTCGCCGACGACTGGCGGCAGAGCCGCGCGGCGACGGTGGAGATCCTGCACGACAGCTCGCGGCAGGACTCGGCCATCCCGGTGCGGCGTGTCGAACGTGCGCTCCAGGCCTATTCGCAGCAGGCCGGTGCCGTGCGACTGCTGGCCCGTGGCATCGACCCGCACCTGGGCAGTGCGCTGCGCATCACCCACCGCGACCTCGCCACGCCGGAGGCGCGGCGCGGCATGCTGCTCGCCTTCCTGCCCTACCTGCTGATCCTCTCCGCCTTCCTCGGTGGCGCCTACCTCGTGATGGACGCCACCGCCGGCGAGCGCGAGCGGCAATCGCTGGAGCCTTTGCTGGCAACACCGGCCGGGCGCGGCGCGATCATGAGCGGCAAGATCGCCGCCGCCTGCGTGTTCGGTATGGTCGGGCTGCTGCTCACCCTGCTCAGTTTCAAGCTCAGCTTCGGCTTCGTCGACAGCGGGCCGTTCAAGGGCGTCGATGTCTCGATGCTGGCCATCGCCAAACTGCTGCTGATTCTGCTGCCGATGGTGCTGATCGGGACCACGCTGCTGACCCTGATCTCGGCCTCGGTCAAGACGCTGAAGGAGGCGCAGAGCTACATGGCCTTCCTGATGCTGCTGCCGATCCTGCCGACCATCATCCTGCTGGTGAACCCGGTGAAGAACCAGCTCTGGATGTTCGCGACACCCTTCCTCGCGCAGAATCAGCTGATTCTGATGGTGCTGCGCCAGGAGACGATCAGCTCGCAGCAGTGGGCCGTCTACCTGGGCGCCGGCCTCGGTCTGGGGGCCCTGCTCTGGATGATCGCGGCGCGGCTTTACCACCGCGAGCAGTTGGCGATATCGGCCTGAGCCGATACGACCGCGGGCGCGGCGACATCGCCGCCGCGCCCTGAGCGCTTACATGCGGAACTCGAAGGTGCGGGTCATCGTCACCGGCTCGCCCGGCGGCTCGAAGCGCCAGGTCCGTACGGTGTCGATCACCGCATCCTCGAACAGGCCACGCGGCCGGGCGCGGATCACGGTGACCTCGCTCACCCGGCCGTCGGCGCCAATGGTGAATTGCGCCACCACCGAACCCGAGGCGTGGATGCGCGCCGCCTCGCGCGGGTAGGGCGGCTGCGGGGTGCTGATCGCCCGCGGCGGGCCGGTGCGGACCGGAGCCGGGGCGGCCGCCACCGGCGCGGGCGGGGGCGCGGCCGCCTGCGGCTGCGGTTCGGGGGTCGGCTGCGCGACCACCGGGGCGGGCTCGGGTGTTGCCGCCTGCACCGGTGTGGGGGCGGTGATCACCGGGGCGACCGGCTGCGCAGCGGCGGCCTGACGTTGCGCTTCGGCCTGGCGGGCACGCTCCTCGGCCAGACGGGTGCGTTCGGCCGCCGCGCTCCGGCCGGCGGCGATCGCCTCGCGGATGCGCGGCAGCGAGGGTGCTTCCGCGTCGGTGCGGGCCATCAGTTCGGCCAAGCGCTCGGCTTCGACGAAATCGCCATCGACGATGGCCTGTTCGGCACCGATCAGGGCGTAGGGCATCAGGTCCATCAGCGCCGATTCGGCGACGACGTTGGGCGTGGTCGATTGCTCGCGGATGGCGAGGTAGTACTCCATCGCGTTGTCGCCGGCCGGCCCGTAAAGCCGCTGGTCGCGCAGCGCCACGCTGGCGCGCTGGCGCAGTTCATCGACGCTGAGTGCGGCCAAGGCATCAGCGGCGGCGACAGCGTCCGGGGCCACCGCGGCCGCGGCCGGGGGCGTGGCTTCGTCAGGGGCGGGCGAACAGCCGACCAAGAGCAAAGCGAACGCGAGGGCGGCGGCCAAGGCCGTGGGACGAGCGTGGAACACGGGCGCGGTCATGTGGATCACTGCCGGGAGGGGAAGCGGCAGAGTCCAGCGCGTGTTCACTTTTTGTCAAGCCGGCAGGACGCCGCCTCAGGCCTCCGGCTGGCGGAAAGCGACCGCCACCCGCTCCGTGCTGGTCGCCGGGGCCGGCGCGAACCGCCAACGGCGCGCGGCGAGCACGGCTTCGCGTTCGAACATGGCATGGGTGCTGGAGACCACTTCGGCGATCAACACCGTGCCGTCGGCGGCCACCTGCAATTGCAGCTGCACACTGCCTTCCAGTCGGCGTCTGAGCGCCTGCTCGGGGAAGCGGGGCGCGGTCTGTGCGACCAGAGGCCGGGCGGCCGGGGCCGGGCGGGCGGTGATCGGCGCGGGTGCGGGCGGCAGCGCCGCCAGCGGCGCAGCGACCGGAGGCGGTTCGGGGCTCGCAACCGGTGCGGCGGCAACCGCCTCGATGGGGCGGGCTGGGGCGGCGGCGGCCCGTGCCGCGACAGCGCGGGCGGCGGCTTCGCGTCTGGCGCTGGCTGCGGCAGCGGCCTCGGCGGCCAGGCGGTCGTTCTCGATCTGGGCCTCTGCGGCCTGGCGCGCACTCAGCAGGCCCTCGCGCAGGCGTGGTGCGGCCGGGGCCTCGGCGTCCATCCGCAGCAGCAGATCGATCAGGCGTTGCGCCTCGTCGAATTGCCCCGCCATCTGGGCCTGTTCGGCACCGATCACCACGTAGGGCGCCAGATCGAGCAGGGCGGTCGCCACCGCGAGGTCCTCGGGCAGGCGCTCGCGCAGTGCCAGGTAATCTTCGACCGCGTTGTTGCCGGCCGGTGCGAACAGGCGGTTCACCGCCAGGGCCTCGGCGGCACGCTGGCGCAGGGCATCGGTGTCGAGCCGGGCCGCCTCCGGCACACCCGCCGCTGCGACAGCATCTGCCGGTGCCGGTGCCGGTGCCGGTGCCGGTGCCGGTGCCGGTGCCGGTGCCGGTGCCGGTGCCGGTGCCGGTGCCGGTGAGGCAGGTGCGGGAGCCTCGCCGCAGGCGCTCAGCGCGCAGGTCAGCGAAAGCAACAGGAGAAGACGGAAGTGAACGCGCATGGGCAAGCCAAGGAGCCGAGCATCGCAAGCTAGAGCCCGTCGGTGACAGGCCGATGGCGAAGCCAGGGCAAGCGCCCAAACTGTGGGTAAGCGCACGGATTGCGGCACACTGCCGCGCCTATGGCCGCGCCCGCCCTGCCGTGACCGCCGCTTTTCCGATCGCCCCACTGCTGCCGGCCCTGCGCGAATCGCTGCGGGCACAGCCGCGTCTTGTGCTCGAAGCGCCACCCGGTGCCGGCAAGACCACGCAGGTGCCGCTGGCCCTGCTCGACGCGCCGTGGCGGGCCGGCGGCAAGATCCTGATGCTCGAACCACGCCGCGTCGCCGCACGCGCCGCGGCCGGTTTCATGGCGAAGCAGCTCGGCGAGGCCGTCGGCCACACGGTCGGCTACCGCATCCGCTTCGAGGCGAAGGTCTCGGCGGCAACACAGATCGAAGTGGTCACCGAGGGCATCCTCACCCGGTTGATCCAGGACGACCCGACGCTGGAGGGCATCGCGGCGATCCTGTTCGACGAGTTCCACGAGCGGCACCTCACCGCCGACCTCGGTCTCGCCCTGGCCCTCGATGTGCAGACGCAGCTGCGGTCCGATCTGCGGATCGTGCTGATGTCGGCCACGCTCGATGGCGAGCGGCTGGCGCGCTTCCTTGATGCGCCGCGGCTCACGGCCGAAGGCCGCGCCCACCCGGTGGCGGTGCGGCATTTCCCGGCGCGGCGCGACGAGGGGCTTGTGATCCAGCTCCGCCGCTGCGTCGAAATGGCGCTGACCGAACATCCCGGCGACCTGCTGGTGTTCCTGCCGGGGCAGCGCGAGATCGCCGAGGCGACGCGTGCGCTCGACACCGCGCAAGCGGGCGGATCGATCCCCGTCGACCTGCGCCTGCTGCCCCTGCACGGCGAACTGCCCTTGGAAGCGCAGAGCGCGGCGCTCCATCCCGACCCCGAGGACCGGCGTCGCGTGGTGCTGGCGACGAACGTGGCCGAATCCAGTGTTACCTTGCCCGGCGTGCGCGTGGTGATCGATACCGGCCTCGCCCGCGAGCCGCGCTTCGAGCCGAACTCCGGCTTCTCGCGGCTGGACACCGTGGCGATCTCGCAGGCCAGTGCCGACCAGCGTGCCGGCCGTGCCGGCCGCGTGGCCGAGGGCTGGTGCTATCGCCTGTGGCCGGAATCGCAGCGGCTCGAACCGAACCGCCGCGCCGAGATCGCCCAGGTTGAACTTTCCGGCCTCGCGCTCGAACTCGCGGCTTGGGGTGCTGCCGAGCTGCGCTTTGTCGATCCGCCACCGCGCGGCGCACTGGCGGCCGGCGTCGATCTGCTGAAAAGCCTGGCCGCGCTCGATGCCGCGGGCCGCATCACGCCCTTCGGTCAGCGCATGCTGGCCTTGGGCACGCACCCGCGTCTCGCCGCGATGCTGCTGGCACCGGATCAGCCCAGCGAAACCGCGCTGGCCTGCGACCTTGCCGCCCTCATCGAGGCCCGCGACCCGCTGAAAGGCCCGCGTCGCGACGATGTGGCCGCGCGCTGGCAGGCCCTCGCGGCCTTTCGCAGCGGCCGCACACCGCCCGAAGCCTCGCGTTCCGCGCTGGCCGCGATCGACCAGCAGGCCAAGGCCTGGCGCCGCCGCCTGCGATGCGAGGCCACGCCGCCGAAGGAGGCGCCCAACCACCGGCTGGGCGATCTGCTGCTGCACGCCTTCCCCGATCGCATCGGCGTACAGCACCCGAGTGATGCGCGCCGCTACACCCTGAGCAACGGCCGCAGCGCGCGCGTGTTCGAGGATTCGGCGCTCTACGGCGAGCCCTGGATCGTCGCCAGCGAATTGCGCTTCGAGGCGCGCGACGGCGTGATCCTGCGCGGTGCACCGCTCGACGAAGCCCGTCTCCAGCGCGAGTTCCCCGAGCGCTTCGTCGAGGAGGACACGGTACGCTGGGACGCCAACGCCCGCGCGCTGGTCGCTCGCCGCGAGCGGCGCTTCGAGCGCATCGTGCTGGAAAGCAAACCGGCCGGTCGCCCCGACCCGGCGCGCGCGGCGCAGGCGCTCACCGATGCTGTGCGCGAACTCGGTCTCGATGCCCTGCCATGGACCGAAGGCCTGCGCCAATGGCTCGAACGTCTGCGTTGCCTGCGCGAATGGTTGCCCGAACTCGGCTGGCCCGAGGCCAGCGATGAGGCGCTGCTGGCCACGCTCGACGGTTGGCTGAAGCCCGCCTTCCAAGGCAAGACGCGGCTCGATGCGCTGACCGAAGACGAACTCGGCGACGCCCTGAAATCGCGGCTCGAGTGGTCACTGAAATCGAAGATGGACACGCTCGCCCCGCGCCGCATCAGCGTGCCCTCGGGCATGGAGCGGCCGATCACCTACGCGCAGGGGGAGCGGCCGGTGCTTGCCTGCAAGCTGCAGGAGCTGTTCGGGCTGGCCGACACCCCGCGGATCGCCGACGACCGCGTGCCGCTTACCCTGCACCTGCTCTCGCCCGGCGGCGCGCCGCTGGCGATCACGCAGGATCTGAAAAGCTTCTGGAACACCGCCTACCCGGACGTGAAAAAGGACATGAAGGGCCGCTACCCGCGCCACCCTTGGCCCGATGATCCGTGGACCGCCACGGCGACCCATCGGGCCAAGCCACGGGGCACCTGAGGGCGGAGCTATCTGCGCGTCTGCCGTGCCGTGCCATGGGTCACGGTCGGCGTGGGACGTCTGCCCTTCGCGCCTGCCACGCGGGGTCATGGGTCACCGCCGGCGACGGCTACGCGTCCCGCTCCGCAGTCGCCGTTCGGCGCACGTCCTGTGCGCCTCTGGGTGATCCCATGGCCTGCGGGCGCGGCGCTCGGTGCCAGTCTCTCGGCCCATGGGCGCGAAGAACAACATCAAGTCCCATGGGTGCATTGTCGCGGTGCAAAGCTTGGAAGGCCCAGCACAGCGACTCTCCAGCCCGCCGCGCGCGTGGGGGCTGAGGGACCGCGGAGCGAGGCAGGACGCCGAGCGACGGCGCGCAGCCGACTTCGAACCCCCGCCGCCGATTCAGCCCCGGCACGGCACAATGACCATCCCAGAACCTGCCTTGCCGCCCATCGGGCGGCCCTCGCCATGACCACGCCCTTCCAACGTTTCGAGGTCATCGTCGTCGGTGGCGGCCATGCCGGCACCGAGGCCGCCCTCGCCGCCGCCCGCTCCGGCGCGCGCACCCTGCTGCTCACGCACAACATCGAAACCATCGGAGCGATGAGCTGCAACCCGGCCATCGGCGGCATCGGCAAGGGCCATCTGGTCAAGGAGATCGACGCGCTGGGCGGTGCCATGGCGCGCGCGGCCGACCGTGCCGGCATCCAGTGGCGCACCTTGAACGCATCGAAGGGCCCGGCGGTGCGCGCCACCCGCGCCCAGGCCGATCGCGGGCTCTACAAGGCCGCCATCCGCCGGATGGTCGAGTCGCAGCCGAACCTGTGGGTGTTCCAGCAGGCGGTGGATGACCTGCTGTTCGCCGGCGAGGCCGTCACTGGCGTGCGTACCCAGATGGGCCTCGAATTCCATGCCCCGGCCGTGGTGCTGACCGCCGGTACCTTCCTCGCTGGGCAGATCCACATCGGGCTTTCCCACCATGCCGGTGGCCGTGCCGGCGATCCACCCTCCACCGCGCTGGCGATGCGCCTGCGCGATGCCGCGCTGGGTGTGGGCCGACTCAAGACCGGCACGCCGCCGCGCATCGATACGCGCAGCATCGACTTCAGTGGTCTTGAAGAGCAGCCCGGCGACTCGCCGATCCCGAGCTTCAGCTTCGACCACGACGCCTCGGTGCATCCGCGCCAGGTGAGCTGCTGGATCACCCACACCAACGAGGCCACGCACGAGGCGATCCGCGGCGGGCTCGACCGCTCGCCGATGTATACGGGCGTGATCGAGGGCGTCGGCCCGCGTTACTGTCCGAGCATCGAAGACAAGGTCACGCGCTTCGCCGATAAGACCTCGCACCAGATCTTCATCGAGCCGGAAGGCCTCGACACCTTCGAGATCTACCCGAACGGCATCAGCACCTCGCTGCCCTTCGACGTGCAGCTCGCGCTGGTGCGCTCGATCCGAGGCTTTCGGAACGCGCACATCACCCGCCCCGGCTACGCCATCGAGTACGACTACTTCGACCCGCGCGGCCTGAAGGCCTCGCTGGAAACCAAGGCGATCCGAGGCCTCTTCTTCGCCGGCCAGATCAACGGCACCACCGGCTACGAGGAGGCCGCCGCGCAGGGTCTGCTGGCCGGGCTCAATGCCGCCCGGTTGGTGCAGCAAAAAAACGCCTGGACGCCGCGTCGCGACGAGGCCTACCTCGGTGTGCTGGTTGATGATCTGATCACCCACGGCACCACCGAGCCCTACCGCATGTTCACCTCGCGCGCCGAGTACCGGCTGCAATTGCGCGAGGACAACGCCGACCTGCGGCTCACGCCGACCGGCCGTGAGCTGGGCCTCATCGACGACAAGCGCTGGGACGCTTTCGAAGCCAAGCGCACCGCCATCGCGGTGGAAACCGCCCGCCTTGGCGCGATCTGGGCCGCCCCCGGCAATGCGCTCGGACGCGCGGTCGAGGCCAGCACCGGCCAGGCGGTCTCGCGTGAAACCAGCGTGCTCGACCTGCTCAAGCGCCCCGAGCTCGACTACACCGCATTGATGGCCGTGCCGGGTCTCGGCCCGGGCGTGGCCGATGCGAAGGTGGCCGAGCAGGTGCAGGTCGCCGCGAAATACGCCGGCTACCTCGACCGCCAGCGCCAGGGCATCGAGCGCCAGCGCCACCACGAGACCACGCGCATCCCCGCCGACTTCACCTACGCGGGCATCAGCGGGCTGTCGGCGGAGGTGGTGGCCAAGCTCGCCGCCGTGCGTCCCGAAACCCTGGGCCAGGCCCAGCGCATCCCCGGCATCACCCCGGCGGCCATCGCCCTGTTGCTGGTGCACCTGAAACGCGGCGGCCCGCGTGGCATGCTTCAGGCTCTCTAGACGCCAGCCAGAGGCATCGATGCACGACGAGATGCTGTTCGCTCACGAAGGGTCGGAGCAGGCCCCCGATCCTGCGGCATTGGCCCCGTGGAAAGTGGCGGTGGTCGATGACGACGAATCGGTGCGGGCGATCACACGCATCGCCTTGGGGCCGTTGCGGATCGACGATCGGCCCCTGAAACTGCTGGAGGCCACCAGTGCGGCCGAGGGCATCGCCCTGTTCGCTGCGCATGGCGATATCGCGCTTGGTCTGATTGACATGGTGATGGAGGAGCCCGCCGCCGGGCTCAAGGTGATCGACACCGTGCGCAATGTGCAGGGCAACCACAAGGTGCGTCTGGTGGTGCGTACCGGCCAACCCGGTCATCTGCCGGAGGAGCGCATCGTCCGCGAGAACGAAATCAACGACTACCGCGAAAAGACCGAGCTTTCGGCGCAGAAGCTGCGCTCGGTGACCACCAGCGCCATCCGCGCCTACCGCGATCTCGATCGTCTCGAAGCCGACTACCACGCGCTGGCCGTGATGCTTGCGGAACTGGCCGAGCGCTGCACCACCGGGCAGAGCGGCCATGCCACGGCGGTGGCGGCGGTGGTCAAGGCCCTGGCGGGTCGGGCCGGCTGGCCGGAAGCGCGCATCGTCCAACTCCAGCACGCTGCCTTGCTGCACGACCTCGGTCTCGCCAGTCTGCTGGTCTTGGGCGATACCCGCCTTGCCTTTGGCTACCCGCTCGACGCGGCAAGCCGCCAGCGTGTTCGCGAGCATGCCCTCGAGGGGGGGCAGCGGCTGGCCCTGCTCGGCACCGCCGAAGGCCGCTTGGCAGCGCGACTGGCCCGTGAACATCACGAACGCTGGGACGGCGGTGGTTACCCGCAGGGCCTGGCCGGTACCGCCATCGCCATCGAGAGTCGCCTCTTGGCGATCGCCAATGCCATCGATGTGCGGCTCGTCCCGCCCGAGGGCCGTGCCCCCGACGATACCGATGCCTTGCGAGAGCACCTGCAGGCCGAGGCCGGTCGCGCCTATGACCCGGATCTGGCGGCGCTGGCGATCGAACATTTGCCCGGCCTGCTGGCGGCCCATCGCGCCGCCATCGGCGCTTCCAACGGACGCCGATGAGCCGCTGGCGCGAACGCCTGCTGCTGGAGCTTGGCCGCTCGACGCTGATCGACGAGGGCGACCCCGCCGCCGCCGCCCGGGCCCTGTGCGAGACCGGTGCCCACGGCCTGGAAGTGGAGCGCATCAGCCTCTGGCTGCTCGAGAACGAGGGTGCAGCGATGCGCTGCGTCCATCTGTTCGATGCCGGCGCCGGCGGCCACCAGTCGGAGCCGGAGCTGCGGCTCGATGCCGAGCAGTACCCGCGTTACTTCGCGGCCCTGCGCCGGGCCCGCAACATCGTCGCTGAGGATGCCCGCCTACATCCGGACACCGCCGAGTTCGCTCAAGGCTACCTTGAGGCCTGCAGGATCGCCGCCCTGCTCGATTCACCGGTGCGTCAACACGGCCGGATGGTCGGCATCATCTGCGCGGAGCACCGTGGTGAGCCTCGGCGCTGGACCCGCGGCGAACGCAATTTCGCGGCCAGCCTCGCCGATCTCTACGGCCGCGCGCTCACCGCCGCCGAGCGCCGCGTGTACCACGACCGTCTGCAGGCCCTGAACCAGAGCCTCGAAACCCGGGTGCAGCAACGCAACGAGGAACTGCAGGCTGCGCTCGACCGCCTCGACGAGGCCCGTCAGGCCCTGATGGAGCGTGAGCGCTTTGCCGCCCTCGGCGAACTGGTGGCCGGCATCGCCCACGAGATCAACACGCCAGTTGGCGTCATCGTCACGGCCACCAGCCATGCCCGCGGCCTGCTCGCCGAAGTGCAGCAGGCCCACGAGCGCGGCGAGTTGACCCGCTCGGCCTTCGGCAGCGCGCTGGCCGGCCTGAACGAAAGCCTCAGCATGGCCGAGCGCAACGCCGAGCGCGCGGCCGCACTGGTCGAGAGTTTCAAGCGCACCTCGGCCGACCGCTCGCACGATGTTCGCAGCCGCTTCGACCTTGCGGCGGTGATCGGTGATGTGCTCACCACCCTGCAGCCGCTGTTGCGCCGGCGCAAGATCGAGGCGGTGTTCGAGCCTTCTCCGCTGCTGCGCTGCGACAGCCACCCCGGCGCGGTCGGCCAGGTGCTGACCAACCTCATCGTCAACGCCTGCGTCCACGGTTACGGCGGTGAGCCCCCGCCGGGGGCCAAGATCCGGGTGCGGAGCTGGGACGAGGGTGACTGGGTGGCGCTGGAAGTCGCCGATGACGGTGTTGGCATGGCCGAAGGCGTGCGGGCGCGGGCTTTCGATGCTTTCTTCACCACCGCGCGCAGTCGGGGCGGCACCGGTCTCGGTCTCGGTATCGTGCGCAGCCTGGTGGTCCGCAATCTGGGCGGCGAGGTCAGCCTCGACAGCGCGCCCGGCGCCGGCACGCGGGTGCGGGTGCGGTTTCCGCGCATCGCACCGGACTGAACGCCGCCGCCGGATCGCCGCCGCCGTCGCGAACGGGTACACTGTGCGGCCGGGTCGCTGTAACCCGCGGCTCACGCGCCTGTAGCTCAGCCGGATAGAGTAGTGGCTTCCGAAGCCATTGGTCGGGGGTTCGAATCCCTCCAGGCGCGCCATTTTCCCCTGTGACAAATCTGGGACAGATCTGGGACAGCGCCGATTTCCCGCGGACGCCTGAATGAGTAAAGGCGCGGCAATGCCCGAATCCCCGATCAAGCCTTCTTCCCCCACGTGGACCTTCGCGAAGCGCTTCCGTCGCGGCGCCTTCGGCTGGAAGTCCGATGTGGCCCTGAGGCGTCTCGGCGAGGCCGAAGCGGAGATCCTCGCCGTCCAGCGCCATGACCCGGCGCTGGCCGCCGAAGGCGCGGTCCGCCTGCTGGAGAAGATATCCCCAGCGTTCGAGAACGTCGACGATTCCTCCGGCCGACTCCAGGCCGAATTGCGCGGTGTGTTCGAGGACTTCGCCCGCCTGATCGGTTCAGCCGAAGTCCCGCGAAGGACCCGCGATCGATGGCTGGAGCGCCTGTGGCAGGCCATCCTCGACGACGAGATGCCGTGGATCGAAGGCTTGGGCGACCACTGGGGCGCCTTGTGCGGCAGTCCCGACGTCGCCTCGGCGTGGGCGGACCGCTTCCTTCCAGAGCTGCGGGCGTCGTGGTCTTCGCGTGCCAAGGGCGACGCATGGTTCCCCGGGACGGATGCCTGCCTGTCGAGCCTGTATGCCGCCGGTCGGCACGCCGAGCTGCTGGCCCTGCTGGAGTCCCCGCACACCCACCACTGGTGGGACTACCTCCGATGGGGCGTAAAGGCTTTGCTCGATCAGGGGCAGAGAGAAGCCGCGCTCGCGATGGCGGAGCGCGCCTACGCCAGTGGGCACCATCGGCACACCATCGCCGAGGCCTGCGAGTCGATCCTGCTGGATCTTGGTGATCGCGATCGCGCCTACCGGCAATACGCGATGGAGGCCCATCAGCGACACACGAACCTCGCCACGCTGAAGTCCTTGGCCGCGCGCTATCCCGAGAAGGACAAGGCCACGCTCGTCGCCGATCTCGTGGAGGCCCACCCGGGCAGCGAGGGCAAGTGGTTCGCGGCCGCGAAGAGCGCCGGCCTCTACGACGTCGCGCTTCGGCTCGCCGCCAGCAGTCCGACCGATCCCAAGACCTTGGCGCGGGCGGCACGCGATTTTGCGCAGAAGCAGCCTGGTTTCGCCTTGGAGGCCGGACTGCTCTCCCTCGGCTGGATCGCCAAAGGCTACGGCTACGAGATCGACACCCTCGATGTCGCCATGGCGTGGCGGGCCTGTCAAGCGGCGGCAGCGGCCGCCGGCGTCAGCGACGATGCGCTGAGGCAGCGCGTCGAGGCGCTCTGCGCTGGACCGACCAAGGCCGAACGCTTTGTTCGCGCGGGTGTCGGGCTCACTCTCGCAGCACGCTGATGGTTGCACCGGCCTCGCGCTGGTTACGCCAAATCAGTGCGACTCAATAAAAACAGCCTCCGGAAAAGCCGGGGCGGTTCAGTTAGGCACTTTGCCCGATGCTGGCAGCGCACTCCCGGCAACCTTTGACTGCGCAGGGCCCTCAGCGTACATTACAAACATCCTTGGAATGAGTGCAGCCAAGGGAGCACAGGCATCTGCGGCGAGACACTGCCTCGAGTAGTGCTTGTCCGCCCGCAGGTTGCGTCCCCACTGCGATGATGCAAAGGATCCGTAGTGACTCTTCGTGCCGGAATCGTTGCGCACATCGGCGATACGCCGCTGGTGGCGCTTACACGCATTTCCAGCAGCCTATCCCAGCCGATCCTGGTCAAGTGCGAATTCCTCAACCCTGGTGGGTCGGTGAAGGACCGCACCTCTCTGGCCATCGTTCAGGATGCCGAGACGCGGGGTGTGCTGCGCCCCGGGATGACCATCATCGAGGCTACGGCGGGCAATACCGGGATTGGGCTCGCCTTGATCGCGGCAAGCCGCGGATATCGGCTGGCGTGTGTCATGCCGGAGAAAATGTCGATGGACAAGCGCGTCGCGCTGGCAGCGCTAGGCGCCGAGGTGATTATTACGCCGAATGCACCGCTGTCGAGTTCGGACAACTTTCGCAATGTCGCGGCCCGGCTCGCGCGTGAGCGCGATTGGTTTCTGGCCGACCAATTCAACAATCCGGCGAACGTGCGGGTGCACGAACTCACGACGGGTCCGGAAATCCTGCGTCAGACCGACGGCCACGTGGGCGCGTTCGTGGCCGGGGCGGGAACGGGCGGCACGTTGTCGGGCGTGGGCCGCTGCCTCAAGGCTGCGCAGCCTTCGGTACGCATCGTGCTCGTTGATCCTATCGGCTCCGGCTTGGCGGACTGGGTCGAGACCGGCACGCCCGGCCCGGACGGCACGTATGTCGTCGAGGGGATCGGTGCCGCGGAACCGCCGCGAAACCTGCATCGCGAAGTCATCGATGCCGCCGAGCGCGTCAGTGATGACGAAAGCTTCGCGATGACGCGGCGCTTGATTCAAGAAGAAGGATTGCTGGTCGGTGGATCGTCAGGCGCTAACGTTGTGGCCGCGCTGCGCGTCGCCGTGCGCGGCGGGCTGACGGGACCCGTGGTGACCGTGTTGCCCGACGCATGGGACCGATACCGCGCCAAACCGTGGATGCAGGCTTGGACAACCGCAGGAGCAGGCGAATGAAAAAGCGCAAACTGAAGAACGCCCTCTTCGACCAGGTCGGTCGTGTGGCGAAGGCCATGGCCAATCCAAAACGCCTCGAACTTGTCGCCTTGTTGACCCAGGGTCCGAAGGCCGTCGAAGACTTGGCCACCGAGATTGGCGTGAGCATCAACCTTGCGAGTTCTCATCTGAAAGTGCTGCGTGTCGCGTGTCTGGTCGAGACCGAACGCCAGGGTAAACGCATCGTCTACCGTCTGGCCAGCAGTGGCGTCGCCGATCTGTGGGTGCATCTGCACGAACTGGCCGAGGCGCGACTGGCCGAGCTGCAGGATGTCGTCGCCGAACTGGGGCATTCGGGTGAGTGGCGAGAACTATCGCGCCGGGAACTGCTCAAGCAGGTTCGGGCGGGTGAGCTCGTCCTGCTCGATGTGCGGCCGGTCACCGAGTACGAATACGCCCATCTGCCCCACGCTCGTTCTATTCCGCATGACGAACTGCTCGGCCGCTTGGCGGAATTGCCGCGAGATAAGCCGATCGTGGCTTACTGCCGCGGGCCGTATTGCCTGTTCGCTCGCGATGCCGTGCAGATGCTGCGCAAACAAGGCTTCGACGCCGCGCTGCTCGGCGATGGAACGGCGGAGTGGCAAGCGAAGAAGGCGACCAGCCCCGCCCTTGCCCGGAGTCTGTAATGGAACGCATCTATCTCGACTACAACGCGAGCACTCCGATCGCGCCCGCGGTTGCGGCCACCATCAGCGCACTGCTGAGCGGACCGTTTGGCAATCCTTCGTCCGACCATTGGGCGAGCCGACCGGCGCGTGACATCCTCGAGAAAGCACGGACCCAAGTCGCTAGGTCGATAGGTGCTCAACCCGACGAGATCATCTTCACCGGCGGGTGCACGGAAGCCAATAACCTGGCGCTCAAGGGCAGCTACTACGCTCTTCGAGATCGCGGCAACCACATCATCACGCAGACGACGGAGCATCCCGCCGTTCTGGAGCCGCTGAAATTTCTGGAGCGGGAAGGTGCGAGGGTAACGCTCGTGTCCGTCGACCGGTTTGGGCAGGTGGATCCTGACGCGATTCGCGCGGCGATCGGCCCAGACACGATTCTGATTTCCGTCATGCACGCCAACAATGAAACGGGGACAGTGCAACCCATCGAGGCGATCGCCCGTGTGGCACGCGAGCACGGCGTGCGTTTCCACACCGATGCTGCGCAGACCCTCGGCAAGCTTCCCGTGGACGTCAAAGCGCTGGGCGTCGACCTGTTGTCCATCGCTGGGCACAAGCTCTACGCCCCTAACAGCCTGTTGATTTTCTTTCGCACCAGCGCTTGCTTTCCGGCCCGTGGATTGCGATATCGGATCTGGTCTTGATCACTGCAGGTGGCGCATGCGCGGAGCGGACATCACACAAGAGGCGCTGTTCACGACGGCGAAGCTGGACGACTTTGTTCCTGACGATCACCCACTGCGGGCGATCCGGGCGCTGACCGATCAGGCGCTGCGTCGGATGAGCGGGCTGTTCTCGACGCTGTACGCCGACACCGGTCGGCACTCGATCGCTCCGGAGAAGCTGCTGCGGGCGCAGCTGCTGCAGCTGTTCTACTCCTTGCGCAGCGAGCGGATGCTGATCGAGCAGCTGCGCTACAACCTGCTGTTCCGCTGGTTTGTCGGGATCGCGATCGATGAATCGGTGTGGGATCACTCGGTGTTCTCGAAGAACCGCGACCGTTTGAACGGCGAGGCGGTGGCGGCGGAGTTTCTGCAGGAGATCGTGCGTCTGGCGACGGCGCAGGGCCTGATGTCGGACGAGCATTTCTCGGTGGACGGCACGCTGCTGCAGGCCTGGGCCTCGCAGAAAAGCTTCCGTCCGAAGGACGGTCCGCCCGACGGCGGCGGCCCGCGCAATGCGCCTCCCGACTTCAAGGGGCAGAGGCGCAAGAACGACAGCCACGCGTCGACCAGCGATCCGGACTCGCGGCTGTACCGCAAGGGCAACACCGGGGCGCAGCTGAGCTTTCAGGGCCATGTGCTGATGGAGCATCGCAGCGGTCTGGTGCGCGGGGCCTGCGTGAGTCAGGCGACGGGCCATGGCGAGCGCGACTCGGCGCTGAGGCTGTTGACGCAATTGGAGGGTCGACGGCGACGGACGCTGGCCGCGGACAAGGCCTACGACACGGCGGAGTTCGTCGCCGCCTGTCGCGCAGCCGGGGTGACGCCGCACGTGGCGCAGAACAACAGCAACCGACGCAGTGCGATCGACGGTCGCACGACGCGCCACGCGGGTTACGCGCTGAGCCTGAAGACGCGGGCATGGATCGAAACGCACTTCGGCTGGCTCAAGGCGACGGCCGGGATGCGTCAGGTCAAGCAGCGCGGCTTGGTGCGGGTCGAGGCGCTGTTCCAGTTCGCGATGGCGGCGAGCAATCTGGTGCGTCTGCCGAAGCTGCTGGCCGCGGGAGCGGCCGCGTGAGGGCCCTGACGGGCGAGTTGCGCCTGGAGGGCGTCAAATCGCGCGAAAACGCCATTCGCAAGGCACAAAAAACGCAATGAAACGAAAGAAGCAAGCGTTTCGTAGCGGAAAATCGCTCGCGCCAAGCCGAAATTCAACAGGCTGCTAAGGGCGTCGGCGCACTCTATGTCCGCCGGGGCTGCGACGTATTCCCGCTGATTCATGGGCCCTCGCAGGAAGCGGGGCGTCGATCCGGAACCGAGAATGTGCTGTTTATCGCCGCGCTCGGCACGGCGTGCGAACTCGCTGCGGAACTTAGCCACGTCGACGAGATGGAGGCACTCCGCAACTATTTCTGGGAGGCGCTGCAGGCTGGGCTCGGCAGCCGTGTGGTGCTCAACGGCCACCCCGAAAACCGCTTGCCGAACACACTCAACGTCTCGTTCATGGGCCAGCTTGGCGGCGCATTGCTCGCTCGCATCCCGGCACTGGCGGCATCGACGGGTTCGGCATGTCACTCGGGCCACTCGACGGTGACGCCCGTCCTCGCGGCCATGGGCGTTGAGGAGGCGGTCGGACTCGGTGCCATTCGCTTCAGCCTCGGTGGCAGCACCACGCGGGATGAAATCGACACCGTGGTCGCGCGCCTGATTGCGCTGATCCTAGACTCGTCGGGCCGCTTGTGACGTTCGTCAAGACACGCCATCGATCGATGACACGATGTTCCTCGGTACTGCCAGCGTCACATTCCCTGCGGCGATGTGGCTCGCACGCGTGGGAAGTCGCCCAGGCTTTCTTCACGGCGGCCTTGCGACTTGCCGACGGGGTGGAACTTGGCGCTGGCTTGGCGCACTGCGGGTCTCTGTGCGTTGGACCGGCAGCGGTCAACCGCCAGTCAGGCGAGCTGGAGGGACGACCCAGATGACAAAGGACGACCGGGCGGGGCGCTCCACTGCCGTGCACGCCCACGGCATCCACGAGAACTTCAGCCAGTTCATGCACCAACTCGTGCAGGTGCTGCTCGTCGGCTTTGCCATCGGGATGATGCGCACGGTGGTGCCCGCGTTGGCCGAGACGGAGTTCGGCGTGGCCAAAGGGTCCTTCATGATGCTGACGTCCTTCGTGGTGGCCTTCGGGGTCGTGAAGGGCGTGATGAATTTCGTCGCCGGACGGCTGTCCGAACGAATCGGTCGGCAGAAGGTGTTGTTGCTGGGTTGGTTCGTCGCGATCCCGATTCCCTTCATGATCTACCTCGCGCCAAACTGGGGCTGGATAGTGGCGTCTACGGTGTTGCTGGGCGTCAACCAGGGCCTCGCCTGGTCGATGACGCAGACCGCCAAGCTGGATATCACACGGGCGGATCAGCGCGGGCTTACGATGGGCCTTAACGGATTCGCGGGCTATGTCGGTGTTGCGCTGGCGGGGATCATCACCGCTTATGCCGCAAGCCTTCTGGGCCCGCGGCTGGGCCTGCTGGCATTCGGGGTGGTCGTGGTGGCCGCGGGGATTGCGCTGGCTCTGCTGTGGGGCCGCGACACGCTGCCTTGGGCCAAGGCCGAAGCTGCCGCTAATGCCCGCCCGCCCGTCACCGGCGCATTCCGCCCCCGCTATCCGAGGGACGTGTCAGACACGCCGGGAGCATGGGAGGTCTTCGCCGTCATGTCTTGGCGCGACCGGCGTCTTGCCGCCGTCTCGCAGGCGGGGCTGGTCGAGAAATTCGTCGATGCACTGGTCTGGGTGATCTTCCCCGTCTTTCTGTTCGCCAAAGGCGTGAGCCTGCCCAATATCGGTTGGATCGTCGGCGTCTACGGCCTTGTCTGGGGCGGGTCCCAGTTGTTTACGGGGCGGCTGTCGGATCATGTCGGACGGTTCTGGCCGAACGTGCTCGGGATGTGGATTTGCGGCACGGGCGTGGCGCTCGTCGTTCTGGGCAGTGGTGTGCTGTGGTGGTCCGTCGCCGCAGCAGTGACCGGATTCGGCATGGCGCTGCTTTACCCCAACCTCTCCGCCGCCGTGGCCGATATCACCCCGCCAGGCTGGCGCGGTACGGCAATCGGCATCTACCGCTTCTGGCGCGATCTGGGCTACGCCATCGGCGCGCTCGGCCTTGGTATCGCTTCGCATGTCACCGGCGCGACCGAGGCGGCATTCTGGTTCGTCGCCGTCTCGATGATGTTGTCGGGCGGCGTGCTGTGGTGGTGGGGTGAGGAATCCCATCCCCGGCTCAACCCCGCACCCAGCCCCGAGGAAGGAGATACCCCATGAAACATCTGCTCGTTCTGAATGATCCTCCCTATGGCACGGAGCGCAGCTTCAATGGGCTGCGCATGGCCCACGCCCTGTCGAAAAACGATTCCGACGGTGAAGTGACCGTATTCCTCATGGCCGACGCCGTTGCCTGTGCGAAAAAGGGCCAGAAGACCCCGGACGGCTACTACAACCTGGAGCGCATGGTCCGACGTGTGCTTACGGCCAAAGGACGCGTGTTGATGTGCGGCACCTGCATGGACGCGCGTGGGCTTGCCCTGGAGGACATGCTGGACGGGACGACACGCTCGAATATGGACGAACTGGCTGAGGTGACGCTGGCAGCCGACAGGGTGTTGGTGTTCTGATACCTCCCGATTTACCCGCGAAACGCATATCACCGGTTTGTTCCGACAGCTAGACGCGCGCCCGACTGGACGTTTGCACGGCGAGGAAGACGAAGCGCGAGCAGAGGCAGGCGACGCTGTTCGCGCTGTCGAACCTGTGGATGTCGCGCCGGCGCTTGATGCCGGCGGCAGGGTAAGTGCGTCCGCTGGACGGGGAAACCCGTCTGGCGGCGCAGCAAAACGTGGAATTCCGACCGGATGGACGCGATTTCGACCTTCAGGCCGCGAAATCACGAGGGTTCGGCGGATTGTTCAGACCTTCGCTAGGCAGCCGGAAGCCTGCAGCAAGCCTCCAGTCGCTGCGCCACGGCTTCCCATTGGATGTTCTGGAAGAACGCATCCACGTACTTGACGGCCGCGGCGCCGTAGTCCATCTGGTAGGAGTGCTCGTACATGTCCATCACCAGGATGGGCAGCGTGGCCGCCGAGCCGTGGGCGTGATCGGCCATCCAGTAGTTTTCGAGCTGGCGGGTGTGGGTGTTGAAGCCGAGCACCACCCAGCCCGAACCGCCGCCCAGCCCTGCGCCCATGCGGCGGAACTCGGTTTCCCATGCATCGAAGCTGCCGAAGGCCTCGCTCAGGGCTTTGCGGCTGGCGGCATCGGCCTGGCCGCTGCCGCCGAGGTTGTCGAAGTAGACCTCGTGCAGCACCACCGAGCCGGTGCGCAGCAGGTGTTCGCGCTTGAGCTGGTTGTAGAGGTACGGCGGCATGTCCGGTACGGTGAGCGCCTCGGCGAGGTGCTTCTTCGTCACGGCCAGCGCCTTGACCGAGCCGCCGTAGTTGTTTTCCCAATGCGAGCGGATCAGGCGTTCGGACAGTCCTTTCAGCCTGGCGGGGTCGAACGGCAGCGGCTTGAGTATGGGGGCGCTGTCGGGCGCAGGTGTGGCCTTGGACATGACGGTGGTCTCCGAAGTCGGAACGGCATGGGCGGCCTTGGCGGCCCCCAGCACGAGGGGTGCCGCAGCGGCCAGACTCAGGACGTGACGGCGTTGGGTGTCGATCGGTGGAATCATAGTCATCTCGTGGTCACCCGGGCTTGAGGAGTAAGATGCGGACCCATGCGTCGGTAGAGCATCCTACATAAATAATGCAATGACTACTCTGGACAGGAAGGAAATCTGGTGAAGCGCATACTGGTTTGCCGACCCAATCACCGGCTGGGCAATATGCTGTTGGTGACCCCCTTGTTGCAGGAATTGAAGCAGGATTTTCCGAACGCCAAAGTCGATGTATTTGCAAAGGGAGGACTGGTCGATGTGATATTTGAGAACCACGATAACTTTGATTCGTCAATCCAGTTAAGCAGGAAACCCGCGATGGATTTCCCTGGCTACTTGAGCGCCTGGATTCGTGTTCTATCAAGGAAGTATGATCTAGCAATCAATGTCGATGCCGGCTCGAAGTCGGGCGGTATCGCGGCAAAGTGCTCGCGAAGTACGTACAAGGTCATCGGCCTCAAGGAGCGTCCATCGATCGATGGATTCCCCGACTTCATGCATCTGGCCAAATATCCGGTATACGCATACTGGTCGGCATTTGGAATTCAAGCCCGGCCGATCGCTCCCTTGCGATTGATGCTTTCCGAATCCGAGAAGACCAAGGGCCGCGAAATTTGCGCGCAGTTACAGGAAAACGGAAAGCCTATCATCTTCTTGTTTACCTACGCAACAAACAATAAAATGTACGACAGCTCCTGGTGGCGGCCTTTTCACGATGCGCTGAACAAGGAGTTTGGCTCGACGCACACTATTGCAGAAGTGCTCCCCGTGGAAAACATTTCGCAATTCGACCATGAACTAAGACATTACTACAGCAGGGATGTGCGCGAAATTGCAGCGGTGCTTCAAAACGCAAAGCTCTTTATCGGCGCGGACAGTGGCATGATGCATTTGGCTGCCGCGTCCGGGGTTGACACACTGGGACTTTTCAAGGTCACAAGTCCTGAAAAATACGCACCCTATGGCGGGCGTTCGGGATATATCGACACTGCCAAGTCGACAATTGCCGACATGATGGCGCGGATTGCAGCTGTTGTGAATCGTTGAACCGGGATAACTTGTAAGGCCACAGCGGTTTCTGGGATCAATCGCGTCTTCTGTGGAACGGGTCTGATCATGCCGCCACCGGTGGCAGCCAGGGGTTGCGGGGCAGGTGCTTGAGCTTGCCGCACAGCAGGTAGGCGATCGCCATCAAATGGCGCACGGTGGCGTAGCCCTTCGCCCGCGCCTTGGCCGCTTGGATCTGTGCGTTCATCGCTTCGACAAAGGCATTGCTCAGGCCGCTGCGGAAGTGTTCGACGATGCCGGACAGATGCGCGCGGCAGGTCGCAGCGAGACGCTTGAACGGCAGCAGCCGGCTGCGTCGCGCCCACGACATCCAGCGGATGAACAGTTGTTCCGCATCGTCTGGCGCAGGGCGCGCTTGGTGGATCGCCCGCAGCGCCTCCTTCAACCGCCAAGCACGGGCGGTCTTCAGACCGCTGCGCTGCAGCCAGTGCATCGTGTCGATCTGATCGCGGTTCCAGTTCGCCGGCTGCTTGAGCAAGGCCCAGCGGCTGCCCTTCAACTCCGGCTCGCTCTTCACCTCGGCGCGTCGCACCTGATCCATCGCCTGACTGGCCAGCGCCACGACGTGGAAGGGATCGAAGGTGACACGCGCCTGCGGGCATTGTTGGCGAGCGCCGGCCTGGAAGGCGCCGGACAAATCCATGCTGATGTCGGTGATCGCTGCCGCATGGCCGCCGTGTGCCTGCAAATCCGCCGCGAAGGCCGCAAAGGTCTTGGCATCGCGCCCCGGCGTGGCGAACAGCAGGCGCCGCGCATCGGCGTCGTGGAACAGCGTGACGTACCGCTGGCCGCGGCGGGTGCTGCAATCCTCATCACGAAATCTCTCCAGAGTGAGCGCAGGAATGTTCACCTGAGCAGCGACGATTGACGTCGCGACAAAATCCGCGCCGATTGTCTGGAGCGAGCATTGAACCGCGCCCTCTGTCTCATGTCGTCAAGAGAACATCAGGCCTGGGGTCGATATGGCTTGCATATAAGCCATGATGTTGTATAAACGATCGCTTATGAGCCAAGCCGCCCGACCGCTGCCCTTGTCCCCGGAGACCGCCGAGGCCCTTGCTGCCTTGGGCCGCGAGGTCCGCGACGCTCGCCTGGCTCGAAAGCTTCGGCACGTGGATCTCGCCAAGCGGGCCGGCATCAGCGTGGCCACCCTCAAGCGCCTTGAGAAGGGCGATCCGACGCTGGCCTTGGGCCGGTTCCTCGAAGTGCTGACCGCCCTGTCGCCCTCTTTGCTGGAAAACGTGGTGCGAGCGGTGCGGTCTGACGCCACGGGCGACGCGCTGCGCCGGAAGGCGATGGGTGAACGCTCCCGCCGGGAGAACTTCTGATGCGTCTCTACCTGTGGGCGCCGCTGGGCGGCGAGATGAAGGTCGCCGCGCGACTGGACTGGGATCGCGATGTCGGTAGCGTCCGCTACGCGCCGAGCTGGCTCGAGGCGCCCGACGCCTACGCACTGGACCCCATGAACCTCCCGCTCGGCGACGAGGACCGGCTGATCGAGCAGAACCGGGGCATCCCGGGGGTGCTGTCCGACGCGGGCCCTGATCGCTGGGGCCGCCGCCTGATGGAGCGACTGTCGTCCCGTCCACCGCGGAACGAAGCGGAGTGGGTGTTGGCCACCGCAGGCGCCGGCACCGGTGCGATCCGGGCATCGCTGTCCCGCTCGGCCTTGCCGCCGGTCCAGCCGGTTTACCCGCAGGTGACGCTGGAGCAAATCGAAGAGGCCTCGCGGCAAGTCGCCGAGGGCGGATTTCCGCCGCCACCGATGTACGAAATCCTGTGCGTGCAGAGTGGCGCGCTGGGCGGCGCCCGACCCAAGGCCGCGATGCTGATCGACGGCCGGCAGGTGATCGCGAAGTTCCAGCAGCCGCAGCAGGACACTGTGGACGTGCCTCGCCTCGAGGCCGCCTGCCTTTCCTTGGCGAAGCGTGCAGGGATCGATGCGGTTGAAGCTTCGGTGACAAGCGCCCATGGCCGGAGCGTGTTGCTGGTCGACCGGTTCGACCGCCGAGGCGTCGTCCCGCTGCATTACCTCAGCGCCCGGAGCCTTCTCGCGGTCTACCGTGCCTCCGAGTTGGACACCGTGTCGCCGGGTGGCCGGGCCACCTATGCGGCGATCGCCGCGGCCGCACGCCGGATGGGGATCGAGGGTGCCGGCGCGGAGCTGTTCCGGCGCATGGCCTTCAACTACGCGATCGGCAACACCGACGACCACCTGCAGAACCACGGCTTTCTGTACGACGAGGGGTGGCGACTGGCCCCGGCCTTCGACATCGTCGCCATCGGCGGGGAGAGCCTCGCGATAGGTGCCGGCCGGCAGGGCAGGGCAAGGACCAGGGAGAACCTGCTGTCGGGTGCAGGCGATTTCGGACTGCGGGCATCCGAGGCGGATGCGATTCTGGAGCAAGCCATCACGGCAGCTCGCGGCCTTGGCAACGAGCTCGATCGGCTTGCGATGCCGGCGGGTGAGCGGGCCCAGGTGCTGAGGCACCAGTGCGACGAAGCGCGTTGAGGTCCCTGCGCTCCGGCCTGGCGGCCCGAGGTGCAGTTCAGGTGCTGGATGGCCTGCTCCAGCGCTGGCGTGAGCGCTAAGCTGGCCGGAACCGCCGCGCACAAGAGCATCGTGGCCGATGGAGACGACACCATGCAGTGGATGATCTACGGTGCCAACGGCTACACCGGCCGGCTGATGGCCGAGGAGGCGGTAGCGCGCGGGCTGCGCCCGGTGTTGGCCGGCCGTCGTCGCGAGGCCCTGGAGCCGCTCGGCCGCGAGCTGGGCCTCGAAGTCCGGGTGTTCGATCTGGAGCCGGCGGCGCTCGATCTCGGCCTGCGGGGCATGGGCCTGGTGCTGCACTGCGCCGGGCCGTTCTCGGCGACCGCCGCGCCGATGCTCGAAGCCTGCCTGCGCGCCAGGGCGCATTACCTCGACATCACCGGCGAGATCGACGTGTTCGCGCATTGCCACCAGCAGGATGCGCGGGCCAGGCAGGCCGGCATCGTGGTGCTGCCGGGCACGGGCTTCGATGTGGTCCCCACCGATTGCCTTGCCGCCATGCTCAAGCGCGAACTGCCCGACGCCGTCGCGCTGGTGCTGGCCTTCGAGGCCGGTGGTGGACCCAGCCCGGGGACGGCCAAGACCAGCATCGAGGGCCTGGGTCAAGGCGGCCGGGTGCGGGTCGGTGGCCAACTTCGCCGCGTGCCGCTGGCTTGGAAACAACGCGCTTTCGATCGCGACGGTGAACCGCGCACGGCCATCACCATCCCCTGGGGCGATCTCTACACCGCCCACCTCAGCACCGGCATCCCCGACATCGAGGTCTACATGGCGGTGCCGCCGGCGCTGATCGGTCGCTTGCGCCGTCTGCGCATGATCCGTCCGCTGCTGGGCCTTGGCCCGGTGCAGCGCTGGATGAAAGCCCGCATCGAAAAATCCGTGCACGGCCCTTCCGAAGCCAAGCGCGACAGCACCGACACCCGGGTCTGGGGCGAGGTGCGCAACGCTGAAGGGCGTGAGATCAAACGCCAATTGCAGATGCCGAACGGCTACGCGCTCACCGTGACCGCTGCGCTCGGTATCGTCCGCCGCCTGCGGGACGCCCCCGCCGAGCCCGGTTTCCAAACACCGTCGATGCTGATGGGGCCGGATTACGTGCTCGGCCTGCCCGGGGTCAGGCTGGTAGGCTGAAGGGCTGAAAGGAGCCGCCATGCCATCCAGCCCCCTGCCCACCCTGCTTGCCATCCTCGTCCTGCTCGTGGCGATGGCAGGGGTGCTGCTGGCGCTGTGGCGTTCGCGCCAGCGCGAGCGCCGCGATCGGCAACGCTTCGAGTTGGTGGTTCGGGCGGTCAGTGACGGTGTCTACGACCTCGATGTGGTGGCCGACCGGCTGTGGCGGAGCGAAGCCCTGTGCCGGATGTTCGATCTGCCGGCCGAAGGTTCCGGAGCGGATGTTGGCGACTGGCTGGAGCGTATCCATCCCGAGGACCGTGCCCGGGTCCGCGAGGGCTTCCGTGCGGCGATGGCGAGCAGGACCACCGAATGGCAGGTGGCTTACCGCTACCGGCGGCCGGACGGCACGGTGGGGCATATGCGCGACCGCATGCTGATCGTCCGCGATGGCGGCGGTCGCCCCTTGCGGGCGATCGGCGGCGTCACCGAGGTCAGCGCCGAACAGACCATGCTGGAGAAACTCGGTCTGTTGGAGCGCGCCATCGAGGCCAACAGCTACGGCGTGGCCATCGTCGATGCGCTCGCCCCGGACATGCCCTGCGTCTACGCCAACCGGGCCTTGGCGCGGATGAGCGGCTACACCGTCGGCGAACTGCTGGGGCAGAACCTGCGTTTGCTGCATGGCAGCGAGCGCGAGCAGCCCGGCCTGCAATCGTTGCGCCGCGCCCTGCGTGAGGGCCGCGAGGGGTTCGCCCTGCTGCGCAACTGGCACAAGGACGGCATGGCCTACTGGGTCGAGCTGATGGTTTCGCCGGTGCGTGACACGCAGGACCGGATCACCCACTGGGTCGGTTCGCAGGCCGATGTGAGCGAGCGGGTCGCCACCGAACAGGCGCTGGCGCACCGCGCCACCCACGACGAACTCACCGGCCTGCCCAACCGCCATCTGTTCCGCGACCGTCTGGCCCAGGCCCTGCGCGAGAGTCGACGCTTCGGGCTCGATCTGGTCGTGCTGTTCATGGACCTCGACAATTTCAAGCTGGTCAACGACTCGCTCGGCCATGCCGCCGGCGACGAACTGCTGCGCACCGTGGCCCGCCGCCTGCAGGGCTGCCTGCGGCAGACCGACACGGTGGCGCGCTTCGGTGGCGACGAGTTCGTGGTGCTGCTGATCGGTGATGCCGAATCCGATGTGCTGCGGGTGATCGATCGCATCGCCGAGGCCCTGCGCCGACCGATGGAACTGGCCGGTTCGATGCACTACGTCACCGCCAGCATCGGTTACGCCCGCTGCCCGCAGCACGGTGAGGAGGCCGGGGTGCTGCTGCAGCGCGCCGATATGGCCATGTACCAGGCCAAGGCGCGCGGCCGCAATCGTGCCGTGGCCTACGAGGCCAGTTTCGACCAGGGTGTGGTCGAACGCCTCACGCTCGCCAACCAGCTGCGCGAGGCGATCGCGCACGGCGAGTTCGAGCTGTACTACCAGCCGCTGTTCCGCTGGGATGGCCGGGTCCAGGGCATCGAGGCGCTGTTGCGCTGGAACCACCCGCAGCGCGGCCTGTTGGCGCCCGGCCACTTCATCGAATCGCTGGAGGAAAGCGGGCTGATGGCCGAACTGGGTCGCTGGGTGCTGCGCGATGCCGCGCGCCGTCCGGCCGATTTGCGTGCCGCCGGCTTCGACGAGGTGCGGGTCATCATCAATGTCTCGGCCACCCAGTTGCACCACGACCTGCTCGCCGACATCGAGGCCGCGGTCAAGGACTTCGATCTGCCGAGCAGCGCGCTGGAGATCGAGGTGACCGAAAGCGTGCTGATGATCAACGTCGAATCGACCATCGAGCAGATGAAGCGTGTCGCCAGACTCGGCGTCGGTTTCGCGGTCGATGACTTCGGTACCGGCTATTCCTCGCTCTCCTACCTCAAACGGCTGCCGATCCAGCGGCTCAAGATCGACCGCAGTTTCGTCAGCGGACTCGGCACCGATCCGGATGACGAGGCCATCTGCGCCTCGGTCATCCTGCTCGCCTCCAGTCTCGGTCTGGATACCGTCGCCGAGGGTGTGGAAACCGAAGTGCAGCGCGACTGGCTGGCCGAGCACGGTTGCGGCGAGTTGCAGGGCTACCTGCTCGGCAGGCCGATGCCGTTCGACGCCTTGCTGGCACTTCTGAATTCGCAACGCAACTGAGCGCGATCGCCCACGGGGCGCCACCCCTGCGGCCTTACAATCGGCGACCTGCCGAACCGGACCCGCCATGCCACGCCTTGTCCTGATCGACGGCTCCTCGTACCTGTATCGCGCTTTCCACGCGCTGCCGCCGCTCACCGCGCCCGACGGCACACCGACCGGCGCGCTGTTCGGCGTACTCAACATGCTGCGCGCGACACTGAAGGAGGCCCCCGAGCATGCGGCCTTCGTGCTCGATGCCTCCGGCCCGACCTTCCGCGAGGATCTCGACCCGCTGTACAAGGCGAACCGTCCGCCGATGCCCGACGAGATGCGCGCGCAGATCGAACCGATGATCGCCATCGTCGAGGCGCTCGGCTTTCCGCTCTTGCGCGTGCCCGGTGTCGAGGCCGACGACGTGATCGGCACGCTGGCGGTGCAGGGCGCTGCGCAGGGTATCGAGGTCACCGTCTCGACCTCCGACAAGGACTTCGCCCAACTGGTGCGCCCCGGCATCACCCTGACCAACACCATGAGCGGCTCGAGGCTCGCCAACGACGCCGACGTGATGGCGAAGTTCGGTGTGCGTGCCGACCAGATCGTCGACTACCTCGCGTTGATGGGCGATGCCGTCGACAACGTGCCGGGTGTGGACAAGTGCGGGCCGAAGACGGCGGCGAAGTGGCTGGCCGAGCACGGCACGCTGGATGCCGTCATCGCCCATGCATCGACCATCGGCGGCAAGATCGGCGAGAACCTGCGCGCCGCCCTGCCGCGCCTGCCGCTCAATCGCGCGCTGGTGACGATCCGGACCGATGTGCCGCTCGATCGTGGCCCGGCCGAGCTCACCCTGCGCCCCCGCGATGTCGAGGCGCTGCGCGGCTTGTTCCAGCGCTACGGCTTCCATGCCGCCGCCCGCGAGCTGGATGGCGCGAACGGTGCGAGCGGCGGCTCGGTGGGCAGCGGTCCGGCCGCGCGCAGTGCTTCGCGCGGATTCGGCGGTTCCGGTGGCCAATCGCTACCCGCAGCACCGCTCGACCCGATGCTGTCGGCCAAGGGCGAGCGGGAGTGCGTACTCACCGAAACCCAGCTCATGCATTGGACCGAAGCCCTGCGCGCCGCCCCGCTGATCGCCTTCGACACCGAAACGGATGGGCTCGATCCGCAGCAGGCCAAGCTGGTCGGCATCAGCCTTTGCGTTGACATCGGTCGTGCCTGCTACATCCCCATCGCGCACGCCTACGCCGGAGCGCCGGCGCAGCTGCCTTGGGGCCTCGTGCGCGACGCGCTCAAGCCCCTGCTCGAAGACGCCGCCAAGCCCAAGCTCGGCCAGCACGGCAAGTTCGACATCGAGGTGCTGGCCCGCCACGGCATCGATGTGCAGGGCTATGCCGAGGACACCCTGCTGATGAGCTTCGTGCTCGATGCCGGCCTCAACCGCCACGACATGGACGCGCTGGCCGAGCGCCATCTGGGCTACACGACGATCAAGTACGAGGAGGTCTGCGGCAAGGGTGCCAAGCAGCTCACCTTCGATCAGGTCGACCTCGAACGTGCCACCGCCTATGCCGCCGAGGACGCCGACATCACCCTGCGCCTGCACGCCGCGCTCGCACCGCGTCTGGCGGCCGAGCCCGCGCTGGCCTCGGTCTACCGCGACATCGAAATGCCGCTGGTGCCGGTGCTGGCGCGAATGGAAAGCACCGGCGTGCGCATCGATGTGGCCGAGCTGAAGCGCCAGAGCCAAGCGCATGCCAAGCGCCTGCACGCCATCGAGCAGGAGGCCTTCGCCCTCGCCGGACGAAGCTTCAACCTCGATTCGCCCAAGCAGCTTCAGGCCCTGCTGTTCGATGAGCTCAAGCTGCCGGCGGTGGTGAAAACCCCCACCGGCCAGCCCAGCACCAACGAGGAAGCACTGGAGGCGATCGCCGACTTGCACGCACTCCCCAAGCTCATCCTCGAGCACCGCAGCCTCGCCAAGCTCAAGAGCACCTACACCGACAAGCTGCCGGAGAGCGTCAATCCGCATACCGGCCGCGTGCACACCCGCTACCACCAGGCCGGTGCCGCCACCGGGCGGCTGTCCTCGAGTGATCCAAACCTGCAGAACATCCCGATCCGCACCGCCGAGGGCCGGCGCATCCGCGCCGCCTTCGTGGCCCCCGAAGGGCGCGTCATCCTCGCCTGCGACTACTCGCAGATCGAGCTGCGCATCATGGCCCACCTCTCCGAAGACCCCGGCCTGCTGCGCGCCTTCGCCGAAGGTCTGGACGTGCACAAGGCGACCGCCGCCGAGGTGTTCGGCGTGCCGCTGGCCGAGGTGGGCAGCGAGCAGCGCCGTGCCGCCAAGGCCATCAACTTCGGGCTGATCTACGGCATGAGCGCCTTCGGACTGGCCCGCCAGCTCGGCATCGAGCGCGGCCAGGCGCAGGACTACATCGGCCTGTACTTCGCTCGCTACCCCGGCGTGCGCGCCTACATGGAGCGCACCCGCGAGCAGGCCAGAGAGAAGGGCTACGTCGAGACCGTGTTCGGCCGCCGCCTGCATCTGGCCGAGATCCGCTCGCGCAACCCGGCCCAGCGTGCCGGTGCCGAGCGCGCCGCCATCAATGCGCCGATGCAGGGCAGCGCCGCCGACATCATCAAGCGCGCGATGGTGGCGGTGGACGCCTGGACCCGGCCGCGCGCCGACCGCATCGCCATGCTGATGCAGGTGCACGACGAACTCGTCTTCGAGGTCGATGCCGGCTTCGTCGACGCGGCCCGGGCCGCGATCGGCACCCTCATGCAGGCCGCCGCCAGGCTGCGCGTGCCGCTGCTGGTCGATGCCGGCGTGGGGGCCAGCTGGGACGAGGCGCACTGAGGCCGCCGTCACGGTTCCTTGCTCTGGTGGTGAATCCCTCCTGAACCCCGTGGCGAAACGCGGCCGGGTTCATGAACTTCTCAGTGCGCGAATGCTCAGATGACATGCAACGGATGCAATGTCCGTTGCCGTGGCTCGATCCTCCCCTGGTCGATCCACACGAGGCGGCTGACCTCCCCTGAGGCCGCCTCACCCCGCCCCGCGAGCTTCCCCTGGCTCGCGGGGTTTTTCTTTTGGGTATTCGTAATCTGCGGTTGGGGCATCGTGTTGCGGAGTCTGTCGCCTTACAATACTGTAAGGACGTAAACGTACGGGAGTCTACGTGAGCACCGCGACCCTCACCTCCAAAGGTCAGATCACCATCCCCGCACCGGTGCGGGCCAGCTTGGGCGTCGACACCGGCGACCGGATCGAGTTCGTGCAGATTGCGCCCGGCCGGTTCGAGGTGATCGCGGCGACACTGCCGATCACCGGCCTTAAAGGCATCCTGCCGAAGCGGGCCAAGCCGGTATCGATCGATGCCATGAACGCGGCGATCGCTGACGCCGGCGCCGAGGCGGCTCGATGATCGGGTTGGACACCAATGTGCTGGTGCGCTACTTCGCGCAGGACGACGCCAAGCAGTCGGCCAAGGCCGCGGCCCTGATCGAGAGCCTGACGGATGCCCAGCCGGGCTACCTGTCACACGTGGTGCTGATTGAGCTCGTCTGGGTGTTGCAGCGCTGCTATGACGCTTCGCGCGAAATGGTCGCGGAGACGCTGGAGCGGCTGCTGCGCACGCAGGGACTGGCGGTGCAGGAGGCGGAGCAGGTGTGGCAGGCGCTGCGCGTCTACCGTCAGGGCGGCGACTTTGCCGACTGCCTGATTGCCCGCGTGGCGATGGCCGCGGGCTGCGACGAGGTGGTCACCTTCGACAAGCGCGCGGCGAAGGCCGGCATGCGCCTGCTGTGAGGTCGCAAACGGCTGAAAACCTCACTCAACACGGGTTCTACCCCAATGCGCTCAGTGCCCCTTGATCCGGTCGCAGCCAAGCCTTCTTGACCCGGTTGGCCGGCCCCGCCGACTGTGGCATAAGGCCGCATGATTTCTTTTGATCTGGCCGTTGTCGGCGGCGGCCCGACCGGCCTCGCCACCGTGCTGGCGGCGCAGGCCATCGCCCCGTCCTGGCGCGTGCTCTGGTACCGCGGCCGTCAGCCCGGCTTCGTCCCCGCTTACGCCGGCCTGCATCCGGTGCACCGGCTCAACGTGCCTGTGGAGCGCATGGGCCTCGATGCCGCGCAGCCGGTCGATTTTCTCGACTGGCTGCAGGCCCGCCATCCCGAGCGTGGCGTGCGGCCCGGCGATTTCGCGCCGCGAACCTGGTTCGGCGATTACCTCGAAGCCCGGCAGGCCGGCCTGCGCGGCCCGCCGGCACTCGATGCCCGCCCGCAGGACCTGCAGGGCGTGGTCCCGAGCAAGGGCCAGTGGCGCTTGATCGCCGCCAATGGCGATGAGACCTACGCCCGGCGCGTGGCGCTCTGCCTCGGCCTGCCGGGTGGGCAGGCACCGGCGGCGGCACCCGCGCATTGGATCGCCGACCCCTGGGCCTGGTGGCGGGCCCTGCCCGAAGGCCCTTTGCCCTTGGTGGAAACGGACGAAGTGCTGCTGGTCGGCAGCGGCCTCACCGCCGTCGACCTCGCCTTGGGCCTGCGGGCGCGGGGCTTTGCCGGGTCGATCCGGGCGGTGTCGCCACGCGGCCACTGGTCGCTGCCGCACGCCCCGACGCCCCCCCTGCCGGCCGCGGCCCTGGCCGCTCTTGATGCCGAGCTGACCGGCGCCGGCCGTGCCCGTCGCCTTTTCCGCCTGCTGCGCGAGGCCGCCGCCCTTCACCCGTGGCGGGCCGTGGTCGATACCCTGCGGCCCGTCACCAACCGCTACTGGGCGGCGCTGCCCCTGGTCGAGCAGGCGCGCCTGCTGCGCCACGGTTTCGGCCCCTGGAACCGCCACCGCCACCGCATGGCCCCCGACGTGCGGGCCACGCTCGATGCCGACGCCGGCCTGCGCCTCGAGCGCGGCCGCATCCTTGTCGATGCCGAAGGACGGCTCTGGCGCCGCCATGCCGGCAGCGAGGAAGCCATCGATGCCACCCTTGTGCTGGACTGTCGCGGCCCGGCGTTCCGCGCCGCCATGCAGGGCGAGGGCCTGCTGGCCCGGCTGGTGCGATCGGGGGTGCTCGATGTGCATCCGCTGGGCACGGGCGTGTGCACGCCGGCCGATGCTTCGCTGGCCGTGCTGGGCGCGGCCCGTTTCGGCGAGGCCTTCGAGACCCTCGCCATCCCGGAACTGCGCCAGCAGGCGGTCGATACCGTGCGCCGCTGGCTCGAGGCCGAGGCTGCTGGCGATCGGCCGTCGGCTCCGAAATGACCCTTAGAAGCCTCCGGCCTGTCGCGGCGGGGGCTGCGCTGGGCTAGCCCCGGCGTGCTGGGGCGCGGAATAAAGCCATACCCTCGCGCCTGCCGACGCGCGACCTGCCTTCGCGCCTGCCGACGCGCGACCTGCCTTCGCGCCTGTCGACGCGCGACCTGCGGACGCGACGGCTCAGGCTCCGCGTCCCGCTCCGCATTCGCCGATGCTCGCCCTCCATGGCTCGCTTCGCTGTCCGCGAGGCCGCGCTGGCGCGGCGCTCGTTGACGGGCATTGGCCGAAAGACGCGATCTGCCCAAAGATGCGAAGCGAAGCTGGGCTTTGTGCTGCTCCGGGCGCGACGGCTCCGGCTTCCTCGCAGCACGGCGCTCGTGTCGGCTCCGAAATGAGCTTTAGCGGTGCTCCGCTGAGGCCTCGGCCAGCCAGTCGCGCGGCACCAGGTACTCCGCGAGCTTCGCCTCGGCGCTGCCGGCTTCCGGCGTGTAGCCGTACTCGAAGCGCACCCGCGGCGGCAGGCTCATCAGGATGCTCTCGGTGCGGCCGCCGCTTTGCAGGCCGAACAGGGTGCCGCGGTCCCAGACCAAGTTGAACTCGACGTAGCGGCCACGCCGGTAGAGCTGGAACTCGCGCTCACGTTCGCCGTAGGGCGTGTGCTTGCGCCGCGCCACGATCGGCCGGTAGGCCTCGAGGTAGCCCTCGCCGACGGCGCGCAGGTAGTCGAAGCTGCGTTCGAAACCCTCGCTGTGCAGGTCGTCGAAGAACAGGCCACCGACGCCCCGGCACTCGTCGCGGTGCTTGAGGAAGAAGTAGCGGTCGCACCAGGCCTTGTGCTCGGCGTAGCGGCTTTCACCGAACGGAGCGCACAGATCGCGCGCCACGCCGTGCCAGTGCCGCACGTCTTCGTCGAAGGGGTAGAAGGGTGTGAGGTCGAAGCCACCGCCGAACCACCAGATCGGCTCGCGTCCTTCCGGCCGCGCTTCGAAGTAGCGCACGTTCGCGTGCGACGTGGGCACATACGGATTGCGCGGATGGATCACCAGCGAGACGCCCACGGCCCGCCACGGTGCGCCGGCGAGCTCGGGGCGGTGCACGGTGGCCGAGGCCGGCAAGGTGCGGCCGGAGACATCCGAAAAGCCGACGCCGGCCTGCTCGAACACCGCGCCGTCCTTCATCACCCGCGAGCGGCCGCCACCGCCTTCGGCGCGTGTCCAGCGGTCCTCGGCGAAGCGCGCATCGCCGTCCTCGGCCTCGAGGCCCTGGCAGATGCGGTCCTGCAGGCCGATCAGGTACTCGCGGACGGTGGTGAAGGACGGGCTCGGTTCGGTCATGGCGGGCGCAATGGCAGGATCGGGTCGCCAGTCTAGCGAGCGCCACGAACGCGGACGCGGTCCGCAGGATCGGGCCGAGGCCCGCGTCACCGCTATACTTCGCGGCCCTTCCGCACCGGCCCGCTTGCGTGCGCGTCACCGCTTCGCCCGACCGCCTTGCCCTGCTCGATGTCGATTTCATCGAAGCCGCGCCGCCCTGGCGCAGCGGCTGCCGCTGGCTGGGCGGTGTGCGCCGCGAGGCCTGGCTGCCGGCCACGACCGTGCACGAAAGCTTTGACGCGGGTCTGCACCGCCGCGACGCGGGAAGCCTGGCCGTGGTCGGTCTGCACCGGCCGTTGGCGGCCGATGCCGACCCAGCCGCCACCACCGAAGCCCTGTACCGCGCCCTGTTCGCCGCCGTGCGGCCGAGCGCCCAGCCTTACCTCATCCGCATCTGGAATTTCTTCGGAGCGATCAACGCCGGCCCGGGCGATGCGGAGCGCTACCGGCGCTTCTGCGTCGGTCGCGATGCCGCCGCCGATGCCATGTTCCGCGACCCGCCGCCGGCCGCCACGGCGATCGGCGCACCTGCGACCGATGCGCCGCTCAGCGTGGTCGCCCTGTGCAGTGCACGGCCGGGCATCGCACTGGAGAACCCCCGCCAGACCCCGGCCTGGCAGTACCCGCGCGAGCACGGCCCGGTGGCACCGGGTTTCAGCCGGGGCGCGCTGCTGCACGACGAGGAGGGCACACTGCTGCTGGCCTCGGGCACGGCCAGCATCGTCGGCCATGTCTCGCTGCATGCCGGCGACGTGATCGCCCAGCTCGACGAGAGCCTCGACAATCTGCAGGTGCTGCTGGAGGAAGGCTCGCGCCGCGGCGGCGAACATTTCCGCCCCGAGGGCCTGCAGGCGCTGCGCGTCTACCTGCGCGAACCGGTCGCGCGGGCGGTGGTCGAGACGCGCCTTGCCGGCCGTGGCTGGCCGGCTGATCGCATCGCCTTCCTGCAGGGCGACATCTGCCGGCGCGAACTCGACATCGAACTCGAAGGCGTGTTCGCCGCCGGGTGATCAGGCCACCGGTTTCAGGCCGCGGCGGCGGCGGATCTCGCGGCTCAGCACCACGAACAGGGTGATCACCGTCAGCGGCACCACGAACCACATCATCGCGTTGCTGAACACCGGCAAGGCGGCATGGCCGGTGGCGTCGAGGATCAGGAAGGCGGTGTAGGCCACGTAATAGCCGAAGAACAGCGCGCCCTCCCAGCGCTGGATGGTGTAGCCGACGAAGAAGATCGGCAGGCAGGCGATCGCCACCGCCATCATCACCGGGTAGTCGAAGCGGATGGCCGCGTCCGACACCGGCAGGCCGCCCGGGGCGACCATCGCGGTCAGGCCGAGCACGGCGAGGATGTTGAAGATGTTGCTGCCCACCACGTTGCCGACCGCGATGTCGCGCTGGCCGCGGATGGCGGCGGTGATCGAGGTGGCCACCTCGGGCATCGAGGTGCCGGCGGCGACGATGGTCAGGCCGATCACCAGTTCGGTCACGCCCATCGCGGTGGCGATCTCGACGGCGGCGCTGACCAGCCACTGCGAGCCGAGCACCAGCAGGATCAGGCCGAACACGATCAGCGCGATGTTGACCGACCAGTGCGGGGCGCCCTCGATCACCTCGCCCTTCTCGCCGCTGGCGCGGCCGACGCGGATGGCCAAGGTGCAATAGCCGATCACGCCAGCGAACAGGATGGCACCCTCCCAGAACGCGATGCGGCCGTCCATCGACAGCACGAAGGCCAGCACCGAGACGCCGATCATGATCGGCACATCGAGCTTGACGAGCTGCTTGCTGACCAGAAGCGGCGTGATCAGCGCCGAGAGGCCGAGGATGAACAGCACATTGAAGATGTTACTGCCGATGACATTGCCAACCGCGATGTCGGCCTCGCCCTTCCAGGCCGAGGACACCGAGATCGCCATCTCGGGCGAGCTGGTGCCGAAGGCGACCACGGTGAGCCCGACCACCAGCGGCGAGATGCCGAAGCCCACGGCGACCCGCGAGGCACCCTTGACCAGAAAATCCGCCCCCCAGATCAGCAGAGCCAGGCCAGCGATAAGGGTCAGGGCGGTGAGCATGGGCACATCGGAAGCGGAAGGGGCGGCGATTGTAACCGCCGCCCGGCGTCAGCGTCTTGAACACGGGTTCAGGGCGGTGCCGCGCCCTCGGGACGGAGGGTCTCGTCCATCAGTTCGAGGATGCGCCGGTACTGGTCGTACCAGGCCTCGGGCTGGACGTAGCCGTGCCGTTCCAGCGGGTAGCTGGCCAGTTCCCAGCCGTGCTTGCGCAATTCGATGAGCCGTTGCGCCAGGCGCACCGCGTCCTGGTAGAACACGTTGTCGTCCATCATGCCGTGGGCGATCAGCAAGCGGCCCTGCAGGCCTTCGGCGTGTTCGATCGGCGAGCTGGCGATGTAGACCTCGGGGCCGAGCTCCGGGGTGTCGAGGATGTTGCTGGTGTAGGGGTGCTGGTAGTGCCGCCAGTCGGTGACCGGCCGCAGCGCGGCACCGGCCTGGTAGACGCCCGGCTGCTTGAACATCGCCATCAGGGCGATGAAGCCGCCGTAGCTGCCGCCGTAGATACCGATGCGGGCGCGGTCGGCCTGGTGCTTGGCGACCAGGTACTCGATGCCGTCCAGGTAGTCCTCCAGCTCCGGCCGGCCCATCTGCCGGTAGATCGCGGTGCGCCAGTCGCGGCCGTAGCCTTCCGAGGCGCGGAAGTCGAGGTCGAGCACGAGGTAGCCGCGGTCGGCCAGCAGCTGGTGGAACATCTGCTCGCGGAAGTACTGCGGCCAGCGCTGGTGCACGTTCTGCAGGTAGCCCGCGCCGTGCACGAACATCACCACCGGGTAGCTGCGTCCCGGCTGCATCGAGACCGGCGCGTGCAGCTTGCCCCAGATCGTGCCCGCACCATGCCGCGAGGGCACCTGCACCAGCTGCGGGTCGCGCCAGGGGAAGGCCCGGAACTCGGCGCTGCGGGTGTCGGTGAGCTTGCGCAGCTCGCCGCCCTCGATGCCGACCACGCCGGCCTGCGGCGGGGTGAAGCGGCGCGACCAGCGCAGGGCCAGCTGACGGCCGTCGGGCGAGAGCGAGAAATCCTCGACCGCGTCGATGGCGGTCAGCTCGCGCACCTCGCCACCGGCCACCGGCACCCGGCAGATCTCGTAGTCGCCGGGCCAGGCGCGGTTGCAGAGGACGAAGAAGGCCGAGGCATCGGCGGCCAGCACCGGCAGCGAGGCTTCCCAGCGGCCCGAGCTCAGGGCGCGGGCGCGGCGGCCGTCCTCGACGTAGAGGTGCGAGAAACCGCTTTCCTCGGACAGCCACCAGGCGCGGCCGTCGGGCAGCACGCCGAAATCGTTGAAGTTCCAGTTGATCCAGGCCGGATCGGTGAGCCGATGCACGGTCGAGAGCGCCGCCGATTCGCGGTCGATGCGGACGATCCAGCGGTCCTTGTTGTCGACGCTGCGCAGCATGGCGAGCGGCGTGCCGTCCGGGCCGAAGCGAACGTCCATCAGGCGCACCGGGCGCAGGCCCTCGAGGGCCGGCTGCTGGTGCTGGCGGCGCAGCTCGGCGAGCGGATCGTCGGCGATGCCGGGCAGGGCGGCCAGGTCGATCGACCTCACCGCGCCTTCGGCCAGATCGATCAGCCGGAAGCTCTGGCCGGTCGGCGGATTGCGGCCGACGCGGGTGCGCACCTCCTCGCTGCCCTCATAGCCGGATTCGGTGATGAATACCGGCATCTGGCCGCGGCGGCCGGCATCGAAGCCCTTCGGCTCCAGTGCCACCAGCAGATGGCGGCCGTCGCTGGAAAGCTGGCTGCCGGCGAGCACCATGTCACTGCCGAGGTGGATCGGGGCGACGCTGCGGCTGGGGTCGGCGGCACGTTGCCGAGCCGCTTCGACAGCCAGCGCGGCGCGATCCTCGCGTTGGCGGGCGAGGGTGGCGATCAGCCGCAGTTCGGCATCGCGCAGCAGATCGGGCGCTGGCGGCGCCTGCGGGTCGTCCTCGGTCTTGAGCACGGCCAGGGTGCGCTCGTGGCCCTCGGCGAAGCGCCAACCGCGCCATTCCGCACCGACCCGCCAGAGCAGACCGCCGCCGTCGGCGGCGAAGCGCAGGTCGGTTTCCTCGGCCGGGCCGTGGGTGAGTTGCTGGCGGCGACCGTCGGCGAGGTGCACCACGAAGACATCGCCGTGGCGCAGGTAGGCCATGCGCGTGCGGCGGGCATCGAACACCGGGTTGGCGGCATCGGCCTCGGCCAGGGCGGCGGCATCGAGGCGTTCGGCCGGGCCGCCGGCCGCCGCTTGCCGCCAGACCTCGCGCACCGGCGAGCCGGCACGCTTCAGGGTGTAGGCGACATGGCGGGAGTCGGCGGTCCACCAGAGTTGTTCCACCGGCGGGCCGATCCAGTCGGGATGGGCCATGGCCTGGGCCAGGGTCAGCACGGGCGTGGTGGTCGGCGTGGCGGTCGGCGCTGTCGCCGGTGTTGGTGCGGCCAGGCCGCTGCCGGCCCATCCGAGGGTGATGGCGAACAGGGCGAGGCGAAGAGGGGCTGGGCGCATGCGGAGGTCGGCGGAGCGTCGCGGGGGTGGCGGCAGCCTAGCAGGCCCGATCCGGGCCGGCACCGGCGTGTTGCAGGTGCTTTCGCTGGCCGGCTGCAGCCGCCACAATCCCGGGAATCCCCGTGCGCGACCCGGATGCAGGCCCACGCCACCCCTCCCTCCCGCCTGCTCGCCCTGCCACTGCTGGCCGGTGGGCTGGCCTTGGCCCTGCTGCCGGCGCTCTGTCCGGTCGGTGCGCCGGCGATCCTCGGCCCTTGGCTGGCCCAGCCGCTGCTGGCTTTAGGCTGCGCCCGGCTGTGGCCGGCCCCCGAGGCGCCGCTGCGCCGCCTCTGGTGGCGCGATGGCTTGGCGCTGGCCCTGCTCTGGGGCCTCGCCTTCGCCCTGTTCGGGCTGGCCTTGGTCTGGCCCTACAGCAGCCTGCTGCAGACCGGCAGCCTGCCGGCCGCGCTCGGCCTGGGGGCGGTGATCGGTTTCGCCTGGACCATCGCCTGGCGGCAGTGGCCCCTGTTCGCCTTCGCCGCCCGGCAGGGCGGCGGTCTGCCGGCCTTGGCGGCAGCGCTGCCCGGCACCGGGGCGCTCGTCCGTGGCCTCGCCCTTGGCATGGCGGTGCTGATGGCGGTGGCGCTTGGCTGGTTGCTGGCGCTGCCGCCGCCCGGTCTCGCCAGCCCCTGGGCGCTGGCCCTGCCCTACGCCCTCGGCCTGCTTGGCGTCCACCTCGCCCTGCAGCGGCGTGGCCATGCCCCGCCTTGGCCGGTCGAGGTCGAGGAGCCGGATGAGGAGATCGGAGCGGAGGCCGCAGCCGAGCCGCCTGATGCCGCCGATGATCTGTTCGCTGCGGTCCGCGCCGGACGGATCGACAGCGTGCTCGCCGCACTCGCCGAGGGCGCCGACCCCGATGCCCGCCCCGATCCCGCTGCTGCCGACCAGCGCACGCTGGCCATGCTGGCCGCCCTGTTGCCGGATCTGCGCCTGCTGCGGGCCCTGATCGCGCAAGGGGTCGATCTCAACCTCGAACATGCCGGTCTGACCCCCTTGCTGGCCGCCACCCGCGACTCCTGGCACGGCCGCATCGACGCCGTGACCATGCTGCTCGCCAACGGTGCCGATCCGCGCCAGCCCGACCGCGAGGGCAACACGCCGCTGCACCATGCCGCACGCAGCACCGATCCGGCAGTCGCCGCGCAATTGCTCGATGCCGGCGCCGAACTGGCGGCGTTGAATGCCGAAGGCCAGTCGCCGCTGGCGATGGCCCTGCTCTCGGGCAACGCGCGGATGGCGCGCTTTCTGCTGGAACGTGGGGCACGCCCGGAACAGCCGGGCGCCCTGCCGGCGCTGCTGGCCG
>Ga0208491_10044_pt1 | contig 49954 bp, 47 predicted proteins | sample SubbioCSW11_NovA_FD_184819 | JGI IMG/M metagenome (GOLD analysis project Ga0208491, IMG submission 184819) | Serpentinite rock and fluid subsurface biosphere microbial communities from McLaughlin Reserve, California, USA - CR11_CSW11_NovA (SPAdes) | ecosystem: Environmental > Terrestrial > Deep...
CGTTCTTCTGTTGATTCACCGTACAAACTGAGCCAGTGTTCACGCCGAATATTGAGCCACTAGTTTTAAGGATGTTTTGTCAGTTGGTTGTGGATAAGTCTAACGGCTGGGTCGTTTGATCGGCTCCTTTCTGGGCTTTGGCCCGTGCGGTTTTGGTGATCCCCGCAGCGGCACTGGAATGCTTGAAGCGCCAGCTCTCGTTGCCGCTCTCCACGATGTGGCAGTGGTGGGTCAGCCGGTCCAGCAACGCCGTTGTCATCTTGGCGTCGCCAAAGACGGTGCTCCACTCCGAGAAGTTCAGGTTGGTGGTGATGACCACGCTGGTTCGCTCGTAGAGTTTGGACAGCAGGTGGAACAGCAAGGCGCCACCTGACTGCGTGAAGGGCAGATAGCCCATCTCGTCCAGGATCACCAGATCCACGTACATCAGCCGGTGGGCCAACTGCCCAGCCTTGTTCTGGGCCTTCTCCAACTCCAGCGCGTTGACCAGTTCCACCGTCGAGAAGAAGCGCACCCGCTTGCCATGGACCCGAATCGCCTCGATGCCCAGGCTGGTGGCCAGGTGCGTCTTGCCCGTTCCGGGACCTCCGACGAAGACCACGTTGTGCGCGGATTCGGTAAAGCGCAGGGTGTGCAGCTCTCGCACCTGTGCCTCCTGCACATGCGCCTGGGCAAAGTCAAACCCCGCCAGGTCCCGGTGCGAGGGGAAGCGGGCCACGCGCATCTGGTAGGCCATGGAGCGCACCTCGCGCTGCGCCATCTCGGCCTTGATGAGCTGGCGCAGCACCGCCTCGTGGTCCATCGCCTTGATGCGTGCCGTGCCCAGCACCTCCGGCCAGGCACTGGCCATGCCGTGCAGACCGAGTGCCTTGAAGTCGGTGACCAGTTCAAGCATGGCGCACCTCCTTGGGCTGGCGCAGCCGGTCGTAGCGCTTCAGATCGGCCTGTGAGGGTGTCTTCAGGTCAACGGACGTGGTCGCCGGCCCCACCCGCAGCTCGGGTTCTTTCAAGCGCGACAGCACATTGAGTACGTGCTCGGCGCTGACCCGCCCGGACTGCAGGGCCAGTTCCACCGCCACCAACACCGCCTCCAGCCCGTGGGCGGTCACCGCGCTGAGCACCTGGGCCATCACCCGATCACCGCCCGCATGACGCAGCAACTGGTCTTGCAGCAGTCGCAGCGGCTCGGGCATGGTCTTGAACGGCGCGCCATTACGCAGCGCCCCAGGCTTGCGCTCGATCAGGGCAATGTAGTGGGTCCAGTCGTAGATCGTCTGGTCACGATCGAAGCAGCGCTGCAGCGTCACGCTATGGCCCTTGGGGCCCACCACCAGCAGCCGGTCGTGGTACGCCCGCAGGCTCACCACCGCATGCACCCATTCGCACGGTACGCTGTAGCGGTTGCGCTGGAAGTGGATCAGCGAGGTGGACGTCACCCGCACCGGGTCCTCCACATAGCCATTGAAGGGACGCGGGTTCGGCGTCAGGCGCAGCCTCTCGTCCTGCCACACCTCGGCCACCGTGAGCTCGTGCCACTCGGGGTGGCGCAACTCGCTCCAGGCGTCCACGCACGCCTGCTGCAACCAGGCGTTGAGCTCGCTCAGGCTGGCCCAGCGTCGCTCGCTGGCTTCACGCCAGATGCCACGCCGGCGGTCCTGCACGTTCTTCTCCACGATGCCCTTCTCCCAGCCCGCTGCGCGGTTGCAGAACTCGGGATCAAAGAGGTAGTGACCGGTCATCGCCTCGAAGCGGGCGTTGACGCTGCGCTGCTTGCCCGCGCCGACCTTGTCCACTGCCGTCTTCATGTTGTCGTAGATACCCCGCTTGGTCACCCCGCCCAGCACCGCAAAGGCCCGGGCATGGGCCTCAAACAGCATCTCGTGCGCCTGGCTGTGGAACGCCGACAGCACAAACGCCCGGCTGGCCGCCAGCTTGGTGTGCGCCACCTCCAGGCGCCGGCGCAGTCCGCCAATGAACGCGTACTCGGTGCTCCAGTCAAACTGGAACGCCTCACCCAGTTCAAAGGACAGGGGCACAAAGCCTGCCCCTCGGGCACTGTGGTCCTGCGCCAGGCGCCACTGCTTGGCAAAGCCGTACACCGGCCCACGGCTGCCACCGTAGCCCATGGCGCGCAAGGCCTCAAACATCGCCTTGATGCCACGGCGCTCTCGCTTGTTGCGGTGTTGGTCGGCCTTGAGCCAGCGGGCCAAGGTGTCCTCATAAGGCGTCAGTACGCCCTGCGCCTTCACCCGCACGGGGTACTTCGGCTCCCGCATTTCGGGCTCAGACAGCCACTTGCTGGCCGTGTTGCGCGAGATCCCCAGCCGCCGGCTGGCCTCCCGCACCGATACGCCATCCCTCAGCACGAGGCGGCGCAATTTACTCAATGTGCTCACGTTGATCACTCCTGACCACCTTGCTGAAAAATTCAGCAGCGTAGCCGTCAACGTGGCTCAATTTTCAGTGTGATCCACCCCAAAAATGGCCCAGTTTTCGTTGTGATTCAACACGTGGAAGACGAACGACTGGCGGTTACCGACGCCCTCATTTCACCACTCCTCATTGATGGACTCACCAACGCGGCAGCCAAAGGTAACGCGACCGCCCACTTTGCATTAGCGCTGATCCACGCCGACGACGACATCGACGACGTAGAGACCGGCAGTGACTACTGGTACCAGCAGGCGCAAAGCGGCCGTGTACTCGCGGGTGTCGAGAAAGACTGGGCAGACAGCCATGAAGCCAGACTGAACCGCGAGCAGCTATTCGCACGACACCTGAAGGAAGCCGCCAGACTTGGCTGCCCCGAAGCGCTACTGGAATTGGCCGATCGTTTTGACGACCCTGCGTTTTTCGAGCAGGCCACCAGTGACGTCAATGCAGACCCCGCCTGGGTGGCAGAGATTGCCGAACGACTGGGCAGACGCGAAGACTCGAAGAAGTGGCTGACTGAGGCGGCCAAATGCGGTGACACCGAAGCCATGCGCCAGCTGATTGAAGAGTTTGACCATAGTGATCTGGTTCGTTGTTGGACATGGCTCTACCTCGCAGAAATGCTTGGTAGCGATCTGACCAAGGACGACTACCACGCTATCCACGAAGATGGGTCCCCTTACGACGATGACGTCGGTGGCCCCATCTTTGCAGACGGCCGCGATGGTGTCAGGCTTGAACCGATCAGTGCAGATCAACAGGCAACTGCACGGCAAAACGCAGCGGAGATGTTCCGTGTGATCAGGGACGACGAGGAGTAGCAACGCCTGGGGTTGGTGGGTGACGAATTACTCGCCTACCAATCTGTAAAACAAACCAGTCGATTCGACAACTCGTAACCCATTGATCTTTATAGGGGGTGGGTCGTGACCTTTGCGGACTTCGGGCAAAAACACAAAGTCCCGCCCGCAGAGAGAAAGGGCCAATAGAGAGAGAACCGGGCACCGAACCTGCCTAGCGGTGGCGAAGGCGAAGTCCGCAAGACTCCGAAGGAACCCGCGAGAACACGCGGGAGTTGGCGCAAACAGGCAATAAAAAACCCCAACCGAGAACGGTTGGGGTTTGAATTTTGGTGGAGCTGGGCGGGATCGAACCGCCGTCCGCAAGCCATCTGTGTGCAGTTCTACATGTGTAGTCGTCTGATTTGGGTCTCGCTAGGTGTGCCGCGCAGCGACACGCTGCACACCCTGCCAGCAACCTTGAGTCTTACCAGTGCGCAAGTTGCCCGCGCGCTGGCCAGCCGATGTAGATTACCTTGCAGCCGGGACGCCAACGGTATTGCTACCGCTGCCGCCCTTGCCCAGCCCATTGGCCAACTGTTGCAAGGCTCGCCGGGTTAAGCGGCGAGTGCGAAACGTTCGTCGTTTGCAGTTACTTTTTTTCTGCTGATTAACGAGGTGACAGAACCTCGACATGCCCTGCAGCGCATCCGTTCCCACGTCGAAACCAATGCAGCCCCAGTCCGGGTTAGTGTACACCCGATTGCAAAAAGTTCAACAGTTCGAGCGGGGCATGGATGGCGGCGTCGGCCCCCCAGGTGTGGGGGTCGTCGGCGTGGCCGATGTAGCCGTACAGCGCGGCCACCGTGGCCATGCCGGCGGCGCGGCCGGCTTCGATGTCGCGCCGGTCGTCGCCCACATAGATGCAGTGCGCGGGGGCGCAGCCCAGCCGGCGCGCCGCTTCAAGCAACGGGGCCGGGTGCGGTTTGGGGTGCGCCGTGGTGTCGCCACCGATAACCGTGCCGGCGCTGGCAAACAGCGGCAGCGCGGCGGTAATGGGCAGGGCGAAGCGCTCGATTTTGTTGGTGACCACGGCCCAGGCCATGCCGTATTGGAGCAGCGCGGCGACTGTTTCGTTCACTTGCTCAAAGGCTTGGGTGCGCTGGTGCATGCAGCCTTGGTAGGTGTCGAAGAACTCGTGTTTGAGCGCATCGAATTCGGGGTGTTCGGGGCCCAAGCCGAGCGCGGCGTGGATCAGCCCGCGCGCCCCGGCGCCGACGGCCGGGCGGTAGTGGGCCAGCGGCAGCGGCTCTAGGCCGCGCGTGCGGCGCAGTTGGTCGGCAGCCCAAGCCAAATCGGGAGCGCTGTCGATCAGGGTGCCGTCGAGGTCGAACAGCACCGCGCGTACATGGGCAAATTTCATGCGGCGGGCTTTAAGCGGCAGGCTTTAGTGTGGCCACGAGGTAGTTGACGCTGGTGTCGGCGTCGAGCCAGTAGCGGCGCGTGAGCGGGTTGTACTGCAAGCCGCGCATGCCTTGCGCTTGCAGGCCGGCGGCGCGACAGTGGCCCACCAGTTCGCTGGGGCGGATGAATTTGGCGTATTCGTGCGTGCCTTTGGGCAGCAGCTTGAGCACGTATTCGGCACCGATGATGGCAAGCACGAACGACTTGGGGTTGCGGTTGAGGGTGGAAAAAAACACCCAGCCGCCGGGCTTGACCAAGGCCGCGCAGGCTTGCACCACCGAGGCCGGGTCGGGCACGTGCTCGAGCATTTCCATGCAGGTGACGACGTCGTAGTGACCGGGCTGCTCCAGCGCCAGTTGCTCGGCGCTGACTGCGCGGTAGCTCACGCGTGGGGTGTCGGCCTCGAGTGCGTGCAACTGCGCCACCTTGAGCGCTTTGGTGGCCAGGTCGATGCCCAGCACCTGGGCGCCCTTGCGCGCCATGGCATCGGACAAGATGCCGCCGCCGCAGCCCACGTCCAGCACCGCTTTGTCGTTTAGCGGGGCGAGGGATTCGATCCAACCCAGGCGCAAGGGGTTGATCTGGTGCAGCGGGCGAAATTCGCTCTCCGGGTCCCACCAGCGGTGCGCGAGTTCGGAGAATTTGGCCAGTTCGGCCGGATCGGCGTTGAGGGTTTTGTCCATGCCCGAATTATGGCTGGGTTGACTTATCCTCAAGCCAAAACCAGCCGCTGCGCCCGGGCATCAAACTGGGTTGAGCCGAGAAAAGTCCGGGCACAAAAAAACCGCGCCGAAGCGCGGTTTCATTTTGCAAAACAGGGTGAGCGCTGCTGCGCCCACACCTGAGTCCGGCAGAGGATCAGTTGGGGCGGGTGCCCACCACTTCGATTTCCACGCGGCGGTTTTGCGCGCGGCCTTCGCGGGTGCGGTTGTCGGCCACCGGCTGGGTTTCGCCCCTGCCTTCGGTGTAGATGCGGTCGGCGCTGATGCCTTTGCTCACCAAATAGGCCTTGACAGCTTCGGCGCGGCGCTCGGACAGGCGCTGGTTGTGGGCGGCCGGGCCAGTGGAGTCGGTGTGGCCGACGGCGATGATGACTTCGAGGTTGATCGGGGCGATTTGTGCAACCAAGTTGTCGAGGCTGGCGCGGCCTTCGGGTCTGAGCACAGCACGGTCGAAGTCGAAGAAGGCGTCGGCCGAGAAGGTTACGCGCTCAGCTGCAACCGGGGCAGGCGCAGGTGCAGGCGCAGGTGCCGGAGCGGGTGCAGGTGCTGGAGCCGGTGCGGGCGCAGGAGCCGGTGCGGGCGCGGGAGCCGGTGCTGGTTGTGGCACGATAAAGCCATCGCAGCCAGGGGCCGCCGTGGCCGGGGTCCAGCTCGCGTTGCGCCAGCACAGACGGTCGGCGCTGCGCCAAGCGGTGCCGTCGGTGGCGCGCCAGTTGTCGATGGTGGCGGTGGCCGGGGCGACCTGGGCGTGCGCTGTCATGCCAGCAACGGAAGTCAGGGCGACTGCGGCAAACAATGCTGCGATTTTGTTCAGTTTTTTCATTGCATTCCTCTTTAAAAGCGGGTGGACTGAGATTCAACCGAAGCACGAAGCCTCGCCCGAAGGTGTACACATTGTGCCACAAGCGAATCGAGTGGCGAATCTGATTGTGCGCGAGACAGATGCTGCGCCGGTGCCGTAGATGTCACCAATGTTGCATGGCAGCAACATGGCTAGGGTTTGACCTAGGTTCTTGGGCTGCACGGGCCAAGTCTGAAAGCTTGGCCGGGGTTTAAGACGACGCGCCAGCGCCAGCGCCTAAAATCGCAGATTGCCTTCCCGTTGCCAACCCTGCCGCGCCATGACCTCGTTTGCCAAAGAAACCCTGCCCATCAGCCTCGAAGAGGAGATGCGGCGCAGCTACCTCGACTACGCCATGAGCGTGATCGTGGGTCGAGCCCTGCCCGATGCGCGCGACGGCCTGAAACCGGTGCACCGGCGCGTGCTGTTTGCCATGCACGAGCTGGGCAACGACTGGAACCGGCCCTACAAAAAATCGGCGCGCATCGTCGGTGACGTGATCGGTAAGTACCACCCGCACGGCGACAGCGCGGTCTATGACACCATTGTGCGCATGGCGCAGGACTTTTCGCTGCGCCACCTGCTGGTCGATGGCCAGGGCAACTTCGGTTCGGTCGATGGCGACAACGCGGCCGCCATGCGCTACACCGAAATCCGCCTGTCCAAGATCGCGCACGAGATGCTGGCCGACATCGACCAAGAGACGGTGAACTTCGGCCCCAACTACGACGGCAGCGAAAAAGAGCCGCTGGTGCTGCCGGCGCGCCTGCCCAATCTGTTGGTCAACGGCTCGACCGGCATCGCCGTGGGCATGGCGACCAACATCCCGCCGCACAACCTCAACGAAGTCGTCGATGCCTGCCTGCACCTGCTGCGCCACCCCGAGGCCAGCGTCGATGACTTGATGGAGATCATCCCGGCGCCCGACTTCCCCACCGCCGGCATCATCTACGGCGTGCATGGCGTGCGCGAGGGCTACCGCACCGGCCGCGGGCGGCTGGTGATGCGCGCCAAATGCCACTTCGAGGACATCGACCGCGGCCAGCGCCAAGCCATCGTGGTCGATGAGCTGCCGTATCAGGTCAACAAAAAGACGCTGCAAGAGCGCATGGCCGAACTGGTGCACGAGAAAAAAATCGAGGGCATCAGCCACATCCAAGACGAGAGCGACAAATCCGGCATGCGGCTGGTGATCGAGCTCAAGCGCGGCGAAGTGCCCGAGGTGGTGCTCAACAACCTGTACAAACAGACCCAGCTGCAAGACACCTTTGGCATCAACATGGTGGCCCTGATCGACGGCCAGCCCAAGTTGTGCAACCTCAAGGATTTGATCGAGGTCTTTTTGCAGCACCGGCGCGAGGTGGTGACGCGGCGCACGGTGTTTAAGCTGCGCAAAGCGCGCGAGCGCGGCCATGTGCTCGAGGGGCTGGCGGTGGCGCTGGCCAATATCGACGAGTTCATCCGCATCATCCGCGAGTCGGCCACGCCGCCGATCGCACGCACCGAACTGATGGCGCGGCGCTGGGACAGCGCGCTGGTGCGCCAGATGCTCACGCGCACGCGCGCCGACGGCAGCAGCGTCAACGCCGACGACTACCGGCCGGATGCGCTGGAGCGTGACTTTGGTATGCAGCCCGACGGCCTGTACCGCTTGAGCGAGACCCAGGCGCAAGAGATTTTGCAGATGCGCCTGCAGCGCCTGACCGGGCTGGAGCAAGACAAGATCGTGGCCGAGTACCGCGCCGTGATGGCCGAGATCGACGATTTGCTCAACATTTTGGCCACGCCGCAGCGCGTGTCGGTGATCATCGGCGAGGAGCTGGACGCGATCAAGGCCGAGTTTGGCCAGACCAAGCTGGGCGCGCGCCGCAGCACCATCGAGCACAGCGCCCACGACCTGTCAACCGAAGACCTGATCACCCCGACCGACATGGTGGTCACGCTCAGCCACGGCGGCTACATCAAGAGCCAGCCGCTGAACGAGTACCGGGCGCAAAAGCGCGGCGGGCGCGGCAAGCTGGCCACCGCCACCAAAGAGGACGACTGGATCGACCAGCTGTTCATCGCCAACACGCACGACTGGATTTTGTGCTTTTCCAACCGCGGCCGCCTGTACTGGCTCAAGGTCTGGGAGGTGCCCTCGGGTTCGCGCGGCGCCCGCGGGCGACCGATCGTCAACATGTTCCCGCTGGCCGAGGGCGAAAAGATCAACGTCGCGCTGGCGCTCACCGGGGCCCACCGGCGCTTCCCGGCGGACCAATACGTGTTCATGGCCACCGCCATGGGCACGGTGAAAAAGACGGCGCTGGATGAGTTCTCCAACCCGCGCAAGGCCGGCATCATCGCTGTCGATCTGGACGAGGGCGACTTCCTGATCGGCGCCGCGCTCACCGACGGCCGCCACGACGTGATGCTGTTCTCGGACGGCGGCAAGGCGGTGCGCTTCGACGAAAACGATGTGCGCCCGATGGGCCGCAACGCCCGCGGGGTGCGCGGCATGATGCTCGAAGAAGGCCAGCGCGTGATCGCCATGTTGGTGGCCGAGGCGCCCGACGAAGCGGGCGGCGCGCAAGCCAGCACCACCACCCCGGCGGCGCGCGCCAGCGTGCTGTGCGCCACCGAAAACGGCTACGGCAAGCGCACCGCGATCAGCGAATACACGCGCCACGGCCGCGGCACCAAGGGCATGATCGCCATCCAGCAAAGCGAGCGCAACGGCCGCGTGGTGGCGGCGACGCTGGTGCACCCCGATGACGAGATCATGCTCATCACCGACAGCGGCGTGCTGGTGCGCACCCGGGTGGCCGAAATCCGCGAGATGGGCCGCGCCACCCAGGGCGTGACGCTGATCGCCACCGACGCCGGCGCCAAGCTCAGCGGCTTGCAGCGCGTGGTGGAAAACGACGCCGCCACCGAGCCTGCCGCCGACCCCGAGGCCAGCCCCGACGCCACCCCGGATGCCACCGATCCCGAAGCAAACCCCGACGCCAACCCCAGCGCTTGAGCCGCAGCGCCCACCCTTTAGCCCCCATTGCCCATGAGCCGCCCCTACAACTTTTCCCCCGGCCCGGCCACGCTGCCCGAATCGGTGCTGCAACAGGCCGCCGCCGAAATGCTCGACTGGCACGGCAGCGGCATGAGCGTGATGGAGATGAGCCACCGCGGCCGCGACTACGGCCTCATCATCGAGCAATGCGAGGCCGATTTGCGCGAGTTGCTGGCCATTCCGCCCCACTACCGCGTGCTGTTTTTGCAGGGCGGGGCGCAGGCGCAAAACGCGGTGCTGCCGCTCAATCTGGCCGCGCTCAAGCCGCAGCGGCAGATGGATTACGTGGTCACCGGCAGCTGGAGCCAAAAGTCGGCCGAAGAGGCGCTCAAATACGGCGACGCGCAGGTGGTGGCCAAGGCGGACGGCTACACCCACATCCCCGACCCCGCCACTTGGCGGCTGCGCCCGCAGGCCAGCTACGTGCACCTGTGCAGCAACGAGACCGTGCACGGAGTCGAGTTTCACCAGTTGCCCGACTTGCGCGCCCTAGGCAGCGAGGCGCCGCTGGCGATCGATTTTTCTTCGCACGTGCTGTCGCGCTCGCTGGACTGGAGCCGGGTGGCGCTGGCCTACGGCGGGGCGCAAAAAAACATCGGCCCGGCTGGCCTGACGCTGGTGGTGCTGCGCGAAGATCTGCTGGGCCACGCACTGCCGATCTGCCCGAGCGTGTTCGACTACCGGCTGCAGGCCAACAACCAGTCGATGCTCAACACCCCGCCCACCTACGCCATCTACATCGCCGGCCTGACGCTGCAGTGGATCAAGGCGCAGCGCGAGGGCGATCTGAGCGGGCTGGCCGCCGTGGAGGCGCGCAACATTGCCAAGGCCAAGCTGCTTTACGACTGCATCGATGCCTCGCAGCTGTACGAGAACCGGGTCGACCCGGCCTGCCGCTCGCGCATGAACGTGCCGTTTTTCTTGCGCGACGAGTCGCGCAACGCCGCCTTTTTGGCCGGGGCGGCCGAGCGCGGGCTGCTGCAGCTCAAGGGCCACAAAATGGTGGGCGGCATGCGCGCCAGCCTCTACAACGCCATGCCGCTGGCCGGCGTGCAAGCGCTGGTGGAGTGGCTGCGCGAGTTTGAGCGCCAGTCATGAACCCCAGCGCAGACCACACCCCATGAGCCTGCCCCAACCTGCCTCTTCGAGCGCGGCTGCTTCAGGGCCAGCCGATCCAACAGCCGCCGCGCCTGTTGCTGGCCCGGCAGGTCTGCCAAGCCCGGTCGCTGAAAACCCGGTCGTGCAAACCCCAGCGCTGGCCGACCTGCGGCTGCAGATCGACACGCTCGATGCCCAACTGCTGGCGCTGTTGAACCAGCGCGCGCGCGTGGCCGAGCAAGTGGGGGCGATCAAGCGCGCCGAAGGCTCGCCTTTTTTTCGTCCGGACCGGGTCGCGCAAGTGATCGAGGGCTTGCAGGCGCGCAACGCCGGCCCGCTGCTGAATCAGCACGTGGGCGCGATCTGGCGCGAGATCATGTCGGCCTGCCTGGCGCTGGAGGCACCGCAGCGGGTGGCGGTGTTGGGGCCGGCCGGTACCTTCAGCGAGCAGGCGGCGGTGGAATATTTTGGCAGCGCCGCCAACCTGATTTTTTGCAGCAGCTTCGATGAGGTGTTTCACGCCACCGCCGCCGGTACGGCGCAGTTTGGCGTGGTGGCGATCGAAAACAGCACCGAAGGCGTGGTCACGCGCTCGCTCGACTTGTTTTTGCGCTCGCCGGTGCACGTGGTGGGCGAGGTCAGCCTGCTGATCCGCCACAACCTGCTGCGCCAGTGCAACGCGCTCGAGGGCATCGAGGCCGTGCTGGCGCACCCGCAGGCGCTGGCGCAGTGCCAACAATGGCTGACGCGGCACCTGCCGCAGGCCGAGCGGCGCGCGGTCGAGAGCAACGCCGAGGGCGCGCGGCTGGCGGCCGCCAACCCGGCTTGGGCGGCGCTGGCCAGCGAGCGCGCCGCGGCCCAGTTTGGCCTGCACATCGTGGCGCACGCGGTGCAAGACGAAGCCTACAACCGCACCCGTTTTGCCGTGATCTGCCTGCCGCAGACCATGGCCATGCCACCGCCTTCGGGGCGCGACAGCACCAGCCTGGTGCTGTCGGTGCCCAACCGCCCCGGTGCCGTGCACGATCTGCTGGTGCCGCTCAAGCAGCACGGCGTGTCGATGACGCGCTTCGAATCGCGCCCGGCCAAATCGGGCCAGTGGGAGTATTACTTCTACATCGACCTCGCCGGCCACCCCGCGCAACCCCACGTGGCTGCGGCCTTGCAGCAGTTGCAGGGCTTGTGTGCCTTTTACCAACTGCTCGGGGCCTACCCGGTGGCCGAATAAAGGGGTGGCGATGTTCGAACAACTCGGTTTGATCGGCTGCGGCCTCATGGGCGGCTCTTTTGCGCTGGCGCTCAAGCGCGCCGGCTTGGTGCGGCGCGTGGTCGGCTACAGCAAATCGCCCCTCACCCTGAGCCGGGCGCGCGCGCTGGGCGTGATCGACGTCGAAGCGCCGTCGGCGCTGCTGGCGGTCTCGGGGGCCGACCTGGTGCTGCTGGCGCTGCCGGTGGCGGCGACTGAAGACACCTTCAAGGCCGTTCGCCACCTGCTCGGGGCGCAGGCGCTGCTCATGGACGTGGGCTCGACCAAGGCCGACGTGGTGGCGGCGGCCCGGCGCACCTTGGGCGCGCACTTGCCGCAGTTCGTGCCCGCGCACCCGATCGCCGGCAAAGAGGTGGCCGGGATCGAGCACGCCGACGCCGATCTGTACCGGGGCTGCCAAGTGATCCTGACGCCGCTGCCCGAAACCGCGCCGCAGCAGAGCGCGCGCGCGCAGCAGCTCTGGCAGGCGCTGGGGGCGCAGGTGCGCCTGATGGACGCACAAGACCACGACGCCGCCTACGCCGCCGTGAGCCACTTGCCGCACCTGCTGGCTTTTGCGGCCGTCAATGCGCTCGGGCAACAGCGCGCCGGACGCCAGTGGCTGGAGCTGGCCGGCCCCGGGTTTAGGGATTTCAGCCGCATCGCCGCCAGCGACCCGGTGATCTGGCGCGACATTTTGCAGGCCAACGCGGCCGAGGTGCTGGCGCAATCGCGCCAGTTTCGCGCCGCGCTCGACGCGCTCGAAGCGGCCATGCAGCACAGCGACGGCAGCGCCCTGCAAAAGCTGATCGCCCACGCCAGCGCGCTGCGCAGCCAGTGGCAGCCGGCGTCTGGCTGCACACCGCCCGTTGCCCCGAGCACCGCGCCACCGCATCGGCCCTAGGGTGGCGCCACCGCAGGCCGCCACCGCACCCATTTTTCACCATGTACCAAACCGCCTTCCTCGACTTGCCCCCCCTGATGAGCGCCGCTGGCCGGGTGCGGCTGCCGGGCTCCAAGAGCATCTCCAACCGCGTGCTGCTGCTGGCCGCGCTCAGCGCCGGCTGCACCACGCTGCACGAGGTGCTCGAGTCCGACGACACCCAAGTCATGCTGGCGGCCTTGCGCGCCTTGGGCTGCCGCATCGACGCCACGGGCGCGCAGACGCTGCAAGTGCACGGACTCGGCGGCCAGCTGGTGCAGCGCCAAGCGCAATTGTTTTTGGGCAACGCCGGCACCGCCATGCGCCCGCTCACGGCGGCGCTGGCGCTGCTGGCGGCCACCCAAGGGGCGCAGTTCGAGCTTGCCGGCGTGGCGCGCATGCACGAGCGCCCCATCGGCGATTTGCTCGATGCGCTGCGCCAGCTCGGCTGCCCGGTGCAGTGCTTGGGCCAAGAAGGCTACCCGCCGCTGCGCGTGGGCGACGGCGCGCAACACGCGCTGCGGCTGGACGAGGCCATCCGGGTGCGCGGCGACGTCTCGAGCCAGTTCCTCACCGCCTTGCTGCTGGCGCTGCCGCTGGTGAGCGCGCAACAGGCGATCGCGATCGAGGTGCAGGGCGAGCTGATCTCCAAGCCCTACATCGACATCACGCTGGCCATGCTGGCGCGCTTTGGTGTGCAGGTGCAGCGCGAGGGCTGGGAGCGCTTCGTCATCCCGGCGGGCAGCCAGTACCGCTCGCCCGGCGCGCTGCACGTCGAGGCCGATGCCTCGTCGGCGAGCTACTTTGTGGCGCTCGGAGCCATCGCGCCGCCCAGCCCCGGCAGCGCGGGCCTGCGCATCGAGGGCGTGGGGCTGGATTCGATTCAGGGCGACATCCGCTTCGTCGATGCCGTGCGCGCCATGGGCGCCGAAGTCGAGGGCCAGCCCAACGCGCTGCTCGTGCGCCGCGCTCGCTGGCCGCTGCGCGCCATCGACCTCGATTGCAACCACATCCCCGACGCCGCCATGACGCTGGCCGTGCTGGCGCTGTACGCCGACGGCCCGAGCGTGCTGCGCAACATCGCCAGCTGGCGCGTCAAAGAGACCGACCGTTTGGCCGCCATGGCCTGCGAGCTGCGCAAACTCGGGGCCCAAGTCGAGGAGGGCAGCGATTATCTGCGCATCGAGCCCCTGCCCGCCGACGGCAGCGGCTGGCGCAGCGCCAGCATCCACACCTACGACGACCACCGGGTGGCGATGTGCTTTGCCCTGGCCGCCTTCAACCCGGCGCGCATCAAAGTGCGGATCGAGGACCCGAAGTGCGTCGCCAAGACCTTCCCCGATTTTTTCGAGACCCTGTTCGCGGTCTGCCAGACCGATGCGGCCCACATCCCGGTGCTGTGCATCGACGGGCCCACGGCCTCGGGCAAGGGCACGCTGGCTACCGAGCTGGCGCAGCGCTTGGGCTACCACCGGCTCGATTCCGGCCTGCTGTACCGGCTGCTGGGCCTAGCGGCCGAGCGCGCCGGCATCGACACCCGCGCGCCGGCCCTGCAGCAGCCGGGCTGCGCCGCCGCGCTGGGCCAGCTGGCGCGCGAGCTGCCGCTGCGCTTTGAGGGCCAGCAAGTGTGGCTGGGGGACGAGGAGGTGAGCGCGGCCTTGCGCAGCGAAGCCGCTGGCATGGCGGCCTCGCGCGTGGCCGCGCTGCCCGAGGTGCGCGCCGCGCTGCTGGAGCTGCAGCGCAATTTCAGGCGCCTGCCCGGCCTCGTGGCCGACGGGCGCGACATGGGCACGGTGGTGTTCCCGGATGCCGCGCTCAAGGTCTATCTCACCGCCAGCGCCGAGCAGCGCGCCCAGCGGCGCCACCTGCAATTGATGGCGCAAGGCATCCCTGCTACAATGGCAGACCTTTTGGCTGACCTTCAGGCGCGCGATGAGCGCGATCGCTCGCGCAGCGCCGCGCCTTTGAAGCCAGCCGAGGGCGCCCGCCTACTGGACAACTCCGAGCAGAGCATCGAGCAATCGGTGCAACAGGTGCTCGACTGGTGGCAGGTGTGTAACTCAGGCCCCAACGGCCCCGCCGGCTGCCTCTGACAGCCGCAGGCCCGAGGGTTCACAACCATGAAACCCGCAGCGCCCGCTGGCCCTGCGTTTTTGTATCCGCCGCATGCCTTGTGATCGTTCCCTTGCAAGGCGCACGCGGCCCAGGAAGCCCCATGTCTGAATCTTTTTCCGCCCTTTTTGAAGAATCGCTCAAGCGCGCCGAAATGCGCCAAGGTGAGGTCATCACCGCCGAAGTGGTGCGCATCGAGCACAACCACGTCGTGGTCAACGCCGGCCTCAAATCCGAAGCCTACGTGCCGATTGCCGAATTCAAAAACGATCAGGGCGAACTCGAAGTCCAAGCCGGCGACTTCGTCTCGGTGGCCGTGGAAGCGGTCGAAAACGGCTACGGCGACACCATCCTGAGCCGCGACAAGGCCAAGCGGCTGGCTTCGTGGATGGCGCTCGAGCGCGCGCTCGAGTCCGGCGACTTCGTCACCGGCACCACCAGCATCAAGATCAAGGGTGGCCTCAAGGTCATGGTCAACGGCATCAGCGCCTTCCTGCCCGGTTCGCTGGTGGACAGCCGCCCGACCAAAGACCTCACGCCCTACGAAAACAAAACGCTCGAGTTCAAGGTCATCAAGCTTGACCGCAAGCGCAACAACGTGGTGCTGTCGCGCCGCGCCGTGGTCGAAGCCTCGATGGGCGAAGAGCGCGCCAAGCTGCTCGACACCCTGCGCGAAGGCGCGATCGTGCACGGCGTGGTGAAAAACATCACCGAATACGGCGCCTTCGTCGATCTGGGTGGCATCGACGGCCTGCTGCACATCACCGACATGGCTTGGCGCCGCGTGCGCCACCCGTCCGAAGTGGTGCAGCCGGGCCAAGAAGTCACGGCCAAAGTGCTCAAGTTCGACGCCGAAAAACAGCGCGTCAGCCTAGGCCTCAAGCAAATGGGCGACGACCCCTGGATGGGCGTGGCACGCCGCTACCCGGCCAGCACGCGCATGTTCGGCAAAATCACCAACATCGCCGACTACGGTGCCTTCGTCGAACTCGAGCCCGGCATCGAAGGGCTGGTGCACGTCTCCGAAATGGACTGGACCAACAAGAACATCGCCCCCAACAAGCTGGTGGCCCTCGGTGACGAGGTCGAGGTCATGGTGCTCGAGATCGACGAAGACAAACGCCGCATCTCGCTGGGCATGAAGCAGTGCCGCGCCAACCCGTGGCACGAGTTTGCCGAAGCCACCAAGCGCGGCGACCGCGTCAAGGGCCCGATCCGCTCGATCACCGACTTTGGCGTGTTCGTCGGCCTCGCGGCCGGCATCGACGGTTTGGTGCACCTGTCGGACCTGTCGTGGAACGAGCCCGGCGAAACCGCGGTGCGCAACTTCAAGAAGGGCCAAGAGGTCGAGGCCATCGTGTTGGGCGTCGATGTCGAACGCGAGCGCATCAGCCTCGGCATCAAACAGCTCGACGGCGACCCATTCACCACCTTTGTGTCGATGAACGACAAGGGCGCGACCGTGGTCGGCAAGGTCAAGAGTGTCGATGCCAAAGGGGCCGAGATCGATCTGGGCTCCGACGTGGTCGGCTACCTGCGGGCCTCTGAAATCGCCCGCGACCGGGTCGAAGACGCGCGCAACGTGCTCAAAGAGGGCGACGAAGTCACGGCCGTGGTGGTCAACGTGGACCGCAAGACGCGCAACATCCAGCTCTCGATCAAAGCCAAAGACATGGCCGAGCAGCAAGAGGCCATGGCCAACCTGAGCCAGCAAAACGCGGGCAACGCAGGCACCACCAGCCTGGGGGCCTTGCTGCGCGCCAAACTCGACAACAACGGTTGATGCGGCCATGACGCGCAGCGATTTGGTGCAAGCTTTGGCCGAGCGCTTTGCTCAGTTGGGTCAGCGCGACGCCGAATTGGCCGTCAAAACCATCCTGTCGGCCATCGCGCAAGCCTTGGCCCAGGGGCAGCGCGTGGAAGTGCGCGGTTTTGGCAGCTTCACGCTCAGCGAGCGCGCGGCGCGCATGGGGCGCAACCCGCGCAGCGGCGAGAGCGTGGCCATCGAGGCCAAGCGCGTGCCGCATTTCAAACCCGGCAAAGCCCTGCGCGAGCAGGTCGATGCCGGGGGCGGCACCCCTTCCGCATAAAACCCAGCCCTAGCGCAGAGGGTGCAGGTGTGACGGGCTGGTCAGCCCGTTACAATCTTGCTCACCACTGGGGGCAAGCGTGAATTACCTCTCGTGGCTGCTCAAGGCAGCCATTTTTTTTGTCGTCTTTGCGTTCGCGCTCAACAACCAAGGCGCCGTGCGCTTGCATTGGTTTTTTGGCGCCTATTGGGACGCCCCGCTGGTGCTGGTGGTCTTGGCCGCCTTGGTGCTGGGGCTGGCGCTGGGGGTGGCGGTCATGACGCCGCTGTGGCTGCGGGCGCGCCGCGCCGCGCGGGCTGCGGCGGCGCCACCGGCCAACCAGCCCGAAACCAAAGCCAGCGGCGGCGAACTGCCCCCTCATGGAATTTGACCTGATCAGCCTGCTCTGGGGCCTGCCCGCTGCGTTTGCACTGGGCTGGCTGGCGTCGCGCTTTGATTTGCGCCAGATGCGGCTGGAAAACCGGCGCGCACCCAAGGCCTACTTTCGCGGCCTGAACCACCTGCTCAACGAGCAACACGACCAGGCCATCGATGCCTTCATCGAGGCCGTGCAAAACGACCCCGACACCTCCGAGCTGCACTTTGCGCTCGGCAATTTGTTTCGCCGCCGCGGTGACTACGACCGCGCCGTGCGGGTGCACGAACACCTGCTGGCGCGTTCGGACCTGTCGGCGCACGAGAGCGCGCGCGCACGCCATGCGCTGGCCCAAGATTTTTTGAAAGCGGGCTTGCTCGATCGGGCCGAGGCGGCGCTGCTGCGGCTCGAGGGCACGCCGCTTCAGACCGATGCCCGGCTGGCGCGGCTGGCCATTTACGAACGCACGCGCGACTGGGAGCAGGCCGCCGCCATGGCCGAGTTGCTGGAAGACGCCGGCCGCGGCAGCTTTCAGTTGCGGCTGGCGCATTACCGCTGTGAGCAAGCCGCCAGCTTGCGCCAGCAGCAACACACCACCGAGGCGCTGGTGTTGCTCGAGCAGCTGGTGCAGCGCATCCCCGAATCGGCGCGGGCTTGGGTGCAGTTGGCCGATCTGCGCCACAGCCTGCAGCAAACCGAAGGGGCTTGGGAGGCTTTGCAAGGCATGGTGCGGCATGTCCCGGGGCATTTGCCGCTGGTGGCGCACAATCTGGCGCTGTGGGGCAAGCGCTTGGGGCGCACGCCAGCCGTGCGCGCCTTGTTGCAGCAGTGGAGCGAGCAGCACGTCGCCTCGCTCGACGTCACCCAAGCCTTGGTCAGCCTCGAAGACGATGCGCAAGCCGCGCGCGCCCTCTACCTCGAGCACCTGCGCCGCGAACCCTCGCTGGTGGCCGCCAGCCTGTGGTTGGGCGGGTCGCAATGGGGATCGCCGGTAGAACAAAACCTCGTCAAGCCCGCGCTCGAACGCGCTTGCGAGCCGCTCAAGCGCTACCGCTGCGCCGGCTGCGGCTTTGAGGCGCGCCAGTATTTCTGGCATTGCCCCGGTTGCCAGAGCTGGGACAGCTACCCGCCCTTGCGCATCGAAGAACTCTAAACTCCAGCCGCCCAGCCCCGCCATGCCTAGCCACCCACGCAGCGAAGTCTTGATCATCGGCGCGGGGCTGGCCGGTTTGGTCACGGCCTTGGAGTGCCTGCGCGCTGGCCGCAGCGTCACGCTGCTCGACCGCGACACCCCGCAGCGCCTAGGCGGCCTGGCGCGTTGGGCCTTTGGCGGCATGTGCTTGGTCGATACCCCGCTGCAGCGGCGCAAGCGCATCCCCGACAGCCCCGAGCGCGCGCTGCAAGACTGGCTGCGCTTTGGCGAGCTCGATGCCAGCGAGCTGTGGCCGCGGCGCTGGGCCGAACACTACGTGCAGCGCAGCACGCCCGAGGTCTATGAGTGGTTGCTCGGGCTGGGCCTGCGCTTTTTGCCTGCTGTCAACTGGGTCGAGCGCGGCCAGTACGGCGAGGGCAACAGCCTGCCGCGTTACCACGTGCTGTGGGGCACCGCCGCGCACCTCACCCAAACCGTGATCGCCGCCCTGCAGCAAGCCGGGCGCAGCAGCGGCGCACCACGGCTGCAGCTGCGGCACCGGCACCGCGTGACCGAACTCACGCAGCAGGCGGGCCGCATCAGCGGTGCCCTCGCCATCGACGAAAGCAGCGGGGCCGAGCAGCATTTTGAGGCCGAGCAGGTGGTGGTGGCCACCGGCGGCATCAACGGCAGCTTGGAGCAGGTGCGCCGCCACTGGCCCACGGCTGCCGCGGGCGCGGCTGCACCGAGCGAACTGCTCAACGGCGCCCACCCCTATGCCGATGGCGCGCTGCACGAGCGCGTGCAGGCCCTGGGTGGCCAAGTCACACACGCTGGGCGGATGTGGAACTACGCCGCCGGGGTGCCGCATCCGCAGCCGCATTTTGAGGGCCACGGGCTCTCGCTCATCCCCTGCAAATCGGCGCTCTGGCTCGACAGCGCTGGGCGGCGCATCGGGCCCCAACCCCTAGTGACCGGTTTTGACACCCACGACCTGTGCCAGCGGGTGGCGGCGCAGCCGCGCGGCTACACGTGGCAGTTGCTCAACTGGCGCATCGCCGCCAAAGAGCTGGCGATTTCGGGTGCCGAACACAACCTGCAGATCCGCGAGCGGCGCTGGCTGGCGTTTTTGCGCGAAACCCTGCTCGGCAACCACCGGCTGGTGCGCCAGATGCTGGCCGAGAGCCCGCATTTCATCGCCGCCGACACGCTGCCCGAGCTGGCGCAGCGCATGAACGCGCTGGCCGGCAACCCAGATCTGGCCCCCGGCACCCTAGAAACCACCGTCGCCGCCTACGACGCGCAGTTCAGCGCCGGGCTGGCGCACTGCAACGACGAGCAGATCCGCCGCATTCTGCACGCCCGCCTTTGGGGGCCCGATCGGCTGCGCACCTGTGCGCCCGCCCCCTTGAGCCAGCGCGGGGCCGGGCCCTACATCGCGATCCAACTGCGGCTCATCAGCCGCAAAAGCCTGGGCGGCTTGCAGACCGACTTGCACAGCCGGGTGCTGGACGCGCACGGCCAGCCGCTGCCCGGACTGTACGCCGTGGGCGAGGCGGCCGGTTTCGGCGGCGGCGGGGCCTGCGGCAAACGCTCGCTCGAGGGCACCTTTTTGCCCGCCTGCATCCTGACGGCGCGTGCCGCGGCGCGCCACATCAACCAAGAAGCCACGCCATGAACGGTGCCCAAGCCTTGCTCAAATCCCTGGTCGATGCCGGGATCGACACCTGTTTCACCAACCCCGGCACCTCGGAGATGCACTTCGTCGCCGCGCTCGACCGCACACCGCAGATGCGCGCCGTGCTCACCTTGTTTGAGGGCGTGGCCACCGGCGCCGCCGACGGTTACGCGCGCATGGCCGACAAACCCGCCGCCACCTTGCTGCATCTGGGTTGCGGTTTGGGCAACGGGCTGGCCAACCTGCACAACGCCCGCAAGGCGCGGGTGCCGCTGCTCAACATCGTCGGCGACCACGCCCGCAGCCACGTGCAGCACGACGCGCCCTTGCAGTCGGACATCGAAACCGTGGCGCGCAACGCCTCGGCTTGGGTGCGCACCTCGGCCAGCACCCAAGCGCTGTGCCACGACGCCACCGAGGCGCTGGCCGCCTGCATCGGCCCGCCGGGTGCCGTGGCCACCCTGATCCTGCCCGCCGATGTGTCGTGGAGCGAGGGCGCGCAGCCGCAAGCCTTGGCCCTGGCTGCCGCGCCACCTTTGGCCAGCACCGCCAGCCTCGAGCGCTTGGCCCGCGTGCTGCAAGGCCCGGGGCGCAAGGCGCTGCTGCTGGGTGGGCGCGCACTGCGCCAGCCGGCCCTGCTGGCGGCGGCGCGCTTGGCCGCACACGCCGGGGTGGAGCTGTTTGCCGAAACCTTCCCAACCCGCCTGCAGCGCGGGGCCGGCCTGCCCGCAATCGAGCGCATCGCCTACTTGGCCGAACTGGCCTCGGTGCAATTGCGCGGGCTCGCGCATTTGATTTTGATCGACGCCAAAGAGCCTGTCTCGTTCTTTGCCTACCCCGGTCAAGCCAGCCGCTTGGTGCCCGATGGTTGCACCGTGCACACCCTGTGCAGCGCCGAGCAAGACGTGGCTGCCAGCCTAGAGCAACTGGTGCACACCGCAGGCGCGGCGCAAGCCACGCCCGCCTTGCAGCCAGTCCAGCGCCCCGCGCGCCCGAGCGGCAAGTTCAACGCCGACAAGGTCTGCAAAGCGCTTGGGCACCTGCTGCCCGAGCGCGCCATCGTCGTCGATGAAGCGCAAACCTCCGGTCTGCTGCTGCCGCTCTACACCGCTGGGGCGCCGGCGCACGACCTGCTGACCCTCACCGGCGGCGCGATCGGGCAGGGCCTGCCATGCGCCGTGGGGGCGGCGCTGGCCTGCCCGGACCGGCCGGTGATGGCGCTCCACGGCGACGGCTCAGCCATGTACACCCTGCAAGCGCTCTGGACCATGGCGCGCGAGCAGCTGCATGTGATCAACATCGTTTTCAACAACCGCAGCTATGCGATTTTGAACATGGAGCTGCAGCGCGTCGGGGCCGAGGCCGGCGGCAGCGTCGCGCAGCAGCAGTTCGACCTGAGCCAGCCGGCGCTGGATTTCGTGGCGCTGGGGCAAGGCATGGGCGTGCCCTCGCGCCGCGCCAGCAGCACCGAGGATTTTCTGGCTGCCCTCGAACACGCCTTGGCCACACCGGGCCCGCACCTGATCGAAGCCGTGGTGCCGCGCTCGGTCAGCGGTTTGAAGCTGCGCCTGTTGCCCTATCTGCTGCGCTCGCTGCGCCACTTGCCGCGGCCGCTGGCGCTTGGCGTCAAGCGGGCCGTGGCGCCCTAAGTAGCCCGATCGCCCATCATTGCACCTCTTCCAGCGGCGGACAGGTGCAAAACAGGTTGCGGTCGCCATAGACGTTATCGACCCGCCCGACCGGGGGCCAGTACTTGCCGGCCAAGGCGCTGCCGTGCAAGGCGGCACCGACTTCGCGCGGGTAGGGGTGCGGCCAGTCTGTGCGCGTGAGCTGCGCGGCGCAGTGCGGGGCGTTCTTGAGCGGGTTGTCGGCGCGCGGCCAGTGGCCGGCTTCGATCTGACTGATTTCGGCCCGGATGGCGATCATGGCCTCGATGAAGCGCTCGATTTCGGCCAGCGGCTCGCTCTCGGTGGGCTCGACCATGAGCGTGTTGGCCACCGGAAAGCTGAGTGTGGGCGCGTGGAAGCCGTAGTCGATCAGGCGCTTGGCCACGTCTTCGGCCATCACGCCGCAGCTTTCCTTGAAGTGGCGCAAGTCGAGGATGCACTCGTGCGCCACGTGGCCGCTGTCGCTGGCGTACAGGGTGGGGTAGTGGGGGGCCAAGCGGCGGCTGATGTAGTTGGCGCTCAGGATGGCGCTCTCGGTGGCGGCGCGCAGGCCGTCGGCACCCATCATGCGGATGTACATCCACGAGATCGGCAGCACGGCGGCGTTGCCCAAAGGAGCAGAAGAGATGGCCCCCACGCTTGGCTGCTGCGCAGCCGCGCTGCCCCCCACGCCAGTCGCAGGCGCGGCGCTGCCGGTGTAGGCACCAGCAGCGGCGGCGCTGGCGTGGCCGGGCAGGTAGGGCAGCAGATCGGGTACCACGCACACCGGGCCGACGCCGGGGCCGCCGCCGCCGTGCGGGATGCAAAAGGTTTTGTGCAGGTTCAGGTGGCTCACGTCGCCGCCGAACTCGCCCGGCGCCGCCAGGCCCACCAGCGCGTTCAGGTTGGCGCCGTCGATATAGACCCGGCCGCCGTGGCGGTGCACCAGCGCGCACAGCTCGCGCACCGAGGTCTCGAACACGCCGTGGGTGCTGGGGTAGGTGATCATCACCGCCGCCAGCCGCTCGCTGTACTGCTCGCACTTGGCTTGCAGATCGGCCATGTCCACGTTGCCGGCTTCGTCGCAGCGCGTCACCACCACCTGCAGCCCCACCATTTGCGCCGTGGCCGGGTTGGTGCCGTGCGCCGACTGCGGAATCAGGCAGATGTCGCGCTGGCCCTGTCCGTGCGCAGCCTGCCAGGCGCGGATCGCCAGCAGGCCGGCGTATTCGCCTTGCGAGCCGGCGTTGGGCTGCAAGCTGATGCCGGCATAGCCGGTGGCTTGGCACAGCCAGTGCCGCAGCTGCTCGTCGAGCAGCCGGTAGCCCTGCATCTGCGCCGCCGGGGCGTAGGGGTGCATGTGGGCAAACTCGGGCCAGGTGATGGGGATCATCTCGCTGGTGGCGTTGAGCTTCATGGTGCACGAGCCCAGCGGGATCATCGTGCGGTCCAGCGCCAAATCGCGATCCGACAGCGACCGGATGTAGCGCAGCATGGCGGTTTCGCTGTGGTGGCGGTTGAACACCGGGTGCGCGAGGATGGCGCTGCGTCGGCGCAGCGCGGGCGGGATGCGCGCCGCGGTGTCGTGTTCCAATTCGCCCAAGCAGGTGAGCGCGTGCGCGCCGTCGGCCAGCAAGGCCCAGAGCCGGTGCAGATCGGCGCGGGTGCAGGTTTCGTCTAGGCTGATGCCCACCCAGGCGGCGCGCTCGCCGTTGTGGCGGCGCAGGTTGATGCCGGCGGCCACGGCGCGCTGGTGCAACTGCTCGGCGGCGGCGGCGCTGCCCAAGTCGAGCGTGAGGGTATCGAAGGCGCTGTGGTGCAGCAAGCGCACCCCGAGCTGCTCGAGCCCGGCGGCCAAGATGGCGGTGTAGCGCGCCACGCGCTCGGCGATGCGGCGCAGGCCTTGCGGGCCGTGATAGACCGCGTACATGCTGGCGATCACGGCAGGCAGCACCTGGGCGGTGCAGATGTTGGAGGTGGCTTTTTCGCGCCGGATGTGCTGCTCACGCGTTTGCAGCGCCAGCCGGTAGGCGCGATGGCCGTGGGCATCGACGCTCACTCCCACCAAGCGGCCGGGCAGCGAGCGCTTGAAGGGCTCGCGGCAGGCCAAAAAGGCGGCGTGCGGGCCGCCCGCGCCCATGGGCATGCCCAAGCGCTGGCTGCTGCCAAACACGATGTCGGCCCCCATCTCGCCCGGGGCCTTGAGCACGGCCAGCGCCAGCAGGTCGGTGGCCAGCAGCAGCGCCGCGCCTTTGGCGTGGATCAGGTCGGCGCTGGCCTGCCAGTCGGCCAGCCAACCGCTGCTGCTGGGGTATTGGTTGAGGGCGGCAAAGTAGTCGTCTTGCTGCAACGCGGCCAGCCACTCGGGCCCAGAATGCACCAGCTGCACCACCAAGCCCAGCGGCGCGGCGCGGGTCTGCAGCACCTCGATGGTCTGCGGGTGGCAGTCGGCGCTGACCAAAATCGTGTGCCCGCTGGCCTTGACCGAGCGCTTGGCCAGCGTCATGGCTTCGGCCGCGGCCGTGGCTTCGTCGAGCATCGAGGCGTTGGCGATGTCCATCGCCGTGAGGTCGCAGACCAGGGTCTGGAAGTTGAGCAGCGCCTCCATGCGGCCCTGCGAAATCTCGGCCTGATAGGGGGTGTAGGCGGTGTACCAGGCCGGGTTTTCGAGGATGTTGCGCAGAATCACACCCGGCGTGTGGGTGCCGTAGTAGCCCTGACCGATGAAGCTGCGCAGCAGCTGGTTTTGCTGCGCGATGGCTTTGAGCTCGGCCAGCGCCGCCGCCTCACCCACGGCCGGCGGCAGCTGCATCGGTTCGGCGCGCACGATGCCGGGCGGCACGATGGCCCCGATCAAGGCGCTGCGCGAATCCGCACCGATGCCAGCGAGCATCTGCGCCTCGTCGGCGGCGCTCAAGCCGATGTGGCGGGCGTGGAATTCGGTCGGCTGCTCGAGCTCGCTCAAGCTGGGTAGGGCAGGGTGGGTCATCGCAGGCGGGTCTGGGGGAATGGGGCGGCGCGGGGTGGGGCGGGATGGGTTGGAGCGGCGGTGCGGTGCGGCGTTTACTGGGTCAGCTGGCTGTAGGCGGCTTCGTCGAGCAGGGCGTCGAGCTCGGCCGGTTGGCTCAGGCGCAGCTTGAAAAACCAGCCTGCGCCCAGCGGGTCGGTGTTGGCCAGCGCCGGGTCGGCGCGCAGCGCTTCGTTGACTTCGAGCACGGTGCCGCTCACCGGCATGTAGAGGTCGGCGGCGGCCTTGACCGATTCGACCACGCCAGCGACCGCTTTTTGTTCCAGCTGCGCGCCGACTTCGGGCAGTTCCACAAACACCACATCGCCCAGCGCGTCTTGGGCGTGGGCGGTGATGCCGACGGTGGCGCAGTCGCCATCGAGGCGCAGCCATTCGTGATCGGGGGTGAACTTAAGGCTCATGACAGGGTTTCCTTGCAGCTAAGGGGTGGAGTTTTGGGTCGCGCAGACCCGGGTGGGGGCGTACGAAATTTCGGCGGCGATTTCAGCCGCGATGGTAGCGCGTGGGCACGAAGGGCAGGGCGCTGACCGTCATCGGCACGGTTTTGCCGCGCACCACGGCGTGCAGCTGGCTGCCCAAGGCGGCGTATTCGGGCGGCACGTAGCCCATGGCAATCGGCTGGTTCAGGCTCGGGCTCAGCAGCCCGCTGCTCACTTGTCCGATGGTTTGGCCGCTGGCAGCATCCAGCAGGGGCGCGGGTTCGCGCACCGGCACGCGCTCGCTGGCCCGCAGCGCCACGCGCCGTCGAACCAGCGGCTGGCGGCCTTCGAGCTCGGCCAGCACGCGCTCGGCGCCGGCAAAGCCGCCGGCACGCGCGCCGCCGCTGCGCCGCACTTTCTGGATCGCCCAGCCCAGCGCCGCTTCGGCCGGGGTGGTGCCGGCATCGATGTCTTGCCCATACAGGCACAGCCCGGCTTCGAGGCGCAGCGAATTGCGCGCCCCCAAGCCCGCCGGCTGCACTTCGGGTTGCGCCAGCAGCGCGCGCGCAAAGGCGTCGGCAGCGGCTGCGGGCAGCGAGATCTCAAAGCCGTCTTCGCCGGTGTAGCCGCTGCGCGTGGCGTAGAGCGCGTGGCCCTGCCAAGGCAGCGCCGCGCCTTGCATGAACACCATCTTTTCAATCCCCGGCAGCAGCCGCTGCAAGGCCGTGGCGGCCAGTGGGCCCTGCAGCGCCAGCAGCGCTTGCTCGGGCAGGGCGTCGATGGCGCAGCGCTGGCCTAGGCGCGCTTGCAGGTAGGCCAGATCGGCGGCCTTGCAGGCCCCGTTGAGCACCAGCCACAGGTGGTCGCCGCGGTTGACGAACATCAGGTCGTCGAGGATGCCGCCGTCGTCGGCCAGCAGCAGGCCGTAGCGTTGCTGGTTCAGCCCGAGGCCGAGCACGTCCATCGGCAGCAGCGTTTCGAGCGCAGCCGCCGCGTCGGGGCCGCTCAGGCGCACCTGCCCCATGTGCGAGACGTCGAACAGGCTGGCGCTGGCGCGGGTGTGCAGGTGCTCGGCCAGCAGCCCGAGGCCGTTGCCCTGGTACTGCACCGGCAGCTCGTAGCCGGCAAAGGGCACCAAGCGCGCACTCAGCTCTTGGTGCAGCGCGTGCAGGGGCGTGCGCTGCAGGGCGGGGGCTGAAGGGGCAGCCGCAGTGGGGGTGCCATGGGGGGTCGAAGCAGCCAAAGCGGATGGGGTGCTTGGGGTGGATTGGGGTGCGCTCATGGCGCATGACTGTAGCGCAGAAAGCAGTCGCAGCCAGCGCAGGCGTCTGGTAGGTGCAATGAGCCTACGAAACAACCAGCGGGCAATAAAAACGGGCCACCGTCCGGATGGAGGGGCCCGCAGACGCTGCACCCAGCCTCTTAATCTTCGAGGTCGTCGGCCTCGTCGACGATGGCTTGTGCCGCGAGAAAGTACTTGTTGGTGGCCAGATCGCGCACGGTCTTGATGCCAAAAGCCGCTTTGAGCTTTTCCGCGTCGGCGGCCGAAACGCCATACAAGGCATCGACCGGGGCTTCGGCCACTTCGGATACGGGCAGGCCGTGGTAGGCCTTGTCCAAAACTTTAGAGAAATCCATGTTGACTCCTGAGGGTTGAAGAAAAACGGCGACGGCTTGATACTGAGCACCCGGCTCTGGTTCCCTGCTAGGCAGCGGGGGCCCAAAAACGTGGCCACCATCTACCCTAACACAGAATTTTGAAGCCCTTGCGAGGGGCCTCAGGGGGCCTTACATGCCCGCGTAATTCGGTCCGCCGCCGCCCTCAGGCGTGACCCAGACGATGTTTTGCGTCGGGTCTTTGATGTCGCAGGTTTTGCAGTGCACGCAGTTCTGGGCGTTGATCTGCAGGCGCTCGCCGCCGCCATCGGCCGCAACGAACTCGTACACCCCGGCTGGGCAGTAGCGTTGCTCGGGTCCGGCGTAGCGCGCCAGATTGATCTGCACGGGCACGGCGGCGTCGCGCAGCGTCAGGTGCGCTGGCTGGTGCTCGTTGTGGTTGGTGTTGCTCACAAAGACGCTGGAGAGGCGGTCGAAAGTGAGCTTGCCGTCGGGTTTGGGGTAGTCGATGCGCGCACACTCGGCCGCCGGGCGCAGCAAGCTGTGGTCGGGGGCGTGGCGGTGCACCGTCCACGGGGGGCGCTTGAGGCCGATTTTGGGCAGCAGCCAGTGCTCGATGCCGGTCATGAGCGCACCCACGGTGTTGCCTTTTTTGAACCACGATTTGAAGTTGCGCGCCTGGTCCAGCTCTTCGTGGAGCCAGCTTTGCTCAAACGCGGCCGGGTAGGCGCTCAGTTCGTCGCCACTGCGGCCGGCTTGCACCGCCTCAAAGGCGGCCTCGGCGCACAGCATGCCGCTTTTGATGGCCGCGTGACTGCCCTTGATGCGCGCGGCGTTCAGGTAGCCGGCTTCGCAGCCCACCAGCGCGCCGCCGGGGAATACGGTTTTGGGCAGACTCAGCAGGCCGCCGGCGGTGATGGCGCGCGCGCCGTAGCCGATGCGCTTGCCGCCCTGAATGTGGGCGCAGATGCTGGGGTGGGTTTTCCAGCGCTGCATCTCTTCAAACGGGCTCAACCAAGGGTTGGCGTAATCGAGCCCGACCACGAAGCCCAGCGTGACCCGGTTGCCCTCGAGGTGGTACAAAAAGCCGCCGCCGTAGGTGCGGGCATCCAGCGGCCAGCCGGCGGTGTGCACCACCAGGCCCGGTTTGGCCTGCTCAGGCGGGATTTCCCACAGTTCTTTGATGCCGATGCCGTAGGCTTGCGGGTCTTTGCCTGCATCCAGCGCAAAGCGCTCGATCAACTGCTTGCCCAAGTGGCCGCGCGCACCCTCGGCAAAGACGGTGTATTTGGCGTGCAACTCCATGCCCAGTTGGAAGTCGGGCCCCGGTTGCCCGTCTTTGCCCAACCCCAGGTGGCCGGTGGCCACGCCCTTGACCGCGCCGGATTCGGTGTACAGCAGCTCGGCCGCAGAAAAGCCGGGAAAAATCTCCACGCCCAGCGCTTCGGCCTGCTCGCCCAGCCACTTGCACACCGCCCCAAGGCTGATCACGTAGCAGCCGTGGTTGTGAAAATTGCGCGGCACCAGCCAGTCCGGGGTGCGGGTGGCCGATTTTTCTTTCAAAAACAGCACGTCGTCGCCGCTCACGCTCTGGTGCAAGGGCGCCCCGCGCTCTTTCCAGTCGGGCAGCAGCTCGCTCAGGGCACGCGGGTCCATGACCGCGCCCGACAAAATATGCGCCCCGGGTTCGGAGCCCTTTTCCAGCACGCAGACGCTCAACTCGGCCCCTTTTTCGGCCGCCAACTGCTTGAGACGGATGGCGCAAGCCAGCCCGGCCGGGCCGCCGCCGACCACGACCACGTCGTATTCCATGGCCTCGCGTGGGCCGTGTTGTTCCAATAGCGATGCAGGGGTTTTCATGCGGAGTGGTGGTGATTGAAAGCGGCACAGGCGCGTGCCTAAACTTACGGCAAACTGTCAGATTCGAGGGTGCGCCATTGTAGGCGGCGCGCGGCCTGCATGGCCGTCGTTTGCGCGACTCAGGGGTCGCTGGCGCGGGTAAACCCTGATTTTTGGGCATAAAAAAACCGCCACATCTGAGTGGCGGTGTGTGAGTTGCCGGTGTTGACACCCAAAGCCAAGCCGCGCACACCCCTAAGCTGGGGTGCGCAGCGGCAGGGCAAATTAGCGGTCGCGGGCGAAAGGACGGGGCCGCGGGGTGGCGTCGCTCGAAGGCGGCAGATGCGGCAGGGTGATGCGCGGCTGCTCACCGGTGAGGGTTTTGAGGAAGGCGACGATGTCGGCGTTTTCGCGCTCGGTAAAGCGCCGGCCCAGTTGCAACCGGCCCATCACATCAACCGCTTGGGTCAGGGTGTCGGCACCGCCGTCGTGGAAGTAGGGGTAGGTCATGTCCACGTTGCGCAGCGTTGGCACCTTGAAGTTGAAGCGGTCGGCGTCCTTGCCGGTGACGGCGGCGCGCCCGATCACGGTGGCCCCGGCACGGCTGTGGTAGGGCTCGACCACACCCATTTTCTGGAACGCATTGCCGCCCAAGTTGGGGCCGTTGTGGCAGGCGACACAGCCGACTTCGTTGAACAGGCGGTAGCCGTTGAGTTCGTTGGCGTTGAGCGCCGTGGTGTTGCCCAGCAGCCACTGGTCAAAGCGCGAGTTTGGCGTCATCAGGGTGGTCTGGAATTCGGCCAGCACAGCCGTGACCATGTCCATGGTGATGCCCTCTTGGCCAAAGACCAAACGGAACTCGCGCACATACTCCGGAATGGACTCCAGCACGCCGATGGCGAGCTCGTGCGTGAACGCCATTTCACCCGGGTTGGCGATCGGGCCGCCGGCCTGTTCGCGCAGGGTGGCGGCGCGCCCGTCCCAGAACTGGGCCAAGTTGAGCGCCGAGTTGAACACGGTGGGTGAGTTGATCGGGCCTTCTTGCCAGCGGTCACCCACCGAGGTGCGCAGATGGTCGGCGCCACCACGCATGACGTTGTGGCAGGAGTTGCACGAAATGAAGCCCGATTTGGACAGGCGCGGTTCGAAGAACAGCTTTTTGCCCAGTTCCACCTTGCCCAAGTTGACATTGGGTGCGGGCCGGATGGGGGCATAGAGGTGTTTGAACGGATCGGCCGCCGCTGCGGGTGCGGGCGGGATGGGCGGCACGGTGGCGCGCGCTGGGGTGGCTTGGGCGGCACGTGCCGGGGTGGCTTGGGCGGCACGTGCCGGGGTGGCTGGGGCCGCCGCGCGCGCCGGAGCAGTTGCCCCACCCGCGCCCGTGGTGGCAGAAGCGACACGCACCGGCGCTTGGGTATTGGACGATGCGGCGGCGAAACCGCTCGCGGCCAGCGCGACGGCAGCGGCAATAAGCTGAATCTTCATGGTTCGGGCTCCTAAAAGTTACGTAAACTGACAGGAGACAGATTAAGCCCTATGCGACTTAAGGTTTTTGACGCAGATCAAAGTTGTAAGCGGTTGTTTCAGTCGGCGCCCAGATGTGTGGGTGGAAAAACCCACTTGAGGTGCTCAGACAGAAGCCAGCGCTTGAACGGGCTTTCTCGTCTGGCTGTCTAGGTGGGCTGTCTAGTCGGTGACGTTCTACAATCGAGCGCAATGAAGATTCTTCTGTCCAACGACGACGGCTACCAAGCAGCGGGCATCGTGGCTTTGTACGAGGCCCTGTGCGAGGTTGCCAGCGTCGAGGTGGTGGCGCCCGAGCACAACAACAGCGCCAAATCCAACGCGCTCACGCTGCATTCCCCGCTCTACATCCATCGGGCGCCCAACGGCTTTCGCTACGTCAACGGCACCCCGGCCGATTGCGTGCACATCGCCCTGACCGGCTTGCTGGGTTACACGCCCGACCTGGTGGTCTCGGGCATCAACAACGGCGCCAACATGGGCGACGACACGATCTACTCCGGCACCGTGGGCGCGGCCATGGAGGGCTACCTGTTTGGTGTGCCAGCGATCGCCTTTTCGCAGACCGAAAAGGGCTGGCGCCACCTCGACGCCGCAGCCGCCAAGGCACAGGAGCTGGTACGGCAGCTGCTGCCTTCGTTGCAGCCGCAGTCTGGCGCGCAGCACCCCGCCGAGCCCTGGTTGCTCAACGTCAACGTGCCGTGCCTGCCTTTGGGCGAACTGCGCGGCTTCAAGGTGGCGCGGCTGGGGCGGCGCCACGCGGCCGAGCGCGTGATCACCCAAATGAACCCGCGCGGCGACACCATGTACTGGATCGGCAGCGCCGGCCCGGCCAAGGACGACGCCGAAGGCACCGATTTCCATGCCACCGAGCACGGCTTTGTCACCGTCACGCCGCTGCAGATCGACCTCACCGACCATGCCCGCTTGGCCTACTGGGGCCAGTCGGTGGCGCAGTGGTCGCGCGCGCACCCGCGCACAGCCGCAGCACAGCCGCCAGATGGGCCCAAACCTCTTGGTACGGAGCCGGCGCAGCCATGAACCGCTCCAAAGCCGGTGGCGCTGGCCCGGCTTCGGGCGCTGCGGCGCGCCCAGCCACGCGCCCGGCTTTTCCGGCGCAGATTCCGGGCCTGACGTCCCAGCCTGCGGCCCGCAGCGCTGCGGGCGCACAGGTGGCCAAGTCTGGCAGCGCGGGCAAGTACGGCGCCACGCCTGCCGCTGCACCAGCCCCTCAAGGTGGCGGGCTCGATTCGGAAGCGGTGCGGCTGGCGCTGGTGCGCCGCTTGGTGGCGCAAGGTTTGCAGCACCCGGCAGTGGAGCGTGCCATGGCCACCGTGCCGCGGCACCGTTTCGTCGATAGCGCGCTGGCTTCGCAGGCCTACGAAGACATCAGTCTACCGATCGGCTTGGGGCAGACGATCTCGCAGCCCACCATCGTGGCGCGCATGCTGGAGCTGCTGTGCACCGGTCGACCGCTGCCGCTGGGGCGGGTGCTGGAAGTGGGCACCGGCTGCGGCTACCAAGCGGCGCTGCTGAGCCTGTTGTGCCACGAGGTGTACAGCATCGAGCGCCTGCGCGGCCTGCACGAGCGCGCGCGCGAGAACCTGCGCGAACTGCGCTTGCCCAACCTGCACCTGCTGTTGGGTGACGGCATGGCTGGGTATCCGGCTGGGGCGCCCTATGCGGGCATCGTCGCCGCTGCCGCTGGGCCCGAGTTGCCCGGCGCTTGGCTCGAGCAGCTGGCCATCGGTGGCCGCTTGGTGGCGCCCACGGAACTCAGCCCCGGCCAGCAACATCTGGTGCTGATCGAGCGCACGGCACAGGGCTTGAGCCGGCAGGTGCTCGATGCGGTGCGCTTTGTCCCCCTAAAATCGGGTTTGGGCTGATGAGCGCATCGGCCCGATTGGGCTTTTGATGAGGTATGGGTATGAATGCATGGGTTGAGTCCGCTGGGTTTTTGCAGGGTGGCACGCGCTGGGCAGGAATGGGTTTAGGGCGCGCGGTCGCTTGGGGCGGTGTGGCGGCGGTGGCGCTGGCGCTGCTCGGGTGCGCCGCACCCACGGCCCAACGCGCTCCTGTGACCGAACGCAGCCCGCAACCCACGGTGCGCGCCGCGGCGGCTCCGCTGCCGCCTGGTGCCGAAAACGCCGGCCTGCCGGGCTTTTACACCGTGCGCCCCGGCGACACCTTGATCCGCATTGGCCTTGAAACGGGCCAAAGCTGGCGCGACATCGCTGCCTGGAACGGCATCACCAACCCAGACCGGATCGAGGTTGGGCAGGTGTTGCGCGTGGCACCGCCTGTGGTGGTGTCGGCGGCGGCTCGTCCGCCTGGGGCTGTGGCCGCTGCGCCCGCTGGGGCCACCCCTGCACCGGGCGCAGCCGGGACCACGGCAGCGCCGGTGGCCACCCCGAGCGTCCAAGGTCGGCCGCTCACTGACCCCACCCCAGCTGCTGCACCCGAGCAGCCCCGGGCAGCACCTGCTGAGGTGGCTCCGGTGGCTGCAGCCCCTGCACCAGCCGCCGGTGCTGCGGAAACCATCAGCCTGATCTGGCCTGCGGCCGGGCCGGTGATCGAATCCTTTGACGAATCGCGCAACAAGGGCATCGGCATTGCAGGCCGCGCCGGTGACCCGGTGCTGGCGGCGGCAGCGGGCCGGGTGGTGTATGCGGGGTCGGGACTGCGCGGTTACGGCAATCTGGTGATCATCAAGCACAACAACACCTTCCTCACCGCCTACGCGCACAACCAGGCGCTGCTGGTGCGCGAAGACCAGATGGTGCGCCAGGGGCAGCGCATCGCCGACATGGGCAGCAGCGACGCCGACCGGGTCAAGCTGCACTTTGAGGTGCGGCGCCAAGGTCGTCCGGTCGACCCGTCGGCTTTTTTGCCCCGGCGTTGATGGCACTCGCTCTGGCCCCAGCGGCCCAACCAAACCCTGCCTGCGCCCACGATCGCTCCGAGCCCGAACCAGCGCCCGCCGCCAGCACTTCACCTGCTGCCGGCCCGGCACCGGTTGCGGGGGCGCCCAGCGCGCTGCCGGTTTCCACTTGGCTGTGCGTCGATGCCATGGACCTCGATGCCCAAGGCGTGGCGCGGCGCCCCGATGGCAAGGTGGTGTTCATCGACGGCGCCCTGCCTACCGAGTGGGTGAGCGCGCACACGCGGCGCAGCAAAAACCAGTGGGAGCAGGCCGATCTGCTCGCCATCCACCGCGAATCGGCCCTGCGCGTGCGCCCGCGTTGCCCGCATTTTGGCTTGCACGCCGGGGCCTGCGGCGGCTGCAAGATGCAGCACCTAGAGCCCGGGGCGCAGGTGGCGATGAAGCAGCGCGTGCTCGAAGACAACTTGTGGCACCTGGCCAAGGTGCGGCCTGAATCCATTTTGCCGCCGATCGTCGGCCCGGCTTGGGGCTACCGCTACCGCGCCCGCCTGTCGGTGCGCTATGTGGCCAAAAAAGCGCAGGTGCTGGTGGGCTTTCATGAGCGCAAGAGCCGCTATGTGGCCGATATGCGCGTCTGCCCGGTGCTGGCGCCGCAGGTGAGCGCGCTGCTGCTGCCCTTGCGCGAGCTGTTCGGGGCCATGGACGCGCGCGAAACCTGCCCGCAGATCGAGCTGGCGGTGGGCGATGCGCTCACGGCGCTGGTGCTGCGCCATCTGCAACCCTTAAGCGCCGCCGACTGCGCGCGTTTGCGCGCTTTTGCACTCAGCCACAGCACGCCCGAATCCCCGATCCAGTGGTGGCTGCAGCCCAAGGGCCCCGACAGCGTGCATTTGCTGGATGAGTCCGCCGATCTGCCGCGCCTAGACTACGCCTTGTCCGAATTCGGGCTGCGCATGCCTTTTAGGCCCACCGATTTCACCCAAGTCAACCCGCACATCAACCGCGTGCTGGTGGGGCGTGCTGTGCGCCTGCTGGCACCGCAAGCCCACGAGCGCGTGATCGACTGGTTCTGCGGCTTGGGCAACTTCACCCTGCCGCTGGCCACCCAAGCGCGTGAGGTGCTGGGCATCGAGGGCAGCGCGGCGCTGGTGGCGCGTGCCCAAAGCAACTGGGCCGAGAACCAAAGCCTGCGCGGTGGGTTGGCCCCCACCCGGTTCGAGGCGCGCAACCTGTTCGAGCTCACGCCGCAGCAGCTGTGCGCTGATGGCGTGGCCGACAAATGGCTGGTGGACCCGCCGCGCGAGGGCGCCTTTGCGCTCGTCAAAGCGCTGGCCGACTGGCAGCAGGCGCAGGCCAGTGTGGCCAATGACGCCGCAGCACACGTAACCGTCGCCGGCGCACTCGATTGGCGCCCCCCACAGCGCATCGTGTACGTGAGCTGCAACCCGGCCACGCTGGCGCGCGACGCCGGCCTGCTGGTGCACCAAGCGGGCTACCGCTGCACGGCGGTTGGGGTGGTGAACATGTTTGCCCACACCGCGCACGTGGAGAGCATGGCGGTGTTCGAGCGCGTGGCTGGCGGCTGAGGCGCCACCAGGATTCTCGCTTAGCGCGCCGGCGCTGCAGGGGCGCCTGCCGGGTTGGGCGCAGCGGGCGCAGGCGGCGCTGGGGGTGTAAGCCCAGGGCGCGGTGGCAAGGCGACCGTACCCGGTGTGGCCCCGCCGGGCGTGCTTGGTGTTGCAGGCCGCTGCGCCGGCGAGGGTGCCGGGGCAGCCGGGGCGGCGCCCACTGCAGCTGGAGCGCCCGGAGCACGCGGGGCGGCCGCCGGAGGCGCAGCGGGTGCCGGAGCCACTGCCCCAGCCGGTGACACAGGCAAGATCTGCTCGGTCGGGTTGGCTGGAGGCGGAGCGGGTTGTTGCGGCATGCCCGGGATTTCGTTATCGCGCATGTGCTGGTCCATTTCGCGCCACCCCTCAAAAATTTCGGCCCTCGACATGCGCGGGTTGGAGGCAAAGCAGTCTTCGATGCTGCGCACCGCGTGGCGGCAGGCAGCGCCCACGGCGCGCGCCTCGGCGGCTTGGCGCTGCGTGGCCATACCGGGGGTTTCCAGCCCCAGCATCTCGCAGCCGCTGAGCAGAAAAAAGGCCGGCAGGAGGGCGAGCCATCTCCAGCGGGGCAGGAGCGAGATTGCAGGGTGGATGGACATGGTGGAAGGCATTGTCGGCCTTAAAGCCGCTGACGGGCCAAGAAAAAAGGGGGCACAAGGCCCCCCAGATTGCTCATTCAAGCTGCACCGAGATTGCCCATGAGGCGCACCTTCGGTGCAGTCTGAGTGCAAGCAGAAGGCAGGCGGAAGCAAGCCCGCACGCCCCCTGCGCCACAGATCACTCCTCGCCGCCCATCAGGCCCAGCAAAATCAGCAGGCTCTGGAAGATGTTGAACAGGCTCAGGTAAATGCCCATGGTGGCCATGATGTAGTTGGTCTCGCCACCATCGACGATGCGCTTGAGGTCCACCAGCAACAGCGCGCTGAAAATGCCGATCGCCATGGTGCTCAAAACCGCCATCCAGATCGGGCTGCCGACAAAGATGTTGATCACCATGCCAGCGATCAGCACCAGCACGCCCATGAACAGCCACTTGCCCAAGCCTTCGAGGTCGCGCTTGATCACGGTCGAGAGGCTCGACATGACCACAAACACGCCGGCGGTGCCGGCAAAAGCCGTCATCACCAAGCTGGTGCCGTTCTGAAAGCCCAGCACCATCGCCAACAGGCGCGAGAGCATCAGGCCCATGAAGAAGGTGAAGGCCAGCAGCAGCGGCACACCAAGGGCCGAATCCTTGGTCTTATGGATCGCGTACATGAAGCCAAAGGCCCCAGCCAAGAACACCACCAAGCCCGTCACGCCGCCTAGCGAGGCGGTGATGCCCGTGGCCATGCCCACCCAAGCACCCAACACAGTGGGCAGCATGCTCAGGGCGAGCAGCCAGTAGGTGTTGCGCAACACGCGGTTGCGCTGCTCGGCCGATACGGTAGGGGCGCCGAAGCGGCCCCAAGATTGGGTGGGTTGGTTCATGTGGCAAAACTCCTATAAGGTTCGCAGCAGATTCTAGCGCCGACGGGCAGATAATGTGCACTGGAAAGTGCAGATCAACCCTCAGCCTGAGGCTGCATAGAGTCAACCATTGCAAGGAAAGTTCATGAAAAGCAAATCCGCACTCGATCTGGCCGACGTCAAGGCCGTTGCTGCCGCCGCCGAGGCCGAGGCGCTCAAAAACCACTGGGCGGTGACCATCGCCGTGGTGGACGACGGCGGCCACGCATTGTGGCTTCAGCGCCTCGATGGTGCGCCGCCGATTTCGGCGCAAATCGCTATGGCCAAGGCGCACACCGCCGCGCTCGGGCGGCGCGAGAGCAAGGCCTACGAAGACGTGATCAACCAAGGCCGCACCTCGTTTCTGAGCGCGCCCACGCTGCAGGGCATGCTCGAAGGCGGAGTACCGATCTTCAAAGACGGGCAATGCTTGGGCGCGGTGGGCGTGAGTGGCGTCAAGTCGCCCGAAGACGCGCAGATCGCCAAGGCCGGCATCGCTGCGCTGGGGTTGAGAGGCTGAGGGCGGCCACCATGAAGCGCCTGACCATGTCGCTCGACGACGATTTGGCCGACGCCTTCGACGCCTTGGTGCTCGAGCGCGGCTACGCCAACCGCTCGGAGGCCTTTCGCGACCTGCTGCGCCACGACCTAGGCGCCGCACGCTTGCGCGCGCATCCCGAGCAGCCTTGTGTGGCGGTCATGAGCTACGTCTACGACCACCACCGGCGCCAGTTGTCGACGCGCCTGACCGACCTGCAGCACGAGCACCACGAGTACTCGGTCGCCACCCTGCACGCCCACCTCGATCACCAGCGAGCAGATGAACGAGCGCGGCTTGCGCACCACGCAGCAAGCCTTGGCCACGGCGCCCGGGGTGCTCAGCGGGCAGTGCTTTGGTTTTACGTGCGTCACGATGCGCGGCTTTGCGCAGGCGCTGAGTGTGCCGTTTTTGTTTGACGTTTTGCGCTACCCGGGCTTGGCCATGTCGCCCCGGGGCACCTTTGTTTACGACCACATCGAGGTCATCAAAGGGCCGGCCTCGGTCTTGCATGGGCTGGGCACGGTGACCGGCGCCGTGAACTTTGTGGCCAAGTCTGTCGATGGGCTGCCGCGGCGCGAACTGTTTGTGTCCACCGACCGCTGGCAGGCGCACAACCTGGGCTTAGACCTTGGTGGCACCCTGCAAAACGGCTGGGCCTAGGTGCGCCACGTGGGCCAGCGCTGGGGCGACAACGCCAACACCGTGATGCTACCGTCCTACACCGCGCTCGATTTGAGCGTGGCGCACTGGATCGGCGCCGGCGAGCTGGCGCTGCACCTGCGCAACGCCACCGACCGGGTGTACCTGTCACGCTCCTATGGCGGCGGCGCACAAGCGCTGCTCGGCGAGCCACGGGCGCTCGAAGTCTCGTACCGGGTGCCGTTTTGATGCGCACCGCCCACCACGCGCCTTCCTGGGCATCCTTGGGCTCGGGGCTGCTGCTCGGCTTGGCACTGTGGCTGGCTGGGGTGGCACCGGCTTGGGCCCACGACACCTGGGTGCAGCCGCTGCAGCTGCGCCCCGTGCTGCACCAGCCGCTGCAGCTGCAGCTGTCGTCGGGCCATGGCCTGCAAGCGCTGGTGGCGCCCAAGCAGCGCCGCCAGCGCAGCCTGCGCCTGAGCACGGTCAGTGGCTTGGTGCAGCGCGCCTGGGGCTGGCGACGCCAACGCGCCCGCGCCGTCACCCACATGGGGCCCTTGGAGCCCGGCTTGGTGTGCGTGCAGCTGGCTTGCGCCGCGCGCCTGATCGAGATCGAGCCCGAAGGCGTCGAGCGCTATCTGGACGAAGTGCAGCCCAGTGCCGAGCTGCGCGCGCTCGGGCAGCGGCTCGAGCTGCTGCCGCTGCGCGACCCGACGCGCCTGCGGCCGCGCACCCAGTTACCACTTGAGCTGCGCCTAGACGGCCGCCCGCTGGCCGCTGTGGCCTTGCGCTGCCACGACCGCAAAGGCGAGCGCGTGCTGCACACCGCCTGCACGGCCAGCCGCCCTTTGCCCGGCTCGCAGACCCACGCTTGCGCCGCGCGCTGGCGCTGAGCATAGACCGGGAGGCGGTGGCGCGGGTGCTCTACGGCGGTCATGGGGTGGTGGCGCGCGGCCTGCTGCCCGACTGGATGTTTGGCCTAGGCGCGCACGTGCAAGGCTGGGGCCACGACCCGGTGCAAGCGCGTGCCCTGCTGGAAGCGGCCGGCTGGACGCTCGGGCCCGATGGCTTGCGCCAGCGCAACGGCGAGCTGCTGCGCCTGCGCTTGGTGGCGGCGTTCCCCAACTTGGCCGCCGTGGCCCCGTTCCCAGAGCTGCTGCAACAGATGTTGCGCGCGGTGGGTATCGCGCTCGAAATCGTGGCCGTTGACGACTCTGCCCTGTACAGCCAGCGCTTCTTGGAGCCGGGGGCGGGCGATCTGTTTGTGGAACTGGCGGGCAACACCAACCTTGACCCCACCTTTTTGCTCTACAACCTGTTTCACAGCCAAACGCCGTGGCGCGGCTACCGCCACATGGCAGCCGGGGCGGCGCTGGATCGGGCCTTGGACGCCGCCCGCGCCAGCGCCGACGCCGCCCAGCGCCTCGATGCGGTGCGGCGCGCGCACCGCATCGTCATCGACGAGGCGCTGGCTGCCATCCCGATCCTGCTGGTGCCGCAGTTTGTGCTCTCGCGCCCCGGGGTGCGGCTGACGATGTCCGAGCACCGCGACTGGATCGACTACGGCGCCGCGCTGCTGCCAAACGGGGCGCGCTGATGCGGGCGGCGATCTGGCAGCGCCTGCTGTGGTTGCCGCCGTTGCTGCTGGCGATGTCGATGCTGGCTTTTGCCTTGGTGGCGCTGGCCCCAGGCGACCCGGTGGCGCTCGAAGCCATGCGCGCCGGCATCGTGCTCACCCCAGAAAACGCAGCGGCTTTGCGCCAGCAGCTCGGGCTCGACGGCACGCTGGCCGAGCGCTACTGGCGCTGGCTGCAAGCGGTGCTGCAGGGCGATTGGGGGCACTCGATCGCCAGCGGGCGCCCGGTGGGCCCCAAGATCATGGCCCATTTTGGCCCCAGCCTGCTGCTGGCGCTGAGCGCGCTGGCGCTGGCCATGCCGCTGGCTGTGGGCTTGGGGCTGGCCGCGGCCTTGGCGCGCAGCCCATGGGCGGCAGCCAGTTGGCGCGTTCTGACGCTGCTGCTGGTGGCGCTGCCGGGCTTTTGGCTGGCCTTGTTGGCCTTGCACTTTTTTGCCGTTCAGTGGGGCTGGGTGCGGGTCTTGGGCCAAGGGGAGCTGCGCGATCTGTGGCTGCCGGCGGCGGTGCTGGCGTTGGGGGTGGCGGCACCGGCCAGTCGGCTCATCCGCGAGCGCGCGCTGCAAGTCATGAGCGCAGCGCCGTTCAAGCTGGCGCTGGCCCAAGGGCTGGGGCCGGCGCAACTGCTGCTGACGCGCATTTTGCCCGGCACCCTGGTGCCCAGCATCACGCTCTGGGCCCATACTTTTGGCGTGCTGTTGGGCGGGGTGGTGATCGCCGAGCACATTTTTGGCTGGCCCGGGCTGGGGCGGCTGGTGCTCGAGGCCATCGCCGAGCGCGACTTCCCCGTCCTGCAAGCCTATCTGCTGGCCATGGGGGTGGTCTATGTGCTGGTCAACTTGGTGGCCGATCTGCTCGCCGCCGCGCTCGACCCGCGCCTGCGCGCCAGCCTAGGGCTGCAGCCATGAGCGCCAGACCCTGGGGTCTGTACACCGGGCTGGCGCTGCTGCTGCTCTTGCTCAGCGGCGTGCTTTGGCCCGGCCTGTGGGCGCCGCACGACCCGCTGGCCCAAGATTGGTTGCGCCGGCTCGAGCCGCCGTCGGCGCAGCATTGGCTGGGCACCGATGTGCTGGGGCGCTGCGTTTGGTCGCGGGTGGTTTGGGCGGCGCGGGTGTCGCTTGGGGCGGCGCTGTTGGCGGCGGCGCTGTGCCTGTTGGCCTTGGTCTGGGGCTTGGCGGCGGCCGTGAGCGCGCAGTCGGCGCGCTGGCGCTGGCTCGACGCCGTGCTCATGCGCAGCGCCGATGTGCTGTTGGCCTTCCCCACGCTGGTGCTGGCGCTGGCCGTGATCGGCGTGCTCGGGCCGGCGCTGCTGACGCCGCTGCTGGGGCCGCTGGCGGTGCTGACCAGCCTCGAGACCGCGGGCGTGATCTTGGCCCTCGCCAGCCTGAGCTTTCTCGGGCTCGGGGCCCAGCCCCCGACACCCGAGTGGGGCCTGATGCTGAGCGAAGCGCGGCCGTTTTTCCAGACCGCACCGCATTTGCTCTGGGGCCCAGGGCTGGCGCTGCTGCTCACAGCGCTGGTGTTCAACCTGCTGGGCGAGGGCTTGCGCACCCAGATTGACAACCGCGCCGTGCTGCGCTGGTGAGCCCATGCAAGCGCCGCACCCACCCTTGCTCGACATCCAGCACTTGAGCGTGCAGTCTGGCACCACCACGCTGTTGCATGCGCTCAGCCTGCGCATCGAAGCTGGCCAACGGCTGGCCGTGGTCGGCAGCAGCGGGGCCGGCAAATCGCTGCTCGCACACACCCTCATGGGGCTGCTGGCACCGCCGTTGCGCGTGGCGTCGGGGGCCTCGCCTGGCAGGGCACTGATCTGCTGCGGCTCACGCCGGCGCAGCGCCACCGGCAGCGCGGACTGGGGCAGTTTTTGATCTTTCAAAGCCCCGGGGCCTTGCTTGACCCGATGCTGTCGGTTGGGTGGCAATTGCGCCAATGCGCGGCTCGGGTCGGCGCCGGGCCGGCCGAGATTGTGGCGGCGCTCGAGCAAGTCGGGCTCGAGGCGCAGCCGGTGCTGCGCCAGCACGCCGGCCAGCTCAGCGGCGGCATGCAGCAGCGCGTGCTGATCGCCATGGCCTTGCTGCTGCGCCCGCAACTGGTGTGGGCCGACGAGCCCACCAGCAGCCTCGACTCAGACACAGCGGCCGAGGTGCTGCAGGCGCTGGCGCTGATGCAGCAGCAAACCGGCTGCGCGCTGGTGCTGATCACGCACGACTTGCGCATCGTGGCGCAGCATTGCGAGCAGATCGCGGTGCTCGAACACGGGCGCCTGGTCGAAGCGGCGCAGGTGGCGGCTTTCATGCGCGCCCCGGCCAGCGCCGCCGGGCAAGCCCTGCTGCGCGCCGCCCAGGTGCTGCAAGCGGGAGGCTAGCAGATGATGGCGCCGCAACCCGTGCTCTCTGCCCAAGCGCTGCGCTGCGCCTATGCGGGGCAGGCGCCGGTGCTCGATGGCGTTGCACTTCAGCTGGCGCCGGGCGAGGTCGTCGGCTTGTTGGGGCGCTCGGGCAGCGGCAAGTCAACCTTGGCGCGCTGCTTGGCCGGCTTGCAGCCCTTTGATAGCGGCGAGCTGCGCTGGCGCGCTCAAGTGCTGCCGAGCGCGCGCACACGCGCGCAGCGCCGCGCGATCCAATACGTCTGGCAAGAGCCGCAACTGGCGCTCAGCCCCTACCGCAGCGCGCTCGAGAGCGCACTGGAGCCGCTGGAAGGCTTTGGGCTGGGTGCGCCCGGGCAGCAGCGCGCCACCGCCGCGCAGATGCTGGAGCGGCTGGGGTTGCCCGCCAGCGCGCAGCAGCGCCGGCCGCATCAGCTCTCGGGCGGCCAGTGCCAGCGCGTGGTGCTGGCGCGGGCGCTGCTGGCGCAGCCCGAGGTGCTGCTGCTCGACGAACCGTTTTCGGCCTTGGATAGCGTCACCACGCTGGCGCTGCTCGACGATCTGCCGCAGCTGCTGGCGGGTTCGGGGGCAGCGGTGCTGCTGGTGGCGCACGACCGCAGCTTGGTGCGCCGGCTGGCGCAGCGCGTGCTGTGGCTCGAGGGTGGGCAGCTGAAAGAGGTCAGCGCCGCAGCAGCCACCAAGCCACTGCGGTGGTGATGAGCAAAGGGAGCAACAAGTCGAGCCACATGGTGATCAATCTCGACGGTGTGTGTGGGCTGTGAGCGTTCGTGCCTTAGGGTGCCGTCTGTGCAGGGGGTTAACGCGGGCTTGCCGCGGCCAGCTCTTGGTGCAAATGCAGCAAACGCTGGCTTGGGTGGCACTCTGACCAGATGCGCTGTGCCGCATGCACGCATTGGCCGCACTGGGTTCCCACGCCGTGTTCGAACTGGATGGCGTCGAAGCCTTCGCCTTGCTGGGCGCAGGCGGCGATGGTTTTGTCACTGACCCGGCGGCATACACAGACGATCATGGATGAGCTCCTGATGGATTGAACGGATGATAATGATTCGCACTAAATTGCGCAAGTCTTTTTTGATAACCCTTGCAGCGTGATGGCAATAGGCGATTTTGTGCAAGCTGCGGGTTTTTCTGGGCCCGGCAGCCTATGTTTTGGCCCGCGCTTCGGGTAGATTCACAGCTTTACGATTTAGAACGCTGATACGCCATGACCACGGAACTACCTCCCATCCCGGCCAAGCGCTACTTCACCATCGGCGAGGTGGGCGAACTGTGTGGCGTCAAGCCGCACGTGCTGCGTTATTGGGAGCAGGAGTTCACGCAACTGCGCCCGATGAAGCGGCGCGGCAACCGGCGTTACTACCAGCACCACGAGGTGTTGATGATCCGCCGCATCCGCGAGCTGCTGTACGAGCAGGGTTTCACCATCCAGGGTGCTCGCAACCGCTTGCAAGAACAGGTGCAACAGGAGCGCGAGCAGCGCCGCAGCGGGGCTTGCACCTTGGCGCCCATGGAGCTGGAGCACGAAAATTCCCCGGATTTTGACCCCGCCGACAACGAAGAAGCTGCGGTGGGTTCCACCCAGGCCTTGACCAACTGGGCCACCGTGCGCACCGAGCTGCTGGCGATACGCCGTTTGTTGGACCAGCCGTGCTAGCGTTCCCGGGAGGCTGCGCGCAGCAGTCCTTCGCAGCATGCTAGAATTTGACCTTCGGCGTGTAGCGCAGCCTGGTAGCGCACTTGCATGGGGTGCAAGGGGTCGCGAGTTCGAATCCCGCCACGCCGACCAACAAACGATCAAAGCCCGGTACCGCAAGGTCCGGGCTTTTTCACGTCTATCGGCCAATCAGCAACAATGGCCTTTGCAAGTCAGCCCTGGGCGACAGGGCCATCCCATGGTAATCCCACCGACCCATGAGGCCCTCGGCACCGGCAGCCCGCCCCCCACCCGCTTGAGCGCCTCTGGCCGACCTCACGCCTTTGCTCGTGCCCTAAACCCTGACGGAGATTGCACATGACCCAAGCCTACATCTGCGACGCCATCCGCACCCCCATCGGCCGCTACGGCGGCGCCCTAGCGTCGGTGCGCACCGACGACCTGGGCGCCATTCCGCTCAAGGCGCTGATGGCGCGCAACCCCAAAGTGGACTGGGCTGCTGTGACCGACGTGCTCTATGGCTGCGCCAATCAGGCCGGCGAAGACAACCGCAACGTCGCTCGCATGAGCAGCCTGCTGGCGGGTCTGCCGCTCGAGGTGGCTGCGGCGACGATCAACCGCCTGTGCGGCTCGGGCCTCGATGCCGTGGGCAGCGCTGCGCGCGCCATCAAGGCCGGCGAAGCCACGCTGATGATCGCCGGTGGCGTCGAGAGCATGAGCCGCGCGCCGTTCGTCATGCCCAAGGCCGAAAGCGCCTACAGCCGCGCCAACGCGGTGTACGACACCACGATTGGCTGGCGCTTCATCAACAAGCTGATGAAAGACAAGTACGGCGTGGACTCCATGCCAGAGACCGCCGAGAACGTGGCGCTGGAATTCCATATCGAGCGCGAAGCCCAAGACCGCATGGCCCTGGCCAGCCAGCTCAAGGCCGTGGCCGCCATCGAGGCCGGCCACTTAGCGCGCGAGATCTGCCCCGTTGTCATCGCGCAAAAGAAGGGCGACCCGGTCGTCGTCGATACCGACGAGCACCCGCGCAAAACCAGCCTCGAGGCGCTGGCCAAGCTCAAGGGCGTGGTGCGGCCCGATGGCAGCGTCACGGCCGGCAACGCCAGCGGCGTCAACGACGGTTCGTGCGCCTTGCTGCTGGCCGACGAAGCCACCGCTGCCCAGCAGGGCCTGACACCGAAGGCCCGCATCGTCGGCATGGCCAGCGCCGGGGTGGCGCCCCGCCTCATGGGCATCGGCCCGGTGCCGGCGACGCAGAAGGTGCTGCGCCAGACCGGGCTGACGCTGGAGCAAATCGAGGTGATCGAACTCAACGAAGCCTTCGCGGCCCAAGGTTTGGCGGTGCTGCGCCTCCTGGGCCTGCAGGACGACGACCCGCGCGTCAATGCTTGGGGCGGTGCGATTGCGCTGGGGCATCCGCTGGGAGCCAGCGGGGCGCGGTTGGCCACCACGGCCGTCAACCGCCTGCACACCACGGGCGGCCGCTATGCCCTGTGCACCATGTGCATCGGCGTGGGGCAGGGCATCGCGCTGGTGCTCGAGCGCGTCTGACGGGCCGCGCAGGTGCGGTTCAACGCAGCACGTCACCCACGCAGACGTACTTGAGCTCCAGGTATTCGTCGATGCCGTGGTGCGAACCCTCGCGCCCGAGGCCCGACTGTTTCATTCCGCCAAAGGGCACGTGTTCGGTGGCCAAGATGCCGACGTTGACGCCCACCATGCCGTACTCCAGCGCCTCGCTCACGCGCCAGATGCGGCCCACGTCGCGGCTGTAGAAGTAGCTCGCCAGCCCAAATTCGGTGGCGTTGGCGGCGGCGATGGCTTCTTGTTCGCTCTCGAAGCGGAACACCGGGGCCAGCGGGCCGAAGGTTTCTTCGCGCGCGCACAGCATGGCGGCGTGGCAGTCGGCGAGCACGGTGGGGGCAAAAAACTGGCCGCTGCCCAGCGCGCTCAGGCGCTGCCCACCCACCAGCACGCGCGCCCCTTGGGCCTGCGCGTCGTCGAGGTGGCGCTGCACCTTGTCGAGCGCGGCGGGTTCGATCAGCGGCCCGATGGCCACGCCTTCGGCAAAGCCGTTGCCCACTTGCAGCGTGCCGACCCGGGCCGCGAATTTTTGTATAAAGGCTTCGTAGATGCCAGCTTGCACATAAAAGCGGTTGGCGCAGACGCAGGTCTGGCCGGCGTTGCGGTATTTGCTGGCCAGCGCGCCTTCGACGGCGCTGTCGAGGTCGGCGTCGTCAAAGACGATAAAGGGCGCGTTGCCGCCGAGTTCGAGCGCGAGCTTTTTCACCGTCGGCGCGCACTGCGCCATCAGGATGCGCCCGACTTCGGTGGAGCCGGTGAAGCTCAGGTGGCGCACGGTGTCGCTGGCGCACAGCACCTGGCCGATGGCGATCGAGCGCGCGCTGTCGGCGCTGAGCACGTTGAGCACCCCCGGCGGCAGGCCGGCGCGCAACGCCAGTTCGGCGGCGGCGAGCGCGGTCAGGGGCGTGAGTTCGGCCGGTTTGACGATCACCGGGCAGCCCGCCGCCAGCGCCGGGGCCACTTTGCGCGTGATCATGGCCAGCGGAAAGTTCCAAGGCGTGATGGCGGCGCAGACGCCGATGGGCTGCTTGAGCACCAGCAGGCGCCGATTCGGGTCAAACTGCGGCAGGGTTTCGCCATTGACGCGCTTGGCTTCTTCGGCAAACCATTCGACGAAGCTGGCCCCATACGCGACTTCGCCCCGGGTTTCGGCCAAGGGTTTGCCTTGTTCTGCGGTCATGAGCCGCGCCAGATCGTCTTGGTGCTCCAGCAGCAGTTCGAACCAGCGGCGCAAAATCTGGCTGCGCTGCTTGGCGGTTTGGTTGCGCCAGGCCGGCCAAGCGGCGTGGGCGGCGTCGATCGCCTGCTGGGCCTCGGCCGGTCCGAGGTTGGCGACATCGGCCAGCTTGGCCCCGGTGGCGGGGTCGTGCACGTCAAAGCGCTGGCTGCCGGGCACCCAGCGGCCGTCGATCAGGGCGTCGGTTTTGAGCAGGCTGGGGTCGCGCAGCAGGCTCAAGGGGCAGGCGGTGGGGGTGGGCATAGTCATGGACATGGGGTGGCTGATGCGCTCGTTTGGGGGTTAGGTGCCCGGCAGCGGCTGCCAGTGCGTGTGCGCGTGGCCGAGTGTGGGTGGGGGCAGTGCGGCGCAGGGACGCTGGCCGTCGAGCAGGATCGGGTGCGCCAGCGCGGGCGGGGTGCCCGGCGCGCCATCCTCTGGCGCCGCTTGCGCGGGGATGATCAGGCCGCGCGCCGCCACTTGTGGGTGCTCGAGCACCTGCGCCACGTCCAAAATGGGGGCGCAGGGGATGCCCAGCGCATCGAGCTGCGCGCGCCAGTCGGCGGTATCGCGCTGGCGCAGCACCGGGCCGATGAGCTCGGTCAGCGCCTGGCGGTGTTGCACCCGCGCCGGGTTGGTGCCAAAGCGCAGGTCGCGCGCCAGCAGCGGCTGGCCGATGGCCTCGCACAGGCGGTTGAACTGGGCGTCGTTGCCCACGGCCAGCACGAGGTGGCCATCGCGGGTGGCAAAAACCTGATAGGGCACGATGTTGGGGTGCGCGTTGCCCATGCGGCTGGGTCGGGTGGCGCCGATGAGCTGGTTGCTGGCTTGGTTGGCCAGCATGGCCACTTGCACATCGAACAAGGCGGCGTCGATCACGCGCCCGCGCCCGGTGCGCCCGCGCTCGTGCAGTGCAGCCAGAATGGCGCTGCAGGCATAGACGCCGGTGAGCAGATCGGTGACCGCAACGCCCACCTTTTGCGGCTCGCCGTCGGGGTTGCCAGTGATGCTCATCAGGCCGCCTTCGGCTTGGATGGCAAAGTCGTAACCGGCTCGGGGCGAGAGCGGGCCCGTCTGGCCGTAGCCGGTGATGGAACAGTAGATCAGGCGTGGGTTGAGGGCTTGCAGATTGGGCGCATCCAGCCCATAGCGCGCCAGTTGGCCGACTTTGTAGTTTTCGATCAACACGTCGGCCTCGCGCGCGAGCTGGCGCACCTGCTCGATGCCTTCGGGCTGGGTCAGGTCGATGGCCACCGAGCGCTTGCCGCGGTTGGCGCAGACGAAGTAGGCCGATAGCCGCTGCTCGCCTTCGCCCCACCAGGGCGGGCCCCAGGCGCGGGTGTCGTCGCCGCAGCCGGGGCGCTCGACCTTGATCACGTCGGCGCCGTAGTCGGCCAGTATCTGTGCTGCCCAAGGGCCGGCGAGCACGCGCGAGAGGTCGAGCACGCGCACGCCCTCGAGTGGCCGCGGCGGCGCGGCGGCGGGGCTGGCGCTGAAGGGGGCAGGGGGCATGGGGCGTTTGGCTCTCAGTCTCTCAGTTGGCAAAAGCGGCGATGCCCGTGATGGCGCGCCCAAGGATGAGGGCGTGCACGTCGTGCGTGCCCTCGTAGGTGTTGACCACTTCGAGGTTGACCAGGTGCCGCGCCACGCCGTATTCGTCGCTGATGCCGTTGCCACCGAGCATATCGCGCGCTTGGCGGGCGATGTCAAGCGCCTTGCCGCAGCTGTTGCGCTTGAGCAGGCTGGTGAGTTCGACGGCGGCCTGGCCTTCGTCTTTCAGGCGCCCTAGGCGCAGACAACCTTGCAGACCGAGCGCGATTTCGCTCACCATATCGGCCAGCTTCTTTTGAATCAGCTGGTTGGCGGCCAGCGGGCGGCCGAACTGCTGCCGCTCGAGCACGTACTGGCGCGCGCGGGCGCAGCAGTCTTCGGCCGCACCCAGCGCGCCCCAAGCGATGCCGTAGCGGGCGCTGTTGAGGCAGGTGAACGGGCCCTTGAGGCCGCGCACATCGGGGAAGGCGTTGGCTTCGGGGCAAAGCACGTCTTCCATCACGATCTCGCCGGTGATGCTGGCGCGCAGGCCAACCTTGCCGTGGATGGTCGGTGCGCTCAGGCCTTTCCAGCCTTTTTCTAGGATGAAGCCGCGTATGGCGCCTTCATCGTCCTTGGCCCAGACCACGAATACGTCGGCGATCGGGGAGTTGGTGATCCACGTCTTGGCGCCGCTGATCGCGTAACCGCCGGGCACTTTCTTGGCGCGGGTGATCATGCTGCCGGGGTCGGAACCGTGGTTGGGTTCGGTCAGGCCAAAGCAGCCCACCCACTCGCCGCGGGCCAGCTTGGGCAGGTATTGCTGCTTTTGCGCATCGGTGCCAAATTCGTAGATCGGCACCATCACCAGTGAGCTTTGCACGCTCATCATCGAGCGGTAGCCCGAATCCACGCGCTCCACCTCGCGCGCCACCAGCCCGTAGCTCACATAATTAAGCCCAGCGCCGCCATAGGCTTCGGGTATGGTGGGGCCCAGCAGGCCGAGCGCGCCCATTTCGTTGAAGATGGATCGGTCCGTGCTTTCGTTGCGAAACGCCAGTTGCACCCGCGGCAGCAGTTTTGCTTGGCAGTAGGCACGGGCGGCATCGCGCACGGCGCGCTCGTCGGCGCTGAGCTGGCTATCGAGCAGAAAGGGGTCGGACCAATCGAAGCGGGGGCTGGAGGATGGGGTGGGCATGAGGGGCTCGCAGGTGGAGTCGCTGCACGCCGTCGCCCGGCGCACCGACGGGCCAAGTTTAGCGTCTGGCGCAGATGCGCGGTGTCGCCTGATTGCCAATCGCTGCGCGCTGCCCACTCCACCCGTTCATGGCGCTGCCGGGCAGGCCGTCCCCTGCCCAATATCCTCACCAGCGCAAGCTGCGCGCTCCCAGCGCCGCCCCTAGGCCGGCGCAGGCCGCCATGCCCAGCACGTACCAGACGGCCAGAAAGGGGGCGGCCATTTCGGCGCAGTGCAGCGAATAAAGCAGCGCCGCCAACGCGCCAGCCAGCCACCCCGCAGCGGCGCCGCACGCGACCGGTTGCGTGGGGGCCAGCCCGCGCAGGGCCCAAAATAGCCCCAGCCCCAAGGGCAGGGCGGTGAGTACGATGTTGAGGCTGCACACGCGCCAAGTTTGGCCCAGCAACAGATCGAGCCGCTGCGCTGGCGCTGCCTGCCAAAGCACCCATGCCGCCCACAGCCACAGCAACGCCACCGGCAGCAGCACCGCCCAAGCCAGGGTGCCCGCTCGCATCCCGGGGTGCGCTAGGCGCCACAGCAGGGCGGCACCCAAGGCGCTCACCATTGGTGTGCACGATCGGCAGGCGCTGGTGCTCAGGCAGGGCTTCGAGCAGCAGCGCCAGGTCGCGCCGGGTTTCGTGTGCGCTGTCGTGCGCGCTCTCGTATGGGCTTTGGTCGCTGCCGGCAAACAGCGCCAGATCCTCGTCCAGCGGCTCGTTGAGCGCTTCGTGGCGGGAGCGGCGGCGCCACAGATCGACCAGCTTGTAGCGCGCCAGCGCGTGCACCCAAGCGGTCAGCGGCTCACTGCGCCGGTAGGTGTGGCGTTGGGTGTGTATGGCCATCAAAGTTTCCTGAACCAAATCTTCAACTTCATCTGGTAACTTGTTTAATCGATGACGAAAATAACCGCGCAGCAAGGGAGTGATCCGGTGCAGAAACTGGTGGTAGGCGGGGCCATCCCCGTCCAGCCCCAGCAGGAGCAAGCCGCGCAGTTCGTGCTCGGTTGCGGTCATGTTGCTAGTTCGTTGCATGCAGGCCCAAGGTTACAGCGTTGCAAAAAATTATTTTTTCTGTCCGCAATGTAACCAATCGCTGTGGCCAAGCGAACTAGCAGGTGCCACGGCCTAGCAATGGACGCCACGGTCGGGCATTTCAACCACCCACCTGCATGGAGCTTTTTTGATGAACACCAACACCCTTGGAAAATCGCTGGCCGCCGTGGCCACACTGGCCGCTTTCACGGCCCTGACCGCTACCGTCGTGGTGGCGCAAGACCGCAGCAACACCACTCAACGCGTGGCGCAAGAGCGCTGCTATGGCGTGTCGATGGCGGGCAAGAACGACTGCGCCGCCGGCCCCGGCACCAGTTGCGCGGGCAGCGCACGCACCGACTACCAAGGCAACGCCTGGAAGTACGTGCCGGCGGGCACCTGCACCTCGATCAAAACGCCCACCGGCATGGGTTCGCTCACCCCCATCCGTTCCTGATCCGGGCGCGCTAAGTGGCCGCTATGGATGCGACACAAAATGCCGCACCTGCCAATCCCGGCAC
>Ga0208491_10046_pt1 | contig 48988 bp, 50 predicted proteins | sample SubbioCSW11_NovA_FD_184819 | JGI IMG/M metagenome (GOLD analysis project Ga0208491, IMG submission 184819) | Serpentinite rock and fluid subsurface biosphere microbial communities from McLaughlin Reserve, California, USA - CR11_CSW11_NovA (SPAdes) | ecosystem: Environmental > Terrestrial > Deep...
GGCCGGCGCCGCCCCCCGACTCGACCGCGAACTCGATGGCCTGCAGTTCCCCGAACTGCCCTGGCTGCTCGGCTTGGGCGGTGGCCCCGGCGATGCCGAAGCACTGGCACGTCGCCTGCCCAGCGCCCGCGGCAGTGCGGCACGGCTGTTCGCCTTCGGCTACGACGCCTGGGCGGTGGCCACCCACCTCGATGCACTGCGCGGCGGTGCGCTGCGCAAGGGCGCCACCGGCGGGCTGGGCATCGATGCCGCCGGCGTTGTCGAGCGCAGCCCGGCCTGGGCCGAGTTCGCCGAGGGCCGCAGCCGGCCGGTGGCAGCAGGTAGTCTGCTGCCCCTGCCCTTGGCGCCGATCAGACCCAGCGGCCCGCTCTGAGGCCGGCCATGCCCCACGACGCAGGGACGCGTCCCGCCGATCACCGCACCGAAGCGCGACGCCGCGGCGATGCCGCCGAAGAAGCCGCCTTGCAGCTCCTGGGCGCGGCCGGGCTGGTGCTGCTGGCCCGCAACGTGCGGTTCAAGGTCGGTGAACTCGATCTGGTGATGCGCGAAGGCAGCACGCTGGTGATCGTCGAGGTCCGCCGCCGCCAGCACGCCGGCTGGGGCGATGCGCTGGCCAGCATCGACCGCGGCAAAGCCCGGCGGCTGGTGCGGGCCACCGAGGCCCTGCTGCAACGCCAGCCGCGCTGGGCGAGCGGTGCCTGCCGCTTCGATGTGGTGGCTTTCGACGCCGCGCTCACCCCGCACTGGTTGCGCGGGGCCTTCACCCTCGACGCGATCGGCCTCGCCTGAGGCCGCTCAGGGCCCGAGCGCGGCAAGCAGCGGCGGTGCTGCGGCCAGCGCCAGCGCCATGACCAACGCAGTCAAGGCACCGGCCAGCAGGTCGTCGAACAGCGTACCGAACGCGCCCTTGAAGTGGCGATCGGCCCAGCCGATCGGCCCCGGCTTGGTGATGTCGAGCAGGCGGAACAGCAGCACTGCGGCCAGCACCCAGGGCCACTCGGTGGGCACCAGGGCGAGCGCCAGCCAGATGCCCACCACCTCGTCCCAGACCACCAACGGCGGATCGGCACGGCCGCTCTCGCGGATCGTCCAGGGCAGCGCCCAGAGGCCGAGCAGGAAAGCGAGGCCAACGACACCGAGGTAATCGGCCAAAGGCAGATCGGAGAGCCAGAACCACCAGGGCAGGACCGCCACCACGGTGGCCACGGTGCCCGGCGCCCAGGGCGAGAAGCCGGCACCGAGGCCGGTCGCCAGCCAGCCACGCGGATCGCGGATGAGGCGACGGCGGGTGCCCGGTGGCAGGTGTTGCGGCGAGCGGACGACCTCCGCCGGTGGCGTGGACGGCAAGCCGCGCAGGTGGCGACGGTTTTTCATGCATCACTCCCGGCGAAATGCACGTAGCCGCGCCGCGCCGGCAGCGGCAGCGGCAGGCGGTCGGCGTCGAACAGGCGCAGGCGTGCCCCGGCGACCAGCGAGCCAACCCGGCTGGCTGGGGTCGCCACAGCATCAAGCGCCTTGCGCACGGCCTCGCGGCGCGCCACCGGCGCGCTGAAGCACAGCTCGTAGTCGTCACCGCCGGTGAGTTGCAACTCGCGCCGGAGCAAGGGATCGGGAAAGGCTTCGAGCAATGCCGGCGAGGCCGGCAGGGCATCGGCCTCGACATCGGCACCCAAGCCGCTCATCGCCAACAGGTGGCCGAGGTCGGCAAGAAAACCGTCGCTGATGTCGATGCAGGCCGTGGCCAGCCCGCGCAGTGCGATGCCGGCACCGAGCCGCGGCGTCGGCCGGTCGAGCCGGTCGCGCAGGCGACCGGTGCGCAGCATGGGCAGGCCGGACGTCCACAGGGCCAGGGCGCCCGCGGCATCGCCCAAGGTGCCGGTGATCCACAGGTCGTCGCCAGCGGACGCGCCGGCGCGGGTCAGTGCACTGCCCTTCGGCACGTAGCCCATCACGGTGACGCTGGCGGCCAGCGGGCCGCGCGTGGTGTCGCCGCCGACGAGGGCGACGCGGTGCGTATCGGCGAGTGCGGCAAAGCCGGCGGCGAATTCGTCGACGAACGCGCTGTCGTCGTCAGGCAGCGTCAGTGCGAGCAGGGCCACGGCGGGCTCGGCGCCCATCGCCGCCAAGTCGGAGAGATTGACCGCCAGCGCCTTCCAGCCGATCGCCGACGGCGGCACGCCACGGGCGAAGTGCACGCCCTCGACCAGGGTATCGACGGCCAGCACCAGCTGCTGGCCCTTGGGCGGATCGATCAGGGCGGCGTCGTCGCCGATGCCCAGGGCCACGTCCGGGCGGGACCCGGCACGTTGGCGGATGCGGTCGATCAGCGAGAACTCGGCCATGGTGTCTGCTTCGGGTCGCCGCAGGGGCGATCAGGAAAAGATGCCGATCCGCGTGCAAGGGCCGTGCCCCCGACCCGCATCGGCGCTTGCGGCTCAGCGCCGACCCAAGGCCGCCTCGCCGGGGCGCCACTCGACGGCGGCGCGGTCGAGCACGCCGTTGACATAGGTGTGGCCGTGGTCGGAGCCGAAGCGCTTGGCGATCTCGATGGCCTCGTTGAGCACCACGCGGTAGGGCACATCGAGGCGATGCAACAACTCGAAGGCGGCGATGCGCAGCACGGCGCGCTCGATCGGATCGACCTGCTCGATGCCGCGGTCGAGGAAGACCGCGAGACGCTCGTCGAGCAAGCCACGATGCTCGGCCACGCCCCGCACCAAGGCCTCGAAGTACTCGAGGTCGGCCACCTCCATGTCCTGCTCGTGCTGGAACTGGTGGATGACCTGCGGGATCGCCGTGCCCGACACCTGCCAGGCGTAGAGCGCCTGCAGGGCGCGGCGGCGCGCGCGCGAACGGGCGACGGGGTCGATGCCATCGGTGCGGATCGGCTTCATGCGGTGGTCGTCTGCCAGTGTTGCAAAAGATCGCTCATCTCGAGGGCGGCCAGTGCGGCCTCCTCGCCCTTGTTGCCCATCGCGCCGCCGGCGCGGGCCTCGGCGTCGGCGTAGGCCTCGACCGCCAGCACGCCGTTGGCCACCGGCAGGCCGAAGTCAAGCTGCACCCGCATCAGCGCCTGCGAGCAGCCGTCGGCCACCTGCTCGTAGTGGCGGGTGTCGCCGCGCACCACGCAGCCCAGCGCGATCAGGGCGACGGTGCCGCCGGGTTCACCCCGACGGCAGCGGGCGATGGCGGCGGCGGCGAGTGGGATCTCCCAGGCGCCGGGCACGCGCACCACGTCGATGCGGGCGTCCTCGACGCCGTTGTCGAGGAGGGCTTTCTTCGCGCCATCGACCAGCACATCGGTGATGCGCGGGTTCCAGCGGCTGGCGACGATGGCGTAGCGGCCGAACGGGTGCGGCCGGAGGTCGCCTTCGAAACGGGGCATGGTGGGCGGGTCGGGGAGCGGGCGGTCGTGCAGTTTACGCCCTTCGCGTTCAGCGCAGCGGCAGGTGCTCGAGCACGTCGAGGCCGTAGCCGCCAAGGCCGATCTGCCGACGCGGCGTACCGAGCACGCGCAGGTGCTTGAGGCCGAGATCCGCAAGAATCTGCGAGCCGGCGCCGTTGCGCCGCCATTCCTGGACGCGGCCGGCCGGGGCCTCGGGCTGCTCGGTGATGCGGGCGAGCAGGGCCTCCGGGCTCAGGGTTTCGGCCAGCACCACGAGCACGCCCTCGCCTTCCGCGGCGATCCGGGCCAGCGCCTCGGCCGCCGAACCGCCCAGATCCGGCCGCCGCCAGTGCAGCACATCGGCCAGCGCGTTCTTGACATGCACCCGCACCAGCGCCGGACGTTCCCCCGAGGGCGCACCGCGCACCAGGGCGAAGTGCAGCTCGTGGCTCAGGCGGTCGCGGTAGGTGAGCAGCCGAAACCGGCCAAACGCGGTGTCGATGTCGCGGGCATCGATCCGCTCGACGGTGTGCTCGGTTTCCAGACGGTGCCGGATCAGCGCCTCGATCGAGCCGATCTTCAGGCCGTGCTGCTTGGCGAACACCTCCAGCTCCGGGCGGCGCGCCATCGAGCCGTCGGGGTTGAGGATCTCGACCAGCACGCCGGCCGGCTCCAGCCCGGCCAGCAGGGCGAGGTCGCTGGCGGCCTCGGTGTGGCCGGCGCGGGTCAGCACCCCGCCGGGCTGGGCCATCAGCGGGAAGATGTGGCCGGGCTGGGCGAGATGCTCGGGCGCGGCGTCGGGCCGCACCGCCGTGCGGATGGTGTGGGCGCGGTCGTAGGCGCTGATGCCGGTGGTGACACCCTCGGCGGCTTCGATGCTGACCGTGAAATTGGTGTGGTGCGGCGAAGTGTTGCTGCGGACCATCGGCCCCAGGCCCAACTGACGGCAACGCTCGCGGGTCAACGACAGGCAGACCAGGCCACGCGCATGGGTGACCATGAAGTTGATGTCGGAGGGCCGCACCAGCTCGGCGGCCATGATGAGATCGCCCTCGTTCTCGCGGTCCTCGTCGTCGACGATGACCACCATCTTGCCGAGGCGGATGTCCTCGAGGATCTCCGGAATGGTCGCGAAGGTGCTTGTCGCGTCGTCCGCCGCGTGTATCGCGCTCATGCCCAAGCCTCCGTTTCCTGCAGGCGGGCGACGTAGCGCGCCACCGTGTCGATCTCGAGATTGACCGGCGTGCCGGCCGACATCGTGCCGAAGCCGGTGTGCACGAGCGTGTGCGGCACCAGCATCACCTCAAAGCCGGCTTCGTCCACCGCGTTGACCGTCAGCGAAACACCGTCGACCGCGATCGAGCCCTTCGCCGCGATGAAGCGCAACAGCGGCTTCGGCGCGGCAAAGCGCCAGCGCTGGCCGCGGGCCTCGTCCTGCACCGCCACGACCGCGCCCAAGCCATCGACATGCCCGCTCACCAGATGGCCGCCGAGGCGATCGCTGAGGCGCAGCGCACGTTCGAGGTTGATCGCCACCCCGATCGGCAAGGCACCCAGCGTGGTCAGGGCCAGGGTTTCGGTCGAGACATCGGCCTCGAACCAGCCCTCGCCGGTGGCGCCGGTGTCGAAACCGACCACGGTGAGGCAGACGCCGTTGCAGGCGATCGACTCGCCGAGTTGCACGTCCTCGAAAGGCAAGGCGCCGACGCCGAAGCGCAGGCGCACATCGCCGCCGATGGGCGTGCGGGCGGCGAGGCGGCCGAGGGCCTGGATCAATCCGGTGAACATCGCGGGGTCCGGTTCCGGGAGGCGCGCAGTATAGGGAGCCGGCGCCTTTCCGGCGTAGCCGCGGCGGCAACACGGCGTTCCGGTTCGATGCCGACACCGAAACTCAAGGGGTCGGCCGGTAACTCAAGCGCAGATCGCCGTCCTCGAAGGCATGCACATCGACGCGCTCGAAGCCAAGGCGATCGGCCATGCGCTCGATGCCGAGCCCGTCGAACAGCGGGCGGCCGCGTTCACCCAGAAGCACCGGGGCGAGGTAGAGCAGCATCTCGTCGACCAGACCGGCACGCAGGAAGGCCCCGGCCAGCTTGGCGCCGGCCTCCACCTGGACTTCGTTGACCTGCCGCATCGCCAGTTGCGCCAGCACCGCGTGCAGATCGAGGTGACGGCCGGCTCGTGGCACGGCGAAGCCCTCGACCGCCGGGCCGTAGTCGGGCACGAGGTCGTCGGCATGGGCGACGAGGGTGGCCACCTCGCCATCGAGCAGGCGGCAGGCGCGCGGCAGGCTGCCGCGGTGGTCGAGCACCACGCGCAGCGGCGGCACGAAGGCGGTGCCCTCCGGCACCCGCGCGGTGAGCTGCGGGTCGTCGGCCAGCACGGTGCCGAGGCCAGTCAGCAGGGCCGAGGCCCGCGCCCGCCAAAGCTGCACGTCGGCGCGGGCGGATTCGCCGCTGATCCACTTCGATTCGCCACTGGCCAGCGCGGTGCGGCCATCGAGGCTCATCGCCAGCTTGACCCGCACCCAGGGTCGGCCGTGGCGGGCACGCATCAAAAAGCCGCGGTTCAGCCATTCGGCTTCCTCCGCCATCAGGCCCTGCTCGACCGCCACACCGGCCGCCTGCAGGGCGGTGAAGCCGCGCCCGGCCACCGCGTGGAAGGGGTCGCGGATGGCGGCGACGACGCGCACCACGCCGGCCGCCACCAGCGCATCGGCGCAGGGCGGCGTGCGGCCGAAATGCGCGCAGGGTTCGAGCGTGACGTAGGCCGTCGCGCCTGCGGCGCGGGCTCCGGCCTCACGCAGCGCGAACACCTCGGCGTGCGGTTCACCGGCGCGCTGGTGGGCGCCGCGACCGACCACCTCACTGCCCTGGGCGATGACGCAGCCGACCATCGGGTTCGGCTTGGTGGTGAAGGCTTGCGCCGCGGCGAGGCGCAGGGCCTCGGCCATGTGGCGGTGGTCGGTGTCGGAGAAAGGCATCGCTCAAGCGTACCGGCTGCGCGCTCGCGCCGCGCGACTCAGCCCTTTTTCGCTCTCGCGGCCTTCGGCGCGGTGTCCTCGAGCGGCAGGTCGAGGGTCTGCGCCGCCGGCAGGTCGCGTTGCAGCTTTTCGATCTCCTCGCGGAAATCCTGGACGTCCTCGAAGCTGCGGTAGACCGAGGCGAAACGCACGTAGGCGACCTGATCGAGCAGTTTCAGCTGAGCCATCACGAAATCACCGATCCGCCGCGAGGGCAGTTCGCGCTCGCCGCTCTTGCGCAGGTCGTTGACAACGGCGAGCACGGCATCGTCGATCCGCTCGGCCGACACCGGGCGTTTCTGCAAGGCCCGCTCGAAACCGGTGCGCAGTTTGCGCTCGTCGAAGGCCTCGCGTTGGCCATCGCTCTTGATAACCGCCGGCAACCGCCACTCCACCTGCTCGACCGTCGAGAAGCGCTCACCGCAGGCCGGACACTCGCGGCGGCGACGGATGCTGCTGCCGTCCTCGGCCACCCGCGAGTCGATCACGCGGCTGTCTTCGTGCGGGCAGAACGGGCAGTGCATGCCTCAGCGGCTCAACCGTAGACCGGGTAACGACGGCACTGCGCCGTCACCGCCTCGCGCACCCGGGCGATCACGGCGGCGTCGGCCGGGGCGTCGAGCACGTCGGCGATCCAGCCCGCCAGCGCCACGCAGTCGGCTTCGGTGTAGCCGCGGGTGGTGACGGCCGGGGTGCCGATGCGCAGCCCCGAGGTGACGAAGGGCGAGCGCGGGTCGTTCGGCACGGCGTTCTTGTTCACCGTGATGTGCGCGGCACCGAGCGCGGCCTCGGCGTCCTTGCCCGAAGCCTCGCGACCGATCAGGTCGATCAGCATCAGGTGGTTCTCGGTGCCGCCGGAGACGATCTTGTAGCCACGCGCCATCAGCGTGTTCGCCATCGCCTGAGCGTTCTTCACCACCTGCTGCTGGTAGGTCTTGAACCCCGGCTCCAGCGCCTCCTTGAAGGCCACCGCCTTGGCGGCGATCACGTGCATCAGCGGGCCGCCCTGGATGCCCGGGAAGACGATGCTCTGCAGCTTCTTCTCGAGCTCCTCGGCCTTGTCGCCGGCACCTTCGCGGCTCAGCACGATGATCCCACCACGTGGCCCGCGCAGGGTCTTGTGGGTGGTGCTGGTGACCACATGCGCATGCGGCAGCGGGTTCGGGTAGACGCCCGCAGCGACGAGGCCGGCGATGTGCGCCATGTCGACGAACAGGTAAGCGCCCACCTTGTCGGCGATCGCGCGGAAGCGCCCCCAGTCGAGCACCTGGCTGTACGCGGAGAATCCGGCGATCACCATCTTCGGCCGGTGCTCGACGGCGAGGCGCTCGACCTCGTCCATGTCGATGAAACCCTGCGCATCGACGCCATACTGCACGGCGTTGTAGAGCTTGCCCGAGGCGTTCACCTTGGCGCCGTGGGTCAGGTGCCCGCCGTGGGCCAGGCTCATGCCAAGAATTGTGTCACCTGGCTGCAACAGGGCCATGAACACGCCCTGGTTGGCCTGCGAACCGGAATGCGGCTGCACGTTGGCGTAGTCGGCACCGAACAGCGCCTTGCAGCGCTCGATGGCGAGCTTTTCGGCGACATCGACGAACGCGCAGCCGCCGTAGTAGCGCTTGCCGGGGTAGCCTTCGGCGTATTTGTTGGTGAGCACCGAGCCCTGTGCTTCCATGACACGCGGGCTGGCGTAGTTCTCCGAGGCGATCAGTTCGACGTGGTCTTCTTGGCGCTGCCGCTCGGCGGCCATGGCGGCGGCCAGATCGGGGTCGTAACCGTCAATGCGCATGCTGCTCGGGAACATCGGGCGGGCCTCGGCGGAGAGAGGCCGCCATTGTAGCCGCCAAGCCGGAGGCGGGGCCTCCGGTATACTTCCACGGCCCCCGAATGCCCCCACCCGCCGCCGGCGCCGCCGCGGCCGGGCGCGTCTGAATGGAGTGAGACATGCAATACATTTTCACCATGAACGGTGTGAGCAAGACCGTTCCGCCCAAGCGCCAGATCATCAAGGACATCTCGCTGTCCTTCTTCCCTGGCGCGAAAATCGGCCTGCTCGGCCTCAACGGCGCCGGCAAATCGACCGTGCTGCGGATCATGGCAGGGGTCGACAAAGATTTTGTTGGCGAGGCCCGCCCGCAGCCCGGCATCAAGATCGGCTACCTGGAGCAGGAGCCCAAGCTCAACCCCGAACACACCGTGCGCCAAGCGGTGGAGGCGGGTCTGGGCGATATTTTCAACGCGCAGGCCCAGCTCGATGCGGTGTTTGCCGCCTACGCCGAGCCGGATGCCGATTTCGACAAGCTGGGGGCCGAACAGGCGCGGCTCGAGGCCATCCTCGCTGCCGGCGATGCCCACCAGGTCGAACAGCAGCTCGAGGTGGCCGCGGACGCCCTGCGCCTGCCGCCCTGGGACGCGATCGTCGGCAAGCTCTCAGGCGGCGAGAAGCGCCGCGTGGCGCTCTGCCAGCTGCTGCTGCAGAAGCCCGACATGCTGCTGCTCGACGAACCGACCAACCACCTCGACGCCGAATCGGTGGAGTGGCTGGAACAGTTCCTCGCGCGCTACCCCGGCACCGTGGTGGCGGTCACGCACGACCGCTACTTCCTCGACAACGCCGCCGAGTGGATCCTCGAACTCGACCGTGGCCGCGGCATTCCGTGGAAGGGCAACTACACCGACTGGCTCACGCAAAAAGACGAGCGCCTGAAGCAGGAGGAGAGCTCCGAAAAGGCGCGCCAGAAGGCGATCCAGCGCGAGCTCGAGTGGGCGCGCAGCAATGCCAAGGGCGGTCGCACCAAGGGCAAGGCGCGCCTCGCCCGGCTCGAGGAACTGCAGGCCGTCGAGTACCAGAAGCGCAACGAGACCAACGAGATCTTCATTCCGCCAGGCGAGCGCCTCGGCCAGAACGTCATCGAGTTCAAGAACGTCAGCAAGAGCTACGGCGACCGCGTGCTGATCGACGATCTCTCCTTCATCGTCCCGAACGGCGCGATCGTCGGCATCATCGGCCCCAACGGCGCCGGCAAATCGACCCTGTTCCGCATGCTCACCGGCCAGGAGAAGCCCGACAAGGGCGAGATCGTGATGGGCCCGACGGTGAAGCTGGCCTACGTCGACCAGAGCCGCGACAAGCTGGACGGCAACCACAATGTCTTCCAGGAGATCTCCGGCGGCGCCGACATCCTCAACATCAATGGTGTGGAGATCCAGTCGCGCGCCTACATCGGCCGTTTCAACTTCAAGGGCCAGGACCAGCAAAAAATGGTCGGATCGCTGTCGGGCGGTGAGCGCGGCCGCCTGCACCTCGCGAAGACGCTGTTGCAGGGCGGCAACGTGCTGCTGCTCGACGAACCCTCCAACGACCTCGACATCGAGACCCTGCGCGCCCTGGAAGACGCGGTGCTGGAGTTCCCCGGCTGCGCGATGGTGATCTCGCATGACCGCTGGTTTCTCGACCGCATCGCCACCCACATCCTCGCCTTCGAGGGCAATTCGCACGTCGAGTTCTTCCTCGGCAACTACCGCGAATACGAGGAAGACAAGAAGCGTCGTCTCGGCGCAGAAGGCGCCGCGCCGAAGCGCATCCGCTTCAAGGCGCTCAAATAAGGCGCGCACCAATGAACCCGGGCACGGCATCGGCGGCTTACAGCTTCAATGCGTGCCTCGCGGCACGCTGGACCGCCTCGGGATCACTGCTCTGTGTGGGCATCGACCCGGAGCCCGGCCGCTACCCCGCCGGGCTCGCGGACGACCCCGACCGCGTGTTCGCCTTCGGCAAAGCCATCGTCGACGCCACGGCCGGGTACGCCTGCGCATTCAAGCCGCAGATCGCCCACTTCGCCGCGCAGGATGCCGAGGATGCGTTGCAGCGGCTGATCGCGCACATCCATGCTGCGCACCCCGGCATCCCCGTCATTCTCGATGCCAAGCGCGGCGACATCGGCAGCACGGCACAGCACTACGCCAGCGAAGCCTTTGATCGCTACCGCGCCGACGCGGTGACCGCCAACCCTTATCTGGGCAGCGATTCGCTGATGCCCTACCTCGAGCGCGCCGACCGCGGTGTGGTGGTGCTGTGCCGGACCTCGAACCCTGGTGCCGCCGAGCTGCAGGACCTGCCCGTTTCCGGCGCCGACGGCACGAGCCGCCCGCTCTACCAGCGCGTGGCCGAGAAGGCCGCCCGCGACTGGAACGCGAACGGCAACGTCGCGCTGGTGGTGGGCGCGACCTGGCCCGGGCAGCTCGGCGAAGTGCGTACCATCGTCGGGCCTTCCATGCCCCTGCTGGTGCCCGGCATCGGCGCGCAGGGCGGCGATCTCGACGCCGTGCTCAGGCAGGGCCTCAACGCCGAGGGCACGGGGCTCATCATCAGCAGCTCGCGGGCCATCCTCTACGCCAGCAGCGGCGCGGATTTCGCCGTGGCCGCGGCACGCGCTGCCCGCGAGACCCGCGACGCGATCAACCGTCTGCGCTGAGGACCACGCTGGCTGAGGCGACCTGGGCTGGGGCCAGGGTGCAGTCCGGTCCGACCACATGGCCGCGACCGGCGTTCTTGGCCAAGTACATCGAACGGTCGGCTCGGCGCAGCAGGTCGGAGGGCTGCTCGTCCTGCTCGGGCTGCAAAGCCGCCACACCGGCGCTGAAACTCATCGGCACCGGCGTGTCGCCAAGGTGGAAGGGCTCTTGCTCGCAGGACTGCTTCATGGTCTGCAGCACCATCATGGCGGTGTCGACACCGCCGCGTGTGAGAAGCACGCCGAACTCCTCGCCACCCAGCCGACCGAGCAGCGCGCCATCGGCCGACCGCAGGAGCCGTTCGCTCAAGTGCCGCAGCACGGCATCACCCACCATGTGGCCGAAGCGGTCGTTGACCGTCTTGAAATAATCGAGGTCGAGGATCGCCAAGACCAAGGGCGTAGCCTCGTCCCGCGCCTGCCGCATGGCCGCATCCAGCGTTGCGAGAAACGCCCGGCGGTTGAGCATCCCGGTCAGTTCATCGCGGGTGGCGAGCCGTTGCAGTTCGGCCTCGATCTGCTTGCGCTGACTGATGTTGATGACCGTCCAGACCACGCACTCGGGCAGCTCATCGGCATCGGCATGGACCGGGGCGATGCGGGCCTCGAACCACTGTTCGCCCTTCGGCCCGTCGTTGCGGTTGCCGGCGAAGTCGGCGGCACTCAGTCGGAACTCGCGGATCCGCGGGCGGCGGCTGTCGAGCACGCGGCGCAGGGTGTCGAGGAAGACGTCGGCAAGCTTCGGCGACATCTGTTCGTGCAGGGTGCTGCCGAGCAGGTAGTTGGGGCTGTCGTAGGCCTCACGGTCGGTACCGCCGAAGACCTCCAGATAACGGCCCTCACGATCAAGCACGAACACGGGGTCGACGAGGGCGCGGGCAGCGGCCTCGATCAGACGGTGACGGGGCGGGGACGTTCGTTCCATGAGCCGGTCCGCAAGCATCAGCCTGTTAGGCTACACGGGTTTTGAGTGCTTGGTAGGCGATCTTCGGCCAAGCCAGGGCGAGCAGCCGCAGACCGAGCAGGCCGAACACCAGGGGGGCGGCCAGCCGGGCCGGGCCGCGCGCCTCGAAACGCCACCAGTACCGCCACAGCCCACGGTGCTTGTGCCATTCGACGAAAAACGGCCGCGAGCGGCTCGACACCCCGCGGTGGTGCAGCACCGGCAGGTCGTTGGCCACGGCGATGGTGAAGTCGGCCTCGCGCAGGCGCCGGCAGAGGTCGAGGTCCTCGACATGCAGACGGTAACCGGCATCCCAGCCGCCCACCGCCTCGAAGGCGCTGCGCGGCATCAGCAGCAGCGCGCCGGAGCAGGCCTCGACCGGCTGCAAGGGCTGGTGCTCGTCGAAGATCAGGGCGAGGGCATCGCGGCGACCAAGACCCGCCCACAGACGGCGCAGCGAAAGGTCATGGCGACGGGCCGCCGGGTCGCGGCGGCCTGAGCGGTCCTGCAGGTCGGCACCGATCGCGCCCGGTCGCGGCAGACTGGCGGCGTGGGCAAGCAGCCGGGCGAGCGCCCCGGCCGGCAGTTCGATGTCGGGGTTGACGAACAGAAGCCAGGGCGAGCGGCTGGCCGCGGCCCCGAGGTTGCAGGCGGCGGCAAAACCCGGATTGCCGGGCAGCCGCAACAGTTGCAGGCGTGGCTCCTGTGCGCGGAGGGCCTCCAGCAGGGCCACGCTGCCGTCGCGGGAGCCGTTGTCGACCACGCGGATCTCGGCCAGTTCCGGCTGCGCCCGCAGCGAGGCGAGGCAGGCCGCCAGCGTGGCGGCGCTGTTGTAGCTGACGACCACGGCGGCCACCGCGGTCGTGTCGGTCAGTGGCTGGTGCTGCCCGCTCAAGGCCCGTCCGGCAGGCCGGCCTCGCGCAGGCGCTGGCGCAGGGTGTGGGCGTAGCGGTCGGTGGCCAGCAGCTCGCCGATCACCTGGTGGTAATGCGCATAGAGGCTCTGCTCGCGGTCGGCGAAACAGGACAGTGCCGGCAGGCCGGCGAGTGTGCTGTGCTCGCGGGCACAGGCCGCGAGGTGGTAGATCGGCGCCGCTTCAAGGCCCGTCCTCAGATTGGCACCGTCCTGGGTGAAGCAGACGGTGGGGCCGGGCTCGCCCCGGAGACACCAGAGCATCGAGTGGCTCATCAGGCGCTGGCCGTAGAGCCGCACGCAGGGGAAATGCCGGGCCAGCAGGGCCTCGAACTCGGCGCGGTCGAGTTCGCGCACATGGTGCGGGTTGTGGTGCCCGGGCAGTTCGCTGTAGGTGCGGCGGTCCGGGGTGGAAAGCAGCAGCAGACCGCCGGGGGCCAGCACGCGGGCGAAAGCGGCAAGCAGGCCGTCGTGGTCGGCCAGATGCTCCAGGGTCTCGAAACTCAGCACCAGATCGATGCTGGCCTCGGCCACGCCGTCGAGCCGGGTGGCGTCGCCGACCTCGAAGCGCAGGCGCGGGTGCGGGTAGCGGGCGCGGGCATGGGCCACCGCCTCGGGAGCAAGGTCGATGGCCAACACCGAAGCCGCCGTGCCGGCCAGCAGGGCGGCGCCGTAGCCCTCGCCGCAGGCCGCATCGAGCACCCGACGACCGGCCGCCAGCGGCTGGGCGAAAGCGTAGCGATGCCAGTGCTCGTAGGCCATCTCGCGCGGCTGTTCGGGGTGGTAGCGCTCGCCGGTGAAAGCCAGCGGCGGTGGGGTTTCGCTCATCGGAACAGGTCTCCTTGCAGGGCCTCGTCGGGCGCTGCCGAAAGGGCCTCGGCCAGCCGCGCCCGGTCCTCGCGCAATGGGTCATCAAGAATGAAACGGGCGATGCGCTCGTTGTAACCCGGCCAGCGGGCATTCAGGCGGCGCAGGTTCTCGCCGCCGGGGGCTTCGCCGAGGGCAGTGAAGGAGGCGTGGCCGAGGTGGGCGACGTAGGCGTCGTCGCAGAGCACATGCCGCCAGCCGTGGGCTTCGGTGCGCAGGCACCAGTCGTTCTCCTCGCCGTAGCCGCGGCCGAAGGTGGTGGCGTCGAAACCACCCAGTGCTTCGAGCGCGGCACGGCGCAGGAACATGCAGAAGCCCACCGCGGTCGGCAACGCCGGGTAGCGCGGCGTCAGCCGGGCGGCGGCCTTGGCCAGCCGCCACGGCTCATCGGGCAGCGGGTTCGGGGCGACAAAGCGCGGGAACGAGACAATCTCGCCGTTGTTGCTCCATGGCGTGGCGCTGGCGATGCGGGCATCGCTGGCGGCGCAGGCCCTCAGCCGCTGCAGCCAGTCGCCGGCCGGTACGGTGTCAGTGTTGAGCAGCACCAGATCGGCCGGGCCGGTCTCGGCGAAAGCGGCATTGCAGTTGCCGGGAAAGCCGAGGTTGCGCGCTCGCCGCACCAGATGCGCGTCCAAGTGAGTGCGGCCGATCCAGGCCTTGAGCAGGTCCGGCACGCGCGGGTCGGTCGAGGCATCGTCAGCCAGGTGGACGCGAGTGCCCGGCGGCAGGCTGCGGTCCAGCGCGGCGAGGCAGACGTCGAGGGCCTCCAGCGCGTTGAAGACCGGCACCACCACCACCGGCAGGGTCGATGGCGCGCTCATGGCCGCTCCCAATGGTGCGGCAGCCGGACCAGGCCGAGTTCGCGGGCCGGACCGCGCAGCTCGAAATCGCGCTCGACGGTGTCGAACAATCGCAGAGCCTCCGGGTCCATGGCATGGGCGCGGACCCGGTAGCGGCCCGGCAACAGGGCCAGCGCGGGAAAATGCAGACGGATGCGCCAAGCCGCGGGATCGGCCGGATCGGCCGCCAGCGCCACCTCGTCCATTTCGCTGCTCACTCCGTAGACCGGCGTGCCATCGGCACGCACCAGCCCGACCAGCAGGTGTGGACGCTCGCCCGGCGGGCCACGCAGGCCGGCTTCGATCACCAGGCTCGCGCCGGCCTCCAGCACCGCCCCGTGGTTGCCGACGAGTTCCAGCCGCTCGACATGGAACTCCGGGCGACCGGCCGGGGCGGCGCTGCCCTCGTCGCGGTCGCGTTCCTCCAGCCAGGTCTCGTAGGCCTGCGCCACCGCCTGCGCCTCGCCCTGTGCGGCGATCCGGCCCTCGTGCAGCCAGATCGCCTGCCGGCACAGTTTGCGAACGTGGTAGAGGCTGTGCGAGACCAGCAGCAGGGTGCCGCCATCGGCCAGGTAGCCGTCGATCCAGCGGATGCATTTTTTCTGGAAGCGTTCGTCGCCGACCGCCAGCACCTCGTCGGTGATCAGCAGGTCCGGGCGCGTCGCGGCGATCACCGCGAAGCCCAGCCGCACCACCATGCCGCTGCTGTAGTGCTTGACCGGTTCATCGAAATAGCGGCCGATACCGGCGAAATCCTCGATCTCCGGCAGTTTCGCCGCCAGTGCCGCACCGGCCAAACCGTGGATGGCGGCGGCCATGCGCACGTTGTCGCGACCGCTGTGCTCGGGGTGGAAACCGGCGCCGAGTTCGAGCAGAGCGCCAATCCGGCCATGCCGACGCACCATGCCAGTACTGGGAGTGAGGGTGCCGGTGATGAGCTTGAGCAGGGTCGATTTGCCGGCACCGTTCTCGCCGATCACCGCCATCGATTCGCCGCGGGCGATGCGCAGGTCGATGCCGGAGAGCACCTCGATCTCGCGCCCCGGCGAACGGCCGCGCAGCAGCTGCCAGAGCGCAGCGATGCGGTCGCCGCGCGCACCCACCGCCGGATAGCGCTTGGCCAGGCCCTCGACTTCGACCAGGGCGGGGCTCACAGGAAATCCTCGAGATGGCGACCGGCGCGCCGCTGCAAAGCCAACGAACCCAGCAACAGCAACAAGGCCAGCAAGGCGGAAACGGCAAGTGCCATCCAAGGCACCGCCGCGTGGCCGGACAGACCGTGGCGCAGGGCCTCGATCGGTGCCGCCAGCGGATTGAGCGCGAGCACGCCGGCGAAGGCGGCCGGCAACTGGGCGCGTTCGTAGAGCACCGGGGTGAGAAAGAAGCCGAGGCCCAGCAGTTGCCCGACCAGGGCCGCGCAATCGCGCACGAACACCTGCAGCAGCGCGGCGATCCGCGCCAGCGCCAGGGCAAACAGCGCCAGCACGGCGATGGCCGCCAGCGCCGCCACGAGGCCGGCGAGGGTCGGCCGCAGGCCAAAGCCGAGCAGCAGCACCAGCAGCACCAGCAGCAGACCGAGGCCATCGATCAGCACGCTGGCCAGCACCCGCGCATGGACGTAGAGCGAGGGCGGCAGCGGCACGCGGGCGATCAGACCGGCGTGGTCGAGGTAGCTCGTGGTGCCACGGTTCACGGCATTGGCGAACAGCAGCCAGGGAAACAGGCCGAGGGCTAAAAACACCGGAAAGGCGAGATCGGCGGTGGCGACACGGGCCGGCAGCAGGCTGCCGAACACGAAGGCCAGCACCAGCAGCTGCAACAAGGGCTGCAGCAGCAGCCAGGCACCGCCGGCCAGACTGCCCTGGTAGCGCTCGCGCCACTCACGCAGCAGCAGTTCACCGAGGACGGCGCGATGGGCGAGCGGCACGGCCGGCTCAGCGCATCGCCGGGAGGCCCGCGGCGGGCGGGGCCAGACCCTGGAAGCGCTGGATGTAGTCGTCGGTGAGCACGCGGGTCGCCGCCGCATCACGGACCACCCGCGGCGTGATCAGCAAGAGCACCTCGGAACGCGCCTCGTTGCGCGCCTGTTGGCCGAACAGGCCACCGATGATGGGCAGCCGGGACAGCCCCGGTGCGCCCGAGCTGGAGCGGCCGTCGGTCTGGCTGATCAGGCCGGCGAGCATCACCGTGTCGCCGTCGCGGACCATGGCCTCGGTCTGCACGGTGCGGGTGCTGATGTTGGGGTTGCCGCCAGCACCCAGCACGTCGGTCGGCGAACTGATCTCCTGCTCGATTTCCAGAAACACCATGCCGTCACCGCCAATCCGTGGCCGCACCCGCAGGCTGGTGCCGGTGGTCAGGAACTGCACGTTGCTGATGGTGTTGCCACCCGGCGTCGGCAGGCCGGTGCCCGGCACGAAACTGGTGCTGGCGACGGCGAGGTTCTGGCCGACATTGAGGGTCGCCTCGGCGTTGTTGCGCACGAACAGCGAGGGCGTGGACAGCACCCGCACATCGGTCTGGCTGTCGAGCAGGCTGACGATGGCCGCCGAATCGCCGGAGGCGAAGGTGTAGAGCATCGACGCCGGACCGGGTGTGGCGGCATTGCCGATGGCCTGGCTCAGCTGGCCCGCGACCTGGCCAAGGCTGGCGCGGCCCGGCCGCAGGTTGCGCAGCTCGAAGGGCACGGCGTTGTCGAAGAACCAGTTGACGCCGAAAGCGAGGTTGCCGGAAAGCGTCACCTCGAGGATTTGCGCCTCGATGTGGACCTGCGCCGGCATCACGTCGAGCCGTTCGATGGCGCGCCGGATCGATTCCCATTGCGCCGGGCTGGCACGCACCATCAGGGCATTGCTCTCCTCGATGGCGCTGATGCCGATGCCCGACTCGCCACCGCCGCCGGTTCCGGCAACGGGCGCGGTGGCGGCCGGCTCGGGCTGCGAGATGCGCTCCGGGCGACGGGCGACGTCGCCCAGGCCGACCGGGCTCAGGCCGGGCGCGAGGTCGGCACGCGCGTCTGCGGCAGGCGCGGCGACCTCGGCATCGAACACCGCGCCAAGCTGGGTGGCGAGGTCGGTGGCGCGCATGTACTTGACCTCGTAGACGAACAGCCGGGCGCCCTCGCCGGCCAGGTCGATGCGTTCGATCCATTCGCGGGCGGTGCGCAGGTAGCGCGCCTGAGGGGTGATGACGATGATCGAGTTGCTGCCCTCGACCGGCAGGAAGCGGAACATGCCGGCCAGCGGCGAGCCGCTCTCCGGCCCGAACACCCGCTCCAGCGCGTCGATCACCGACTCGGCCTCGCTGCCCTCGATCGGGAAGACACCGATCGACATGCCGGCCAGCCAGTCGACGTCGAAGATGCGGATCGTGCGCAGGTAGTTCTCCAGCTCGCTGCGGGTGCCGCCCAGCACGATCAGGTTGCGTGCGGCATCGACCTGGACGATGGCCCCCTCGCGAACATAGGGCTTGAGCAGTTTCTGCATCTCGATGGCCGAGACGTACTGCAGGGGCACCGCGCGCAGCTCGAAGCCGCGCGCCTCGGCCGCCGGCGCGGTGCGCGGCGACAGGTGGCCGGCCACCGCTTGGTCGGCCGGCACCACCGCGTAGCGGCCGTCGGTCCAGATCAACCGGGCGTTGTTCCAGCCCAGCACCATCTCGAGCAGGGCCAGGGCCTGGGCCGGACCGACCGGACGCGGCGTGGCCAGCGTCACCGTGCCCTGCACGGTCGGGGCGATCACGTAGTTCTGCTGCAGCAGGTCGCCGAGGATCGCCTTGACCACCGCATGCAGCGATTCACCCTCGAAGTTGAACGTGGCCTCGCCGCCTTCCGGCAGCGAGGGCGGCGGTGTGGCGGCCAGTTCGGTGTCGATGGTGCGGCCGGTGCCCTCCTCGATCCGGGGCTCGGGTCGGGCGCTGCTGCCCAAGGCCTCGCCCTCGGCGCGAGCCAGCACCGGCTGCGGCGGCGGGGCCGCGTTGCGGGCGATCTCGGGTCGCGGAAGGCTGGCGCAGCCGGCCAGCGCCGCCACACAGGTGAGGCTGGCGAGCAGGGAACGCGGGGAGAGGGGCATGGTCATTGCTCGACGGGAACGGCGATGGAGGGATCGCCCTCGCGCAAACGGGCGCGGTGGGCTTCGATGCGGGCGCGGATGGCTTCGACTTCGGCCTGTTGCTGGGCCGAGCGGCGCACCGCCTCGGCTTCGGCCTCGGGGTTGCCGGCGGCCGGCCCGGCGCGGGAGGCGGCCGTGGCCAAGCCCAGCGCCGTCGGCGCTGCGCCGCCCTTGCCGTCGAACACCCGCAGTTCGAGCACGCGCCGGCCGGCGGGGCCTTCCAGCACGGCCCGGCGCGGCTCCAGCGCGGCGAGCCGCCAGGCCGTGCCCGGGATGCTTTCGCCCAGCCGCACGCGGCGCGACAGCGCGCCGCCTTGCTCGCTGAAAATCGCCATCTGCAAGCGGTCGGTCAACAGCACCGAACTCAGCTCGCCCTCGAAGGGCGTTTCGGCTTCGGCGGCGACCGCCATGACCGGCAAGGGCCGGCGGTCGGGATGGAAGAGCGGCCGCTCGCCCACCGCCCGGTAGTCGGCCAGCGGCCCCAGCCGCGGCGATTCGGCCACCGCGAGCGGTTCGGGCAGCGCCGGGGCCAGCGCCAGGTCGGGCGGGTGCGGCCCGACCCGGCCCCCCAGGCCCAGCAGGGCCAGCAGCAGCAGGCCCAAGCTCCAGGCGGCGAAAGCGCCGGCCAGCAGGGTCATCGGGCGCAGGCCGTCAAGCACCGGGCACCCCGCGGGCGGTGGTCGGCGTGCTCGGCCGCAGGTAGCCGTGGAGGTCGAAGGTCACGTCGATGCGGCCCTCGGCCATGCCCTGCCCGGCGGTGAAAAAAGCCACCAGGCTGCCCAGCGCCAGATTGTCGATGAACAAGGCCGGCCGGCCGGCCTCCAGCGCATGCAGCACCTGAGCCAGAGCAGCACCCTCGCAACGCAGTCGGACCTGCACGGTGACGCGGGTGAAAGGCGGGGGGCCGGGCACCGCCATCGGTGTGCGCGAGAGGATCTCGCAGGCCAGCGGGTTGGGCGCGGCGCGGCGGACTTCCGCTTCCAGCCGGTTGACCAGGCCAGCGGTGGCGAGGTCGGCGTCGGGCTCGGGCAGGAAGCCCGGATCGGCGGCCTCGGCGGCGCGCAATTCGGCCAACCGGGCCTCGATCGCCGGCCTCTGCGCGGCCTCCATGCGCAGGGCCAGTTCCTCATCACGGACGGCGGCGATGCGATCGCCCAAGGCCAGCATCGGCGCGGTCCACCACCAGTGCACCAGCAGGCCGTAGACCGCCAGCCCAGCGGCCAACAGAAGCGCCAGCGGCCGCCAGCGGGCAAGGCGTTCAGCGCGGCTCATCGGCCACTCCGGGAGCGAGCTGGGCCACCACGGTGAAGCTGTCGCGGCCACTGGTGGGGTCTTTCTGCACCATGCCGGCCAGGGCCGGCGCGCGCAGCAGCGGCGAAGCCTGCAGCAACGGAATCACCTCGCCGGAGGCACGCGCCAGCCCGGAGAGGGTGACCCGGTCTTGTTCGATGCTGAGTCGGGTGAGGAACACATCGTCGGGCAAGCGCCGGCTCAGGTCCTCAAGCACCGTGAGCGTGGCCGGACGCTGCTGGCGCTGCGCTTCGAGGAAGCGCGAGGCGGCAGTGCTGGCGTCGAGCTCCGCACGCAGGGCGCGGCTCGTGCGGGCCTGCTCGAAGGCGGCATCGCGCTGGGCCTCCAGCGCGGCCAGCGCCTGCTCACGGTTGTTCAGGCTGAGCAGACCGGTGGCCAGCAGGGCGCAGGCCGTGACCACGAGCACCACCGTCCGCACGCGGGCATCGTGCTGGCTGCGGGCACGCCGCAGGTGCAGCGGCAGCAGGTTGCGGCGGCGGCCGGCGCGGTGGGCGGCATCGTCGATATCGAGGCCGGAGAGCTGCCCGGCCACGGGCCCGAGCGCCGCCAGCGCGGCCTCCAGCCGGACCCGCGGCAGCACGGCCAGTTCCACCTCGATCTGCCCGGCGGGCGGATCGCGGCGCAGCACCTGGCCGGCCATCACCACCTGCTCGGCGCTGAACGGGGTCTGCCGTTCGATTTCGTGCTGCAGCACGGCCTCCAACCGCGCCTCGGCGGCCAGCGGCAGCACCAGATTGCGACACAGGGCAGTGCGGGCCGGCAGGCCGAGCCAGAGTTCGCCATCGACCTCGCCGCCGCGACGGCGCAGGCTGGCCAGCAACTCGGCACCGGTCGCATCATCGAGCGGCAGGGTGCCGAGCGTCTGGCGCTGGGCACCGACCTCCTCCTCGAGCCTCAGCCCGGCGTCCGAAACACCCAGCCAAAGCCGGCGGACCGGCGGAAAACAGCGCTGCTGCCAAGCCGGTGGGAGCAGGGCGCGCAGGCCCTCGCCCCACTGCCGCAGGGCCCGCGGCAGCGGACTGGCGGCCCAACGCAGGCGCAGGTTCGACAAGGGCGAGGGGTCGAGCGGAACGGTGGCCATCAATCCTGGTGTCCGTGGCGCCACGACAGCGGTGTGTAGACCTGGCCGAGAAAGCCCCCGGCGCCAACCCGGACGGTGGCGTGGATCTCGGCGCCCGGCCCGTCGGCGCGGGTGGCGCGGCTGGAAATACTATACGTGCCGGTCCCGGCGGTCGCGAGAACGAAACCGCCGGCCAGCAGCGGCGGCGGCATTCCCGGCTGCAAGGCCGAGCGTGCCACCAGCAGCTCTTCGACGAAGACCGGCGGCAGACCAAGGGCAAGCAGCAGGGGGCGGTCGGCGAAGGCCGGGTTGGGCTGCGGCAGGCCGGTGTGGACCGTGAGGTAGGGCCGCACGGAACGGAACAGCGCGGGACGCATGCCGAGCACCCGCTGCAGTTCGGCGACCGTGGCGAAGGGCCGGTTGGCCGGCCCCCAGGGCAGTCCGGCCGCCCGGTACTCGCGGGCCTCGGCGCCACCGGCCGGGCCGATCAGATCGTCCGGGTCGCGCCAGTCGACGATGGCCGCCGCCAAGGCCGCGGCTTCCTCGGCATTCGGCACGAACTGCTGCAAAAAGCGGGCGATCAGCGTGAATTCGGCGATGTTGAGGTCGAGTTTGCCGCTTTCGTCGATGATCCGGACCTCGATGCGGATGCCCTCACCGCCGTCCAGCACCTGCACCCGGCCGTCCGGCACGGGGCGACGCCGCGGATCGGCCGCCAGCAGGCGGGCGGCGGCGGCCTCGATGCCGCCCTCGGCGGCCTGCTCCAGTTGTAGCCGCTGCTGCTGCGCGCTGGCCTGCAGGGCGGTGACGTGGGCATCGAGGGCGAACCCGCCGACCACCCCGGCCAGCACCAGCAGCAGGGCCATCACCACCAGCAGGGCAACGCCGCGCTGGCGTCTCATGTTTCGTCCTCGCCGCGCGGGTCGCGCCGCATCGCCTCGGGCAGCAGGCCGACCAAGCCCGAAAGGCTGTGCCGCAAGGGCACCACCACGGTCGGGAATCGCCAGCGCGGCTCGGCGAAACCCGCCTCCAGCCGGACCTGCAGGGGCAGTTCGCCCAGCCGCTCCCAACGATCACGCCAAGGCCCCGGCCGGCCGTCGGGATCAAAGCCACGGGCGCTGAAGCGCGCCTCGGCCAGACCCTCCAGCAGCAGTTCGGGCGGACGCTCGGCGGGCAGCACGCCCTCGGGTGTGAGCATGCGGTACTCGAACAGCAGGGCCAGGCCGTTGCTGCGGTGCTCCAGCCGGAACACCTGCACGTAGACCCCACCACGGGCCAGGGTGCCCGGCATCAGGCCGACGAATTCGACGCGCTCCGGATCGAGCCGGAGCAGGCGCAGCTCATCGATGCCGGCGGCCGGGTCGATGGCCTGCGGCAGGGCATCGGCCAGCTGGCGACGCAGCAGGCCCTGCACGCTGCGCAGTTGGTCGGTGTGGGAGGCCAGCCGTTCGGCCGAGGCGGTCGCGCGCATCGCCCCCTGCAGGATGCCGAAAGCCAGAGCCAGCCCGGCCGCCATCAGTGCGCTGGCCAGCAGCAGTTCGACCAGGCTGAAGCCCCGCGCCTTCATCCGGCCTCCGGCAAGGGGAAAGCGGCGCGCAGGGTGCGGGCCTGCAGGCGTTCGTCGGCCGCCCCACGGCCCCATTCGATGCGCAGCTCCAGAGCATGGACGACCGGCTCGACGATGCCGGTGAGGTCCAGGCCCTCGCCCTGAGCCACGGGCGTACCGGATTCCGGCCAGGGCTCGGCCAGCGGGCGCACCTGCAGGGTCCAGCGGAAACGCCCGCCGTCCAGTTCACCGCTTTGCACGCCCGGCCGCAGCCGCTCGATGCGGCCGGCGTTGTCGAGCAGGTTGCGGGCGTGGGCGGCAGCCTCGTTGAGCCGCTCGGCCCGGGCAGTGGCGCGCAGGCCGTTGGCGATCAAGCCGAGCAGCAAGACGGCGGCACCGGCCAGCAGGGCGAAGGCCACCAGCACTTCGAGCAGGGTGAAGCCGCGCGCCCGCCTCACGGCGCACCGGCCCCACGCTCGACGCGCACGGCACCGGTCAGCCAGGCCACGTCGACGCGCCAGGCCGCCGCCTCGCGGCGCAGCACGATGCGACCGCCGGTGCTGCTGCCGTCGGCGAAGAACAGGATCGCCGCCACCTCCGGCCCCGGCTGCGCCTCGCGGGCGACCGTGGCGGCCAGCGTGAGGCTCGACGGCAATTCCCCGCGCCGGCGGGCTTCGCCCTCGATCGGGCCGCTGCGCCACTGCCGCGTCGCCGGATCGAGCGCAAAAGCCTGATGCTCGCCGGTGGCGAGGGCGCGGGCGCGGGTGGCGCGCAACTCGGCCGCCAGGCGTGCACTGGCCTCGCGCAACTGCTGGCCCGGCAAGGCCCCGGCCACGGCCCCGCCGAGCAGAGCGAGGGCCACCGCCATCAACGCGGCCACCAGCAGCAGCTCCAGCAGGCTGAAGCCGGCCGCTGGACGGGCGGGGAACGGGCGACGCACGACGGGCCTCAGTCTGTGATGGACGTCAAGGCCGCAGGATGTCGGCGTCCACGCCCTCACCCCCCGGCTGGCCGTCGGCGCCGGTGCTCAGCAGCTCGAACTCGCCGTTGGCACCGGGCACGCGGAACTGCACCGGACGTCCCCAAGGGTCGCGCAGGTCCTCGACCCGGCGCACGTAGGGGCCGAGCCAGCCGGGCGTGCCGGGGTTCTGCACCAGGTGCTCGAGCGTGGCCGGCCACTGCCCGGTGTCCATACGGAACTGTTCGACCTTGGCGGCCAGCGATTCGAGCTGGGTGCCGGCGAGGCGGGCATTGGCGCGGTCGGCGCCGCCGAAGATCTGGGTGGCGGCAAAGGCCATGATCGCGGCGATCAGGGCGACCACGATCAGGATCTCCATCAGGGTGAAACCGGCCTGGGTAGCGCGGTGGGGGGCACGGGGCATCAGAGGACTCCTGCGGAACTGGTGAGCTGGTAGATCGGGACGAGCACGGCCAGGATGACGATCCCGACCACCCCCGCCATCAGCAAGGTGATCAGCGGCACCAGGGCCGCCAGCGCTCGCTCCAGGGCACGCCGGGTTTCGGTGTCGAAGGTGTCGGCCACCTTCAGCAGCATGCCGCCGAGTTCGCCGCTTTCCTCGCCGACCTGCACCATCTGCACGGCCAGCCGGGGAAAACGCTTGCTGCGGGCCAGCGCCGCGCCCAGACCCTGGCCGGCCTTGACCGCCTCGGTGGCGGATTCGACGGCGAGGCCCAGAACGCGGTTGCCGATCGACTGCCGGGCAATGCCCAGGGCGACGAGCAGGGGCACGCCGTTGCCCAGCAGGGTGCCGAGCGTGCGGGCCAGCCGGGCCGTCTCGAAACGCGCCATGAAATCGCCGAGCCGCGGCCGGTCGAGCAGCCAGGCATCGAAGGCGGCACGCGGCTCCGGCTGCCGGAGGTGGCGCAGCAGCAACAGCAACAAAAACGTCCCCGCCACGAACAGGGGCAGGCCCCAGGCGCGCAGCAGGCGGCCAACGGCGAGCACGATCTCGGTGTACCAGGGCAACGCGACCTCGGCGCTGCGCAGCAGGTCGTCGAACTGCGGCACCACGAAGGCCAGCAACAGCACGCAGACCGCCACCACCATCGCCAGCAGCAGCAGCGGGTAGACCAGCGCCGAGATCACCTGCGCCCGCAGCGCGGCCGAGCGTTCGAGGTGGTCGGCCAGCCGCGCCAGCGCCGGCTGCAGGCCGCCACCGGCCTCGCCGGCGCGCACCAGGCTCACGTACAGGCGCGGGAACAGGCCGTGCTGCTGCTCCAGCGCCGCCGACAGCGGCAGGCCGCCGCGCACCGTGTCGCGGATACGCTCGATGACCCGCCGGCCCTCGGCCCGCTCCGGCAGTTCGACCAGATGGCCGAGCGCGCGGTCGAGCGGCTGGCCGGCGCCGAGCAACGTGGCCAGCTGCTGGGTGAACTGCAGCACCGCCGCCTCGTCCAGGGGCTTGGCCCGGAACAGCGCGGCAAGGCCCGATTCCGCGCCACCGCCGGTGCCGTCGACCACCTCCACCGGCAGGTGGCCCTGCTCCTGCAGGCGCGCCACCACGTCCTCGGCGCGGGCGGCCTCCATGCTGCCGGCGAGGGTTTCGCCGGCGGCACTCAGGGCCTTGTAGCGGAACAGCGCCACGCGATCACGCCTCTTCCGTCACGCGCAGCACTTCCTCGATGGTGGTCAGGCCGGCCAGCGCCTTGACCAGGCCATCCTCGTGCATGGTGCGCATGCCGCGGGCGCGGGCCTCGCGTTCGATTTCGCCGCTGGTGGCGTGCTGCATGACGAGCTTGCGGATGGCGTCGTCGACCACGAGGAACTCCATGATCGTGGTGCGACCGAGGTAGCCGGTCGGCGTCAGCGTGGATGGCTTCGGGCGGTACAGGTGGATCGTCCCTTCCGGCTGCAGGCGGCGCAGGCCGAACTTCTCGATCTCCTCGGCACTCGCCTCGTAGCGCTCGGCGTGCGTCGGTTCGAGCTTCCGCACCAAGCGCTGGCCGAGGATGCCGTTGATCGTCGAGGTCAGCAGGTAGTCCTCCACACCCATGTCGAGCAGGCGGGTGATGCCGCCGGCCGCACTGTTGGTGTGCAGGGTGCTGAGCACGAGATGGCCGGTGAGCGCGGACTGGATGGCGATCTTCGCGGTCTCGAGGTCGCGCATCTCGCCGATCATGATGATGTCGGGGTCCTGGCGGACGATGCTGCGCAGCGCCGTCGCGAAGTCGAGGCCGATCTGCGCCTTGGCCTGGATCTGGTTGATGCCTTCGATCTGGTACTCGACCGGGTCTTCGACCGTGATGATCTTGACGTCGTCGGTGTTGAGCTTCGACAGTGCGGTGTAGAGCGTGGTGGTCTTGCCCGAGCCGGTGGGGCCGGTGACGAGAAGGATGCCGTGCGGCTGCTCGAGCACGCGCATGAACTGCGGCAGCAGCGCATCGGTGAAGCCGAGGCTGTGGAAGTCGAACACCACCGACTCACGATCAAGCAGGCGCATCACCACACTCTCGCCGTGCTGCGTCGGCACGGTGCTCACGCGCAGGTCGAGCTCCTTGCCCTGCACGCGCACCATGATGCGGCCGTCCTGCGGCAGGCGGCGCTCGGCGATGTTGAGCTTGGCCATGATCTTGATGCGCGAGATCACCGCCGCGGTCAGCGCGGCCGGTGGGCTCTCGGCGTCGATCAGCACGCCGTCGATGCGGTAGCGCACCTTCAGCCGGGTTTCGAAAGGCTCGATGTGGATGTCGGAGGCGCGGGTTTCGACCGCGCGCTGGATCAGCAGGTTCACGAGGCGGATCACCGGCGCTTCGGAGGCGAGGTCGCGCAGGTGCTCGACGTCGTCTTCCTCGCGCGACTCCTCGCCGACGTCCTCGACGATGCTCCCCAGCGCGCTGCGGCCCTGGCCGTAGTAGCGCTCGATGAGATCGGCAATCTCGGAGCGCAGGCCGATCGCCAGACGCACCTCGCGACCGGTGGCGAGCCGCACGGCGTCGGCGAGGTAGGCGTCCTGCGGGTCGGCGCAGAGCACCGCCACCGAATGTTCGTCCTCGCCAACCGGGCAGATGGCGTGGTGCTTCAGGAACTTCACCGACAGGCTGACGTTGGTCGGCGGCACCTCCGGGCAGTCCTTGGCGGCCATCAGCGGCAGGCCGAGCACCTCGCCCAACACCTCGGCCATGTCGCGCTCGGAGACCATGCCGAGCTTCACCAGCAGGCCGGGCAGGCCGCCGCCGGTTTCGACGCGCAGGCGTTCGGCGCGGGCGAGGTCGCTGTCCTTGAGCCGGCCACGGGCGAGCAGGGCGGCGGCGATGCGGACGTCGGACTCGGTATCGGGGCCGCTTTCGGGAGGGGCGAGGGCGTCGGTGTCAGCCATCGTCCAAGCGTAGCAGGGGCGCATGGCGGTGGGTCGGTCTGTGCCTGCGCGCCGGCCACGCTGGGTCATGGGTCACGGCCGGCGACGGCTACGCGTCCCGCTCCGCAGTCGCCGGACGGCGCACGTCCTGTGCGCCTCTTTGTGACCCCATGGCCCGCGGGCGCGGCGCGCAATGCTGGTGCAAGGCGGGAAAGGTGCAGTAGAGCGGGTCGTCCAGCCCGCCGCGCGCGTGGGGGCTGAGGGACCGCGGAGCGAGGCAGGACGCCGAGTGACGGCGCGTATGGAGCGGGACGCGGAATCCGCGCCGGCCGCGTCCGCAGACCCCGCGCAGGCAGGCGGGCTGGCCTTGTGCCCATGGCCCAGCGTGGCCGGCGCGCGGGCCGGCACGCGGGCGCACGAGCAAACCTCAGCCCACGAACGCCCGCGCGTTGCGGAACAGCCGCAGCCAGGGCGAAGCCTCGCCCCAGCTTTCCGGCGCCCAACTCATCTGCACGCTGCGGAACACGCGCTCCGGGTGCGGCATCATCAACGTCGCCCGGCCATCGCGTGAACTCAGACCAGCGATGCCGTCCGGTGACCCGTTCGGATTGGCCGGAAAGGCCTGGGTGACGCGGCCTTCGCTGTCGACGTAGCGCAGGACCACCGCCGCCGAGGCGCGATGCGCGTCGTCGCTGAAGCGCGCCCGGCCCTCGCCGTGCGAGACGACGATCGGAAGACGCGAGCCGGCCATGCCTTTCAGCAGTACCGAGGGCGAATCCTCGATGACGACCTGCGCCACGCGTGCCTCGTACTGCTCGCTTTCGTTGCGTACGAAACGCGGCCAGTGTTCGGCGCCGGGCACCAGATCCTTGAGCTGCGCCAGCATCTGGCAGCCGTTGCACACACCGAGGCTGAAGGTGTCGCCGCGCGCGAAAAATGCCGCAAACGCGTCGCGCAGGCTGGCGCGCGTCAGGATCGAGGTCGCCCAGCCACGACCGGCACCCAGCACGTCGCCGTAGCTGAAGCCGCCGCAGGCCGCGAGCCCCTTGAAGCCGTCGAGGCGCACACGGCCTTCGATCAGGTCGCTCATGTGCACATCGACGGCGCTGAAACCGGCACGGTCGAAGGCGGCGGCCATCTCGATCTGACCGTTGACGCCTTGCTCGCGGAGGATGGCAACGCGGGGTCGCACACCGGTGGCGATGTAGGACGCGGCGGGGTTTTCGGTCGGATCAAAGCCGAGTTTCGGAACGATGCCCGGGTCATCGAAGCGACGGCGCGCTTGGTACTCGGCGTCGGCGCAGGCCGGATCATCGCGACGCTGCTGCATGGCGTGGCTGGTGGCCCACCAAGCGTCGAACAGTTCCGTCCACGACCATTCGGCCAGCACCTGGCCCTCGTCGCTGACACGCACGCGCGGCGCAGCCACCGGCCGGCCGATGCGCTGCGTGCATTCGGTGAGGTGATGGCGTTCGACGAGGTCGGCGAAGGCGGCGCGGTCTTCCGTCGCCACCTGCACCACCGCACCGAGCTCCTCGGTGAACAGCGTGCGGAATGGATCGTCGCCCCAGCCGTCGAGCGCGACTTCAAGGCCAAGATGACCAGCAAACGCCATTTCGCACAGCGTGGCAAAAGCGCCGCCATCGCTGCGGTCATGGTAGGCCAGCAGCAGCCGGTCTTCGCGCGCTTCGGCGATGAGCGCCACGAAATCCTTGAGGCGCTGCGGGTCGTCGAGGTCGGGGGGCGTGCCGCCGAACGCGCCATAGCACTGCGCGAGGATCGAGCCACCGAGCCGCTTCTTGCCGGCGCCAAGACCGACCAGCCACAGTTCGGAATCGACACCGCGCTTCAGCTCGGGCGTGAGCTGGCCACGCACATCGGCCACGCGGGCGAAGGCGGTGATGATCAGCGAGACCGGCGACACCGACTTCTGCGGGCTGCCATCGACCGCGTACTGCGCCTGCATCGACAGCGAGTCCTTGCCGACCGGGATCGACAGATCGAGCTCGGGGCAGAGCTCGAGGCCCACGGCCTTCACCGCGTCGAACAGGGCGGCGTCCTCGCCCGGGTGCGAGGCCGCGGCCATCCAGTTGGCCGAGAGCTTCACTTCCTCGAGCGCAGCGATCGGCGCGGCCACAAGGTTGGTGATGGCCTCGCCGACCGCCATGCGCGCCGAGGCCGCAGCGTCGATCAGGGCCAGCGGCGTGCGCTCGCCGAGCGCCATCGCCTCGCCGGCAAAGCCGTGGAAATCGGTCAGCGTGATGGCGACATCGGCCACCGGCAGCTGCCACGGGCCAACCATCTGGTCGCGCGCGGTGAGACCACCGACGCTGCGGTCGCCGATGGTGATGAGGAAGCTCTTGCTCGCCACCGTCGGGTGGGCGAGCACGCGCAAGCCGGCTTCGCGCAGGCCGAGTGCTGTGGTGTCGAGCTTCGGCCAGCGTGTCGCCGCCACGTGTGCGGTGTTGCGGTGCATCTTCGGCGCCTTGCCGAACAGCACCGACATCGGCAGATCGATCGGGCGCGAGCCGTCCGGCGCTTCCAGCACCAGCACCTCGTCCTTCGTGGCCACGCCAACCGCCGCGTACAGGCAGCGCTCGCGCTTGGCGATGGCATCGAAGGCGGCGAGGTGCTCGGGCGCGATGCCCATCACGTAGCGCTCTTGCGACTCGTTGCACCAGAGCTGCATCGGCGACAGCGAGGGATCGTCGCTGGGGATCTTCGCCATCTGGATGCGGCCGCCCAGGCCCGCGTCGTGCAGCAGCTCCGGGATGGCGTTCGACAGGCCACCGGCGCCGACGTCGTGGAAGGCGCGGATCGGATTGTCGGCACCGAGCGCCACGCAGCGGTCGATCACCTCTTGAACGCGGCGCTCCATTTCCGGGTTGTCGCGTTGGACGGAAGCGAAATCGAGGTCCTCGCTGCTCTGGCCGCTGGCGAGCGAGCTGGCCGCACCGCCGCCGAGGCCGATCAGCATCGCCGGGCCGCCGATCACGATGACGAGGTCGCCGTCGCGCAGGCCGAGCTTCTTCACCTGCCCGCGGTCGATGGCGCCGAGGCCGCCGGCCAGCATGATCGGCTTGTCGTAGGCGCGCACAAGGCCCGGCGTTTCGGTCGGCAGCTCGAAGCTGCGGAAGTAGCCGGCCAGCGCCGGACGGCCGAACTCGTTGTTGAACGCGGCCGCACCCAGCGGGCCGTCGCGCATGATCTCGAAGGCCGGTGCCATGCGCGGATTCAGCGCGCGCGGCTGCTCCCAGGGCTGCGGTGCGCCGGGGATGCGCAGGTGCGACACGCTGAAGCCGGTCAGCCCGGCCTTGGGCTTGCCGCCGCGGCCGGTGGCGCCCTCGTCGCGGATCTCACCACCAGCGCCGGTGGCGGCACCGGCGAAGGGCGAGATCGCCGTCGGGTGGTTGTGGGTCTCGACCTTGATGCAGAACGCGCTGTCGGTGAGCGGCTCGGCCGCGTACTCGCCGCTCATCGTGTCGGGACGGAAGCGCCGGCCCGGATGGCCTTCGACCACGGCCGCGTTGTCGGCATAGGCCGTCAGCGTGAACTGCGGTGTGGCGGCGTGGGTGGCCTTGATCATCTGGAACAGCGTGTGCGTCTGCGGCTCGCCGTCGAGGGTCCAGCGGGCGTTGAAGATCTTGTGCCGGCAGTGCTCGGAGTTCGCCTGCGCGAACATCATCAGCTCGGCGTCGGTGGCGGAGCGACCGAGCTGCGTGTAGGCGTCCTGCAGGTAGGCGATCTCGTCCTCGGAGAGCGCCAAGCCGAGGCGCTGGTTCGCGGCGGCAAGTTCGGCCGGCGCGATGTGCTCGACCACGCCCTTCGGCGGCAGCGCGAACAGCGCGGCGGCCTCGTCGAGCGAGGCCACCAGCGACTGCGTCATCGGATCGAACAGCACGCGCGAGAGACGGCGCGCGGTGTCGGCATCGGCCGGCCAGTTCAGAAGGTCGATGCGCAGACCGCGCTCGACGCGGGCCACGGGGTGGCCGGCCCCTTGCAGGATCTCGGTGGCCTTGCTGGCCCAGGGTGAGCGCGTGCCGAGCCGCGGCACCACGAAGCGGCTCACCGCACCCGGGGGCGTCGAGGTGCTGGCGATGCAGCCTTCGAGGATGGCGCCGACGGCGGCGGTGTCCACGCTTGCAACGCCCGTCGGCCGGCTCTCGTCAGGCTTGATCAGGTAAACGTGGCGGGTGTCCAGCACCTCGACCGCGGGATGGATCGCCCTGCATTCGGCCAGAAGGCGCTGCAGGCGGAAGTCGGACAGGGCCGGCAGGCCCTCGAGCACGATCATGGAGCGGCGGCCTGCCGCTGCAGGTCCTCCAGCGCCTGCAACATGCGGGCCGGTTCCAGGTAGCCGCCGATGTGGACACCGGCGGCGGTGTAGATGGCCGGTGTGCCACTGACCCCGACCTCGCGGCCGAGGGCGAATTCACGGGCCACCGGGTTTTCGCACTCGCGCACCGGCACCGGCTTGCCGGCCTTGGCATCGGTCATGGCCTGGCGCGGGTCGCGGGCGCACCACACCGCCTCGGCCTGTGCCCAGGCCTCCGAGCCTTCGCCGGCCCGCGGAAAGAACAGGTACTCGACGGCGATGCCGAGCGCGTTGTACTCGGCGATCTTCTGGTGGAACAACCGGCAATAGCCGCAGCTGATGTCGGTGAACACCGTCACCGTGTGTTTGGGGTTGCGCGGCGCGAAGACGATGCGCTCGGCCGTCGGGATGGTCCGCAGGCCCTCGACCCGGAGCCTGTCCATCGCCACCTCGGTGAGGTTGCGGCGGGTCTGGAAATCGATCAGCGCGCCATCGAACACGTAGCGGCCGTCATTGCTGACATAGAGCACGCGGCCAGCGATGACCACCTCGGTGAAGCCGGCGATCGGGGCCGGACGCAGTTGCCGGATGCTCTGGCCCGGCAGGGCGGCGGTGATCGTGGCACGCACCGCCGCTTCACCGGGTGCGGGGGCCGCGGCGGCCGGAGCAGGAGGCGCGGGCTGGGCGCAGGCGGCAAGGCCGGTGCCGAAAGCGAAGGCGAGCAGGAGGCGGCGGAGCATGGCTGGGGGCGGGTCGGCAGGCGGAGGCGCGGGCCGGTATTGAAGCACAAGCACCCCCCGGCAGTGCCGGCCGGCAAGGTCGTTCAGCCGCGCGGATGGTGGGCGGCGTGCAGACGTTTCAGGCCCTCGCGGGCAAGGTGGGTGTAGATCTGGGTGGTGGACAGCGAGGCGTGGCCGAGCAGCATCTGCAACACACGCAGGTCGGCGCCGCGATTGAGCAGGTGGGTGGCGAAACTGTGGCGCAGGCCGTGCGGCGTGACCCGCGCCGGATCGATGCCGGCCCGCGCCGCCAGTGCCTTGAGCCGTGCCCAGAACTGCTGGCGGCTCGGTGCCTCGCCGTTACCGGCCAGAAACAAGGCCGGCACCGCGCGACCACGGACCAAGACCGGTCTTGCCTCGGCAAGGTAGCGTTCCAGCCAATGCTGGGCCTCAGCACCGATCGGAACGAGGCGCTCCTTGCCGCCCTTGCCGCGCACCCGCACCACCCCCTGGCGCAGGTTCAGGGCGAGCGCCGGCAGGGCCACCAGTTCACTGACGCGCAGGCCGCTGGCGTAGAGCAGTTCCAGCATGGCGCGCTCGGCCAGACCCGCGGCCGTCGCCGGTTCCGGCGCCTGCAACAGGGCCTCGACCTCGGATTCGGTCAGCGCCTTGGGCAGGCTGCGCGGCAGGGCCGGACGCTCCAGCAGCGCGATGGGGTCGACGGCCACCCGGCCCTGGCGCAGGGCATCGGCGAAAAAAGCCCGCAAGGCCGCCAGCAGGCGGGCGGTGCTGCGTGGTGCGTAACCGGCGCCGCTGCGTTCAGCGAGCAGGGCGAACAGGTCCTCGCGGCCGACCGAACGCAAGGAGCCGGCGCGCCGGCCGGCACACCAGCGGGCGACCAGGGTGAGGTCGCTGCGGTAGGCCGCGAGGGTGGCACGGCTGGCCCCGGTCTCGGCCCAGAAGCGGCGCAGGAAGGCCTCGATCTCGGCGCGGTCCGGCTCGGCCGGCGCAGGCCAGGCGGCCACACGCTGGCGGCGTTCGGCGGCGGTGCGGGGCAGGCTCGGCATGCCGGCACTGTAGCCGCGCCGGCTATGCTTGCGCGATGGACAAAACCGCCCCCCCAGCGACGCCGGCCCACCTCGGCTGGCGTCTCGCCGCCCTGAGCTACGACCTGTTTCCGGTGATCGCGCTGGTGTTCGCCGCCAGTGCCCTGATGCTGCTTGTGCGCGGCGGCGAACCGGTGACACCGGAAAGCTTCGGGGCCTACCTCGAAATGGTCTGGCTGTGGGCGGTCTGCGGTGGCTATTTCGTGCTGAGCTGGCGCCGCGGCGGGCAGACCCTCGGGATGCGCCCTTGGCGTCTGCGGGTGGTCGATGCCGAAGGCCGCAGCCCGGGCTGGTGGGCGCTGTGCGGCCGTTACGCCGCTGCCACCCTGCCCGCCCTGGGCGCGCTCTACCTTGCTGCTCTGCTGCCCTGGAGCGAACGCCTGATGCCCTACTGGATCGCCAGCGCGGTGGCGGTGGCCGGGCCACTGTGGTCGATCTTCGATCGCGAATCGCGGGCGCTCTACGACCGCTGGTCGGGCACCCGCTTCGTCCGGCTCACAGCCGTCGTCGCAGGCCCATGACCCCCACCGCCACCAGCGCCAGCACCGGCAGCAGGTGGGCCAGCAGCATCGGCAGGGCGTAGGCCAAGGCGAGGTTGCCCAGCATCGGCTGCACCAGCCGGGCCAGCAGGGCGAACACGATGCCGACCATCAGCCGCATACCAAAACCGCCGCTGCGGCGCTGGCCGAAAGCGAAGGGCAGCGCGGCGAACACCAAAGCCAGTGTCGTCAGCGGGTAGAACATCTGCGACCAGAAGGCGTCCTCGAGCGGCCCGGTCGCCACGGCATTGCGCCGCCCCTGCTCGATCTGCTCGCGCAGGGTGCTGGAAGGCAACAGATCGGGCCGCACCAAGCCAGCCTCGATCGCGCCGGGTTTGAGCGCGGTGTCCCAGCGCTGCACGGCTTCAGTCTCGATGCTGGCGCTGCGGCCGTGGAAGCGTGTGCGCCGCACCTCATGCAGTTCCCAGCCGCGACCGGCGCGGTATTCGGCCGAGCGGGCCTCCTGCAGCCAGAGCAGGCGGCCCAGCGGATCGAAGGCATAGACCCGGACATCGGCGAACACCAGCACCGTCTCGCCATCGACAACCCGACGCTGACCACCGCGGGCCTGGAACACCTCGTTGCCCTCGCGCGCCCAGAGCACGCCGCCGCCGGCCAAGGCCACCTCGCGCTGCATCGCTTCCAGCTTGATCGCCTGACCTTGGGTCTCGAAAGCCGGCACCAGCCATTCGCGCGCGGCCATCAGTGGCAGGCTGAGCAGGCCGACGAAAACCAGCACGATGCCGGCGATGCGCAGCGGCGAGAGGCCGGCAGCGCGAAGTGCGACCAGTTCGGAGCGGGCCGCGTGGCCGCCCACCGCCAGCACCGTGCCGATCACCGCCGCCATCGGGAAGTTCTCGTAGAGCCGGCGCGGCACCTGCAGCAGCAGCACCAGCAGGGCCTGGGCCAGACCGTAGTCGCCCTGGCCGAAGTCGTCGACCTGGTCGAGCAAGGCGCCGATCAGGGCAAACCCGGTGAGCACGCCCCAGGTCGCAGTGATGGCGAAGGCGCTGGAACGCAACAGCAGGCGGACGTGGGCGGGCGGCCAGCGGTTCATGCAGCACGTCCGAGGCTGGCCAAGCGGGGCTTGGGCATGCGCCCCTCGCGCCAGAGCAGCAAGGTGGCAAGGACAAACATGGGCAGGTGCAGCCACCACAGCCCGGCCCATTCCGGCACCTGGCCGGCACCGAGCCAGGCCTTGCCCAGCACCAGCAGGTTCATGCCGAAAACGTAGGCCAGCACGGCGACGATCAGCCGGCCGTAACGCGCCTGCCGGGGCGGCGAGTGCGCCAGCGGCAGGGCCAGCAGCAGCAGGGCCAGCGCGAACAGCGGCACGCCGAGGCGGTAATGGAACTCGGCACGGGCCCGCGGGGTGGCGTCGGCGGCCAGCAGGGCGAGGCTTGGCCGACCGGCCAGGGGATCGCGGGTGCTGGCTTCCGGGTCGGGCAGGCGCTGTTCGTTGAGCTCGAAACGCTGCAGGCGGAAATCCGCCTGCCCCGGCACGCCCTCGACGCGGAAGCCATCTCGCAGGCGCAGGTAGCGGCCGCCGCCGTCGACGAACATCTCGCCCTCGACCGCGGTGATGATATCGACCCGGCCCTCGCGTTCCATCTGCAGGAACAGGCGGCGGAAGTGCCGGCCATCGGCGCTGAGCTCACCGACGAAGACCACGCCCCGCCCTCCGGGTATTTCGACGAAACGCCCAGCATCAAGCCCGGTGACCAGGAAGCTGCGGTGGGCATCGTCGATGGCCTGTCGCGCCACCCGCTCGGCCAACGGACCGAGCCAGAGCGCGACCAGGGCGATCAGCAGCACCACCGGCAGACCCACCACCAGCAAGGGCGTCAGCAGCTGCCGGGGGCCCTGCCCGAGGGCGGCCAGCACCGCCATTTCGCTGTCGCGGTAGAGCCGGCCGATGGCCAGGATCAGACCAACGAACAGGGCGAGCGGCAGCACCAAGGGCAGGAACACCACGATCCGCAGGCCGAGCTGGGAGAACAGCAGGGGCGAGGGGATGCGGCCCCGGGCAACCTCCGAGAGCAGGTCGGCGAACACGCCGCCCAGGCTGACCAGCAGCAGCACCACGACACTGGCCACGATGCCGGCAGCCAGCTGTCGGACCAGGTAACGCTGCAGGGTGGTCAAGGCGGTCCTCGCAGGGGATCGATTACACTCGCAGCCCCTTCGGGCTGTACCGCCGCCAGGCAGATGGCGCGGGCCGGCCCGCTCAAGCCGCAAGGCGCTGCATTCTACGGAAATCTCCCGATGGCACTCGAATTCGACCTGAACCCCACCGCTGCCGCCCAGCTCGTCACCGACGCGATCGTGGTCGGCGTGTTCGCCGACGGCACGCTCTCGCCGACCGCGGCCGCCCTCGATGCCGCCAGCGGCGGCCGCCTCGCCGCCCTGCAGGCCCGCGGCGACCTGCCCGGCAAGGCCGGTCGCAGCACCCTGCTCACCGACCTGCCGGGCCTGGTGTCGCCGCGCGTGCTGGTGGTGGGCTTGGGCGATGCCGGCAAGTTCACCGCCGCCGCCTACCAGAAGGCCATCGGCGAAGCGCTGCGCGCCCTCAAGAACACGCCCGCCAAGGACGCGCTGCTGAGCTTGAGCGAGCTCGCCATCGAGGGCCGCGATGCCGGCTTCGCCATCGAGCAGGCCGTGGTCTGCGCCGACCACGCGGCCTACCGCTACACCGCCACCCGCAAGGCCAGCAACGGCGACAACCTCGCCCGGCTGTCGCTCAGCGGCGACGATGCCGCCGCCCTCGCCCGCGGTATCGCCATCGCCGCCGGCACCGAGCTGGCCCGCGAGCTCGGCCACCTGCCGCCGAACATCTGCAACCCGGCCTACCTCGCCGACACCGCCCGCACGATCGCCGCCGAGAACGCCGGCGTGCAGGTCGAGGTGCTCGAGGAAGCCGAGCTCGAGAAGCTCGGCATGGGCTCGCTGCTGGCCGTGGGCCGTGGCTCGCACAACCGCCCCAAGCTCATCGTGCTGAAGTGGAACGGTGGCGGTGAGGCCAAGCCGCACGTCCTCGTCGGCAAGGGCATCACCTTCGACACCGGCGGCATCAACCTCAAGGTGCAGGGCGGCATCGAGGAGATGAAATTCGACATGCTCGGCGCGGCCAGCGTGCTCGGCAGCTTCCTCACCGCCGCCAAGCTCAAGCTGCCGATCAACCTCATCGCCATCGCCGCCGCGGTCGAGAACATGCCGGATGGCAACGCCTACCGCCCCTCCGACGTGCTCACCGCGATGAACGGCAAGACCATCGAGGTCGGTAACACCGACGCCGAGGGCCGGCTGATCCTCTGCGACGCTCTGACCTACGCGCAGCGCTTCGAACCGAAGGCGCTGGTCGATGTCGCGACGCTGACGGGTGCGGTGATCATCGCGCTGGGCAAGCACGCCACCGGCCTGATGTCGCACCACGACGACCTCGCCGCCGAACTGCTGGCCGCCGGCGAGTACGCCCACGACCGCGCCTGGCGCCTGCCGATCTGGGACGACTACCAATCGCAGCTCGATTCGATCTACGCCGACGTCTACAACATCGGCGGCAAGGCGGCCGGCTCGATCACCGCGGCCTGCTTCCTCGCGCGCTTCGCCGAAGGCCAGCGCTGGGCGCACCTCGACATCGCCGGCTCGTCCTCGGACGAAGGCCGCAAGGGCATGGCCACCGGCCGCCCGGTCGGACTGCTGACCCGCTGGCTGATCGATCAGGCCAAGGCCGCCTGAGCGTGATGCGCCCCGCCACCGTGCGGGGCGCCGTTCGATGAGCGCGCGCGCCGACTTCTACCTGATCGACAAGCCTCGCTTCCGCGAGCAGCCCCTGCTGCTGGTCTGCGAACTGGCCAAGAAGTGCCACGCGGTCGGCAAGCCGACACTGGTGCTCTGCGCCTCGCAGGCGCAGGCCGAGGAACTCGACGACCTGCTCTGGAGCTTCGAGGAGGACAGCTTCATCGAGCACCAGATCGCCGGGCTCGACGAGGACGAAGCCGACGTGCCGGTGCTGATCGTGCCACCCGGGGTCGACACGCCGATGCGACCGCTGGTGATCAACCTGCGGGCCGAAACGGTGGCCGAAGGCTTCGAGCGGGTGCTGGAAGTGGTGCCGGCCGATGCGGAATCACGCACCCCGCTGCGCGAGCGCTGGACGCTGTACAAGGCCCGCGGCCTGGAACTGAAAAAGCACGACATGTAGCCGCGCCACACCGCAGGCGCTGCGCTCGCCAAGGCCTCAGCGTGATCGGCGGGGATTCGTGGCGTCGGCGCTCAGCCCGCCATCCAGGCTTCGATGGCCTCGGCGTCTTTCGGCACCGCGCCGGTGAGGATCTCCGAGCCCTCGGCGGTGACCAGCACCTCGTCCTCGATGCGGAGGCCGATACCGCGCCATTGGGCCGGCACCTTGGCCTCCGGCGCGATGTAGAGGCCGGGTTCGACGGTGAACACCATGCCCGGCTCGAGCAGGCGCGATTCACCGCCCACCCGGTAGTCGCCGACATCGTGCACGTCGAGGCCGATCCAGTGCCCGGTCTTGTGCATGTAGAAGGCCTTGTAGGCCTCCGACGCGATCGCCTTGCGCAGGCTGCCCTTGAGCAGACCGAGCGTGAGCAGGCCCTCGGTCAGCACCCGTACGGCGGCCTCGTGGACCGCGGCGTAGGGCCGGCCGGGGCGTGCCTCGGCGATCGCCGCCATCTGTGCCGCAAGCACCAGATCGTAGAGCGCGCGTTGTGGCTTGCTGTAACGCCCGTTCACCGGCCAGGTGCGGGTGATGTCGCTGGCGTAGCCGCGGAATTCGGCCCCGGCATCGCAGAGCAGCAGATCGCCGTCGCGCAACTCGCCGTTGTTGGCGATGTGGTGCAGCACGCAGGCATGGGCCCCGGCACCGACGATGGGGCTGTAAGCCGGCACGCTGTCGTGCGCCCGCCAGACCGCCCAGAGTGCCGCCTCGACCTCGTACTCACGTCCGCCGGGGCGGGTGGCACGCATCGCCGCTTTCTGCGCCTCGGCGGCGATGGCGGCGGCATGCCGCATCTGCCGCAGTTCCGCCGCCGACTTGAACAGGCGCTGCTCATGCAGCAGATGGCCCAGTTCGAGGAATTCGTGCGGCGGCTGGGCGCCCTGGCGCACTTGGGCGCGCACCCGGTTGACCCAGCCGATCAGCTTGAGATCGAAGTCCTTGTCGCGGCCGAAATGGTAGTAGACCCGCGAGCGGCCCTCGAGCAGGCCGGGCAGGATCTCGTCGATGTCGGCGATCGGGTAGGCATCGTCGATGCCGTGATGCGCCACCGCACCTTCCGGCCCGGCACGCGGGCCGTCCCATTGTTCGCGGGCGGGGTCGCGTTCGCGGCAGAACAGCAGGGTCTCGCCGTGCGCCCGGCCCGGCACGATCACCAGCACCGCCTCCGGCTCGGGAAAGCCGCTCAGGTACCAGAAATCGGAATCCTGCCGGTAAGGGTGAAGGGTGTCGTGGCTGCGCACCCGCTCGGGGGCAGCGGCCAGCACCAGGATGCTGTCGGCGCCGGCCTGTTCGATCAGGGCGCGGCGGCGGCGCTGGTACTCGGCCGCCGGCAGGGCGGCCGGTGGCCTGGCCAGCGCTGTCGGGCGGGACGCCATCAGTGCAGTCTCCGCCGGTCCTGGGCGGCGAGGCAATCGCCGTGGACCAGCAGGGCGGCGACCCGGACGAACTCCTCCAGTTCGGCCAGCGCTTCCTCATCGGCCTCCGGGTCGTCGTAGCTGACCTCGGATTCCGCGATGCGCGCCAGATCGACCAGTGCTTCGCGGGTCTCCTCGGCCAAGGCCCCGTGCAGGCCGGCCAGGCCGACCCCGCCCAGAAAACCCCGGCACCAGGCCACCAGCGCCTCGCCACGCTCGCTGACCGGGGCAGCATCCTCCGGCAGCAGCAGTTCCAGACCGAAGTCGGCGGCGGCCAGTTGCGCCACGGTGGCGGCATCGAGGCGGGCCAAGGGCGAGCCGGGCAAGGGCGGCGCGAGATGCTCGTCGCTCATCGCCTCGGCCAGCCAATTGGTCCGCGGCGGCGCACCGCAGCGCAGGGCGCAGAGGGAACCGTGGAGTTCGGAGGGATCGACCGACAAGACCAGCGCCTCGATCTGGGTGGCAACCTCGACGTAGGTGGGCAGGAAATCGGACACGGGGCGGAGAACGCGTGGACGTGGCCGGCAGTCTAGCAGCCGCTTCCCGGCTGGAGCCGCCGCCACGGCCTGCGTACACTCGACCTTCAATGCCGACCGCCCGGAACCCCCATGCCCACGGCCCCCGATCCCCGCGAGGAACTGGTCCAGCTCGGCGCCCGCATCGATGCGCTCTCGGCGCTGATACGCCGGCTCGCCGAGGAAAACGCCCAGCTGCGCGAGGCGCAGGCACAACTGGCCGGTGAGCGTGCGCAACTGCTCTCGCGCAACGAGCTGGCACGCAGCCGCGTCGAAGCCATGATCCAACGCCTGAAATCGCTGGAGGCCCGGCCGTGAGCGAGGGCATCGCCATCCGCATCCTCGATCGCGAGTTCATGATCGGCTGCAAGCCCGAGGAGCGCGAGTCGCTGCAGGCCGCCGCGCAACTGCTGGAGGCGCGCATGCGCGGCATCCGTGGCGACAACCGCATGGCGGCCTTCGACCGCATCGCGGTGATCGCCGCACTGAACCTCGCCGCCGAGGTGCACAGCTTCCGCCGCGAACTGGACGGCCGCGACACCGATCTGGCGCGCGGTCTCGCCGATCTCAACCGCAAGGTCGATGCGCTGCTGGGGCAGGTGCCGCGCTGAATGCCGGCCATCGCACACGCGACGTCCTCACGGCGAATGGGCAGGGTGGCGCGGCTATACTGTTCTTGCGTCCTCTGCTGTGCGCGACAGCCCGCGCCAACATTTCGCCTTGACCCATAACCACGGCCCGGGAATGCCGCTTCATCGCCGGTGTGCATGTCCGCCCCGCAGCGGAAAGCCTGAACGCGCTGACGGCCTTCCCACTTGATCCTCGGGATCAAGGTCGTTGCGCGGGCATCGGCATGGCGGAGGACGCGCCCTTTTTCCATCGACGCCGCCAACCGCCCATGACCGACGCCGATACCCGTCGCCCCCTGCGCGTGGCCCTGCGGGAGCGCCGTCGCGCCGTGCCGGTGCGCGAGCGTCTCGACGCGGCGGCGGCCCTTGCCGCGCAACTGCTGCCGGAACTCGCCGGCCATGCCGGCCGTATCGCCGGCTACTGGGCGGTGGGCGGCGAACTGCCCCTGCACGCCGTGCAATCCGCCCTGCCCGCCACCTTGCAATGGTGCCTGCCGCTCTTGCACACGGACGGCCGCCTGCGCTTTGCCGAGTGGCGAGCGGGCGAGGCGCTCGCGACCAACCGCTTCGGCATTCCCGAACCCGCCGGCGGTGCACGCTTCGATGCTCAGGACTTGGCCGTGGTGCTGGTGCCGCTGCTGGCCTTCGATGACCACGGCCAGCGCCTGGGCCAGGGCGGTGGCTGGTACGACCGCAGTTTCGCCTTCTGCCGGGCCGCGGATCGCACCGCCGGTGCGGCATCCTCCTCGCTGGACCCCGCGCCCCGCCTGATCGGCATCGCCTACGACTGGCAGCGGGTCGAACGGCTCGACGCCGGGCCTTGGGACGTGCCGCTCGATGCCGTCGCCACACCTTCAGCCTTCCATCACTTCGAACGTTCCGCCAAGGCCTGAGATGCCCAAGCCCGCCCGCTCGTACTGGCTGATGAAGTCCGAACCGGACGAATTCTCGATCGACGACCTCGAACGGGTCGGTACCGAGCCCTGGAGTGGCGTGCGCAACTACCAGGCGCGCAATTTCATGTGGCGACAGATGCGCGTCGGTGATGGCGTGTTCTTCTACCATTCCAACGCCGCCGTGCCAGGCATCCACGGCCTCGCCACCGTGGCTTCGACGCCTTACCCCGACCCCACGCAGTTCGATCCCTCATCCGACTACTTCGACGCCAAAAGCGGCCACGAGGATCCACGCTGGTGGCTCGTCGATGTCGCTTTCGAGCGTAAGCTTTCGCGCGCCATCAGCCTCGACGAACTGCGCGGGCAAGCCGAGGCGCTCGACGATTTCGCCCTGCTGCGCCGTGGCAACCGCCTGTCGGTCCTTCCGGTGAGTGCAACGCAGTGGCATCACATCCTCTCGCTGGAGAAAAAAACCCCATGAGCACCGCCGACGAACAGAAACGCGCCTCGGCGCTCAAGGCCTTGGAGTTCGTCGAGGACGGCATGGTGGTCGGCGTCGGCACCGGATCGACCGTCCGGCATTTCATCGAGGGCCTTGCGGCCCTGCAGGACCGCATCGAGGGCGCGGTCTCCAGCTCCGAGCAGAGCACCACCCTGCTCAAGGCCCACGGCATCCGCGTGTTCGACCTCAACGCCGTCGGGCCGCTCCCGCTCTACGTCGACGGCGCCGACGAATGCGACCCGCACCAGAGGCTCATCAAGGGCGGCGGCGGCGCGCTGACCCGCGAGAAGATCATCGCCGAGGCCAGCGAGCGCTTCGTCTGCATCATCGACCGGGCCAAGGAGGTCGGGGTGCTCGGCCGCTTCCCGCTGCCGGTCGAGGTGATCCCGATGGCGCGCTCGCTGGTGGGGCGGAAAATCGTCGCCCTCGGCGGCCAGCCGGTGTGGCGCGAGGGGGTCACCACCGACAACGGCAACTGGATCCTCGACGTGCACAACCTGCGCATCGTCGATCCGCTGGGCCTTGAGCGCGAGCTGAACCAGATCCCCGGCGTGGTCGCCAATGGCCTGTTCGCACGGCGCGCCGCCGACGTGGTGATCAGCGCCGGCGAGGTGCGGAAGCAGCGCTGACCGGGCCGGGGCCCACCTCGGCGAGGCCCCGGGCCATCCGCCCGGGGCCGGTGCGGGCCTACAGCCCGCGTGGAATCGCCGCCAGCAGCTCGCGGGTGTAGGCCTGCTGCGGATCGGTGTAGATCTGCCCGGCGGTGCCGTACTCGACCAGCTTGCCGCGGTTCATCACGGCGACGTGGTCGGAGATGAAATTGACCACGCTGAGATCGTGCGAGATGAACAGGTAGGTGAGGCCGAATTCCTGCTGCAGGTCGAGCAGCAGGTTGAGGATTTGCGCCTGCACCGAGACGTCGAGTGCCGAAACCGGTTCGTCGCAGACCAGGAACTCGGGGTTGACCGCCAGCGCGCGGGCGATGCCGATGCGCTGGCGCTGGCCGCCGGAGAACTCGTGCGGATAGCGGCCGAGATGGCTGGGCTCGAGGCCGACGCGCTCGAGCAGGGCGCTGGCCGCATCGCGATGCTCGGCCCGCGACGCCTGCGGGCGATACTCGCGGAGCGCCTCGAACAGGATGTCGGCCACCGTCATGCGCGGGTTGAGCGAGGAATACGGGTCCTGGAAGACGATCTGCATGCGCTTGCGCAGGCGGCGCAGTGCAGTGGCGTCGGCGGCGGTGACGTCCTCACCATCGAACAGCACGCGGCCGGCGGTCGGCTCGGTCAAGCGCAACAGGCTCCTGCCCAGCGTGGTCTTGCCGCAGCCGGACTCGCCGACCAGGCCGAGGGTCTGGCCGCGGCGGATCGCCAGGGACACGCCATCGACCGCGCGGACATGATCGACCACGCGCCCGAACAGGCCGCTGGTGACGGGGTAGTGCGTCCGCAGGTCGTGCACTTCGACCAGCACCGGGGCCTGTTCCAGCTCGGCCTCGGTGCGCTTGACCTGCGGCAGCAGGCGCTCTTCGGGCACGTCCAGCCGCTGCTCGTCCGGGCCCATGAAGTCGGCCACCGTCAGCAGGCGGCGCGGGTTGCGCTCGAGCCCGGGCCGGCAGGCGATCAGGCCCCGCGTGTAGGGGTGCCCGGCGGCACGGAACAACTGGGCGGTTTCGCCTTCCTCGACCTTGCGGCTGCGGTACATCACCACCACCCGGCTGGCCACCTCGGCAATCACGCCAAGGTCATGGGTGATGAACAGCAGGCTCATGCCGTAGCGCGCCTGCAACTCGCCCATCAGGTCCAGCACCTGCTTCTGGATCGTGACGTCGAGCGCGGTGGTCGGCTCGTCGGCGATCAGCAGGTCGGGTTCGCAGGACATCGCCTGGGCGATCATCACCCGCTGTTTCTGGCCGCCGGAGAGCTGGTGCGGGTAGCTGTCGACCAGCTGCTTCGGGCGCGGCAGGCCGACCTGGTCGAGCAGTTCGATCGTCCGCTCGCGCGCGGCACGACGCGACAGGCCCTCGTGCTGGCGCAGCACCTCGGCCACCTGCTCGCCGATCCGGTAGACCGGGTTCAGGCTGGTCATCGGCTCCTGGAAGATCATGCCGATCCGCTTGCCACGGATACGCCGCATCTGGCGCTCCGGGAGCGCCAGCAGGTCCTGCCCGTCGAAGTCGATGCTGCCCGCGCTGATCTCGCCCGGGGGTGTCGGGATCAGGCGCATCAAGGTCAACGCGGTGACGCTCTTGCCGGAGCCGGACTCGCCGACCAGGCCCACCGTGCCCCCGCGCGGGATATCGAAACTCAGGTTCTCGACCGCGCGCACGCGGCCGTCCTCGGTGTGGAAATCGACCGTCAAGCCGGCGATCCTGACCAGCGGTGTAGGGTCCATCTCAACGGTCCTTCGGGTCGAGCGCGTCGCGCAGGCCGTCGCCGAGGAAGTTCAGGCAGAACAGCGTGGCGGCGAGGAAGGCGGCCGGGAAGAACAAGCCCCACGGGGCCGATTCCATGTCCTGCGCACCGGCGCTGACCAGCGCCCCCCACGAGGTGCTCGGCTCCTGCACCCCGAGGCCGAGGAAGCTCAGGAAGCTTTCCACCAGGATCACCCTGGGCACCGTCAGCGTCAGGTACACGGCCACGATGCCGAGCAGGTTGGGCACGATGTGGCGCCAGATGATCACCCGCGAGCGCACGCCGAGCGCCTGGGCGGCCTCGACGAATTCCTTCTGCCGGAGGCTCAGGGTCTGGCCGCGCACGATGCGCGCCATGTCGAGCCAGATGTAGCTGCCGATGGCGACGAAGATCAGCAGGATGTTGCGGCCGAACACCACCATCAGCAGGATCACCAGGAACATGAACGGCAACGCGTAGAGGATGTCGACGATGCGCATCATCAGGTTGTCGACCCGGCCGCCGACGAAGCCGGCGATCGCGCCCCAGGCCACCCCGATCAACAGCGCCACCCCGGTGGCGATCAGGCCCACCATCAGGCTGATCCGGCCGCCGTGCATGGTGCGGACGAACAGGTCGCGCCCGATCGAATCGGTGCCGAAGTAGTGCGCGGTCGCCAGGGCCGGCGGATCCGAGATGCGGTCCCAGTGCGGTTCGGCATAGCCGTGCGGGCTGAGCAGCGGGCCGAACAGCACCATCAGGCCGATGAAACCGAGCACGATGGCCGCGCCGACCGCCGCGCGGTTGCGCCGCAAGCGCCGCCACGCCAGTTGCCAGAGGCTGCGGCCACTGGCCGCCGCCGCGTGGTCGAAGGAGGGAATGGTGCCGGTCTGCGTGCTCATTCGTAGCGGATCCTCGGGTCGATCAGCGCGTAGATGACGTCGACGATCAGGTTGAACACGACGATCAGCACGCCGATCACGATGACCACCCCCATCACCAGGGTGTAGTCGCGATTCAGGGCCCCCTGCACGAAGTACCGACCCATCCCCGGCAGGCCGAAGATCTGCTCGATCACCACCGAGCCGGTGAGGATCGCGGCCGCGGCCGGACCGAGGTACGACACCACCGGCAGCAATCCGACTTTCAGCGAGTGCTTGCAGAGGATCTTCCACTCCGGCAGGCCCTTGGCGCGGGCCGTACGGACGAAGTCCGAGCGCAAGGTCTCGACCATCGAGCCACGGGTGAGCCGGGCGACGTAGGCCATGTACGGCAGTGCCAGTGCGATCACCGGCAGGACCATGTTGCCGGCGGCACCCCCGCCCCAGCCGCCGGCCGGCAGCCAACCGAGGTACACGGCGAAGACCAGGATCAGCAGGGGTGCCAGCACGAAGTTGGGGATCGCGATGCCGGTCATCGCACTGCCCATCAGGGCATAGTCGAGGCGGGTGTTCTGCCGCCATGCCGCGATCGTGCCGATCGCCACGCCGAACACCAGCGCCAGCAGCAGCGCGGTGCCACCGAGCTGGAGCGAGACCGGGAAGCCCTCCGCGATCAGTTCGTTGACGGTGAAGTCGGTGTACTGGAAGCTCGGTCCGAGGTCGCCGCGCAGTACCGAGCCCAAGTAGCGCAGGTACTGCACCACCAGCGGCTGGTCGAGGTCGTACTTGGCCTCGAGGTTGGCGAGGATCTCGGGCGGCAGGGCCTTGTCCTCGTCGAACGGCCCGCCGGGGGCGATCCGGATCATGAAAAACGCGATCGTGATCAGGATCAGCAGCGTCGGCACGGCGCCGAGCAGGCGCTTCAGGATGTAGCGCGGCAACATCGGTCAGCGCCTCGGCTCGGGGCTGGGGCTGTCCCGCCGCAGCAGGTACATCCAGCGGGAGGGATGCTGGTCGAGCATGTTCGGCTGCCAGCCACGGACATACGGCTTGACGAGCCGCGGCGCGACGTAGGTGTACAAGGGCATGATCGGTTGGGTCTTGAGCAGCAGCCGCTCGGCTTCCTGCAGCAGGGCCATGCGTTCCTCGCGATCGGCGGTGCGTGCCGCGCGCGCCAGCAGGGCGTCGTACTCGGCGTTGAAGAATCCGATGTCGTTCTGCGGGTTGGTGCTGTGGAACAGCTCCAGGAAGTACATCGGGTCGAGGTAGTTGCCGATCCAGCCGGCACGGAACACCTCGGTCACCGCGCGCATCCGCCGCGTATTGAGGAACACGCGGAACTCCTCGTTGATCAGCGACGCGCTCACGCCGAGCGTCTGGTACCACATCGCCGCGATCGCCAGCGAGATGCGCCGATGGTCCTCGTGGGTGTTGTAGCGGATCTCGACCCGCAACGGGTTGTCCGGGCCGAAGCCGGCCTCGCGCAACAGGGCCCGCGCATGGTCCTCGCGCTCGGCTTGCGTCCAGTGGGCCCATTCGGGTTGCGGCGGCTCGTAACCCGGCACGCCGGGCGGGGTGAAGGCGAAGGTGGGGCGCTGGCCGAAGCGGGTGATCCGGTCGGTGATGATCTCGCGGTCGATCGCCAGCGACAGCGCCTTCGTCACCCGCGGGTCATCGAACGGTGGGCGCGTGGTGTTGAAGCCGAAGTAGTAGGTGCCGAACCAGTCGTTCACCTCCAGTTCGTCGGCGAGGTTGGCCTTGATCCAGTCGAACTGGGTCGCCGGCACCTGGTTGGTCCAGTCCAGCTCGCCGGCGCGGTAGCGCATCAGCTCGGCGACCAGGTCTTCGGTCGGATAGAAAAAGACCTCGTCGAGGATGACGTTGTCGTTGTCCCAGAAATAGGGATTGCGCACCAGCCGGATGTGCGACTGCATCGCCAGCTCGGCGAGCTTGAACGGCCCGTTGCTGACCATCGCGCCCGGCCGCGCCCAGCGGTCGCCATGGGCTTCGACCGTGGCCCGGTGGACCGGAAGGGCGACGTTGTGGGTCAACACCTCCGGCAGCAGCGGGTTCGGCGCCTTGAGCGTCAAGCGGAGGGTGAGCGGGTCGATCACCTGCACGCCGAGGTCTTCCGGCGGACGCCTGCCGGCGATGATGTCCTCCGCGTTCAGGATCGGGTTGAGCAGGATCGAGAAGCGCGAGCCGGTGGCCGGGTCGACCACGCGCCGGAAGCTGTACAGCCAGTCCTCCGCGGTGACCGGATCGCCGTTCGACCAGCGCGCCGCGGCACGCAGGTGGAAGGTCCAGGTCAGGCCGTCCTCACTGGTCTCCCAACGCTCGGCCCCGCCCGGGATCAGGCTCCCGTCGGCGGCGCGAGCCACCAGGCCCTCGAACAGGTCGCGCTGCACGGTCGAACTCGGCACGCCCTCGGTGATGTGCGGATCGAGGCCTTCCGGTTGCGTGCCGTTGCCGCGGTGCAGGACCTGCACCGGCGCAAGGATCGACGGATCGGGTCGCCCCTCCTCGGTGTAGACCACCTCCGGGAGCTGCCAGCGCGCGGGAGCGGGCAAGTCGTCGTCGGTGTGCTGGCGGCAACCCGCCAGCAGGCCGGGAAGGAGAAGGGCCAGGGCGGCCAGGCATAGCGGGCGCATCGGGACGGGTTGATTCCTGGATCGGACAGGTGGTTACCGGGAGCTTACAGAAACTCCGGGCCGCCACCGCAATCAGGAGCATCCCAAAAACCGACGGCCCCGAAGGGCCGTGGGTCGTGCTGCGCGTCTGGCAGCCCGTGATGGATTCGAACCACCGAATGCCTGAGTCAGAGTCAGGTGCCTTACCGCTTGGCTAACGGGCTGTGGACCCCGAACACCAGCGCCGGCAGGGCCGGCACCGTGCTGAAGCTTAGCGCTTCGAGAACTGCGTGGCGCGGCGGGCTTTGTGCAGGCCGACCTTCTTGCGCTCGACCTCGCGGGCGTCGCGGGTCATGTAGCCGGCCTTGCGCAGTTCCGGCTTGAGCGTCTCGTTGTACTCGACCAGGGCACGGGCGACGCCCAGACGGATGGCGCCGGCTTGGCCGGTGGTGCCGCCACCCTCGACCGTCACCAGCACGTCGAAGGCGTCGGTCATCTTGGTCAGCTCGAGCGGCTGGCGCACGATCATGCGCGAGGTCTCGCGACCAAAGAACTCGTCAAGGGCGCGGCCGTTGACGGTGATGTTGCCCGTGCCCTTGCGCAGGAACACGCGGGCGGTCGAGGACTTGCGGCGGCCGGTGCCGTAATTCTGCTGGATTGCCATGGTCGTTCTCTTACAGGTCCAGCGGCTTGGGCTGCTGGGCGGTGTGCGGGTGCTCGGAGCCTTTGTAGACCTTGAGCTTGCGGAACATGGCGCGACCCAGCGGGGTCTTGGGCAACATGCCCTTGACGCCGATCTCGATCACGCGCTCGGCGTGGCGGTCGAGGGCCTGCTCGAGGGATTCGGACTTGAGGTTGCCGATGTAGCCGGTGAACCGGTAGTACATCTTGTCCTTGAGTTTGTTGCCGGTGACCGCGATCTTGTCGGCGTTGATGACCACGAAATAGTCACCGGTGTCGACGTGCGGGGTCCAGGTCGGCTTGTGCTTGCCGCGCAGGCGGAACGCCAGCTCCGAGCAGAGGCGACCCAAGGTCTTGCCGGCGGCATCGACGACAAACCAGTCGCGCTGGACGGTCTCGGCCTTGGCGCTGACGGTCATGTTCTTCATGACGAATCCAGAAGCGAGTGAAAGGGTAGACGAAAAAGAATAGCCGTCCGCGGCGGCTTTGGCAAGGGCAAGGGCGAAGCGGTGTTCAGCCGGAGCGCACGGGCACTGACCGGCTGCGGCGCATACTGGGTGGGTCTTAGCCAAGCCCAGTCGCCATGAACACCGCTTTCCGCCACGACCCGACCCCGACCGAGCGCCTGCTCGGCGAAGCCCAGGCCGCGCTCACCACCTTGTTCGCGCGCCCGCACGCTGCCCGCCCGAACCCCGGCGAG
>Ga0208491_10047_pt1 | contig 47803 bp, 39 predicted proteins | sample SubbioCSW11_NovA_FD_184819 | JGI IMG/M metagenome (GOLD analysis project Ga0208491, IMG submission 184819) | Serpentinite rock and fluid subsurface biosphere microbial communities from McLaughlin Reserve, California, USA - CR11_CSW11_NovA (SPAdes) | ecosystem: Environmental > Terrestrial > Deep...
GGAGCCGGTGGGACTCGTGGCGGAGGCTTGGCTGGCGGCGGCTGGCGCTGGGTTGGTGCCGGGCCGGCCGCCTGGGTTGGACGGACTGGACGGTTCGGTTAGGCTGCTCGGGCTGGTCGGCTCTTTGGGTGGGCGCAGCGCCACTTGGGGCAGCGCTTTGGCGGCGAGGTAGAAGCCTTCGGCATCCAGAAACAGGGTCTCGGGCGGCAGCGGCGGGCGCTCGGGGTCGCCTTGGGCCAGGCGGTGGCGCTCGGCGGTGTCCAGCGCAAAGCGCTGGAAGGCCGGTTCGAGCTCGCCGTGCAGCACCAGCGTGGTGGCGCTGCCGAGGTAGTCGAACACGGTCGCGGTCTGGTCAAAAAACAGCGGCAGGTAGTACTCGATGCCGGCGCTGGCCACGCCCGCGCCCATGTCTTTGTACAGGCGGCTGCGGCTCGGGTCGCCTTCGAGCAGTTCGCGCCAGCGGGCGCGGAACTTGGCGCGGCCGGTTTCGTCGAGCGGAAACTCGCGCCCGGGCAGCAGCCGCACCTCGGGCACCGGGTACAGGCTGCGCTGGGTGTCGGGGTCGAAGGTGCGGATCGAGTCGATCTCGTCGTCGAACAGGTCGATGCGGTAGGGCACCGCAGAGCCCATGGGGTAGAGGTCGATCAGGCTGCCGCGCACCGCGTATTCGCCCGGGCCCACCACCTGGCTCACGTGCTGGTAGCCGGCGAGCGTGAGCTGGGCCTTGAGGCGGGACGCATCGAGCCGTTGCTGTTGCTTGAACTCGAAGCTGTAGGCGGCCAGAAAGGCCGGCGGCGCCAGCCGGTAGAGCGCGGTGGTGGCGGGCACCAGCACCAGATCGGCACCTTGGGCGCGGTCGCGCTGCACGATGCGCCAGAGCGTGGCCAAGCGCTCCGAGATCAGGTCTTGGTGCGGCGAAAAGCTGTCGTAGGGCAGGGTTTCCCAATCCGGGAACAGAGCGCAGCGCAGCGTGGGCGCAAAAAACGGGATTTCTTCCAGCAGGCGCTGGGCGTCGGCGGCGTCGGCGCAGACCACGGCGGTGAGCCGGCCGGTGCCGCGTTCGCGTTCGGCCAGCTGCGCCAGCCACAAGGCGTCGGCGCTGCTGGGGGGGCGGGGCACGTGCAAGCGCTTGCCGGGGCTGAGTGGGGGCAGGTTCATCGGGGGGTCTGGCGGGGTGCAGTGGCTAAGGCAAGGGCAGAGGCAGAGGGATGCGGGGCGAGGTTGTGGTTGCGGTTGCGGACGAGGACGAGGACGAGGACGAGGACGAATTTGGCGGCGATAAAGGGCGCCTAGGGTGCAACAACGCAGCGGCTGATTTTAAAATCACGCACCGTGACCGATCCTACCGCGCCCGCCATACCCGCTTGCCCGCCACCCCCCGAAACCGGGGCATCTGACGGCCCGCCGCCCATGCCCCCAAGCGCCCCTGGGCCGGCGAGGGGGGCTGCCTCTGAGGACGGGGCCGTGTGGGAGGGGGCAACCGCTTGGCAGGTCGCCAGCACCGATGCCCCGCCGCGCTGCTACACCCTGATCACCAGCGCCGGCAACGGCAGTCGGGCGGTGCGATCGGATCAACCCACCCCCAAGCAATACCAGCTGCTCGCCGGCCAGCGCGTGATCGACCACACGCTGGCGGCTTTTTTGGCGCTGCCGCACTGGGCCGGGGTGGCGGTGGTGGTGGCGCCCGGTGACGCCGCCTACCAGGCGCCGGATGCGCGGGTGCGCGTGTGGCCTGTGGGCGGCGCGGTGCGCGCCCAGACGGTGCTCAACGGCTTGCAGCAACTGGCAGCCGCTGGGGCGCGCGACGCCGACTGGGTGCTGGTGCATGACGCTGCGCGCTGTCTGATCGAGCCGGCGCAGATCGAGCGCCTGATCGCGGCCTGTTGGCTCGACCCGGTGGGCGGCCTGCTGGCGCTGCCGCTGCCCGATACGCTCAAGGCGGCGGTTCCAACCCCAGCCCAAGCAGCGGCGCTCGGAGCCCCCGAAGCCCCAGCCTCGACCCCAGTCCAAGCCCAAGCCCAAGCCCAAGCTGCCGAGCCCGCGCCCATGCCCCGGGTGGCGGCCACGCTTGAGCGCGCCGACAAGTGGCTGGCGCAAACGCCGCAGATGTTCAGGCTCGGCGCTTTGCGCGCGGCGCTGGAGGCGCACCAAGGCAGCGGCTTTGCCGGCATCACCGACGAGGCCAGCGCCATCGAGCGCAGCGGTGCCCAGCCGCTGCTGGTGCCGGGCAGCGCGAGCAACTTCAAAATCACCTACCCGGCTGATTTCGCCTTGGCCGAGGCGCTGCTGGCGCAGCGGCAGGCAGCCCCCCAACCCTGTGCACCAGCCAATCCGCTTGCCCCAGCCGCTCCATCCACACCCGAGGCTCCTGCCGCCATGAACCCAGTCAACCCTGCGCCAGCCCCCTCTGCTCCCAGCCAATCATTAGGCCTAGGCCTGCGCATCGGCGAAGGCTGGGACATCCACGCGCTGGTGCCGGGGCGGCCGCTGATTTTGGGCGGCATCCACATTCCGCACCCCAGCGGCCTGCTCGGCCATTCCGACGCCGACGCGCTGCTGCACGCCATCACCGACGCGCTGCTGGGTGCGGCGGCGCTGGGCGACATCGGCACCCTGTTCCCCGACACCGACGCGCGCTTTGCCGGTGCCGATTCGGCTCAGTTGCTGGCGCACGCCATGCAGCGCGTGGCCGCTCAGGGCTATCTGGTGCTCAACCTCGACACCACCGTGATCGCCCAAGCCCCCAAGCTGGCCCCCTACAAGGCGGCCATGCAGGCGCGCATTGCGGCCGTGCTGGGGCTGCAACCCAGCCAAGTCAATGTCAAAGCCAAGACCGCCGAAAAAATGGGGCCGGTCGGGCAGGGCTTGGCGATCGAATGCCGGGCCGTGGCCTTGTTGCAGCGCGTGGGCTGAGGCGCTGGGTGCGTCCGAACATCCTCAAAGCCGCGCCGCCTAATCAGCCGCCGGCAAACGCAGCCGCGCCAGCAGGCCACCGGCGACGCCGTTGCGCAGCTCCAGCGTGCCGCCCATGATTTGCAGCGTTTTGTCGGCGATCGCCAGCCCCAGGCCGCTGCCGTTGGCGGCGGTGCGGGCGCTGTCGGCGCGAAAAAAGGGCTCGGTCAGGCGCGCCAGCAGCTGCGGCGGCACGCCCGGGCCCTGGTCGGCCAGTTGCAGCGTCACCGTCTGGTCTGGCCCGGCGGCCGCGCTGATTTTCAGCCGCAGCAGGCCGTCGGGGCTGCGCCCGTAGCGCGAGGCGTTTTGCAGCAGGTTGTCGAGCACGCGGCGAAGTTCCACCGGCTCGGCCAGCACCCGCAAACCCGGGGGCAAATCGAGCGCCACCGCGCAGTCTGGCGCACCCTGATAGGGCAGCAAGGCGGTGGCGATCAGGTCGGCCAAGGCCACCGGCTGCAGCTGCGGCGTGTGCTCGACGCGGGCGTAGTCGAGGAACTTGTCGATGATGGCGTTGGCCTGCTCGATGTCGGCCGCCATCAGCTGCCGGGTGGCCTCGTCGGGCACGCTCAGCTCGATTTCCAGCCGCAGCCGCGCCAGCGGGGTGCGCAGATCGTGCGAAATGCCCGCCAGCATCAGCGTGCGGTCGGCCTCGGCCTTGGCCAGTTGCTCGGCCATGCGGTTGAAGCCGATGTTGACGGCGCGGATCTCGTGCGTGGCCTCGGTTTCATCGAGCCGCGGCCCCGTGAAGTCGCCCGCGCGCACGCGTGCCGTGGCGGCGCTGAGCTGCAGCAGCGGCCGATTGATCAGGCGTGCAAACACCGCCGCTCCCAGCAAGGACAAGGCCGCCGCAATGCCGAGCCAGACCAGCCAGGTGGCGCCGCCCACTTGCCCCACCCGCGCTGGGTCGGCCAGCAGCCAAAAGTTGTCGCCCCCGATTTCAAAGCCGATCCACAGACCATCAAAACCATTCACCTGGCGCGCCACCAGCGTTTGCGGCCCCAGCATCTGGGCCAATTCGGCGCTGATGCGCCGGCTCAAGCGGTCTTGGTCGTAGGGCAAGTGGGTGTCGGCGCTTTCGCGCACCGCAATGCGCAGGTTTTCCTGCTGCAGCAAGGTGGTGACGAGCGAAATGCGAGCAATTGGGTCGGCGTGCGCGAGCGCGGCGCGCGTCAGGTTCACGAGCGAGGCCAGCTGCTGCGCGCTTTGCACCGCACGCGGTTCTTCTTCGAGGGTGCGCAGGGTTTGAAACCAGGCCAGCACCGAACCCAGCAACAAAACGCCGAGCAACAAAAAAGTGCGGCCAAACAGGCTCAGACCCACGCCGCCGGGTTTGCGGCCCGCCTCGGGTGCGGGCAGCGGCGGATTAGCTTTGGCCATCGGGGACGAATACGTAGCCCACTCCCCAAACCGTTTGCAGGTAGCGCGGTGCGCCGGGGTCGGTTTCGATGAGTTTGCGCAGGCGCGAGACTTGCACATCGAGGCTGCGGTCAAAGGGCTCGAACTCGCGCCCACGTGCCAGTTGCGCCAGCTTGTCGCGCGACAGCGGCTGGCGCGGATGCCGCACCAAGGCTTTGAGCATGGCAAATTCGCCGCTGGTCAGGCTGATGTCGGTGCCGTTTTTTTGCAGCGTGCGCTGCCCAAGGTCGAGCACGAAGGGGCCGAATTGCACCACTTCGTGCGCGCTCGATGGGGCGCTGGGCACTTCGGGCGGGGGGCGGCGGCGCAGCACGGCGTGAATGCGCGCCAGCAGTTCGCGCGGGTTGAAGGGTTTGCCCAGGTAATCGTCGGCCCCGACCTCCAGCCCCACGATGCGGTCCACGTCTTCGCCCTTGGCGGTGAGCATGATGATGGGGGTGCGCAGCCGGCCCGCGCGCAAGCGCCTGCAGATGCTCAACCCGTCTTCGCCGGGCAGCATGAGGTCGAGCACGATCAGGTCGAAAGTCTCGCGTTGCAGCAGTTTGTCGAGCGCGCGCGCATCGGCCGCCAGCAAGACCTCGAAGCCCTGTTGGCTCAGGTAGCGGTTGAGCAGCTCGCGGATGCGGGCATCGTCATCCACCACCACGATGCGGTCGGGGCGAGAGGGTGGCGGTTCTGGGGTGGCGTATGGCATGGCAGGCTTTGGTGCGTGGGCTGGGGCGGCGAAAGCAATTGTGACACCGGGCGGCCCGGGCCGGGTGCTTGATCGGCATGGGGGATACGCGCCGTTACAGTTGTTGCGCTTGTGTGCTGCCCGATCGGGGGCGGCAGAGGGCGCTTGGTGGCACACTGGGGGCGCACCGGGGCGGGCAGATGAGCCTGTGTAGGGTTTGCCTCGGAATTTTTTAGGAGCGCACCGATGATTTTGAACAAGCTTTTACCACCTAGCCGCTACAAGCACGCCATGGCGGCTGCGGCATTGGGGCTGGGGCTAGGCTTGGGTTTGCTGGGCGCGGGTACCGCCTTGGCGCAAGCCCAGCCCAGCCCGGCTTGGATGCAGCCGTTGCCCCACAACGTGGTGCAACTGAGCGCCACGGCGCGCCAGCAAGCGCGCCAAGACTGGCTCACCCTGACGCTGACCCAGCGCGTGCAGGGCACCGACCCGGCGGCCTTGCAGCGCCAGCTCAGCCGCAGCGTGGAGGCGGCGTTGCAACAGCTGCGGCCCCAGGTGCGCAGCGGCGAATTCGAGCTCAGCTCGGGCGGCTTCAGCTTGCTGCCGCGCCACAACGCCGAGGGCCAGATCGTGGGCTGGCATGGCTCAGCCGAGGTGCTGGTGCAGGGGCGCGATCTGGCGGCGTTGGCGGCGGTGCCGGCCCAAGTGCGCGGCCTGAGCGTGTCGCAAATGCAGTTCACGCTCAGCCCACAAGCGCGCCAGCAGCTCGAGGCCGGGGTGCGCAGCGCCGCCATCGAGCGCTTTCGCGCCAGCGCCCAACTGGTGGCGCGCGATTTCGGCTTTGGCGGCTACAGCTTGCGCGAAGTCACGATCAGCGCGGCGGAGCCCGAGTTTGCCGGGCGTCCGCGCCTGATGATGGCGGCGCAGGCCCGCTTGGATGCGGCCGAGGTGGCGCTGCCCGCCGAACCTGGATCGGAATGGGTGCACATCACGGTGTCCGGGGCGGTGCAGTTGCAATAGCCACCGGCGACCCCGGCAACGACAGGTTCAGGGCTGCGGGCGACAGATTGGCGGTCTTACTGCGCTGCCCAGCCGCCGTCCATGTTCCAGGCCGCGCCGCGCACATTGGCGGCCGCCGGCGAGCAGAAAAACACCGCCAGCGCACCCAGCTCTTCGGGCGTGGTGAACTGCAGCGAGGGCTCCTTCTCGCACAGCAAATGCTTGGTGGCTTCGGCGTTGCTCAAGCCCAGCGCAGCGGCGCGTTCATCCACTTGCTTTTGCACCAGCGGCGTGAGCACCCAGCCGGGGCAGATGGCGTTGCAGGTCACGCCCGTGGTGGCGGTTTCGAGCGCCACCACCTTGGTCAGGCCCACCAGCCCGTGCTTGGCCGCCACATAGGCCGACTTGTAGGCCGAGGCCACCAGCCCGTGCACCGAGGCCACGTTGATGATGCGGCCCCAGTTGGCCGCCTTCATGGCCGGCAGCGCCAGCCGCGTGGTGTGAAAGGCGCTGCTCAAGTTGATCGCCAGCACCGCGTCCCAGCGCTCGGGCGCAAAGTCCTCGATCGGGGCCACGTGCTGGATGCCGGCGTTGTTGACCAGAATGTCGACGCGCCCAAACTCGGCCGCCGCGGCGCGCAGCATGGCTTCGATCTGCTGCGGCTGGCTCATGTCGGCGCCTTGGTAGCTCACCCGGGCCCCCGGTGCGGCCACGGCCGCCACTTCGGCGCAGGCCGCTTGCGCGTCGCCAAAGCCATTGAGCACCAGGTGCGCGCCTTGCTGCGCCAGCGCCTTGGCGATCCCGAGGCCAATGCCACTGGTGGAACCCGTGACCAAAGCCGTCTTGTTTGCGAGCATGAACCGTCTCCATTTGATTTACGATAGGTGGCATTATCCAATGGAGCTGGGCGGCCACCGGTGCCCTGCGCCACCTGCATAGGGAGACAAGGCTACGACATGGAACCTGTATTGCATCATCTGGCCGTACCCGGCCCGCTGGCCACGCACGGCGAACCGCGCCGCATCGCTTGGTGGGAGTGGGGCAGCGAGGCCGCCGCACCCAAAGGCCCGGCGCAGGTGGTGCTGTGTGTGCACGGCCTGACGCGCCAGGCGCGCGACTTCGACGTGCTGGCGCAAGCCCTGCTGGCACAGGCGCAGCGGCCGCTGCGGGTGCTGTGCGTCGATGTGGCCGGGCGCGGCCACAGCGACTGGCTGGCCGACCCGGCCGCCTACGGCGTGCCCACCTACGCCGCCGATCTGGCGCTGCTGCTGGCGCACCTGCGCGCCAACCACGCCGCGGCCACTGGCAGCGCCGAGCCCGCCGAACTGGCCATCGACTGGGTGGGCACCAGCATGGGCGGCCTGATCGGCATGGCGCTGGCGGCCCAGCCCGGGTTGGGCTTGCGCCGGCTGGTGCTCAACGACGTCGGGCCGGTGATCGAGGCCGCCGCGCTGCGCCGCATCGCCACCTATGTGGGCACGCAAGGGGTCTATGCCAGCGAGCAAGACGCGGTGCAGGCGCTGGCGCAGCTGCACCGGGGCTTTGGCCCGCACAGCCCGGAGCAGTGGCTGGCCCTGTCGCGCCCCATGTTGCGGCCGGTGCAGGGCGGTTGGGCGCTGCACTACGACCCAGCGATCGCGCAACCGCTGCGCGCTCTGGTGGCGGCGGGCGAGGCCGTGGGCAGCGCTCCAGACCCCAGCGCCGGCGCCGCCATCCACGCCGGCGAGGCGCTGCTGTGGCAGATGTACGAGGCCATCACCGCTGCGGTGCTGTTGTTGCGCGGAGCCGAGTCCGACCTGCTCAGCCACGCCACGGCGCTGGCCATGACGCAGCGCGGCCCGCGCGCACGCCTGCTCGAGTTTGCGGGCGTGGGCCACGCGCCCACGCTGGTGGCCCCCGAGCAGGTGGCGCCGGTGTGCGAATTTCTGTTGGCGCCATGAGATCGGCCCCCCCAGCGCCCGATCCGTCGGTTGCTCCGGACGCCCCGGCAGACGGAGCAGCCGTTGCGCAGTGGCAGGCCCGCGTTGCCGACGAGCAGGCCGCGGTGCTGCGTGCGCGCGCCTTTGCCGAACCACTGTTGGCCAGCGAAACCCTCGATACCGGCGAGAACACGCTGGCCCATGCAGATGGGGTGGCCGCCGTGCTCGACCTCATCGGCGGCGGTGCCGAGCTCAAAGTCTGCACCTACTTGGTCTATGCCTGCGAGCACCTGAACCGCCCGCGCGAGCTCATCACCAAAGCCTTCGGCAGCGATCTGGCTGCGGTGGCGCTGGAAACCACCAAGCTGGTTCAGTTGCAGCGCCAGACGCGAATCAAGGCGGCCCAGGTGCGCCTAGAGCGCGCCAGCGCGGCCGAACCCGGCAGCACCCAGCGCGCCGCCCCCAGCGAGCTCGAAGCCAGCCAGCACGAAAACATCCGCAAGATGCTGCTGGCGTTTTCGCGCGATCTGCGCGTGGTGCTGCTGCGTCTGGCCTCGCGCCTGCAAACGCTGCGCTACATCGCAGCCGCCAAGCTCTCCCCCGACCCCGCCCTGGCCAGCGAATCGCTGCACGTGTTTGCACCCTTGGCCAACCGCTTAGGCATCTGGCCGATCAAGTGGGAGATCGAAGACCTGGCCTTTCGCTTCCTCGAGCCACAGACCTACAAAGAGATCGCGCGCCTGATCGACGAAAAACGCATCGAGCGCGAGAGCCACGTCGAACAGGTGCGCCAGCGCCTGCAGCAGGCGCTGCGTGCCCAAGGTATCGACGCCGAGGTGCAGGGGCGGCCCAAGCACATTTACAGCATCGTCAAAAAAATGCGCGGCAAGGCGCTCGATTTCGAGCAGGTGTTCGACCTGCGTGCGCTGCGCGTGGTGGTGCCGCAGATCGAGGACTGCTACCGCGTGCTGGCCTACGCGCACGCCCACTACAGCCCGGTGCCCGAGGAGTTTGACGACTACATCGGCAAGCCCAAACCCAACGGCTACCAGTCGCTGCACACCGTGATCCGCGACGCGCAGGGCCGCGCCTTCGAGTTGCAAATCCGCACCCAGGCCATGCACGACCACGCCGAGAACGGGGTGGCGGCGCACTGGGCCTACAAAGAGGCCGGCAGCAAAGGCTACGAGGGTGTGCACGCCGATTCCGACTACGACGCCAAAATCGCCGTGCTGCGCCAGCTGCTGGCTTGGCAGAGCGACGTTGAGAGCGAGCGCCGCAAGCAGGCCACGCAGCCGCTGTTTGACGACGCCATTTACGTGCTCACGCCGCACGCGGCCATCGTTGAACTGCCCAAGGGGGCCACGGCGCTCGATTTTGCTTACACCGTGCACACCGACCTCGGGCACCGCTGCCGTGGCGCGCGCGTCGATGGCGCCATGCTCGCCCTCAACACGCCGCTGCAAACGGGTCAGACGGTCGAGATCATCGCCAGCAAAGACGGCGGCCCCTCGCGCGACTGGCTCAACCCAGAGCAGGGCTATCTGGTGAGCCACCGCGCCAAAAGCAAGGTGCGGGCCTGGTTCAATGCCCAAGCGGTGCACAGCACCATCCAGCGCGGCCGCGAGCTGCTCGACAAATGGTTGCAGCGCGAGGGCAAAACCGCGCTCAACCTCGACGAGTTGGCCAACCGCATCGGCTACGACCACGCCGCCGGCCTGTGCGAGGCGCTGGGCAAAGAGGAAATCACGCTGCGCACGGTCGAGCAGCTGCTCAACCCCACCCCGGCGCTGCAAGCCCCGGACGAGGTGCAGCTGCGCAAGGCACGCCACAGCCCGGCCCGCGCCCCGCAGGGCAGCGTGCTGGTGGTGGGGCTGGACTCGGTGCTCACGCAACTGGCGCGCTGCTGCAAACCGGCGCCGCCCGACGACATCCGGGGCTACATCACGCGCGGCAAAGGGGTGGGCGTGCACCGGGCCGACTGCCCCGACTACGCCACGCTGGCGCAGCGCCACCCGGGCCGGGTGATCGAAGTGCAGTGGAACGGCGTGGCCGCCAAAGGCGATGTCGCCACCCACTACGCCGTCGACGTGGCGATCGAGGCCCAAGACCGCCAAGGCCTACTGCGCGACATTTCCGACACCTTTGCCAGCCAGAAAATCAACGTCATCGGCGTGCAGACGCAAAGCGTGAAAGGGGTGGCCTGGATGACCTTCACAATCGAAGTTACCGACGCCAGCCGGGTGCAGCGCGTCATGGCGGCGCTGCAAGACGTGGCCGGGGTGCGCAGCGTGCGCCGACGCTAAAAAGCCGTGCTACAATCGCAAGCTTGCAACCGACCTCAGGCGCGTAGCTCAGCTGGTTAGAGCACCACCTTGACATGGTGGGGGTCGTTGGTTCGAGTCCAATCGCGCCTACCAATTACGTTGTTTCGAGAAGCCTCAAAGTGTTTAGCTTTGAGGCTTTTTTCATTTCTGGACAACGGGTTATGAGAGATTTTCACCTCTTGTTTGTCGTTTAGTGTCGCATAGTGTTTCAGGGTGTTTTGCATTTGCTGTGGGTAACGTTGGTGGGTAGACTGAATGCACAAGTCACTGTTACCCACATCTCAGATACCCACACCCACCATGCTCTCCGACTCCAAGATCCGCGCTGCCAAACCCAGGGCCAAGCTCTACAAGATTGCTGACGAGCGAGGCCTCGTCATGCTCGTCATGCCCAACGGCTCCAAGCTGTGGCGATTTCGTTACCGCTTTGAAGGCAAAGAGCAGATGCTCAGCTTGGGTGTGTACCCAGACATCACGCTGGCCGATGCCCGCGAGCGACGTGATGCGATGAGACGCAAGCTTGCGCATGGTCAGGACCCGGCAGTCCAGCGCCGGATCGAACAGATCGTCAAGGCGGACACCTTTGAGGCGGTCGCCCGCGAGTGGTTTGCTAAGTTCAGCGGCCAGTGGGTGCCAATGCACGCCAAAAAGGTTTGGGCCCGCATGGAAAAAGATGTGCTGCCTTGGCTGGGTACCCGCCCAATCGCTGACATCACCGCCCCAGAGGTGCTGACGGTTGCACGCCGCATCGAGGGCAGGGGGTCCTGGAGACCGCTCATCGAGCCGTGGCAGCGATTGGTCAGGTGATGCGGTACGCCGTGGCCACGGGCAGGGCACAAATGGATCCGACGGCCAGCTTGAGGGGTGCTTTGCCGCCCATCAAGACCAAAAAACACATGGCCGCCCCGACGAGCTCCAAGCAGGTGGCTGAGATCCTGCGAGGTTTTGAAGCTTTCAAAGGCACGCTGCAAGTGGGCATCGCTCTGCGGCTGCTGCCGCTGTTGTTCTGCCGGCCTGGCGAGTTACGACAGATGAAATGGTCTGAACTTGATCTGGACAAGGCCGAATGGAAGTTTGTGGCCAGCAAAACCAACGTCGATCATCTGGTGCCACTGGCCACGCAAGCGGTGGCGCTGATCCGCGAGCTGGAGCCCCTGACAGGTAAGGGCGAGTATGTCTTTGCCGGTCGGCCGGGTCGACCCATCAGTGATGCGGCCATCAATGCAGCCCTACGTCGCATGGGCTACGACACGCAAAAGGAGATCACCGGTCACGGCTGGCGGGCAGTGGCGCGTACCCTGCTGGCAGAAGAGCTCGGGTTCCGCCCTGAGGTCATCGAGCACCAGCTGGCTCATGCGGTGCCTGATGCCTTGGGCAAGGCCTACAACCGCACCAAATTCATCGAGGATGTATCCGGCAGACAGTCGCTCTGGACGATGGCCAGCAGCTGGCCTATTCAGCGTTGGTGCTGGCGACGGGAACGAAGGCACGACGCTTTCCTCTGCTGGACCGGGGGGCAAGCAACGCGCTTTCCTTGCGGACCGCATCCGATGCGATGGCTCTGCGTCAACAGCTGGCATCCGCTGAGAGCGTGGTGGTACTCGGCGGAGGCTTCATCGGCCTTGAAGTTGCGGCCACAGCCCGTACTCTGGGCAAGCGTGTCACTGTGATCGAGATGGCTCCGCGCTTGATGGGTCGATCTGTGTCGGCTGCTCTGGCCGAGCACGTTCGTTCAGTTCACGCCTCCCAGGGTATTGATATCCGCCTGGGAGCCGTTGTGCAATCTGTCCTGTGCGACGGCGGCCGTGTCGTGGCGGTACACCTCTCTGACGAGGTCATACCGTGTGACTTGCTGTTGGTCGCGATCGGCGCTGAGCCGGACGTGCAACTCGCGCAAGAGGCAGGTTTGGCGTGTGATAACGGCATTGTGGTGGATGCAGGCATGTCAACGTCTGACCCCACCATTTTTGCGATCGGTGACTGCACGTCTTTCCCGGTTGGGGCTGGGCGGCGGTTGCGCCTGGAGTCGATCCAGAATGCCAATGACCAAGCTCGCGTTCTGGCTGCCCGGCTGGCGGGGCAGGAGGCCGTTTATGCTCCGATTCCCTGGTTTTGGTCTGAGCAAGGCGGGCTCCGTTTGCAAATGGTCGGTCTGTTACCATTGCAGGTCACGACCTATCGTCGAGACGGCAGCAACCCGGGCATCTTCTCGCTATTCCACTTTGAGGGCGGTCAATTGCTCTGTGTGGAGTCGGTGAATGCGCCGATGGACCACATGGTGGCTCGCAAGTGGATTGAAGCGGGGCGTTCGCCGTCACCCGAACAAGTCGTCAACACCGATCTTCCACTCAAAACACTCCTGTCGCAGTAATGGGATAGAAGATCAAACCGTTTCGTATTCTCGAGGAATAGCTCATGCAAACACGCGCAGCCGTGGCCTGGAAGGCCGGCCAACCCCTGACCATTGAAACCGTGGACCTGCAAGGCCCCAAGTTTGGCGAAGTGCTGGTCGAAATAAAGGCGACCGGCATTTGCCATACCGACTACTACACCCTCAGCGGCGCCGACCCCGAAGGCATCTTCCCCGCCATCCTCGGCCACGAAGGCGCGGGTGTGGTGGTGGACGTGGGTCCGGGCGTGACCACCCTTAAAAAAGGCGACCACGTCATCCCGCTCTATACGCCCGAATGCCGCCAGTGCAAGTTCTGCCTGAGCCGCAAGACCAACCTGTGCCAGCTCATCCGCGGCACCCAGGGCAAGGGCCTGATGCCCGACGCCACCAGCCGCTTCAGCCTGAACGGCGATCCCATCTTCCACTACATGGGCACGAGCACCTTCTCCAACCACACGGTGGTGCCGGAGATCGCGCTGGCCAAGATCCGCCCGGATGCGCCCTTCGACAAGGTCTGCTACATCGGCTGTGGCGTCACCACAGGCATTGGCGCGGTCATCTTCACCGCCAAGGTGGAAGCGGGCGCCAACGTGGTCGTGTTCGGCCTGGGCGGCATCGGCCTTAACGTCATCCAGGGCGCCAAGATGGTGGGCGCCGACAAGATCATCGGTGTGGACCTGAACCCTGGGCGAGAAGCCATGGCGCGCCAGTTCGGCATGACGCACTTCCTGAACCCGAAGGACATCGTGGCGGCGGGTGGCAACATTGTGGACGCCATCGTGCAGCTGACTGATGGTGGTGCCGATTACTCGTTCGAGTGCATCGGCAACACCCAGGTGATGCGCCAGGCGCTGGAGTGCACCCACAAAGGCTGGGGCCGCAGCATCATCATCGGCGTGGCCGAAGCGGGCGCCGAAATCTCCACCCGTCCGTTCCAGCTCGTCACCGGTCGCAAGTGGGAAGGCTCCGCCTTTGGTGGTGCGCGCGGCCGGACCGACGTGCCCAAGATCGTGGACTGGTACATGGACGGCAAGATCGACATCGACAGCCTGATCACCCACAAGCTCAAGCTCGAGCAGATCAACGAAGGCTTCGACCTGATGAAGCGCGGCGAATCCATCCGCGCCGTGGTCGAGTTCTGAGCGCCTGGCCATGACCCGTCTGGACACCAGCCCCTGCGGCGCACATGCCCCCATCGAAGCGCCTGCCCCCACGCTGCGCAGCGAGCATGCTTGCTTCGGCGGCGTGCAGCGCTTTTACCAGCATGACTCGGCCACCATCGGCCTGCCGATGCGCTTCGCCGTCTACCTGCCGCCCCAGGCCCAGCGGGGCCCGGTGCCAGCGGTGGTGTACCTGGCGGGGCTGACCTGCAACGAAGAGACCTTCACCGTTAAAGCCGGCGCCCAGCGCGTGGCCGCCGAGTTGGGCCTGGCGCTCATCATGCCCGATACCAGCCCGCGCGGCACCGACGTGCCCGGCCAGGCTGACAGCTGGGACTTTGGTTTGGCGGCCGGCTTCTACCTGGACGCGACCCAGGCGCCGTGGTCCACCCACTGGCGCATGGAAAGTTACCTGATGGACGAGTTGCTGCCGCTGGTGGGCGAGCACTTGCCGATCTCGGCGCGGCGACTCGGCCTCATGGGCCACTCCATGGGCGGGCACGGTGCTCTCACGCTAGCCTATCGGCATCCCGACCGTTTCCGCAGCCTGAGCGCCTTCGCCCCCATCTGTGCCCCCAGGCAGTGCCCCTGGGGGCAGAAGGCCTTCGCAGGTTATCTGGGTGCCGACACTGCGAATTGGGCTGCCCATGATGCAACCGAGTTGATCCGTCAGCGCCACGCTAGCGGCCTGCCGCCATTGTTTCCCCAAGGCATTTTGGTGGACCAGGGTATGGCTGATAAGTTTTTGGCCGAGCAGTTACACCCACACTTGCTGGAGCAGTCGTGTGCAGCGGCGGCACAGCCTCTGAAGCTGCGCCGCCACGATGGTTACGACCACGGGTACTACTTCATCGCCACGGTGGTGGAAGACCACCTGCGGCACCATGCTGCTAACTTGTAGCTTGTCATCAGGGCACCGCCGAGACTGAGTGGCGCGAGACTGAGTGGCGCACCTCATGATGTAGAATCACGAGTTGATCGTTGTAGTGCAGCGTACCATCCACCTTGACATGGTGGGGGTCGTTGGTTCGAGTCCAATCGCGCCTACCAACAATATCAGCAGATTGCGCAAATTCTCGCTCGATTTTGTTGGCCCGTGCGGAGTTCAATGCAGCTCTGCTACGGGTTTTTTCTCTCGCACCGCCCCACATCGAAATTTTACGTGCCTTGCGCGTTTCGGGTGCGGAGCCGCTCGCCCCGAGCCTTGCGGTTGTCATGCCGTGGGGTGATTCTGCAGATTTCCCCAAGTGTGTAAAAACCTCAGTCTGGCCTCGAGTTACAGGGCCTTTTCTTGATCTGCACGACTGACATGGCCGCCCTCAGCACACCGGCGGCAGATGCAGGCGCGGTGCTGTTGCTCCAGTGCCACCTGCGCCAGCAGTTCAGGGCTGAAGCTGACGCCGGTGCACCAGCACGCGGTGTCAAAGCTGCCGCTGGCCGAGGCCGCGCACTCGTTGGCTTGGCCGCACAGCGGGCACAGTGGGGCGTGTAGCGGGGCTTTTAGAGCGGTGTTTGGGGTTGTGGGCGACACGGTGTTGGCTGCGCTGGTTGGTGCACAAGGAGCAAGCCTAGGCGCTGTGCACAGGCCAAGGTTGAACCCTACTGTAGCCGAGCTTGGGCAAGCCGCCAAGGCGCCAGCGGCACAGCAGCGCACGGCATGGTGTGCGCACAGAACACCTGGAGTGGCGATATTTTTGACTTTTGCGTCAAAAAAAGGCATAAAATACAGCTTTCTTGATTTAAAAATCAAATGCAAACCCTGCCAGAACTCGGTGCTGCCGTGGCCACACGCCGCAAGCTGTTGGGCCTGAAGCAAGGCGTCGTCGCGGCCCAAGCCGGGGTAACGCCAGAATCGCTGTCGCGCCTTGAGCGTGGGCGGGTGCTTGAGTTTGGCGCGCGCAAGCTGTTGGCCGTGCTGGCGGTGCTGGGTGCCGAGCTCGACATCGTCGCCCAAGGGCAGGGCGGCAACCTAGATCAACTGCGTCGCGAGCGGGCGCAGTCAGTCGACCGACCTTGAGAGCGTACTCACGCGCCAAAGAGGGCTTAAGCAATTGAGCTTATATTGTTCCGAGATCTCTGCCGGCTCACTCTCATGACCCAACTTTTTAAGGTCCAGCCTGCTGCGCTGGCCGAATACCAGGCGTGGCTAGGACGCATCAAGCAGAAAATTCATGCCGCGCGCATGCACGTGGCGCTGGCCGCCAACGGCGAGTTGATAGCCCTTTACTACGAGCTGGGCGCGCAAATCGTGGACCGGGAGACCAGTGCCCAGTGGGGCAGCGGTTTCATTGACGCCTTCAGCAAAGACCTGCGGCACACCTTTCCAGAGGTCGGCGGTTTTTCAGCCAAGAATCTGCGCTACTGCCGGGCTTTTTTCCGCTTTTACGGCGACGCGGCAATTTGGCAACAGGCTGTTGCCAAAATGGGCGCAGCGCCTTGGGGTGGCGCAGACGGCGAGCTGGCAGCCTTGCTGGCTCGGATTCCATGGGGCCACCACATCCAGATTTTCACCAAGTGCCAGCGCGTAGACGAAGCCCGCTTTTACCTCGCGCAAACGCTGGAACAGGGCTGGAGCCGCGACGTATTGGCTTTGCAACTCAAGTCCAACTTGTATGAGCGCACAGGCAAGGCCGTCACCAACTTTGCCCGTACCCTGCCGGTGCCGCAGTCCGACTTGGCCCAGCAAACGCTGAAAGACCCCTACACATTCGACTTCATGGCCATGACCGGGCCATTTAACGAGCGCGATGTGGAGCATCAGCTTACCCAGCACATTACGCAGTTTCTGCTGGAGCTGGGCAAGGGCTTTGCCTTCATTGGCCGCCAGTACCACCTCGAGGTGGCGGGTAACGACTATTACATCGACCTACTTTTCTATCACGTCACGCTGAAGTGCTACGTGGTGGTGGAGCTGAAAAACCGCAAGTTCATGCCCGAGTACGCGGGCAAGCTCAACTTTTACCTGTCGGCGGTGGACAGCCTGCTCAAGCGCAGCGACGACAACCCCACCATTGGCCTGCTGCTGTGCCGCGACAAGAACAACATCGAGGTTGAGTTTGCCCTGCGCGACATGAACAAACCCATGGGCGTGAGCGAGTACACACTGGTCGAAACCCTGCCCGACAACCTGAAGGGCGCCCTGCCCACGGTGGAAGAAATTGAAAACGACTGGCTGCAGTTGCAGCATTAGCCAGGTGGTCCCCCAAACCCCTCTAGAGCTCAGCCCGGCGGCGCCCCCAGCCGCTGGCCAGTGCCTGCGCTTCCCCGACTCGCCCTTCGAGCTCTTTCAGCCCTTTGAGCCGGCGGGGGATCAGCCGGCGGCGATCGAGCAGCTGGTGCAGGGCGTGCGCGCCGGCGAGGTCTATCAGACCCTGCTGGGCGTGACCGGATCCGGCAAGACCTACACCATGGCCCATGTGATTGCGCGGCTGGGCCGGCCGGCGATCGTTTTTGCGCCCAACAAAACGCTGGCGGCGCAGCTCTATAGCGAGTTTCGCGAGTTCTTTCCCCACAACGCGGTCGAGTACTTCGTCAGCTACTACGACTACTACCAGCCCGAAGCCTACGTGCCGCAGCGCGACTTGTTCATCGAAAAAGACAGCGCCATCAACGAGCACATCGAGCAGATGCGCCTGTCGTGCACCAAAAGCCTGCTCGAGCGCCGCGACGTGGTGATCGTGGCCAGCGTGTCGGCGATCTACGGCATCGGCCAGCCCGAGAGCTACCACCGCATGATCATGACGCTGCGCGTGGGCGACCGCTTGGGCCAGCGCGACGCCATCGCGCAGCTGGTGCGCATGCAGTATGAGCGTAACGAGCAGGATTTTGCTCGCGGCCGGTTTCGGGTGCGCGGCGACACCATCGACGTCTTTCCGGCCGAGCACTCGGAGCTGGCGCTGCGCATCGAGCTCTTTGACGACGAAGTGGAGTCGTTGCAGCTGTTTGACCCGCTCACCGGGCGCATCCGCCAGCGCATCCCGCGCTTTACGGTTTACCCCAGCAGCCACTACGTGACGCCGCGCGAGCAGGTGCTCGACGCCGTGGAAGGCATCAAGCTCGAACTGGCGCAGCGCCTGCAAGAGCTGCTGGCGGCGGGCAAGCTGGTCGAGGCCCAGCGGCTGGAGCAGCGCACGCGCTTCGATCTCGAGATGCTGGTCGAGGTCGGGCACTGCAAGGGCATCGAAAACTACTCGCGCCACCTCTCGGGCGCGGCGCCGGGTGAGCCGCCCGCGACCCTGATCGACTACCTGCCGCCCGATGCACTCATGTTCCTCGACGAGAGCCACGTGATGATCGGCCAGCTCGGCGGCATGTACCACGGCGACCGCTCGCGCAAGCAGACGCTGGTGGAGTACGGCTTCAGGCTGCCCAGCGCGCTCGACAACCGGCCGCTCAAGTTCGACGAGTTCCAGGCCCGCATGCGCCAGTGCGTGTTCGTTTCGGCCACCCCCGCTGATTTTGAGCGCCAGCACGCCAGCAGCGTGGTCGAGCAGGTGGTGCGCCCCACCGGCTTGGTGGACCCCGTGCTCGAGGTGCGCCCAGCCACGCATCAGGTCGATGACGTGCTGCAAGAAATCCGCCTGCGCGTGCAGCGCAGTGAGCGCGTGCTCATCACCGTGCTCACCAAGCGCATGGCCGAGCAGCTCACCGAATACCTGGGCGAAAACGGCGTGCGCGTGCGCTACCTGCACTCCGACATCGACACTGTGGAGCGGGTCGAGATCATCCGCGACTTGCGCTTGGGCACGTTCGACGTGCTGGTGGGCATCAACCTGCTGCGCGAGGGGCTGGACATCCCGGAAGTGAGCCTGGTGGCGATTTTGGACGCCGATAAAGAGGGCTTTTTGCGCTCCGAGCGCAGCCTGATCCAGACCATCGGCCGCGCCGCGCGCCACCTCAACGGCATGGCGATCCTGTACGCCGACCGCGTCACCGACTCGATGCGCCGCGCCCTCGACGAAACCGAACGCCGCCGCCACAAGCAGCTGGCTTTCAACGCCGTGCACGGCATCACGCCGGTGGGGGTGGTCAAGCGCATCAAAGATTTGATCGACGGTGTGCAGAGCGACAAAGCCAGCGAGCAGGCGCAGCGCACCGAGCTGGCGCGGGTGCAGCAGGCCGAGATCGAAGACATGAGCGCCAAAGACTTGGCGCGCGAGCTCAAGCGGCTGGAAAAGCTGATGCTCGAGCACGCGCGCAAGCTCGAGTTCGAGCAGGCGGCGCAAGCGCGCGACCGGCTGGCGCAGCTCAAAGACCGGGTGTTGGGCGCGCACGGCGTGCAGTAGCCACTCCCCTGTTTTGGGGAGTGGGGGGGTCCGGCATGGCCCACAATCGCCGCATGCCCAGCAGCACGCGCATTTACCTGATCGAAGACGACCGCACCGTGTTGCAGTTCGTCCATCACGCCTTGGCGCTGCGGCCCGACTGGCGCTTGGTCGGGCATTCCGCCACCTACTCCCACGCTCGCATCATGGCCCCCAACAGCTTGGCCGATGTCTATCTGGTTGATCTGGGTCTGCCCGATGGCCGCGGCGAAGACATGCTGCGTCTGCTTTCACTCACCAAGCCCGAGGCCGAGCTGCTGGTGTTCACCGTGTTCGGGGACGAGTCGCGCCTCGTGCACGCCCTGCAATCGGGGGCCACCGGCTACGTGCTCAAGGGCTGCAACGACGCCGAACTGATCGAGGCCATCGAACAGATCTGCGCCGGCGGCGCCCCGATTTCGCCGCTGCTGGCACGCCTGTTGCTCAAGCAGTTGCGCAACAACGCGCCAGCCCAGGTGGCGGACAGCGTCGCTGCGGCCCCGGCGCTGTCGGAGCGCGAATCCGAGGTGCTCAAGCTGGTGGCCCAAGGCTACGTGAACAAGGAGATCGCCAGCCGGCTCGGCATCGGCACCGCCACCGTGAGCACGCACATCAAAAACCTGTACCGCAAGCTGGCGGTGCACACCCGCGTGCAAGTGGTGCGCGCGGCACAGGATCGGGGTTTGTTGTGAGGGCTTTGCCTCCTGCGCCGCCACCGCCCGGGCAGAGCGCCAAGCGGGTGCCGCATTACCTCTGGGTGGGGCTGCTGCTGCTCGGTTTGCTGTGGGCGCTGCACAGCGTGTCAATGCCGGCGGGGCTCGAAAACGCCGTGACCTTGCGCGAGGCGCAAGCGAGCCTGCCGCAGCACCCGCAGCAGCCGCCGCAGCGGGTGAGTTTGCCCCACATTCTGGACGATCAGCCTGCCGCTTGGTCGGGCTGGGTGGATTACCGGCTCGATTGGCCGGCAGCCCTGCACTACGACGACCCCGCCCAAACCCGGTTGGCGCTGCTGTTGCCGCGCGTCGGCACCCGCTTTCGGGTGCTGCTCAACGGCCACGAGATCTACCAGGTCGGCTGGTACGCTGCGCCCGAGCGCAACATCCTGAGCGCCTGGTTCCCCTACCTGGTGAGCCTGCCCCCGGGGCTGCTGCAGGCGCAGCCACAGCAAAACCAGATACACATCCAGGTGCAGGGCCAACTGCTCGAGCGCAGCGGTTTGTGGCCGTTGCAGATCGGCTACCACGGCAGCCTGTTCGAGCGCCACCAGGTGCTCGAAGTCTGGCAGGTCAAAGGCACTTGGATGATGCTCATCAGCTCGCTGCTGATGGGCTTGCTCTCGCTGCACCTGTGGCGCACCTTGAACGAGCGCCTGTTCTTGCTCATGGCGGTGGCGGCGCTGGCGCATTCGGTGCGCTTGGCCCTGTCGGTTTCGCTCGAGCCGCCCTTGAGCTTTGGTTGGTACTTTTATCTGCACCGCCTGGCCTTCACGTGGTACGTGGGGTTTTTCTTGTTGTTCGTGGCCGAGCTGCTGGCTTTTCGGGACCGCCTGGTGCACGGGTTGGCCTGGTTTTTGATCGGCGTGGGTCCGTTCTGGCTGGCCTGGACGCTGCACACACAAGACTACGATTTGTATCGGATCTGGGCCGGTGCCATGGCCGTCTGCGGGGCGCTGTCGTTGCTGAGCCTGCTGTTCAGGTCGCTCCAACGCGGCGCGCTGGAATCCGATCAGATTTTGGTGCTGCTGGTGGCGTCTTTTACGCTGGCCACCGGCGTGCGCGATTTTTTGGTGGTGCAGCTCAACTTCCCCGGCGACGCCGACCTGCGCTGGACTTCGCTGGGCAGCCTGGCCTTGCTCTTTACCCTCAGCTGGGTGCTGGCGCAGCGCGCCACCGCGTCCACGCGCGAGGTGCATCGGCTGAATCAGTCTTTGGCCGGGATTTTGGCCAAGCGCGAAGCCGAGCTGCGCCAGGCTTTCGACCAGTTGCGCGCCTCCGAGCAGCAACGCGCCATCGAGGGTGAGCGCCGGCGCCTGATGCGCGACATGCACGATGGCCTAGGCAGCCAACTGGTGCAGACGCTCAACATGGTGCGCAGCCAGAAACACACGCTGGACGCGGGCTCGGTCGAATCCATGATCCACCACGCGCTCGAAGAGCTGCGGCTGATGCTCGATTCGCTCGAGCCCATGGAGGGCGACCTGGCCACCATTTTGGGCACCTTCCGCCAGCGCATCGAGCCGGCGCTGGTGGCCGCCGGGATCGAGCTCGATTGGCAGGTGCAGGACGTGCCGGCCCTGTCCAGCCTCGATGCGCAGGGCGTGATGCACCTGTTTCGCTGCATGCAAGAGATTTTTGCCAATGTGGTCAAACACGCCCAAGCGCGACGCGTGTGCGTGCGCACGCGCAGCGACGCAGCGCATGTGTACCTGACGGTGACCGACGACGGCTTGGGCATGCAGCGCCCTCACACCAAGCCCCAAGCCCAGCGGGGTTTGGGCAATCTGCGCGCCCGCGCGGGCAAGCTCGGGGCCCAAGTGCGTTTTTTCGATGCCCACCCAGGAACCGGGATCGAATTTGCCTTTCCAATCCATCGCACCTTCACGCCGGAGGCGGGCGACACCGTGCCCTCGGTCGAGTAACTAGCCCCAATCCCTTGCGCATCGCAAGACCAAGCAAAAGACTCGGATATTGGGTATACTTCGGGTTAACGATCGGTTGTCGATGCGGTTGTTGATGCTTTTGGGCACACCGGTTCTCACACTCCGCAAGGGGTGACGAACGCTGAACCTGCAGGTCTGATCGCCGGCCACGAGAGGGTGTACTCAACCAAACGCCAAGGAAAGCACCATGCGCCTCACCACCAAAGGGCGGTTCGCCGTCACCGCCATGATCGACTTGGCCCTGCGCCAAGCCGGTGGCCCCGTCACGCTGGCGGCCATCAGCCAGCGCCAGCAGATTTCGCTTTCGTACCTCGAGCAGTTGTTTGGCAAGCTGCGCCGGCACGATCTGGTCGAATCCACCCGCGGCCCTGGGGGCGGTTACACGCTCGGGCGCAAGGCCAGCGACATCACCGTGGCCGATATCATCGTCTCGGTCGATGAACCGATCGACGCCACCCAGTGCGCCGGCAAAGAAAACTGCCACGGCGAGGGCGAGCGCTGCATGACGCACGAGCTGTGGGCGGCGCTGAATGCGAAAATGGTGGACTTTCTGGATTCGGTTACCTTGCAAAAACTGGTCGATGAGCAGCTCGCCAAGGGCATGGTGATCGAGGCCACGCCCTCGCTCAAGCGCGCCATTTCGAGCGCGCCGGTGCTCAAGCCCATCCGCGTCAACGCCCCCAACTCGGTTTTTGCACTGGGTACGGCAGCAGGAAAATAAACATGACCCCGCACTTCCCCATCTACCTCGACTACAGCGCCACCAACCCCTGCGACCCACGGGTGGTGGACCTGATGGTGCCGTGGCTCTACGAGCACTTTGGCAACCCGGCCTCACGCAGCCACGCCTGGGGCTGGGAGGCCGAACGCGCGGTGGAGCAGGCGCGCGAGCAGGTGGCGTCACTCATCGGCGCCGACCCGCGCGAAATCGTCTGGACCAGCGGTGCCACCGAATCCAACAACCTCGCGCTCAAGGGCGCAGCGCACTTTTACCGCGACAAGGGCCGGCACCTGGTCACCGTCAAAACCGAGCACAAGGCCGTGCTCGACACCTGCCGCCAGCTCGAGCGTGAAGGCTTTGAAGTCAGCTACCTCGATGTGCAGCCCGATGGCTTGCTCGACCTCGACGCCTTCGCCGCCGCCCTGCGCCCCGACACCGTGCTGGCCTCGGTGATGTACGTGAACAACGAGATCGGGGTGGTGCAAGACATCGCCGCCATCGGCGCGCTGTGCCGCGAGCGCGGCGTGCTGCTGCACGTGGATGCGGCGCAGGCCACCGGCCGGGTCGAGGTGAACCTGCAGCAGCTGCCGGTCGATCTGATGAGCCTGACGGCGCACAAAACCTATGGCCCCAAAGGCGTGGGCGCGCTCTACGTGCGGCGCAAACCGCGCGTGCGCATCGAGGCGCAGATGCACGGCGGCGGGCACGAGCGCGGCATGCGCTCGGGCACCTTGCCCACGCACCAGATCGTGGGCATGGGCGCGGCCTACGCCATCGCGCAAGCCGAAATGGCAACCGAGCTGCCGCGCATCCGCGCCTTGCACCAGCGCCTGCTCAACGGCTTGTCGGGCATCGAGCAGGTGTTTATCAACGGCCACCCGACCCAGCGTGTGCCGCACAATCTGAACATGAGCTTCAACTACGTCGAGGGCGAATCGCTGATCATGGGCATCAAGGGGCTGGCGGTGTCCAGCGGCTCGGCCTGCACCTCGGCCAGCCTCGAGCCCAGCTACGTGCTGCGCGCCCTGGGCCGCTCCGACGAACTGGCCCACAGCAGCCTGCGCATGACCATCGGGCGCTGGACCACCGAGGCCGAGATCGACTACGCCGTGCAGACCATCCGCGACAACGTGGCCAAGCTGCGCGAGCTCTCACCACTGTGGGAGATGTACCAGGACGGCGTCGATCTGTCCACCATCCAGTGGGCCGCGCACTAGCAGCATCCCGCGGCAAATCGTCTCATTTGACAGGAGTACACCATGGCATACAGCGACAAGGTCATCGACCACTACGAGCACCCGCGCAATGTGGGCGGCTTTGACAAGGGCGACGACACGGTCGGCACCGGCATGGTCGGGGCCCCGGCCTGCGGCGACGTGATGAAGCTGCAGATCAAGGTCAACCCGGCCACCGGCCTGATCGAGGACGCGCGCTTCAAAACCTACGGCTGCGGCTCGGCCATCGCCTCGAGCTCGCTCATCACCGAATGGGTCAAGGGCAAATCGCTCGATCAGGCGACACAGATCAAAAACAGCCAGATCGCCGAAGAGCTGGCGCTGCCGCCGGTGAAAATCCACTGCTCCATCTTGGCCGAAGACGCCATCAAGGCGGCGGTCGAAGATTACCGGCAAAAGCACGCCGCTGCAGCCCCGGCTGCCGCTGCGGCCCAGCCAGCGTCCTTGGCCCACTGACACCACCATTTTGAGGGTTTGAGTCCATGTCCGTCACGGTAACCGAAGCCGCTGCCAAGCACGTGCGCAAATACCTGGCCCGGCGCGGCAAGGGGGTGGGGGTACGGCTGGGCGTCAAGACCACCGGTTGCTCGGGCCTGGCCTACAAGCTCGAGTACGCCGATGCGCTGGCCCCCGACGACGTGGTGTTCGAGAGCGCCGGTGTGCAGGTGCTGATCGACCCCAAAAGCCTGCCCTACCTCGACGGCACTGTGCTCGATTTCGTGCGCGAGGGCCTCAACGAGGGCTTCAAGTTCAGCAACCCCAACGAACGCGACCGCTGCGGCTGTGGTGAATCGTTCCGGGTCTGAGGCCCAGGTGGGCGTGCTGCCGGAGGCCGGGGCGGTGCCAGCCGGAGCCGGCGAAGCCTCTGGCGCGGCAGCGCTGGGCGACGAGATCAGCCTGCGCGCCGACGACTACACCCTGTTTGCCTTGCCGCCGGGTTTTGCGCTCGACCGCGCCGCGCTCGAGCAGCGCTGGAAGCAGTTGCAGCGCCTAGCGCACCCAGATCGCCACGCCGCCCAAGGCGCGGCGGCGCAGCGGCTGGCCTTGCAGTGGTCGGTGCGCATCAACGAAGCCTACCAGCGCCTCAAAGACCCGCTCAAGCGTGGCGCCTACTGGTGCGAGTTGCAGGGGCAGAGCGTGGGTGCGCACGACAACACCGCCATGCCGGCCACTTTCTTGGTGCAGCAGATGCAATGGCGCGAGGCCTTGGCCGAAGCCGGCAGCGCCGCTGACCTGAGCCCGCTGCAAGCCGAACTCGAGGCCGAGCGGGCGCAGCGGCTGGCGGCCCTGCAAACCGCCATCGACGTGCAGCACGACGCCCGCGCCGCCGCGCAGCAGGTGCGCGCGCTGCTGTTCATCGAGCGCTTCGAGCAACAATTGCACGAGCGCCTAGACCGTTACTGAACCCCATTTATGGCTTTGTTGCAAATCTCCGAGCCCGGTCAAGCGCCGGACCCGCACCAGCGGCGCATCGCCGTGGGCATTGACCTAGGCACCACGCACTCGCTGGTGGCGGCGCTGCGCCATGGCCACAGCGTCTGCCTGCCCGATGCCCAAGGCCGGGTGTTTCTGCCCAGCGTGCTGCGCTTTCTGCCCGCCGCTGCGCCCCACCGGAGCCCGAGCCGCCAGATCGGCTGGGAGGCGCTGCAGGCGCAGACGCAAGACCCAGCCAACACCATCAGCTCGGTCAAGCGCCTGATGGGCCGCACCCGCGCCGACCTGCAAGCCAGCGGCGTGCTGGAGCGCCTGCCCTACACCGTGGTCGATGGCGCGGGCATGGCGGCGGTGCGCACCGTGGCCGGCGACATCAGCCCGGTCGAGGTGAGCGCCGAGATTTTGGCCACCTTGCGCCAGCGCGCCGAAGACAGCTTCGACGCCGAGCTCTACGGCGCCGTGATCACCGTACCGGCCTATTTTGACGACGCCCAGCGCCAAGCGACCAAAGACGCCGCGCAACTGGCCGGGCTCAAGGTGCTGCGGCTGCTCAACGAACCCACCGCTGCGGCGCTGGCTTACGGGCTCGACCAAGCGGCCGAGGGGCTGTACGCGGTGTTTGACCTCGGTGGCGGCACCTTCGATGTGTCGCTGCTGCGCCTGAGCCGTGGCGTGTTCGAGGTGTTGGCCACCGGCGGCGACTCGGCCCTGGGCGGCGACGACTACGACCGCGCCTTTGCCGACGCCTTGCTGCTGCGCTGCGGCCACCGCGGCCACGCCAGCGAGCTGCCGCTGGCCGAGCGCGCGGCGCTGCTGGCCGAGGCGCGGCGCCTCAAAGAAGCGCTGTGCAATCTGGACGATGCGGCCCAGACCTTGCCTTTTGCCGCCACCCTGCACGGGCAGGCGCTGCAGTGCCCGGTGAGCCGCGCCGAGTTCGACGCCGCCACCACCGCGCTCACCGAGCGCACCGTGGCCGCCTTGCGGCGCGTGCTGCGCGATGCGCGCGTCACGCCCGAGCAGGTGCAAGGCGTGGTGCTGGTGGGGGGGGCTACGCGCATGCCGGCGCTGCGCCAAGCCGTGGCCACGTATTTTGGCCGCGCCCCGCTCACCGATCTCAACCCCGACGAGGTTGTGGCCCTGGGCGCAGCCCTGCAAGCGCAGCAACTGGCTGGCAACCCGGACAGCGGCGAGGGCTGGCTGCTGCTCGACGTGACGCCGCTCTCGCTCGGCCTCGAGACCATGGGCGGGCTGGTCGAGCGCATCGTGCCGCGCAACACGCCGCTGCCGGCGGCGCTGGCGCAAGACTTCACCACCTACCAAGACGGCCAGACCGCGCTGGCGCTGCACGTGCTGCAAGGCGAACGCGACCTGGTGCAAGACTGCCGCAGCCTGGCGCGCTTCGAGCTGCGCGGCATCCCGCCCATGGTGGCCGGGGCGGCGCGCATCCGCGTCACCTTCCACCTCGACGCCGACGGGCTGCTGAGCGTGAGCGCGCGCGAGCAAAGCAGCGGCGTCGAGGCGCACATCGAGGTCAAACCCTCGTATGGCCTGAGCGACGAACAAATCGCCGCCATGCTGCAAGAGGGCAACGCCAGCGCCGAGCAAGACATGCGCGCGCGCGCCTTGCGCCAGGCGCAGGTGGAGGCCGATCGCATGGCCGCCGCCACCCGCAGCGCGCTGGCCGCCGACGGCGCGCTGCTGCAGCCCGAGGAGCGCGCCGCCATCGAGGCCTTGTTGCAGGCGCAGGCCCGAATCCGGTTGCTAGACGATGCCGCCGCGCTTGACGACGCCACCGAGGCGCTGGCCCAAGGCTGCGAAGAATTTGCTGCCCGGCGCATGAACCGCAGCATCGCCACCGCGCTGGCCGGGCAAAATATCGACCAGTTCTGAACCTCGACCCGTTTTAAGGCCACCCCGCTCGCCATGCCGACCCTCACCGTTTTGCCACACCCCGAACTCTGCCCCGAAGGGCGCCAGATCGAGGGCCTGAGCGGCAGCACCCTGTGCGAAGCCTTGCTCGACCACGGCGTGGCTATAGAGCACGCCTGTGACATGAGCTGCGCCTGCACCACCTGCCACGTGATCGTGCGCCAGGGCTTTGCCACCCTCGAGCCCGCCAGCGAAGAAGAAGAAGACCTGCTCGACAAAGCCTGGGGGCTGCAACCGCAGTCGCGCCTGAGCTGCCAGGTGCGGCTCGGGCGCCAAGACTTGACGGTGGAAATCCCGCGCTACACCATCAACCACGCGCGCGAAAACCACTGAAGCCGCCATGCGCCAAATCGTCCTCGACACCGAGACCACTGGGCTGTCGCCCGCCAACGGCGACCGCATCATCGAAATCGGCTGCATCGAGCTGCTGGGGCGCAAGCCCAGCGGCAACAACCGCCACTACTACCTCAACCCCGAGTGCGAGATCCACGCCGAAGCGCAGCGCGTGCACGGCCTGACGCTTGATTTTTTGGCCGATAAACCCAAATTTGCCGAAGTGGCCGCCGATCTGCTCGACTACCTCGCCGGGGCCGAGCTGATCATCCACAACGCCCCCTTCGACCTTGGCTTTCTCGACGCCGAATGGCAGCGCCTAGGCTTTGGGCCCACGCGCCAGCTGGCCGGCGGCGTGATCGACACCCTGCTCATGGCCAAGGAGATTTACCCCGGCAAGCGCAACGGGCTCGATGCCCTGTGCGAGCGGCTCGGGGTGGACAACTCGGGCCGCAAGCTGCACGGCGCGCTGCTCGACGCCGAGCTGCTGGCCGATGTGTACATCTGCCTCACGCGCGGGCAAGATTCGCTGCTGATGGAGCTCGACCTAGGCGCCGCGGGCAGCCCTATGGGCAGCCCTATGGGCAGCGCTGCGGCTGCGGGCGTGAACGGTGGCCAAAATGGCAGCCAGAAGGGCAGCGCGCACGGTAGCCAGAGCGGCCACCCGAACGGCAGCAGCCACGCGGCAGGCGCAGCTGCGTCCGGCGCACAGGCCGACGCCGCAGCGGCCCACGATTGGGCGGCCCATCTGGCGCTGCCATTGCTGCGCGCCAATAAGCTCGAACTGCAAGCCCACGAGGCCTTGCTGCTCGAGCTGGACCGGGCCAGCAAAGGCCAAACCGTGTGGCGCCGCAGCGTGGCGCCGCAGCAATGAGGGCGGTGGCGCAGGTGACCGCATAAAAAACCCGCCCAGCGCATGCACCGGGCGGCGTTTTCCATCAAAGAATGGTCGGAGCGGCGGGATTCGAACTCGCGACCCTCTGCTCCCAAAGCAGATGCGCTACCAGGCTGCGCTACGCTCCGACTAAGCCTCGAATTGTAAGGCCCACCAGCGCCGTTGCAGGCAGGATGCACAAAAATATTTGCTTTGGCCAGCCTCGGGTGCTACAATGCAAGGCTTCACGACCGATTGGGCGGGTTTTTACCGGCCCTTTTTTTTTGGCTCGGTCGCAAGCCGCAAGGCAGCGCAACAAAGACCAAAGGCCACCGCAATTTTTACCGCAATCTTTTGGCAACCTCGCTATCCAGCCGCCCTGTGGCAGCTGGGGTACACCTAAAACGCATGAGCTGGCAGCACACCGTAGAACAGACCGTCACTGGTATGGGTTTCGATTTGGTGGATCTGGAACGATCCGCCGGTGGCCTGCTGCGCGTCACCATCGACTGGCCGTGGGTTGCGGCCAGCAGCCCGGAGCGCGCCATCACGGTCGAAGACTGCGAGCGCGTGACGCGCCAGTTGCAACTGCTGCTCGAAGTCGAGGCGGTGGACTACAAGCGGCTCGAAGTGGGCTCGCCCGGCATCGACCGGCCGCTGCGCCACGCCGCCGATTTTGAGCGCTTTGTGGGTTCGGTGATCGACGTCACGCTCAAGCAACCCATCGGCGCGGCGGTGGCTGCGGGTGGGGTGGCCGTGGCCGCCAACCGCAAAAAATTTCGCGGCACGCTCGAGCGCGCAACGGCTCCCGAGGCTGCGCTCGAATCCCCCCCCGAATCCGCCCCCGAGTCCGGCGCCGCCCCTGCCAGCCACTGGCAGATCGTCTGGCGCGAGGAGCCGGTGCGCAAACCGGGCCAGCGCCCAAGCAAAAAATCCCAGCCCCTGCCCTTGCAGGTGCTTGGTTTCGAGTTGTCCGAGCTGCGCGAGGCGCGGCTGGCACCGATCGTCAACTTCAAGGGCCGCAGCGCAACCGCGCCGGCCGCACCCACCGCCGAAGCAGGTGGCAGCCATACTGGAAAGGCAGACCCCAAATGAACCGCGAAATGTTGATGCTCATCGACGCCATTTCACGCGAAAAAAACGTCGAACGCAGCGTGGTCCTGAGCGCAGTCGAGTTCGCGCTGGCCTCGGCCACCAAAAAGTTCTACAAGGGTGAGGTGGACATTCGTGTCAGCGTCAACCCCGACACCGGCGCCTACGACACCTACCGCCGCTGGCTGGTGGTGCCCGACGAGGCCGGCCTGCAAAACCCGGACGCCGAAGAAATGCTCTCCGACGTGGCCGACGAACACCCCGGCATCCAGGTGGGCGAGTACATCGAGGTGCCGATCGAATCGGTGCCGATCGGGCGCATCGGCGCCATGGCCGCCAAGCAAGTGATCTTGCAGCGCATCCGCGACGCCGAGCGCGAGATGCTGCTCAACGACTTCATGAGCCGTGGCGACAAGATCTTTGTCGGCTCCGTCAAGCGGCTCGACAAGGGCGACCTGATCGTGGAGAGCGGGCGCGTCGAGGGGCGGCTCAAGCGCTCCGAAATGATCCCCAAAGAAAACCTGCGCAGCGCCGACCGCGTGCGCGCCATGATCATGGAAGTGGACTTGAGCCTGCGCGGCGCCCCGATCCTGCTGTCGCGCGCCGCCCCCGAGTTCATGATCGAGCTCTTTCGCCAAGAGGTGCCCGAGATCGAACAGGGCTTGCTCGAGATCAAATCCTGCGCCCGCGACCCCGGTTCGCGCGCCAAGATCGCCGTCAAATCCTACGACAAGCGCATCGACCCGATCGGCACCTGCGTCGGTATGCGCGGCTCGCGCGTCAACGCCGTGACCAACGAGCTGGCCGGTGAGCGCGTCGATATCGTGCTCTGGAGCGAAGACCCGGCGCAGTTTGTGATCGGCGCGCTGGCGCCGGCCAACGTGCAGTCGATCGTCGTCGATGAAGAGCGCCACGCCATGGACGTGGTGGTCGATGAGGAAAACCTGGCGATCGCCATCGGCCGCGGTGGCCAGAACGTGCGCTTGGCCGCCGACCTGACGGGCTGGAAGATCAACATCATGACCGCCGACGAATCGTCGGCCAAGCAGGCGCAAGAGACCGACGCCATCCGCACGCTGTTCATGAGCAAGCTCGACGTCGATCAAGAGATGGCCGACATCCTGATCGGCGAAGGCTTTACCAGCCTCGAAGAAGTGGCCTACGTGCCGCTGCAAGAGATGCTGGAGATCGAGGCCTTCGACGAAGACACCGTGACCGAACTCCGCGCCCGCGCCAAGGCGGCTTTGCTCACGCTGGCCATCGCCAAAGAAGAGAGCGTGGAAGACGCGGTGCGCGAACTGCGCGACCTCGAGGGCCTCAACGCCGAGTTGTTGGCCCAATTGGCCGCAGCCGGCGTCCACACCCTCGACGAACTGGCCGATCTGGCCAGCGACGAATTGATCGAAATCACCGGGCTCAGTGCCGACGAAGCGACCGCGCTGATCCTGCGCGCGCGCCAACACTGGTTTGCCGCCGATCAGGCCCCCGAGCAATCCTCGCAACCCTCGCAGTCCTGAACCGAGCGGCGACACGGAGAATCGTACACATGTCAAGCAACACCGTCGCAGAATTTGCCGCTGAATTGAACCGGCCCACCCACGTCGTGCTGGAGCAGTTGGCTGCGGCCGGGGTGCGCAAGCTGTCCGGCAGCGATGCGTTGGCAGAGTCCGACAAGCAACGGCTGCTGAGCTTTTTGCAGGCCAGCCACGGCACGGCCAGCACCGAGCGCAACAAAATCACCCTCACCAAAAAATCGACCAGCGAGATCAAGCAGGCCGATGCCTCCGGGCGCGCGCGCACGATCCAGGTCGAGGTGCGTAAAAAACGCACCTTCGTGCGCCGCGACGACGAGCCGCTCGCCGGCCCTGGCTCTGCCGAGGGCGCGGTCGCAGCCGCCGAGGCCGCCGCTGTTGCAGCCGCCGCCGAAGCCGAGGCCGCCGAAGCCCGCGCGCAGCAAGCGCAGCAGGCCGAGCTCGAGCGGCGCGAAGAGCAAGCGCGCCAGCAGGCCGAGCAGATTCGGCTCCAAGAAGAAGAGCTGGCGCAGCAGCGCCAAGCGCGGCAACAAAGCGAGGAGCGCGAGGCGCGCGAGACGCAAGAGCGCTCTGCCACCCTCGACCAAGAGCGCCAGCAGCAGTTGGTGCAGCAGCGCGCCCGCGCCGACATGGAGGTGCAGCAAAGCCGCCAGCGCTCGGTCAAGCTGTCCAAGCCCGTGCCGACCGAAGCGGCGGCTGTGTCTGCAGCCAACCAGCCCGGCGCGGCGGTGGCCGAGCAGGCCGCTGCAGCGCAGCAGGCCGCTGCGCAAGCTGTCCAGCAGGCAGCCGAGCAGGCCGCGCAACAAGCCGCCGAGTTGGCGCAGCGCCAGTCGGCGCAGCGGCTGGCCGACGATCAACGCGCGAGCGACCTCGATGAGCGCCGGCGCAAGGCGCTGGCCGAGGCGCAAGCGATCCGCGACATGATGGCCGCCCCCAAAAAGGTGCTGCTGGCCAAAAAACCCGAAGAGCCCAAGCCGGCCCCCGTGGCCGAGGCCAAGCCCGGAATCAAGGGCACCTTGCACAAACCGGCCGGCACACCAGCACCGGCCAAAGCCGGTGCCGCCAAACCGGCCGCGCCGGGTACTGCGGCTGCCGGGGCGGGCAAGAAAGAAGTCAAATCCGAAGCCTTGTCGTCCACTTGGAAAGACGAAGCGGCCAAGAAAAAAGAAGTCAAAGGCCGAGGTAGCAACACCAGCGCCGTGCGTTCCAGCGGCACCGCATGGCGCTCCAACGCCAAAGGGGGCCGTGGTGGCCGCGGTGGCCGCGACGAGCGCTCGCACGGTTACGAGCCGGCCCAGTCTGAAGCCAAGGTGCTCGAGGTGCACGTGCCCGAGACCATCACCGTGGCCGAGCTGGCGCACAAAATGGCGCTCAAATCGTCCGAGGTCATCAAGCAGTTGATGAAGCTGGGGCAGATGGTGACCATCAACCAGTCGCTGGACCAAGACACGGCGATGATCGTGGTCGAAGAACTCGGGCACCAAGCGGTGGCCGCAGCGCTCGACGACCCCGAGGCCTTCACCGAAGAAGAAACCGCGCTGCAAAGCGCCGAATTCCTGCCGCGCGCGCCGGTGGTCACGGTCATGGGCCACGTCGATCACGGCAAGACCTCGCTGCTCGACTACATCCGCCGCACCAAGGTCGCGGCGGGCGAGGCCGGCGGCATCACGCAGCACATCGGCGCCTACCACGTCGAGACGCCGCGCGGCATGGTCACCTTCCTCGACACCCCGGGCCACGAAGCCTTTACCGCCATGCGCGCCCGTGGCGCCCAAGCCACCGACGTGGTGATTCTGGTCTGCGCCGCCGACGACGGCGTGATGCCGCAGACCAAAGAAGCCATCAAGCACGCCAAGGCGGCCAATGTGCCGATCGTGGTCGCACTGACCAAGGCCGACAAACCCGACGCCAACTTCGAGCGCGTGCGCGCCGAGCTGATCGCCGAGCAGGTGGTGCCCGAAGAGTTCGGCGGCGAATCGCCGTTTGTGCCGGTGTCGTCCAAAACCGGTCTGGGCATCGACGCGCTGCTCGAGCAGGTGCTGCTGCAAGCCGAGGTGCTCGAGCTCAAGGCCCCGGTCGGAGCCAACGCCAAGGGGCTGGTGATCGAAGCCCGGCTCGACAAAGGCCGCGGTGCCGTGGCCACGGTGCTGGTGCAATCGGGCACGCTCAAGGTGGGCGACGTGGTGCTGGCGGGCCAGACTTCGGGCCGGGTGCGCGCCATGCTCGATGAAAACGGCCGCGCGGCCAAAGAGGCCGGACCCTCGATCCCGGTCGAAATCCAGGGCTTGTCCGAAGTGCCCCGGGCGGGCGACGAGTTCATGGTGCTGGCCGACGAGCGCCGGGCACGTGAAATCGCCACCTACCGCGCCGGCAAATTCCGCTCCACCAAGCTGGCCAAGCAGCAAGCCGCCAAGCTCGAAAACATGTTTGCCGACATGCAAGCCGGCGAAGTCCAGACCCTGCCGATCATCGTCAAGTCCGACGTGCAGGGCTCGCAAGAGGCGCTCACCACCTCGCTGCTCAAACTCTCGACCGACGAGATTCGGGTGCAGCTGGTCTATGCGGGCGTGGGTGGCATCAGCGAGAGCGACGTCAACCTGGCGATCGCCTCCAAAGCGATCGTGATCGGCTTCAACGTGCGCGCCGACATCGGGGCGCGCAAGCTGGCCGAATCCAACGACGTCGATCTGCACTACTACAACATCATCTACGACGCGGTCGATGAGATCAAAGCGGCGATGTCGGGCATGCTGGCGCCCGAGAAGCGCGAAGAGGTGATCGGCGCGGCGCAGATTCGCACCGTGTTTGTGGCCTCCAAGATCGGCACCGTGGCCGGCTGTATGGTCACCGAAGGCCGCGTCACGCGCAACGCGCACTTCCGCTTGCTGCGCGACAACGTGGTGATCTACACCGGCGAGCTCGAATCGCTCAAGCGCATGAAAGACGACGTGCGCGAGGTCAAAGAAGGCTTCGAGTGCGGCATCAAGCTCAAAAACTACAACGACATCAAGGAAGGCGACCTCCTCGAGTTGTTTGAGATCAAGGAAGTGGCGCGTACACTTTGATCAGCGCAATCTGATCAGCGCGCCTGCCCACCATGCCGAGCAAAAAAGCCCCCTCCAACCGCAGCTTCAAGGTCGCCGATCAGATTCAGCGCGACCTGAGCGAGCTCATTGCGCGCGAGCTCAAAGACCCGCGCGTGGGGCTGGTGACGCTGCAAGCGATTGAGCTCACGCCCGACTACGCCCACGCCAAGGTCTATTTCAGCGTGCTCACGGGCGACCCCCAGCTCGCGTTTGAGGCGTTGAACCAAGCCGCCGGCTTTTTGCGCAGCGGCTTGTTCAAGCGCCTGCACATCCACACCGTGCCGACGCTGCATTTTGTCTTCGACCGCACCCCCGAGCGCGCCGCCGACATGAACGCCTTGATCGCGCAGGCCGTGGCTTCGCGTTCCAAAGAAAGCGACTAAATTGAGCGCCGTCGGGTTCACCTTGGGTGCCGACGCCGCCCAGGGGGGCGGTGCCGTGCCAGACCGCGCTGCGAGTGCAGCGGCACCACCGCGCCAGCGCCTTCAGCGCCGCCCGGTGCACGGCCTGCTGCTGCTCGACAAGGCGCTGGGCGTCAGCAGCAACCAGGCGCTGCAACGCGCCAAGTGGCTGCTGCGCGCCGACAAAGCCGGCCACACCGGCACCCTGGACCCGCTGGCCACCGGGCTGCTGCCGCTGTGCTTTGGTGCGGCGACCAAGTTCAGCCAACTGCAGCTCGACGCCGACAAGGTCTATGAGGCCACCTTGCGCCTGGGTGTGCGCACCCACGGCGGCGACGCCGAAGGCGAAGTGCTCGAGCGCCGCCCGGTGGCTTGCAGCCCCGAGCAGGTGCAGCAGGTGCTGGCGCGCTTTAGTGGCGCGATCGAGCAGTTGCCGCCCATGCACAGCGCGCTCAAGCACCAGGGCCGGGCCCTGTACGAATACGCACGCGCCGGGCTGGAGGTGGAGCGCGCGCCACGCCGGGTCAGCATCCACGTGCTGGAGCTGCTCGCACTCGCGCTCGAGGGCCCCGAGCCGGCGCTGCGCCTGCGCGTGCACTGCAGCAAGGGCACCTACATCCGCAGCCTGGCCGAGGACATCGGCGCCGCGCTGGGCTGTGGCGCCCACTTGAGCGCCTTGCGCCGCCTGCGCAGCGGCAGTCTGGGTCTGGAGCGCAGCCTCACGCTCGAGCAGCTCGAAGCACTGCCCGAGGTCGAACGCCTGCGCGCCCTGCTGCCGGTGGATGCGCTGCTGGCCGGTCACGAGCGCGTCACGCTCGACGACGACAATGCAGCCCGCTTCCTCACCGGCTTGCGGCGTCGCGGCCCTTGGCCCGACGGCGAGCGCGTGGCCGTGTACGCGGCGTCTGCCGTGCCTGCCGTGCCTGCAACAACTGGCCCGCAAGCCAGCGCTTTGCTGGGCAGCGCCCACATCGTGGGCGGCGAACTCATCCCCGGGCGGCTGTTGAGCCCGATCGAAATCCAACAAATCACCCTGCAAACCCAGTCATGAGCACTCCGATACGCAACATCGCCATCATCGCCCACGTCGACCACGGCAAAACCACCATGGTCGATCAGCTGCTGCGCCAAAGCGGCACCTTTGCCGAGCACGAAAAAGTCGTGGACACGGTGATGGACAGCAACGCCATCGAGCGCGAGCGCGGCATCACCATCTTGGCCAAAAACTGCGCCGTGAGCTGGAAGGGCACCCACATCAACATCGTGGACACCCCCGGCCACGCCGACTTTGGCGGCGAAGTCGAGCGCGCGCTGTCGATGGTCGATGGCGTGCTGCTGCTCATCGACGCCCAAGAAGGCCCGATGCCCCAGACCCGCTTCGTCACCAAAAAAGCGCTGGCGCTGGGCCTGCGCCCGATCGTGGTGGTCAACAAAGTGGACAAACCCGGCGCCAACTGCGACAAGGTGGTCAACGCCGCCTTCGACCTGTTCGACAAGCTCGGTGCCAACGACGAGCAGCTCGACTTCCCCATCGTCTATGCCAGCGGCATCAACGGCTGGTCATCGCTCACCGAAGGCGAGCCGGGGCAGCAGTGGGGCCCCGATATGTCGGCGCTGTTCGACACCGTGCTGCAGCACGTGCCGGCGCACCAGGGCGACCCCGAGGCGCCGCTGCAGCTGCAGATTTCGGCGCTCGACTACTCCAGCTTCGTCGGGCGCATCGGCGTCGGGCGCATCAGCGCCGGCCGCATCCGCCCCGGCATGGACGTGCTGGTGTGCGAAGGCCCCGAGGGCAAGCCGGCCAAGGGCCGCGTCAACCAGGTGCTGACCTTTCAGGGGCTGGACCGGGTGCAAACCGCCGAAGCCGGGCCGGGCCACATCGTGCTCATCAACGGCCTAGAGAGCATCGGCATCGGCGTCACCGTGACCGACCCGGCCGACCCGCGCCCGCTGCCCATGCTCAAGGTCGATGAGCCCACGCTGACCATGAACTTTTGCGTCAACACCAGCCCGCTGGCCGGGCGCGAGGGCAAGTTCGTCACCAGCCGCCAGATTTGGGACCGGCTGCAAAAAGAGCTGCAGTCCAACGTCGCGCTGCGCGTGCGCGAAACCTCGGAAGACGGGATTTTTGAAGTCTCGGGCCGCGGCGAGCTGCACCTGACCATCCTGCTCGAGAACATGCGGCGCGAGGGCTACGAGCTGGCGGTGAGCAAGCCGCGCGTGGTGTTTCGCGAGGTGGGCGGCGAGCGCCACGAGCCGATCGAGCTGGTCACCGCCGACATCGAGGAGCAGCACCAGGGCGGCGTGATGCAGGCGCTGGGCGAGCGCAAGGGCGATCTGGTGAACATGGAGCCCGACGGCCGTGGGCGTGTGCGGCTCGAATACCGCATTCCGGCGCGCGGGTTGATCGGTTTTTCGAATGAGTTTTTGAACCTCACGCGCGGTTCGGGCTTGATCAGCAACATTTTCGACGGCTACGAGCCGCACAAGGGCGAGATCGCCAGCCGCAAAAACGGCGTGCTCATCAGCATGGACGATGGCGAGATTTTCGCCTACGCGCTGGGCAAGCTCGACGACCGTGGGCGCATGTTCGTGCGCCCCAACGACCCGGTCTATGAGGGCATGATCGTGGGCATCCACAGCCGCGACAACGACCTGATCGTCAACGCCACGCGCACCAAGCAGCTCACCAACTTCCGCGTCAGCGGCAAGGAAGACGCGATCAAGATCACGCCGCCGATCGAGCTCACGCTCGAGTACGGGGTCGAGTTCATCGAAGACGACGAGCTGGTCGAGATCACGCCCAAGAGCATCCGGCTGCGCAAGCGCCACCTCAAAGAGCACGAGCGCAAGCGCGCCAGCCGCGAGGGTTGAGGCATGAGCCGCGCATCCCCATTCCCGGCCAGCGCCTTCAAGGCCTACGACATCCGTGGCGTGGTGCCCGAGGCGCTGAACCCGGCTTTTGCGCACGCGCTGGGGCGCGCTTTTGGGGCGCGGGCGCTGGCGCTGGGTGAGCGCACCGTGGCCGTGGGGCGCGATGGCCGCCTGAGCAGCCCGGCGCTGGCGGCGGCGCTGATCGAGGGCCTGCGCCAGGCCGGGGTGGCGGTGCTCGACATCGGCCTGTCCACCACCCCCATGCTCTACTACGCCGCGCACACGCGTTGCCACAGCGGCATCCAGGTCACGGGCAGCCACAACCCCAAGCAGCACAACGGCTTCAAGATGGTGTTGGCCGGGCGCGCGATCTACGGCGACGAGATTCAGGCGCTGCGCTTGGCGATGGAGGCGCTCGCGCCCGAGGCGGATGCGGGGCCAGTGGGCACGCTCGAGCGCATCGACGTGCTGCCCGACTACGTGGCGCGCATCGTCGCCGACGTGCAGCTGGCGCGGCCACTCAAGATCGTCATCGACAGTGGCAACGGTGTGGCCGGGGCCAGCGCGCCGGGGCTGTATCGCGCCTTGGGCTGCGAGGTGATCGAACTGTACAGCGAAGTCGATGGCGAGTTCCCGAACCACCACCCGGACCCGTCCAAGCCCGAGAACCTGCGCGACCTGATCGCGGCCGTGCAGCGCAGCGGCGCCGAACTGGGCTTGGCTTTCGACGGCGACGGCGATCGGCTCGGCATCGTCACCCCGAGCGGGCAAAACATCTACCCCGACCGGCAGATGCTGCTTTTTGCCCAAGACGTGCTCGCGCGCGTGCCCGGCGGCACCATCGTCTTCGACGTCAAATGCAGCCAGCGGCTGGCACCGGCCATCCGCGCCGCCGGCGGTGTGGCCCTGATGTACAAAACCGGGCACTCGCTCATCAAGGCCAAAATGCGCGAACTGGATGCGCCCCTTGGCGGCGAAATGAGCGGCCACATCTTTTTCAAAGAGCGCTGGTTCGGCTTTGACGACGGCAGCTACGCCGGCGCGCGCCTGCTCGAAATCCTGAGCCGCGCAGCCAACGCCGCCGCGGTGCTCGAGGCCCTGCCCAACAGCTTTGCCACGCCCGAGCTCAACGTGGCCTGCGCCGAAGGCGAGCCGCACCGGCTGGTGGCCGAGCTGCAGGCGCTGGCCGACTTTGCCGCCCCGGCCCAAGTCAACACCATCGACGGCCTGCGCGTCGATTGGCCCGACGGCTTTGGCCTCATCCGCGCCTCCAACACCACGCCGGTGCTGGTGCTGCGCTTCGAGGGCCAAACGGCGGCGGCGCTGGCACGCATCGAAGCCGAGCTGCTGGCGCTGCTGCGCCGCGTCAAACCCGAGGCCCACGTGGGCGCTGCCGCGCACTGAACATGGCCAGCCCCAGCCCCGACCCCGAGGTCATCGTCTTCAACCTCAAGCAGCGCTACACCGGCGTGTCGGCCACGGTGAACGCGCTGGTGCCGCTGCAGTTGCACCAGTGGCCGCTGGCCTATTGCGGCACGCCGCTGTCCAACGGTGTGCCGGGCCTGAGCCTCAAGCAGGCGATCGCGCTCTCGCGCCGGCCGGCGCCGGGGCGGCGCTTTCGCATCTGGCACGTGCGCCGCGACCCCGAGATGCTGGCCGGTCTGTGGGCGCGCGACGTGTTGCGGCTGCCGATCAAGCTCGTGTTCACCTCGGCGGCGCAGCACCGGCACGGCTGGTTTCCGCGCTGGCTCATCAGCCGCATGGACGCGGTGATTGCCACCACCCCCAAGGCCGCCAGCTTCGTGCCCAACACCAGCGCCGTGGTGGCGCACGGCATCGACCTGGCGCGCTTTGTGCCGCCGCCCGACAAGCTCAACGCTTGGGCCGACAGCGGCTTGCCCGGGCGCTACGGCGTGGGCGTGTTTGGCCGCGTGCGGCCCGACAAAGGCACCGACGTGTTTGTGCAAGCCATGATCGCCGCGCTGCCGCATCTGCCCGAGGTCACGGCGGTGATCGCCGGGCTGGCGCAGCCGCAGCACCAAGACTACCAGCGCGGCTTGCAGGCCCAGATCGCCGCCGCCGGGCTCGAGCAGCGCATCGTTTTTTTGGGCGAGGTGCCGGCCGGCGAGGTGCACCGCTGGTACCAGCGCTGCCTGCTGTGCGTGGCCTGCCCGCGCTACGAGCCCTTTGGCCTCACCCCCTTCGAAGCCGCGGCCACCGGCTGCGCGCTGGTGTGCTCGCGCACCGGCGCCTTCGAGGAGCTGGTGCAGCCGGGCGTCAACGGCTACCTGGTGGGCACCGACGACGCCGAAGGCCTGGCGCAGGCGGTGCGCCAGGTGCTGCAAGACCCGCAAGCGGCGCTGCGCTTGGGCGAGGCGGCGCGGGCGCGGGTGGCGTCGGCTTTTAGCCTCGAGCAAGAGGCGGCGGGCATAGGCCGCGTCTATCAGGCCCTGTTCGATGGTGCCTGAGGCCGCGCCCCAGCCTGCGCCCAAGCCCGCCCCGGCGCCGGCGAAACCCCCGGCGACGTCTGCGGCTGATGCGGCTGATGCGCCACCCCAAACCCTGAGCCGCTGGGAGCGCGTGGCGCTCGCGCTCTACGGCCTGCTGCAGCGGTTGCTGTGGCCTTTGGTGCGGCTCAAGCTGCGCTGGCGCGGCCGGGCCGAGCCGGGCTATCTGGAGCACGTCGAGCAGCGCCTGGGCCGCTACCCCGGTCTGGCGCCCTCGAGCGGCTGGCTCTGGGTGCACGCGGTGTCGCTGGGCGAAACCCATGCCGCGGCGCTGCTGCTGGCCGAGCTGCGCGCCCAGATGCCGGGGCTGCGCCTGCTGCTTACCCACGGCACCGCCACCGGGCGCGCCCAAGGGGCGCAGTTGTTGCGCCCCGGGGATCTGCAAGTCTGGCAGCCGTGGGACACACCCGCCGCGGTGGCGCGTTTTCTGGCGCACTTCAGGCCCGCCGTGGGGCTGCTGATCGAGACCGAAGTCTGGCCGCATTGGGTGCAAGGTTGCCGCGCTCAGGGCGTGCCGCTGCTGCTGGTCAATGCGCGCCTGAGCCCGCGCTCGGCACGTGGTGCCCAGCGGCTGCGCGTGCTGCTGCGCCCCGCCTACGCGGGCTTGAGCGCGGTGCTGGCGCAATCCGAGGCCGACGCGCAGCGCCTGCGCCACGCTGGGGCAGCTGCGGTGCAGGTCATGGGAAACCTCAAGTTCGACCTGCAAACCGACGCCGCGCTGATCGAGCGCGGCCGCGACTGGAAGCAGGCCCTGGGCGGGCGGCGCGTGCTCATGCTCGCCAGCAGCCGCGCCGGCGAAGAGGCGCTGTGGCTGCAGGCCCTGCGCGAGGCGCAGCGACAGGAGCTGGAGCCGGAGCAAGGCCCCCCAAATCTCCCCCCCGATGCGCTCTGGCTGCTGGTGCCGCGCCATCCGCAGCGTTTCGACGCCGTGGCCGCGCTGCTGCACGAAGCCGGCCTGCGCGTCTGGCGCCGCAGCCAGTGGCAGCAAGGCACTGAGCTTCCGCCCGAGGCCCGCGCGGCCCAGGTCTGGCTCGGCGACAGCCTGGGCGAGATGCAGGCTTACTACACACTGGCCGATCTGGCTTGGCTGGGGGGCAGTTTTTTGCCGCTGGGCGGGCAAAACCTGATCGAAGCTGCGGCCTGCGGCTGCCCCATCGTCATGGGGCCGCACACCTACAACTTTCATGATGCAGCCGCGCTAGCCGAGCAGCTCGGCGCCGCCCAGCGCGTGCCCGACATGGCCGCCGCCCTGCAAGCCAGCGCCCAGTTGCTGCTCAATGCCAGCGCCCACCGCGCCGCCCTACAAGGCTGCACCGCCCTGTGGCAGCAGGGCCAAGGCGCCGCCCAGCGTTGCGCCACCACCGTGCTGGGCGTTTGGGGGCGTTCAGGGACGCCCAGGGACACAAGCGGGCAACTCTAGCCAGAGGTTGTGGCCGTTCTCATGTGCAAATCTGCGATTGCACCGATGCCGACTGCCCGGCTGCCGCGCTGGCACTCGAGTTGCAGTAGGTGACAAAGGCAAAACGCAGCCCGCTGGTGCTGGTGTGCGGCTCGCGCGCGCATTCGCGCCACTGCGGGCCCAGTGGCGGGGCATGGGCGTCGCCCTCAAAGTCGGCGTCGATCTCGGTGGCCAACACACGCTGCGCCAGGGGCAGGGCCTGGGCATAGATCTGCGCGCCGCCGATCACCCACAGCTCGGGCGGCGCGGGCTCGAGGGCGGCGCAGTGGGCCAGCGCGTCCTCTAGGCTGGTGCAGGGCTGGGCGCCTTCGGCGCGCAAGGCGGCGGCGCGCAGCGCATCGCGCGTCAGCACCAGATTGAGCCGCCCGGGCAGGGGCCGAAAGCGCGGTGGCAGGCCATCCCAAGTGGCGCGGCCCATGAGCACCGGGCAGCCCAAGGTGTGGCGCTTGAAGTGCGCCAGGTCTTCGGGCAGGTGCCAGGGCAGGCGGTTGTGCAGGCCGATGACGCCATTGGCGGCGCGGGCGTAGATCAGGTTGATGCGCATGGGGGCGAGCATAGCGTAGAGGATTTGGCCGGGCGAATAAAATCTGTGGTTTAACCGAGCCCGACCATGACCTCCAGCACCCTCAACCTGCCCGTGGCCAGCGTGGCCGCGATCCGCCAGACCTTTTTGGACTACTTTGCCCAGCGCGGCCACAGCGTGGTGCCCTCGAGCCCGCTGGTGCCGGGCAACGACCCGACGCTGATGTTCACCAACTCGGGCATGGTGCAGTTCAAGGACGTGTTTTTGGGCACCGACCGCCGCCCCTACGCGCGCGCGGCCTCGGTGCAGGCTTGCCTGCGCGCCGGCGGCAAGCACAACGACCTCGAAAACGTGGGCTACACCGCGCGCCACCACACCTTTTTCGAGATGCTGGGCAACTGGAGCTTTGGCGACTACTTCAAGCGCGAATCGCTGCGCTGGGGCTGGGAGCTGCTGACCGAGGTCTATGGCCTGCCGCCGGAGCGGCTGTGGGCCACGGTCTATATCGACGACGACGAAGCCTACGAGATCTGGACGCAAGAGATCGGCCTGCCACCTGAGCGCGTGGTGCGCATCGGCGACAACAAGGGCGGCAAATACCAGTCGGACAACTTTTGGATGATGGCCGACACCGGCCCCTGCGGCCCGTGTTCCGAGATCTTTTACGACCACGGCCCCGAGGTGGCAGGCGGCCCACCCGGCAGCCCCGAGGCCGACGGCGACCGCTACATCGAAATCTGGAACCACGTGTTCATGCAGTTCGACATGCAGCCCGACGGCACGCTCAAACCGCTGCCCGCGCCCTGCGTCGATACCGGCATGGGGCTGGAGCGGCTGGCGGCGGTGTTGCAACACGTGCACAGCAACTACGAGATCGATTTGTTTCAGGCCCTGATCGGCGCGGCGGCGCGCGTCACCGGCTGCGCCGACGCCAGCAGCCCGTCTCTGCGCGTGATTGCCGACCACCTGCGTGCCAGCGCCTTCCTGATCGCCGACGGCGTGCTACCAGCCAACGAAGGCCGCGGCTACGTGCTGCGGCGCATCATCCGGCGCGCCATCCGCCACGGCTACAAGCTCGATTGCAGGCTGCCGTTTCTGCACCGGCTGGTGGACGAACTGGTGGCGCAGATGGGGGGCGCCTATCCGCATTTGGCGGCCAGTGCAGCGCGCATCGCCGGGCTGTTGCAGATCGAGGAGGAGCGCTTTTACGAAACGCTGGAAAACGGCATGGAGATTTTGGAGCGCGCCTTCACCGAACTGGCGGCTTCGGGGCAAGCGACGCTGTCGGGCGAAGTCGCCTTCAAGCTGCACGACACCTACGGCTTTCCGCTCGACCTCACGTGCGATGTCTGCCGCGAGCGCGGTTTGCGGGTGGACGAAGCCGGCTTTCACGCCGCCATGGAGCGCCAGAAAACCCAGGCGCGCGCGGCCGGCAAGTTCAAAATGGAGCGCGGGCTCGACTACGCGGGCAGCGGCAACGAGTTCGTCGGCTACGGCGCCTTGCAGGCCAGCGCCAAGGTGCTGGCGCTGTACCGCGACGGGGTGCCGGTGGCCGAGCTCAAGCACGGGCAGGCCGGGGTGGTGGTGCTCGAGGCCACGCCGTTTTATGCCGAATCCGGCGGCCAAGTGGGCGACAGCGGTCGCCTGCACAGCGGTTCGGCCCACTTTGCCGTGGCCGATACGCAAAAAATCAAGGCCGACGTGTACGGCCACCACGGGCAACTAGAAGCGGGCACGCTGGCCGTGGGCGATCACGTGCTGGCCGAGGTGGACGGGGACCGACGCGCCGCGATCGCGCGCCACCACAGCGCCACCCACCTGCTGCACCTGGCGCTGCGCGAGGTGCTGGGGGCGCACGTGCAGCAAAAGGGCTCGCTGGTCACGCCCGAGCGCACGCGCTTCGACTTTGCCCACCACGCGCCGCTCACGCCAGCCGAGTGCGTGGCCATCGAGGCGCAGGTGAACGCGCAGATTCTGGCCAACCAGCCCACCGAGGCGCGGCTGATGGACCTCGAGCGCGCCCAGCAGTCGGGGGCGCTGATGCTGTTTGGCGAAAAATACGGCGAAACCGTGCGCGTGCTCGACATCGGCAGCAGCCGCGAACTGTGCGGCGGCACCCACGTGCGCGCCACCGGCGACATCGGGCTGTTCAAGATCGTCGCGGAAGGCGGGGTGGCGGCCGGGGTGCGGCGCATCGAGGCCGTGACCGGCGCGCACGCGCTGGCCTATCTGCAACAGCTTGAGGCCCAAGCGGGCGCAGCGGCCGAGGCGCTCAAGGCCCCGGTGGCCGAGCTGCTGCCGCGTCTGCACACCGTGCTCGAGCAGGTGCGGGCGCTGGAAAAAGAGCTGGCCGCACTCAAGGGCAAGCTGGCGGCCGCGCAGGGCGACGAGCTGCTGGCGCAGGCCGTGCAGGTGGGCGCGGTCAAGGTGCTGGCGGCCAGCCTGCAAGGGGCCGACGCCAAAGCGCTGCGCGAGACGCTGGACCGGCTCAAGGCCCGCCTAGGCAGCGCCGTGATCGTGCTCGCCGCCGTCGAGGGCGGCAAGGTGCAGCTGGCCGCTGGCGTCACGCCCGACTGCATGGCGCGCCTCAAGGCCGGTGAACTGGTGAACTTCGTCGCGCAGCAGGTGGGCGGCAAAGGCGGCGGCAAGCCCGATCTGGCCATGGCCGGCGGCACCGACGCCGCCGCCGTGCCGCAGGCGCTGGCCAGCGTGGCGGGCTGGGTGCGCGAGCGGGTTTGAGGGGGGCTCAGTGCAGTGTGCAGGCGTTGCGGCGCTTGCCCCGCACGTCCCTCGCGATCCTCGCGCACCAGCTAGATCAGTCTGCCGGCCAATCGAGGTTGCGCTGGCTTTGGAATTGGCGCGGCTGGCCGCTTAAGGGGTCGGTGAAGGCCAGCGTGCGCGCCAGCAAGCGCAGCGGTTCGGCGTAGTCTTCGGCCTCGTCGGGCTGGCGCCGCACCTCGGGGTAGAACTGGTCACCGACGATCGGTAGGCCCAGCCCCAGCATGTGCACGCGCAACTGGTGGCGACGCCCGCTCAGCGGCTGCAAGCGGTAGCGCGCCCACGGCCCGCGCTGCCCGATCGGCTCGATGCGGGTTTCGCTGTTGGGCGGCAGGGCTTCGGCGGCGCTGGCTTCGCGCATCTTGTAAAAAGCGTGCTCGCACTCGAGGATGTGGCTGCGGCGCACGATCGGCCACGGCAGCTGCGGCGCCGCCGGGGCGATGGCTTCATAGACCTTGTCCACTTGGCGCTGCCGAAACAGGCGCTGGTAGGCGTCGCGGTCGCTGGCGCGCACGGCAAACAGCACCAGCCCGGCGGTTTCGCGGTCGATGCGGTGCAGCGGGCTCAGGTCGGGCAGGCCCAGCGCCTGCTTGAGCCGCACCAGCAAGGTCTGCTGCACGTAGCGCCCGCCGGGCGTCACGGGCAAAAAATGCGGCTTGTCGGCCACCACCAGGTGCGCGCACTGGTGCAGCACGGTGGCCTCAAATGGAATCCCGCGTTCCTCGGGCAGGTCGCGCCAATAGTAGATGCGCGCTCCGCCCAGGTAGGGGCTGTCTGGCGCCAGTGGGCGGCCGTCTTCGGCGCACACCAGGCCGTCGGCCAAGCGCTGCTGCCACTGGGCGCGGCCGATGCGCGGCAAGCGCTGGCACAGGTGGTCGAGCAGCGTCAGCCAAGGCGGGCAGCGCATCTGCGGCAGCGCCAAGCAGCTGGGCGCCACGCCGGCGCGCAGCGCGATGGCGGGGTTTTTGGGGCGGTGGGCCATGGGGCTTGCGTGTGTTGAGCGCAGATTGTGCACAAGGCGTAGCCGCGCTGCGGTTGGGGGATGGATAGCCCAAACCGACGCGGTGCAGTAGCGCCTAGGCGGTTGGGGGCGGTGGCTGCGGCGCTGGAGCTTGTGGCGCCAGCACCTGGGCGCGGATGCGCAGGTCGGGCCCCAGCGGGCTGACCTCGGTGTAGGCCAGCGCCACGCCTTGGGTGAGCGCGCTCAGGGGGCCGATTTGGGCCAAGCCCGCGCCGCCTTGGCCCAGCAGCGTGGGCGCCAGATAGAGCAGCAATTCGTCGGCCAAGCCGGCTTGCAGCCAAGCGCCGTTGAGGCGCTGCCCGGCTTCTACGTGCAGCTCGTTGATCTCGCGCGCGGCGAGGTCGCGCAGCAGCGCCGCCAGATCGATGCGCGGGTGCGCGCTGGGAGGGCGGTCGGGGGTGGCGGCGATTTCCTGCACGCGGGCCCCTGTGGCCTCGAGGGCAGCGCGGCGCGCGCGCAGGGCGGCGGCGTCTGCCGGCTGGGCCGGGGTGTGATAGACCCAGACTTGTCCCGGAGGCTGCAACACGCGCGCCGCTGCCGGCACGCGCAACTGCGAGTCGAGCAGCACGCGCACCGGTTGCACCTCGGTGGGCACCAGGCGCACGTCGAGGCGCGGGTCGTCGGCGAGCACGGTGCCGCTGCCGCTGAGCACGGCACCGGCGCGCTTGCGCCAGAGGTGGCCGTCGCGGCGCGCCGCCGTGCCGGTGATCCATTGGCTGGCGCCGTTGGCCAGCGCCGTGATGCCGTCGAGCGAGGCCGCGATCTTGAGCCGCACCCACGGCCGGCCGTGCTCCATGCGGCTCAAAAAACCCACGTTCAGGGCGCGCGTGGCGGCGGCCAGCGGGTGCTCGGGCGGCAGCAGCTCGACGGTGATGCCGGCCGCGCGCAGGCGCTCGATGCCGCGCCCGCTCACCAGCGGGTTGGGGTCGCGCAACGCCACCAGCACCCGCGCCAGCCCGACCTCGATGAGCGCGTCGCAGCACGGCGGGGTGCGGCCGTGGTGGCTGCAGGGCTCGAGCGTGACCACGGCGCTGCCGCCGCGCAGATCGGCCCCGGCCGCCGCCGCTGCGCGCAAGGCCACGATTTCGGCGTGCGGCCCGCCGGCGCGCTGGGTGTGGCCCTCAAAGGCGCGGCCGTCGGGGGCGATGATGCGGCAGGCCACGCGCGGATTGGGCTCCGACAGGCCGGTGGCTTGCTCGGCCAAGGTGTCGAGCCCGGCCAGCCAGCGGGGGTCAAAGGCGCTTTGGGGGGCGGTCATGGGGGCAGCCTCAGCGGCGCACAAACACCAAATCCCACACGCCGTGGCCCAGGCGCAGACCGCGCTGCTCGAACTTGGTCAGGGGGCGATAGTCGGGTTTGGGGGCGTAGCCGCCTTGGCCTAGACCCGAGCCCGAGCCGGATTTAGCGGTGGCGTTTGCAGTGACAGCGTCACCAGCAACAACAGCAGCATTTGCACCACCAGCACCACCAGCACCAGCGGCAGTGTTGGCCAGCAGCGGCTCGGCCCCCAGCACCTGCAGCATCTGCTCGGCGTAGGGTTGCCAGTCGGTGGCGCAGTGCAGGTAGCCGCCGGGCTGCAGGCGTTGCGCCAGGCGCGCCACCAGCGTCGGCTGGATCAGGCGCCGTTTGTGGTGGCGCAGCTTGTGCCACGGGTCGGGGAAGAACACGTGCACGCCGGCCAGCGTCGCCGGTGCCAGCATGTGCTCGATCACCTCGACGGCGTCGTGGCGCACGATGCGCACATTGCTCAAACCCAGCGCGTCGATGCGCTTGAGCAGCGCGCCCACGCCCGGTTCGTGCACCTCGCAGCAGAAAAAATCGTGCTGCGGCCGCAGGGCGGCGATGTGCGCCGTGGCCTCGCCCATGCCAAAACCGATCTCGAGCACCAGCGGCGCGCTGCGGCCAAACACGGCGCGGGCGTCGAGCGGCTGGCGCGCAAACGGCAGCAGCCAGCGCGGCCCCAGGGTGGCCAAGGCTTGGGCTTGGGCGGTGGTGGTGCGCCCGCCGCGTTTGACGAAGCTCTTGATGGTCTTGGGGTGCGGCACCCTCGCGGCGCCGGGCGCTGGGGCGGCGTCGCCGTCGGGGTTGGGGGCGGCGGGTGCGCTGTGCAGGCCCAATTCTGGGGGGGCGGGTGGGGCGGCCATCGTGTGTGGGTCTATGAGTGCAGCGCGCCGTGCGCTGCCGGTGGCCGATGATACGGCTTT
>Ga0208491_10049_pt1 | contig 46726 bp, 55 predicted proteins | sample SubbioCSW11_NovA_FD_184819 | JGI IMG/M metagenome (GOLD analysis project Ga0208491, IMG submission 184819) | Serpentinite rock and fluid subsurface biosphere microbial communities from McLaughlin Reserve, California, USA - CR11_CSW11_NovA (SPAdes) | ecosystem: Environmental > Terrestrial > Deep...
GTGGCTTGCACCGATGTGTCACAAAATCCAGTAGCGAGGTGGGGTACGATGGCGGCCTGTTTACTCAATGGGTCTATGCCCGTTTTGGGCCCCTCATGCAGGCAGGCGAGCGCCTTCAAGCGCGTCTTTTTACGACTGTAACAGCACCCCCCGACACTTACCGGATTGCGGTTGCGGCTCCCAGCCGGCCTCGCCCCGTCCCGCCACAAGCCTTTGCCAATCCCTGACCCAGCCCCCATGAACCGCCAGCAGTCTCTAGAGCATTTGCAGCGCGCCCCGGTGTGGGATCTGCTCGTCGTCGGCGGCGGTGCCACTGGTTTGGGCGTGGCGCTGGAGGCGGCGCAGCGCGGCTGGCGGGTGGCGCTGCTGGAGTCGCACGACTTCGCCAGCGGCACCTCGTCGCGTTCCACCAAGCTGCTGCACGGCGGGGTGCGCTACTTGGCGCAGGGTAATCTGGCCTTGGTGCGCGAGGCGCTGGCTGAGCGCCAAGCGGTGCTCAAGATTGCCCCGCATCTGGCGCAGCCGCTGCCTTTCGTGATGCCCTGCTACCAGCCTTGGCAAGCGCCTTTTTATGGGGTCGGGCTCAAGCTCTACGATTGGTTGGCCGGCCGCGCGGGCCTAGGGCCCACCCGGTGGCTGGGGCGCGAGCAGACCCAAGCCGCGCTGCCGGGGGTGCAGGCGCTGGGCTTGCGCGGCGGCATCCAGTACTGGGACGCCCAGTTCGAGGACGCGCGGCTGGCGCTGGCTGTGGCGCGCAGCGCCGAGGTGGCTGGGGCGCTGTTGCTCAATTGCGTGCAGGTGCAGGGCATTGAAGCGGGCGCCGATGTTCAGGGTGGCCGCGTGCTGCGGGTGCAGGCGCTGGACCGCCACGGGGGCCAGCGGTTGCAGTTGCAGGCGCGTTGCGTCGTCAACGCCACCGGGGTCTGGGTGGACCAGCTGCGCCAGGGCGTGCAACCCGAAGCGCCGCCGCTGGTGCAGCCCAGTCAAGGGGTGCATCTGGTGGTGGCGCGCGATTTTCTGCCCGGGCAGCAGGCCCTGCTGGTGCCGCGCACCGCCGATGGCCGGGTGCTGTTTGCGGTGCCGTGGCTGGGGGCGCTGGTGTTGGGCAGCACCGACACGCCGCGCACCGACCTGCCGCGCGAACCCGAGCCGTTCGAGGCCGAAATCGAGTTCATCTTGCGCGAGGCGTCGCAGGCGCTGGCGCGGCCGGTGCGCCGCGCCGACGTGCGCAGCGTCTGGGTGGGCTTGCGGCCGCTGGTGGCGGCGCCCGCAGCAGGGGGGAGCACCCAAGCGCTGTCGCGCGAGCACCGCATCGTGGTCGATCCCGCTGGGCTGGTGACGGTCACAGGGGGCAAGTGGACCACCTACCGCGCCATGGCCAGCGAGGTGCTGGCGCACGGGGTGGCGGCCGGGTTGTTGGCGCCGCGCCCGGCCTTGGACCATCCATTGACCCCTTTATTTGGGGCTGGCGAAGCAAACGCGCAAGCCCATGCGGATGCGAATGAGGCCGCAGGAGCAAATGCCGCACTTACGCACCCAGCGCTGCACCAGGCGCCGGGCTTGCACCTCTACGGCGACCAAGCAGCGGCGGTGCAGGCCCTGCCCGGTGCCGAGCGAGCGCTGGGCATGGGCCTGACCGAGGCCATGGTGCGCTACGCCGTGCGCCACGAGTGGGCGCTGACGGTCGAAGACGTGTTGGCGCGGCGCTGGCGCGCGCTGTTCCTCGATGCCACCGCCGCCGAAGGCATGGCTGCGGCAGTGGCCGCTATCGTGCAAGACGAGTTGCAGCGCGCCGGCGCACCGCACACCGACCCCGGCTTGCAGGCCTTTGTGGCGCTCGCGCAACGCTACCGGCTCAACTAATCGCGCCGGACGCACAAACAGCGCTTGACCCGATCAAGCCATTGTGCGACAATGCAAGGCTTCACCCAAAAAGGTGGAGACTTCTTGCCCAGCGAAGCGGGCGCCTTGGTCTGTATCAAGGCGGCTGCAACGACGGGCCCAAGACTGATCGCTGCAGGCCGCTGGGGCCTTCGGGATTCAAGTTGGGACTTAAACAAAATGATTCAAACGCAATCTCGACTCGATGTTGCCGACAACACGGGTGCCAAGTCCGTAATGTGCATCAAGGTGCTCGGTGGCTCCAAGCGCCGTTACGCCAGTGTGGGCGACGTCATCAAAGTCAGCATCAAAGAAGCCGCGCCGCGTGGGCGCGTCAAAAAAGGCGAAATCTACAACGCCGTGGTGGTGCGCACCGCCAAAGGCTTGCGCCGCCCAGACGGGGCTTTGATCAAGTTTGACGGCAACGCCGCCGTGCTGCTCAACGCCAAGCTCGAGCCCATCGGCACCCGCATCTTTGGACCGGTGACGCGCGAACTGCGCACCGAGAAGTTCATGAAGATCGTTTCGCTGGCCCCGGAAGTTCTGTAAGAGGTCTCGCAATGAACAAAATTCGCAAAGGCGACGAAGTCATCGTCATCGCCGGCCGTGACAAAGGCAAGCGCGGCAAGGTCACGCAGCGCGCCGACGAGACGCGCCTGCTGGTCGAGGGCGTCAACATCGTCAAGAAGCACGCCAAGCCCAACCCGATGAAGGGCATCACCGGCGGCATCATCGCTAAGACGATGTCGATCCACCAGTCCAACGTGGCAATCTTCAACCCGGCCAGCGGCAAGGCCGACCGCGTGGGCATCAAGGTGCTCGAAGACGGCAGCAAAGTGCGCGTCTTCAAATCCAACGGCGCTGAAATCAAGGTGGCATGAGCATGACACGCTTTCAACAAATTTACCGCGACAAAGTGGCCCCGGCGCTCAAAGAGCAGTTTGGCTTCGAGTCTGTGATGCAGGTGCCGCGCATCACCAAAATCACCCTCAACATGGGGGTGGGTGAGGCCGTGGCCGACAAAAAAGTGCTGGAAAACGCCGTCGGCGACCTGAGCAAGATCGCCGGTCAAAAGCCGGTGGTCACCCGTGCCCGCAAGGCCATCGCCGGTTTCAAAATCCGCGAAGGCCAGCCGATCGGCTGCATGGTCACGCTGCGCGGGGCGCGCATGTACGAGTTCCTCGATCGCTTCGTCACCGTGGCGCTGCCGCGGGTGCGCGACTTTCGCGGCATCTCGGGCAAGGCCTTCGATGGCCGTGGCAACTACAACATCGGCGTCAAAGAGCAGATCATTTTCCCCGAGATCGAATACGACAAGGTCGATGCCTTGCGTGGGCTGAACATCAGCATCACCACCACCGCCAAGAACGACGCCGAGTGCAAGGCGCTGCTGTCTGGTTTCCGTTTCCCGTTCAAGAACTGAGGTGCAGCGTGGCCAAACAAGCTTTGCTCCAGCGTGAACTCAAGCGCGACCAACTGGTCGCCAAGTTTGCCAAAAAGTACAACGAATTGAAGGCAACCGCCAAAGACGCCAAGCGCAGCGACGAAGAGCGCGACGCCGCCCGTCTGGCGCTGCAAAAACTGCCGCGCAACGCCAACCCGACGCGCCAGCGCAACCGCTGCGAAATCACCGGGCGTGCCCGTGGCACCTTTAAGCAGTTCGGTCTGGGGCGCATGAAAGTGCGTGAAATGGCCTTTGCCGGCGAAATCCCCGGCATCACCAAAGCCAGCTGGTAAGGCGCGAAGGAGTAAACATTATGAGCATGAGTGATCCCATCGCCGATATGCTGACCCGCATCCGCAATGCGCAGATAGTGGAAAAACCCACCGTCGCCATGCCGGCTTCCAAAGTCAAGGCCGCCATTGCCCAGGTGCTCAAGGACGAGGGCTACATCGACGGCTTCCAAGTCAAGAGCCAAGACGGCAAGAACGAGCTCGTCATCGGCCTCAAATACTACGCCGGGCGCCCGGTGATCGAGCGCATCGAGCGCGTCAGCCGCCCCGGTCTGCGCGTCTATAAGGGTTCCAAGTCGATCCCCCAAGTCATGAACGGCTTGGGCGTGGCCATCGTCACCACACCGCAAGGCGTGATGACCGATCGCAAGGCGCGCGCCGCCGGTGTCGGTGGTGAAGTGTTGTGTTACGTCGCCTGATGCGAGAACGAAGGAGTATCTGAGATGTCTCGTGTAGGTAAAACACCGATCGCCATTCCGGCCGGGGTCGAAGTGGCGCTGCAGCCCGACGCCATCCGCGTCAAGGGCGCGCTGGGCGCGCTGGCGCTGGCCCCCAATGCCCAAGTGCAGGTGCAGCATGCCGATGGCCGCCTGACCTTTGCTGCCGTGGGCGACAGCGCGCAGGCCAAGGCCCTGTGCGGCACCATGCGCCAGTTGGTCAACAACATGGTGCAGGGCGTGAGCAAGGGCTTCGAGAAGAAGCTCTCGCTGGTGGGCGTGGGCTACAAAGCCAGCGCCAGCGGCAACAAGCTCAACCTCGCCGTGGGCTATTCGCACCCGGTCGATTTCGTGATGCCCGAAGGCGTGAGCGTGACCACTCCGGCCGCGACCGAAATCGTGCTCAAGGGCGCCGACCGCCAGCGCGTGGGCCAGATTGCCGCCGAAATTCGCGCCGTGCGCCCGCCCGAGCCTTATAAAGGCAAGGGCATCCGCTACGTCGGTGAGAAGGTCGTCATCAAAGAGACCAAGAAAAAATAAGGACAGCGAACATGTTGACGAAAAAAGAACAGCGTTTGCGCCGTGCCCGCCAGACCCGCATTCGCATCGCCCAGCAAGGCGCACTGCGCCTGAGTGTGAACCGCAGCAACCTGCACATCTACGCCAACGTCATCTCCGAAGACGGTGCGCGCGTGCTGGTCTCGGCCTCGACGCTGGAAGCCGAAGTGCGCGCCCAGATCGCTGCGGCCAACGGCAACGGTGGCAACAGGGCGGCGGCCGAACTGGTCGGCCAGCGCATCGCCGCCAAGGCCAAGGCCGCCGGGATCGAGAAGGTGGCTTTTGACCGTTCCGGTTTTGCCTACCACGGTCGTGTCAAAGCCCTTGCAGAAGCCGCGCGTGCCGCCGGCCTGCAATTCTGATTGGGGATGCTCAAATGGCAAAGATGCTTGCGAATGTAAAGAGCGAGGCCAACGACGATGGCCTGCGCGAAAAGATGATCGCGGTCAACCGCGTCACCAAAGTGGTCAAAGGCGGGCGCATCATGAGCTTTGCCGCCCTGACTGTGGTCGGTGACGGCGACGGCCGCGTCGGCATGGGCAAAGGCAAGGCGCGCGAAGTGCCGGTGTCGGTGCAAAAAGCCATGGACGAAGCGCGCCGCAACCTGTTCAAGGTGGCGATCAAGAACGGCACCCTGCACCACGCGGTGCACGGCCGCCACGGCGCTTCCAGCGTCATGATGCTGCCGGCCAACAAGGGTACCGGCATCATCGCCGGCGGCCCGATGCGCGCCGTCTGCGAGGTGCTGGGCGTGACCGACGTCGTGGCCAAAAGCCACGGCTCGACCAACCCCTACAACTTGGTGCGCGCCACGCTGGACGCGCTGCGCCGCTCCATGACGCCCTACGAAGTGGCGGCCAAGCGCGGCAAATCGGTCGAAGAAATTCTGGCCTAAAAGGGATTCCGCATGACTACCGCCTCCACCCTCACCATCAAGCTGGTGCGCAGCCCGATCGGCTGCCGTGCCGACCACCGCGCCACCGTGCGCGGGCTGGGCCTGCGCAAGCTCAACAGCGTCAGCGTGTTGCAAGACACCCCGGCGGTGCGTGGCATGATCAACAAGATCAGCTACCTGCTGCAAGTGATCTGAACGGATTTCGACTATGGAACTCAACACCCTCAAGCCCGCTGCGGGCTCCAAATCGGCTCGGCGCCGTGTCGGTCGGGGCATCGGCTCCGGCTTGGGTAAAACCGCCGGTCGTGGCCACAAAGGCCAAAAATCGCGCTCCGGCGGCTACCACAAGGTCGGCTTTGAAGGCGGCCAGATGCCGCTGCAACGCCGCCTGCCCAAGCGCGGCTTCAAATCCACCACCCTGAAGTTCAACGCCGAAGTCACGCTCGACGACCTGCAGGTGCTGGGCGCGGCACAAGTCGATCTGCTGCTGCTCAAGCAAGCCGGTCTGGTGCCCGAGCTGGCGCGCAAAGTCAAGGTCATCAACACCGGTCAGCTGTCGCTGGCGGTGCAGTTGAACCAAATCGGCGCCACCGCCGGTGCCAAGGCAGCCATCGAAGCCGCTGGCGGCTCGGTCGCGGCTTGAAGCTTTAAGCGCGGGAATCTACACCTGTGGCCACCAACGCTGCCTCCCTAGCCCGAACCGGAAAGTACGCCGATTTGCGTCGGCGGCTGTTCTTTTTGCTGGGCGCGCTGATCGTCTACCGTATCGGTGCGCACATTCCGGTGCCGGGCATCGACCCGGACCAACTGGCGCAGTTGTTCCAAGGCCAAGCGGGCAACATCCTGAACCTGTTCAACATGTTCACGGGTGGCTCGCTGCAGCGCTTTGCGGTGTTTGCGCTGGGCATCATGCCCTACATTTCGGCGGCGATCATCATCCAGTTGCTCACCTACGTGGTGCCGTCGCTGATCGCGCTGCGCAAGGAAGGCGAGGCCGGCAAACGCAAGATTACCCAGTACACGCGCTACAGCACGTTGGCGCTGGCGATTTTCCAATCCTTCGGCATTGCGCTCGCTCTCGAGGGCATGCCGGGCATGGTGGTCGATCCTGGGTTCGCCTTTCGCTTCACGGCGGTGGTGAGCTTGGTGGCTGGCACCATGTTCCTGATGTGGCTGGGCGAGCAGATCACCGAGCGCGGCGTCGGCAACGGCATTTCGATGCTGATCTTTGCCGGCATCGTGGCCGGTTTGCCGAGTGCCATGGGCGGGCTGACCGAGCTGGTGCGCACCGGCGCGATGGGCATTCTGTCGGCCATCTTCATCCTGTTGCTGGTGGTGGCGGTGACCTACTTCGTGGTCTATGTGGAGCGTGGGCAGCGCAAGGTGCTGGTCAATTACGCCCGGCGCCAAGTGGGCAACAAGGTCTATGGTGGCCAGTCGTCGCACCTGCCGCTCAAGCTCAACATGGCCGGCGTGATCCCGCCGATTTTTGCCTCCTCGATCATTTTGCTGCCGGCCACCTTGGTGACTTGGTTCAGCGCCGATCAGGGCATGGACTGGTTGCGCGACATGGCCGGCGCGCTCTCGCCTGGGCAGCCGATCTACATTGCGCTCTATGCCGCCGCGATCATCTTCTTTTGTTTCTTCTACACCGCGCTGGTATTCAACAGCCGCGAAACCGCAGACAACCTGAAGAAGAGCGGTGCCTTCATCCCGGGCATCCGCCCAGGGGATCAGACCGCCCGCCACATCGACAAGATCTTGGGCCGCCTGACGCTGGTGGGTGCGCTCTACATCACGGCGGTGTGTTTGCTGCCCGAGTTCCTGATCCTGTATTACAACGTTCCGTTCTACTTTGGTGGCACCTCGCTGCTGATCATCGTGATTGTGACCATGGACTTCTGGACCCAGGTGCAAAATTACATGATGTCTGAGCAGTACGAGTCCTTGCTCAAGAAATCCAGTTTCAAGGGCGCCCCCGGGGTCTGATATGTCCAAAGACGATGTCATCGAGATGCAGGGCGAGGTGGTGGAGAATTTGCCCAACGCCACCTTCCGCGTCAAGCTTGAAAACGGCCACGTCGTGCTCGGGCACATATCCGGCAAGATGCGCATGCACTACATCCGCATCCTGCCTGGCGACAAGGTCAAGGTGGAGCTCACGCCCTACGACCTCACACGGGCGCGGATCGTGTTCCGCAGCAAATAGTTTTTCTAGAATTTCGTTCAGGAGTAAGACATGAGAGTTTCGGCTTCGGTCAAAAAAATGTGCCGCAACTGCAAGATCATTCGTCGTCATGGCGTGGTGCGGGTTATCTGCACCGACCCACGGCACAAGCAGCGTCAAGGCTGATTCGATTAGAGGACCATCATGGCACGTATCGCTGGTATCAACATTCCGCCGCAAAAGCACGCCGAAATCGGCCTGACGGCGATCTTTGGCATCGGGCGCACCCGCGCACGGCAGATTTGCGAGGCCTGTGGCATCGCATACTCGAAAAAGATCAAAGAGCTTTCCGACGCCGAACTCGAAAAGGTTCGTGAAGCGGTCAACACCCTGACCATCGAGGGCGATTTGCGCCGCGAAACCACGATGAACATCAAGCGTTTGATGGACATCGGCTGCTATCGCGGTTTCCGCCATCGGCGCGGCCTGCCTGTGCGCGGCCAGCGCACCAAGACCAACGCCCGCACCCGCAAGGGCCCGCGCAAGGCTGCCCAGTCGCTGAAGAAATAACCGCCCACAAGGACACCCGCTATGGCCAAGCCCCAAGCCTCCAACGCCGCCGCCCGCGTGCGCAAAAAAGTTCGCAAGAACATCTCCGACGGCATTGCCCACGTGCACGCTTCGTTCAACAACACCATCATCAACATCACCGACCGCCAAGGCAACTCGCTGTCGTGGGCGTCGTCGGGTGGTCAGGGTTTCAAGGGCTCGCGCAAATCGACCCCCTTCGCAGCCCAGGTGGCGTCCGAAGTGGCTGGCCGCGCGGCCATCGAGCAAGGCATCAAAAACCTCGACGTCGAAATCAAGGGCCCGGGCCCGGGTCGCGAATCCTCGGTGCGCGCATTGGGCGCCCTAGGGATCCGCATCAACTCGATCGCCGACGTGACCCCGGTGCCGCACAACGGCTGCCGCCCGCAAAAGCGCCGCCGCATCTGAGTTCGGCCTAAAACCTTAGCGCCGCCTCAAGCCTTAGCGCTTGACCTAGAGCCTGCTGTATTGCTATAATCTGCGGCTCTTTGTTTGGGCCACTGCAAACCTTTGCGGTGGCATTTTCGTTTCAAGCCCACCGCCGTGGCCCTGAAAGGGTGCGGCTCCCGCTCCAGTCTGTAAGGCAGGGGCGGCAGATAGATCAAGGAAAATCACGTGGCACGTTACCTCGGCCCCAAGGCCAAACTCTCCCGCCGTGAAGGCACCGATCTGTTGCTCAAGAGCGCGCGGCGCTCGATCAGCGACAAGGCCAAGTTCGACTCCAAGCCCGGCCAGCACGGCCGCACCTCGGGTCAGCGCACTTCCGACTTCGGTCTGCAGCTGCGCGAAAAGCAAAAAGTCAAGCGCATGTACGGTGTGCTCGAGCGCCAGTTCCGGCGCTACTTCGCCGAAGCCGACCGCCGCCGTGGCAACACCGGCACCAACCTGCTCGGCCTGCTCGAATCGCGCCTCGACAACGTGGTGTTTCGCATGGGCTTTGCCTCGACCCGCGCCGAAGCGCGCCAGTTGGTCTCGCACAAGGCGGTGTTGGTGAATGGCCAGAGCTGCAACATCCCGTCGGCACTGGTCAAATCGGGTGATGTGGTGTCGGTGCGCGAAAAATCGCGCAACCAGAACCGCGTCAAAGAGGCGCTGGAGCTCGCCAAACAGATCGGTTTCCCCGCATGGGTTGAGGTCGCGGTCGAAAAGGCCGAGGGCACCTTCAAGAAAGTGCCGGACCGCGACGAGTTCGCCGCCGACATCAACGAATCGCTGATCGTCGAACTGTATTCGCGCTAATCTGTGGTTTGAAACCATATCCGAGCCCGAGCGCCGCATTCAGCTGGCGTTCGGGATTTTGTACTCCAGCAGCCTTATCGGTGTAACGAGCCGAGGGTATTGAAGGAAGTCCGAATGCTTAACAATCTCCTGAAACCCAAGAACATTCAAGTCGAGCACCTCGGCCCCAACCACGCCGAAGTCACGCTCGAGCCCTTTGAGCGCGGCTATGGCCACACGCTGGGCAACGCGCTGCGCCGGGTGTTGTTGGCTTCGATGGTCGGCCACGCTCCCACCGAGGTCACCATCTCGGGTGTGTTGCATGAGTTTTCTTCGATCGACGGCGTGCAAGAAGACACTGTTGACATGCTGCTCAACCTCAAAGGCGTGGTGTTCAAGCTCCACGGCCGCGACGAAGTCACCTTGAGCCTGCGCAAAGAGGTCGAAGGCCTGGTCACAGCGGGCGACATCCAGACCCCGCACGACGTGGAAATCCTGAATCCGCAGCACCCCATCGCCACCCTGAGCGCGGGCACCAAGCTCGACATGCAGATCAAGGTCGAGAAGGGCCGCGGCTACGTGCCCGGCAACCTGCGCCGCGGCGAGGACAGCACGCGCTCGATCGGCCGAATTTTGCTCGATGCCTCTTTTTCGCCGGTCAAGCGCGTCAGCTACGCGGTGGAAAACGCCCGCGTCGAGCAGCGCACCGACCTCGACAAGCTGGTGCTGGACATCGAAACCAACGGTGCCGTGGCACCCGAGGAAGCGGTGCGCGCCGCGGCCAAGATTCTGGTCGAGCAGCTGGCGGTGTTTGCCCAGTTGGCCGGCGACGAATCGTCCGACTTTGGCGCCTCGCCCAGCCGCGCTTCGCAGCAGTTTGACCCGATTTTGCTGCGCCCGGTCGATGAGCTCGAGCTCACGGTGCGCTCGGCCAACTGCCTCAAGGCCGAAAATATCTACTACATCGGTGACCTGATCCAGCGCACCGAAAACGAGCTGCTCAAAACCCCCAACCTGGGTCGCAAGTCGCTCAACGAAATCAAGGAAGTGCTGGCTTCGCGCGGCTTGACGCTGGGCATGAAGCTGGAGAGCTGGCCGCCCGCTGGGCTGGACAAGCACTGAACCCACTGCTTAACCCTCACCCTCAACGCCCCTGACCCCTCGCAGTACCTGATCCGGCTGCGGGCAAACCACAAAGGAAACCACCATGCGTCACGGACACGGACTTCGCAAACTCAACCGCACCACCAGCCACCGGCTGGCCATGCTGCGCAACATGATGAACTCGCTGCTCACGCACGAAGCGATTCAAACCACCTTGCCCAAGGCCAAAGAGCTGCGCCGCGTGGTCGAGCCCATGATCACCTTGGCCAAAGTGCCGACGGTGGCCAACCGCCGCTTGGCTTTTGACCGCCTGCGCGACCGCGACGTGGTGGTTAAGCTGTTCGACGTGCTCGGCCCGCGCTTCAACGCCCGTCCGGGTGGCTACACGCGCATCCTCAAAACCGGGTATCGCGTCGGCGACAACGCCCCGATGGCCCTGATCGAGCTGGTCGATCGCGGCGATGCAGAAACCACCAAAGAAGAACAAGCTTCTGCCGACAAAACGCAGTAAGCGTGCTAGAATACATGTCTTGACGCGGAGTGGAGCAGCCTGGTAGCTCGTTGGGCTCATAACCCAAAGGTCGCAAGTTCAAATCTTGCCTCCGCAACCAAAACCTCAATCAACCCTGTGGGCTTAACGGCCTTCAGGGTTTTTTGTTTTGGGCAAGGCGGGCTGCGCTCAGAGGCGGGTGCCGCTGCCCAATTTGCTCGGGCTGCGGCAGCTGCGCTCACAACGTGAGGTTGCGCTTGCCGACCAAAGCGATGCGCAGGCGGGTCGAAACCCAGTCGATCAGCGCCACGGTGAGCAAGATCATCAGGACGATGAAAGCCACCTGATCCCACTCGAAAGTGCGGATGCGCTCGGCCAAGAACAGGCCGATGCCGCCAGCGCCGACGATGCCGATGATGGTGGCCGAGCGGGTGTTGGATTCGAAGAAATACAAAACTTGGCTGATCAACACCGGCAGCACCTGGGGCACGATGCCAAAGCGCAGCGCGTGCAGCCGCGAACCCCCGCTGGACAACACGCCTTCGCTGGCCTTGCGCTCAACGGCTTCAATCGTCTCCGAGTAGAGCTTGGTGAACGAGCCGATGTCGCTGGTCATGATGGCCAGCACGCCGGCAAAGGGGCCCAGTCCGACGACGTTGATCCAGATCAGCGCCCAGATCAGCGTGTCCACGCCGCGGATCGTGTCGGCCGAGCGGCGCGTGAGCCAGCGCACGAAGGCGTTGACGGTGGTGTTGCGCGCGGCCAGGAAACCGAGCGGGAAAGAGATCAGCGCCGCCAGCAAAGTGCCCAAGAAGGCGATGGCCACGGTTTCGGCCAGCGCCTCGAGCAGGCGGTCGAATTGCGTGCCGGGCGAGGGGGGCACCATCAGGCTCAAAAAGGTGCCGAGCTGCACCAAGCCGGCGCCCAGTTGGGAGAGCGAGACGTCGAGGCGCAGCAGCGCAAACAAAGCCAGCCCGGCCATGGCGCTGACCACCAGCGCCGTGATCCATTTCTCACGCCCCGAGCCCGCAATCAGCGCCGCGTGGCGCTGCCGGATCGCTGGGCTAAGTTGCAAATTTTGCGACGGCTTCATTTCCCGTGCTCCAGCGAAATCAGGCGGTGGCGGATGCGCTCCGACACCAGGTCGATCGACACCACCGTGAGGACGATCAGCAGCAGGATGGCCGAGACGTCGGGGTAGTGAAAACCGCGAATGGCCTCGAGCAGATCTTGCCCGATCCCGCCCGCGCCCACAAAACCCATGACCGAGGCGCCGCGCACGTTGATCTCGAAGCGCAACAGGGCGTAGCTGGCAAAGTTGGACAGCACCTGCGGCACGACGGCGTAGCGGATGGCCTGCCAGCGCGTGGCGCCGGTGGCGATCGCGCCCTCAACGGGTTGCATGTCGATGTTTTCCACCACCTCGGCAAACAGCTTGCCGAGCGCGCCGGTGGTCGAGATCATGATCGCCAGCACGCCGGGCAGTGGGCCGAGCCCAAAGGCCACGACGAAAATGAGCGCAAACACCAGGTCGGGCACCGTGCGGCAAAACTCGAGCAGGCGGCGCATGAAAAAGCGCTGCGAGGGGTTGATCGCGAGGTTGGCGGTGGCGGCAAAGCACAAGAAGAAGGCCGCGATGGTGCCAAACAGGGTGCCGAGGTAGGCGATCAGCAGCGTGTCCCAGAGCAAGTCCAGCCAGCGTGGCCAGCCCCAGAACCATTCGGCCACATCGGTGAACACCAGTTCGCCATTGGCCAAATGAAATATGCGGTAGAAATAGCTGGTCAGATGACCGAGATTGGCCCAGAGTTTGGCCAAATCGACTTCGGCCACGTAACCGGCGGTCAGCACCAGCAGCAGCAAGATCAGCAGGCCCCAGGCGGACGAGCGGGCTTTGGCCGCCTGCTGGGTGCGGTAGCTTGCGGAGAGGGCGGCGACTTGCGCCGCGGGCAGGCGTGCGAGTGAGCTCATCGTGAGGGTGCGCTTTCCGGTGGGCTCAGGGCTGGGTTATGAAAGGGCGGTCGGCGGCCTGCCGCTGCGCCCACGGAACCCGTGGGCGCAGGCGACAGGCGTGCAGCGCGCGGTTGGAAAGCGCGCGATCAGGAGGCGCGTTGGGCGCGCTCGCGGCGCAGCCGGTCAACAAAGGTTTGCAGATCGATGATGACCTGATAGTCGGCGTGCGTGGCCGGTGCAAAGCCGGGCGATTGCCCGTCGGAGAGGCGGTCGAAGGCGGCGCGGTTGCGCGTCGGCGCCTCGAAAAATGCCTGGCGAATCAGCGCTCGGGCCTCGGGCGGGAGCGAAGTCAGGAAGGCGATCGGCGAGCCCGGGATGCGCTCGGAGCGGAACACGATTTTGAAGTCGGCCGGGTTGACCATGCCGCGACGGCCCATGCGCATCAGGTTGGAGTCGGTCTCGGAGTTCCACCAGTTGAAGGCGATGTCGCAGGTGCCGCGTTGCAGCGCGATGATCGAGTTCTCGTGGCTGCCGGTGGTTTGCACGTTGGCAAAGAAGCGGTCGGGCGCAATGTTGGCGCGGTGCATGGCAAAGTGCGGCACGTTGAAGCCCGAGGTCGAATTGACATCGACCAGGCACAGGTTGCGGCCCTGAAAGTCTTCGATCCGGTTGCCGCGGTCGTTGGCGCGGGCATAGGCCACCGAGTAGTAACCGGTCGAGCCATCGGCTTGGCGCAAGGTGGCAAAGGCCGCGATGCCGCCGTTGGTGACGGTGTGGGCGCGCACGTAAGCAAAGGGGCCAAATTCGACGATGTGGATGTGGCCCGAGCGCATGCCCTCGATCACGGCGGCGTAGTCGGAGGCGATGCGCAGCGTCACGCGCACGCCCAGCTGGCTCGACAAATAAGCCACCCAAGGCCCGAAGCGCTCGGTGACGCCGGCGGCGTTCTCGGCCGGCACCACGGCATAGACGAGTTCGGGGAAGCGGGCGCGCCAGTCTTGCGCTTGGGCAAAGGCGACGGGTGTGAGGGCCAGCGCAGCGGCACCGAGGCCGAAATCGCGGCGCGAAATGGGAAGGCGGGTGATGGACACGATGAGTTTCCTTGTGGACGGGGGTTTGCAGGGGAGGGCGGGGGAATGCGGGGGAACGGCGGATCAGGCGGGTACGGCCACCAGCTCGGGGCGGGTGCGCGCTGGCGCTGCAACTGGCTTTGTCATCGCTTCTTGGGCTTCGAGCCCGTAGAGCTCATGCGCGAGCGCATCGGTCAGGCTCGAAGGGCTGCCGTCGAACACCAGCTTGCCTTGCGCCATGCCGATCAGGCGGTCGCAGTAGGACTTGGCGATGTCGAGGTCGTGCAGGTTGCAGACGACGGTGATGCCGAACACCCGGTTTAGGCGCTGCAGGGCGTCCATCACGACCTTGGTGTTGCGCGGGTCGAGTGAGGCGATGGGCTCGTCGGCGAGCACGATCTGCGGTTCTTGCACCAAGGCGCGGGCAATGGCCACACGCTGCTGCTGGCCGCCCGAGAGCGTTTCGGCGCGTTGCCCGGCATACATGCGTCATGTCGAGTTGCTCCAGCGCCGACACCGCGATGGCCCGGTCATCGGCCGACCACAGCTTGAGCAGCGAGCGCACGCGCGAGGTGTGGTTGAGGCGGCCCATCAGCACATTGGTCATCACGTCGAGCCGACCGACGATGTTGAACTGCTGGAACACCATCGCGCACGACGCGCGCCAGTCGCGCAGCGCCTGCCCTTTGAGGCGGGTCACGTCGCGGCCTTCCCACAAAATCTCGCCACAGCTCACGTCTTGCAAGCGGTTGATCATGCGCAGCAGCGTGGACTTGCCGGCCCCGGAGCGCCCGATGACGCCGACGAAGCTGCCCCTTTCGATCTGCAGCGAGACATCGTGCACGGCGCGCTTGGCACCAAAATCCCTACGAACATTGACCATTTTCAACATGAACGGCTCCTGATGGAATGGGAACGATGCTACATTTGCAAGTTGATAGTTTGATGAAAATCTGGTATAGGGGCTGCTTGAATCTGGGGGCGAAATCAAAGCCCGTCACAAGGGCCGACCCGGTTCGCATGGCGCGCCAGAAAGCGGCGCAGGTCGCAAAAATCGGCCATGCGCTCGGCCAGCACCTCATGCGGCCAGTCCCACCAAGCGGTGGCTTCGATGGCTTGGGCGATCGGTTTGGAAAAACGCCAGCGCAGCAGCTTGGCGGGCGCACCCGCCACGATCGCGTAGGCCGGTACGTCGCGCGTGACCACCGAGTTGCTGCCCACCACCGCGCCGTTGCCGATCTGCACCCCGGGCATGATGACGGCGCCGTGCCCGATCCAGGTGTCGTGCCCGATGCGCACGCGCTGGCGGCTGCGCCAAGCAAAAAAATCGGCGTCGTTCTGCGCCGCCAAGCCATACATGGCGCGCCGGTAGGTGAAGTTGTGCAGCGTCGGCCGCTCCACGGGGTGAAACCCGGGGTTGATGCGCACCATGGCCGCGATGTTGGCAAACTTGCCGATGTCGGTCGAAATCAGCTCGGTGTGGTGCCCGAGGTAGCTGTAGTCGTCCAGCACGCTGTCGCTCAAGTGCACGTGCTCGCCGAGCTCGCTGTAGCGGCCGAAGCGGCCGTTGCTCACCACGGCGCTGGCGGCCAGGGTGGGTGCCTCGGTTCTTTGGGCTGGAGCGGGCAGGTTGTGGGCCGCGACGTGGTACCAGCGGCCGTCGGGTGTGGGTGGGGTTGCCATTCAGTGCACCCGCTGCACTTGCCGCCAGACGCCGCGCACCACGGCGTGCCAGTTGCCGTCGGCCACTTCCACCAGCCGCACCTGCACCAGATCGGCGCGCAGCCCCAAGGCGATCGAGCCCCGGTCGTGCAGGCCCACGGCCCGCGCCGGGTTGGCGGTGACGGTGGCCACTGCCTGCGGCAGGCTCAGGACGCCGTCGTGCACCAGCCGCAGTGTGGCGGTGAGCAAGCTGCCGGGCACGTAGTCGCTCGACAAGATGTCCATCAGCCCCAAGCCGGCCAGATGCGCGGCGGCCACATTGCCCGAGTGCGAACCGCCGCGCACCACATTGGGCCCGCCCATCACGGTGTACATGCCGCGCTGGTGTGCCGCCCGTGCCGCCTGCTCGGTGGTCGGGAATTCGCTGATCCGGGCCCCGTCGGCGTGGGCTTCATCCACATGAGCCGAGGTGGTGTCGTCGTGGCTGGCAAGGGTGATGCCATGGCTTTGGCAATAGTCCACGAAGTAGCGCCGGTTGGGGCGGGCGTGGCGCACCTGCAAATCGGTGGCGTGGGCCACTTGGCGCTCGAACTTTTCTTCGTCCCAGCCCTTTTTGCCGGTGTAGTAAATGCGCGCGTGATCGATGTTCTCCCACTGGCGCTGGCCCGGGGTGTGGTCCATGAGCGAGATCAGCCCCAGCCGGGGGTGCTCGTGGAAAGGGGCGAACAGGTCGATGGTGTTGGCCGCTGGCAGCTCGCAGCGCACGTGCAGATGGTGCTCGGCACGCAGCAAATCCTTGGCCGTGCACAGGTTCAGCGTCGCCAGCACGGTGTCCCAGGCGCTGCTGCGCAGGCTGTCGTGCTCGGTCGCTCCCACGCCCAGCGCGTCAAACACGGTGGTGATGCCGGCGGCGGCAATTTCGGCGTCGTGCGCCAGCAGCGCGGGCAACTCGGCCCACTGCACCTTGGGCCGGGGCATCAGTTGGCGCTCCAAGTTGTCGGTGTGGATCTCCACCAAGCCGGGCAGCAGGTAGTCGCCTTCGAAGTCGATGCCGGTGCTGCCCCAAGCGCTGCCGCTGTCGATCGCTTCGATGCGTCCGTTCACGGCCTGTAGGCTGCCCAAGCGCACTTCATCGGGCAGCACCAGGCGGGCGTTGTGTATTGCGAGGGGGTTCATGCGGCGCTCCGAAAGCAAGACATATCGATGCGGCGCGTGGCCAGTGCGGCGCCGACTTCGGGGTCGTGAAAAATGCCCAGCACCGCCGCGCCACGGCCGACGGCCTCTTGGATCAGCTCCACCACGGTGCGGGTGTTGGCGGGGTCGAGCGAGGCGGTGGGTTCATCGAGCAGCACCAGCGGCCGCGGCTTGATGAGGTTGCGCGCGATGTTGATGCGCTGCTGCTCGCCGCCCGAGAAGGTCGCCGGGGGCAGCGACCACAGACGCTCGGGGATGCGCAGGCGCTGCAACCAGCGCGCCGCTTCGGCACGCGCCGCGGCGGCCACGTCGGCGTCGGTGGCGTGGTCTTGGCGCAGCGCTTCGGCCACCACGTCGATGGCCGGTACGCGCGGGATCAGGCGCAGGAACTGGCTGACGTACGAGACGGTGTCGCGGCGCAGCCGCAGCAGCTCGCGCGCGCTGGCTTGGGTCACGTCGAGGGTGGAGTCGGCGCCGGTGCGCACGTCGATCTGCCCGGCGCTGGCGCGGTAGTTGGCATAGACCAGCTTGAGCAGGGTGCTTTTGCCCATGCCCGAGGGCCCGTCGAGCACCAGGCATTCTCCGGCGTGGGCTTGCAGATCGACGCCTTCGAGCACCGGCAGCACGGCCCCGTGTTGGTGGTGCAGGGTGAAGCGCTTGGCCACACCCCTCATGCAAAGGATGGCGGGTTTCATGGTGGAAGGACGGAGCTGACCAGGAGTTGGGTGTAGGGGTGCTGCGGATCGTCGAGCAGTTGGTCGGTCAGACCGCTCTCGACGATGCGCCCGCGCTGCATCACGACCATGCGCTGCGCCAGCAGCCTGGCCACGGCGAGGTCGTGGGTGACGATCACCACCGCCAGTTGCAGCTCCTGCGTGAGACGGCGCAGCAAGTCCAGCAGCCGCGCCTGCACCGACACGTCGAGGCCAGAGGTGGGTTCGTCCATGAACAGCAGGCGCGGGCTGGTGACCAGGTTGCGCGCGATCTGCAAACGCTGGCGCATGCCGCCCGAAAATACGCGCGGCGTGTCGTCGATGCGCCAAGGGTCGATCTCGACCCGCTGCAACCACTCCAGCGCGGTGGCGCGCAACTGCCCGTAGTGGCGCCAGCCCAGCCCCATCAGGCGCTCGCCCACATTGGCACCGGCCGAGACGTCCATGCGCAGCCCGTCGGCCGGGTTCTGGTGCACAAAGCCCCAGTCGGTGCGCGCCAGCAAGCGCTGGCGCGCCGCGCTCAGGGCGTGCACGTCTTCGAGCGTGCCGTCGCGCAAGCGGTATTCAACGCCACCGCTGTCGGGGCGCGACAGCGCCGCGACGGCGTTGAGCAGGGTGCTCTTGCCCGAGCCCGATTCGCCGACCACGGCCAGCACTTCGCCGGGCCACAGATCGAAGGAGGCATCGTGCAGCGCCGTCAGGGCACCGTAGCGCTTGCCCAGTTGGCGCACGCGCAGCAGCGGTTGCGGGGTGCAGGAGGGGGTGGCGGGCATGGGCAGGGTCTGGTTCATGTGGCCACCGTGCTTGCGGCGGCGCGCCGTTGCTGGCAGTGGTCGGAATCCGAGCAGGTGTGCTGGCGCGTGCCTTGGTCGTCGATGATCACTTCGTCTAGGAAGGCATCGGTGGCGCCGCACAGGGCGCAGGCGGCTTCCCAGCGCTGCACCTCGAAGGGGTGGTCGTCGAACGACAGGCTCTCGACCTTGGTGTAGGGCGGCACCGCGTAGATGCGTTTTTCGCGCCCGGCGCCAAAGAGCTGGAGCGCCGGGTTGCGGTGCAGCTTGGGGTTGTCGAACTTGGGGATGGGCGAGGGCGACATGAGGTAGCGCCCGTTGACCAGCACCGGGTAGTCGTAGGTGGTGGCGATGTGGCCGTGGCGCGCGATGTCTTCGTACAGCTTGACGTGCATCAGGCCGTACTCGGCCAGCGCGTGCAGGGTGCGGGTCTCGGTTTCGCGCGGCTCCAGCCGTTGCAGCGGCTCTGGAACCGGCACCTGATAGACGATGATCTGGCCCTCGCGCAGCGGCGTTTCGGGGATGCGGTGGCGGGTCTGGATCAGGGTGGCGGCGCGGGTTTGGGTGGTGATCGGCACGCCGGCGGTGCGCTGGAAGAAGCGCCGGATGTTGACCGCGTTGACGGTGTCGTCCGAACCCTGATCGATCACCTTCAGGACGTCGTTTGGCCCGATGACGGCGGCCGTGACTTGGATGCCGCCGGTGCCCCAGCCGTAGGGCAGCGGCATTTCGCGCGAACCAAAGGGGACTTGATAGCCGGGTATGGCCACGGCCTTGAGCAGGGCGCGCCGGATCATGCGCTTGCTGCGCTCGTCGAGGTAGGCGAAGTTGATGGCCGGCGCCGAGGTGCAAGCGGCCGCAGTGGCCGCTTGCAGGGGTGCGCTGAGGGTGGGTGCGTTCACGGTTGGGTCCAAGGGGGGGATGCGGGTGCTGGGTCTGGGGTGGCGGCGCTGTCGGTGCTGGCGCTGCTGATCAGGGCCTGGGCGCGCATGCGCCGCACCAGTTCCAGTTCGGACTGGAAATCGACGTAGTGCGGCAACTTGAGGTGCTGCACGAAACCCGAGGCCTCGAGGCTGTCGCTGTGCGAGAGCACGAACTCCTGCATCTGCGCCGGCGCTTGCACCGCCTCGCCCAGTTCGGTGGCCCGCAGGCTGCGATCGACCAAGCTCATGGCCATGGCCTTGCGCTCGCTGTGGCCAAAAGCAAGCCCGTAGCCGCGCGTGAACTGTGGCGGCTCGCTCTGGCTGCCGACAAACTGGTTCACCATCTCGCATTCGGTGAGCTCGATGTCGCCGATCGACAGGCCAAAGCCCAGCTCTTCGGGCTCGAGTTCCACGGCCACCGTGCCGAGCCGGATTTCACCTACGAAAGGGTGCGTGTGCGAGTAACCGCGCTGGGTCGAGTAAGCCATGGCGAGCAGGAAGCCCTCGTCGCCACGGGCCAGGTTTTGCAGGCGCGTGGCCCGGTCGGCCGGAAAGCGCAGCGGCTCACGGGTCAGGTCGGTCGGTTCCGGGTCGCCGGCTGGCGGCGGGCATTGCTCGATCAGGCCCTCTTGGTTGAGCAGATCCACCACCCGCGGTGCCGGCGGCTCGGGCGGCCGGGCCGGGCCGGGTTCGGTCGGTGGCTGCGTCGGCGCGGCGGCCAGCAGCGCGAAATCCAGCAGGCGCTGGGTGTAGTCGTAGGTCGGGCCCAAGATTTGCCCGCCGGGCAAGTCTTTGAAGGTGGCCGAGATGCGGCGCGACAACGCCATGGTTTCGGTGCGCAGCGCCAGCGTGCGGCCCAGGCGCGGCAAGGTGGCGCGGTAGGCGCGCAGCAGAAAAATCGCCTCCACCAAGTCGCCGCAGGCCTGCTTGATGGCGCCAGCGCCGCCAGTTCCGGGTCGTAGAGCGAGCCTTCGCTCATCACCCGATCCACCGCCAGCTTCATCTGCTGGCGAATCTGCGCCACGCTCAACTCGGGCACGGCCTCGTCGCCGCGGCGCTGCTCGGCCAGCAGGCGGTAGCTTTGCAGGATGGCGGCTTCTCCGCCTTTGACGGCCACGTACATGTTCAGGGCTCCAGCGGGGTCGGCAGGGGGGGGTGCAGGCGGGTCGAGCGCGGCAGCCCGCTGATGCAGCGGCCGGCGACCAGAAAGGCATCGACGCCGCGCGGAAAGGCGGCGTGGTTGGCGGCCCACTGGGCGGCAAAGTCGGCCGGCAGCCCGCGCGCGTGCAGGTGCACGCAGTCCTCGATGCCGGGGCCGCTCAGCTGCAGGGGGGTGGTCTGGATGTCGTGCAGGCTGGGCAGCTCGATCACGCAGGTGGCCGCTTGATCGGGGTATTCGTCGCTGCCCCAGTCGAGTTGCGCCAGCGCCGGCCAGGGGTCGGCGGCACCGAACCAGAGAAAGCGGGCCGCGCCCGGTGTGCTGACGCAGCGGCAACCAGTGTGAAAGCGCAACCAGGCTTGCGCCTGCGAGTCGGCCAGCGAAGGCGAGAGCCACAGGCTGCAATCGCTGTCGAGCAGGGCCAGCAGCAGCAACGCGGCCGCGCTGTGGCCGCGGTCAGGCAGTTGTGCGGCCGGGTGCGGCAGTTCGAACACGCGCCCGGGCAGCGACAGCGCTTGCAGCGCGCCGCGAAAGACGGTCTGGCTGCCTAGGGCCAGATCCTGAAAACCGGGCGGCATTTGTTCCAGTTCCAGCGGGTTCATGCTTCGCCTTCGGTGTCGTCGCTGGCGCCGTTTTCGCGGGCGAGCGTGAAAAAATCGACTTTGGTGGCTTGCGCGCGCGCCTGTCGCTGCGCCTGCAACTGCGCCAGATGCAGGCGCAGCGGGGCCAGCAGCGTGGGCTCGAGCACGGCGTGCAGCGGCGCTTGCTGCAGCAGGGCATCGGCCCAAGCCGCCAGTTCGGCATGGAGGTGGCTGCGCCCGAGCACGTAGGCCACGCCCACCGTGGCGCTAGGTTGGCCCTGTTGCACGCCCTGTTGCACGCCTTGTTGTGCACCTTCCTGATCACCGGGTTCTGCCGCGGTGCGCAGGGCGCAGCGCGTCACGGTGAGCTCGCCCAAGTTGAAGCGCTGCCCGGTGCCACCGGCGCGCCCCTGCACCATGTACAACCCGGTTTCGGGCCGGCGCAGCCATTCGGCGCGGCGCGGCGCCAGTTGCGCGTGCAGGCCTTGCTCGAGCAGGGCCAGCGGGGCGCGTGCCAGCAGGGCCATCCAGGCGGCGCGAGCGCGTTGCGGCGGCTCGGTGTCGAATGATTGAAACATTGGGAGGCTACAATGCAATTTGTTTAGACAACTTTGTCGTGGACCCGATCCTAAAGCTCCTTTGTGAAGGATTTATGAAGAAAACCCTTGCTGCCGACACGCCGGCCGGCGTACTGCCAGACCCCCGGCACAGCTTTTGGTCGCGCATCGCGCACGAAATCGGTGAGGCCATTCGCCAAGGCACCTACGCGCCGGGCGAGCGCCTGCCCACCGAGCACGCGCTGGCGCAGCAGTACGGTGTCAACCGCCACACCGTGCGCCGTTCCTTGGCTACGCTGGGGCAGTTGGGCTTGGTGCGCACGTCTCAGGGCAGCGGCACCTACGTGGAAGAATTTGCCGTCGAAGTGATGCTGGGCAAACGCACCCGGCACCGGCAAAGCCTGGCGCAGGCGGGCCTCAAAGGGGGCTTGCGCCTGTTGCAGACGCATGTCGAGGAGGCCGAGCCGGGGGTGGCGCAGGCGCTGGGGCTGCCCGCTGGCGCACCGGTGCTGCACCTGGTGGTGCTGGGCGACGGTGCCGGCCAAGTGCTGCACGCCAGCGACCGCTATTTCCCGCTGCCGCGCCTGGCCGGGCTGGATGCCCATTTGCACGAGACCGGCTCGATCACCGAGGCGCTGCACCGCCTAGGCGTGAGCGATTACACGCGGCGCGAAAGCCGCATCACCGCGCGCCTGCCCAGCGTCGAAGTCGCGGCGCTGTTGCAGCAGCCGCTCACGCGCCCCACCTTGCGCGTCACCAGCGTCAACGTCGATTCCAGCGGCTGCCCGGTCGAGTACGCCTGCACCTGGTTTGCCGGCGATCGGGTCGCCATCAGTGTCGATCATGCCCAAGAATGACCATGGGTTCTGACCTTGCAACTGTGCACCGGGTGGCGGTTTACTGGGCGCCCGCACCCGGCTCGCCTTGGTGGCAGGCCGGCAGCCAGTGGCTCGGGCGCTGTGCGGCCACGGCTTTGCCCTTGCCGCAACCCGTGGTCGAGGGCGTCGAGGCGCTGGAGTTTGCCCGCCTGACGGCGGCGCCGCGCCGCTATGGCTGGCACGCCACGCTCAAGGCCCCGTTTGGGCTCGCCAGTGGCCACGATCTGGAAGCTTTGCAGGCGGCGCTGCAGCGCATGGCGGGCCGGCATCGGGTCTTTGATCTGGGGCCGCTGCAGGTCTGCGAGCTCGACGGTTTTCTGGCTTTGCGCCCGCTGCACACGCCGCCCGAGCTGCTGCAGCTGGAGGCCGACTGCGTGCAGTCGCTGCAGCCCCTGGCCGCCGGTCTGAGCGCGGCCGAACTGGCGCGCCGCCGCCGCGCCGGGCTCAATGCCGAGCAGGAGGCGCTGTTGCAAGCCTGGGGCTATCCGTGGGTGTTGCAACAATTTCGTTTTCACCTCTCGCTCAGCGGGCCGCTCGAGCGGTTGCTGCCGCAGCAGCGGCAGGCCCTGCGCGCCGCCGCCATGCGGCAGTTCCACGCCCTGGTGCCGTGCCGCATCGACCGCCTGTCGGTGTTCGTAGAGCCGGCGCCAGGTGCCGATTTCAAGCTGCTGCACCAGCTGCAGCTGCAGCCATGAGTGCGACCGGCCGCTCTGGTGCGAGCGACGCACGGCGCGCGGCGCACGGCGATGCGCCCCCGGCGGGCCGTCTGGTCTATGTGGTCGGCCCTTCGGGGGCGGGCAAGGATTCGGTGTTGGGCGCGCTGCGCTCCAGTTGGCCCGACTGCCTCGTGGCGCATTGGGCGCGGCGCACCATCACCCGGCCCGAGTCGGCCGGCGGCGAACGGCACGAGGCGGTGGATGCAGCCGCGTTCGAGCGCTTGCTGGCCCAAGGGGCCTTTGCGCAGCACTGGTTTGCCAATGGCTTGGGCTACGGCGTGCGCCAAAGCGAGCTCCAGCCCCTGGCCTGCGGGCAGTGGGTGTTTGTGAACGGTTCGCGCGGCTATCTGCCGCAACTCCTGCGCCGCTGGAGCACCGCCACGGTGGTGCACATCGGTGCCGCGCCCGAGGTGCTGCAGCAGCGGCTGCAGGCGCGCGGGCGCGAAACGGCGGCGGCGCAAGCGGCGCGCTTGCAGCGCGATCCCCACTTGCAACTGCCGGCGGGCAGCATCTGCATCCAGAACGACGGCGCGCTGCAAGCTGCGGCCGATGAGTTGCGCGCACGCTTGCTGGGTGGCTACCCGACTGTGGGGTGCTGAGGTTGGGTGTGGGGGTGGGGCCCCATGTCAGAACACCTGTCGCCTCCATAGAACCCGGCTGTTTCTAACCAGCGTGAGTGTCAGATTTGCAGCCTTTTCTCACGCCGGCGTCTTGGGCTTGCGAATACACGCTGAGTGCCACCAAGCGATTGTCTGGCCGCGACCGTCGCTTTATGTATGCGGCAGATGGCCTAGTGCCGGCGGCGATCGTATATGTCCATGCGCGTTGCATCACTGTCATAGTAATGCGCCAGACGACCCAAAAGCCCGGAAGTAGCGGGCGCCGCGACCGCGATCGCGCTTTGCCATCGGCGGTAGTCGCTCGCGAGGTGCCGCTCTTGTTCACCACCGTCGCCGATTGAACGTGATGTGGTCATGCCGCGCGTATAGATTCGGCCGCCCACAAAGCCGTCCCTGAGTTCTTCCGCCGCCGCCATGTGCTCTATGACGCTGCGAACAGACTCATGTGGCCAGTTTCCATCAACACCCGGCGGACTGCTGGCAAGCGCCTTTCCGAGATGGTCCAAAGCGATGCCCCGATAGCCGCGTTCCTGAGCAATCTGAATGACTGCCTCTGAATACTGCCGCAAGGATTCGGGGGACGGCATCTCGGTCGCCGAGAGCTTTGCGAAAGGCCGCCAGTCGTTCAAGACGTGCCAGGCGTTGGACGCCATTCGCTTGACGGTCTCGGTCGGTTCGGGTACGGATTCCTTTTCGACCCCGTCCGGCCGATACAGGAGAGACAGCAGTTCGACAACCATGCTAGGCTCTGTGCTCAGCCTTCGGTAGATGACCAAATCATGCTGGGCTTGGTACTCCAAGAGCCCGAAGTACGCCCACTCGAGCTGGGTCATGGCTTCGTCACTGACCTTGTCGCACTTGCTCAAGCGCTTCAGCAGTGTTGCGACGTCGTAGGCAACGCGCTGGCCTTGCCCCGGATTCGCGTTGGACGCTTCCACGCCTCGTTGAAGCGCTTCTATGACGAGTTCACTGTCGCCGGCACCGGCAAGCCAAACCGTCTTTGAGTTCTTCGCGAGTACCTCTATGGCATCAAGGACACGATTCACGCCAAGCAAGGCCCTCGCCACTCGTTCCCCGTCGGCTGGCCGATCGAATGGGGTTCCGTGCGTACCTCGCCAGTACGCTTCAGCGCACACGGGACCTCTTTGTTCGGCAGCGTCCCAGGTGGTGGCATCCGATGGAAGGCCGAGTAGCAGCGCTGCACATGCCGCCTCCGTAAGAGGTGCGCCGCTTTCCGGCCGAACCCATCGCCCAAGGAGGGCAGCACCATATTTGAGATGCAGTTGCTGTGCGAAGCCTTGGATGAGTTCGTGGACCTCTGGGCGGGGGCTCTCGCCATGCCGCGTGAACAACTCTGTCGCAAGGTCGTCGCCTTCATGACAGCATGCCAATGCCGACCCAAGTGCCCGGCGATTCTCGAAGCAGTCAAGCCGGTCGATGAGGACCGGTAGGCCCATTGGCGCCAACTGAGCTGCAACGTCCAAGCGCTCTCGTTCAAGTGCTGCTTGCTCCTTTTGCCAGTCAGTCCCTGTGTCGCTGGGACGTTCTGGCCAAAAATCGAAGAGCCACGCAAACCGGTCGATCAAGTCATCGGGAGCCAAGGATTCGTACAGTCGCATCAAACGACTGAGAATCGCCTCATCGTAAAGCCAGCCGATCTGTTTCTCGCTGTCTGCGAACTGATTGTGGTGATGCAGCAGCTTTCGAAGCGCTTGCCGAAGTTGACGCTGCTCCGCCACGGGCAGTCCAGCATAAGTCGCTTCGATGCCAACGAAGACCGACTCCTTGACTTCAGGCATGAGTTGATTAAGGTTCTGCAACAAGGCCGTCCAACGCTTTGCCTCTGTTGCCGCAAGAGCGAGCAGCTGTCTCGCGGCCACTTGCACGTCCGTCCAGTAGTCGGTGACCAGCACTGCCTGCAGTCGCTCCGGCGGCGCCCAGTCACGCATTGCGGGACGGTGAGAGTGGTGCAAAATTCCCCCGTTGCTGGCAATAAGCGCCTGACACAAGTCTGCTGTGACTCCCGGATGAACCGCCGCGAGCACTGCCAACAACCGGCTCCGTTCATCGGACGTGGCGCGGCACTGCGGTTGCCTAGGATCAAGCATCGACGCAAGAGACCTCGCCGGCCGATTCGACCAGCGTCCACCAGGATCGATGGCGGCAAGGCTGGCCAGTATTTGCGCTACGCGGCCTACATGTACGGGCGCCCAAGCGAGCAATTCAAGCGCCCAGAGCAGCTCCGCGTGAAGGCACCCGCCGTGCTCGCCTTCGTTCTCAAACAGGTCGAGGATCTGTGGGTGAACTTCGCGAAGATCTTGTTCAATGGCGGACAAGAATGGCTCGGGCGAGGCCTCTGCGAGTTCTGTGAAATTCCCTTGAAGCCTTCGCCAGAAGTTGGGTTCGACCCGGTGCTCAAAGATTGCGCGGACGCATTTCGCGGCCCAATCCTGCGCCCGCACGCCTGAATAGCAGGGCTGCCTGTCATCGCCCATCGTGGTGAAGTAGAGCAAGCTGTCGGCAACGCCCTTTCGAAGGGACTCGCTGTGTGGGCGCCGCTTGCCATGCATGCTGGCGAGCCACCGCTCTGCGGGCGGGATTTCGAACCGGGGATCAGGTTCAAGCATGACCTCTGCGGTCGCCCGAACGAATACATCCAACTGCTCAGTCCGGAGGTACGGTTCCAACCGCCTCCAGGCGTCCTGTCGGTTGTGGACGCGCCACTCATGACCCGCACGGGTCATGAGTGGATCGGAACCGAGCGTCCATGATCCGATTGCGGTCTCAAACCGTGCGTAGTCTGCCCCTGACACAAGTGCCACAAACGCTTGATCCTCGCGATTGCCGGTATCCCAAGACCCCACCAACACGGCCGCAGCCACCGAAGACGCAACTTCAGGCTGAGACCAAGCGGGGGGCGGTGGTCCTGCGCGCAAGTACGAGCGTCGCACACGCTCAAGGCTTCCTGCCGCGTCATAGCACCGCCGCAATGCCTCATTGCGATCAACGCCCTGCCTTTCGACCCAATCGATCAGCTGGCGCATTTTCGGGTCCGCCAAGACAATCGCCGCGGCACTTCCTTTGCCAGGGGGAACCACGCGGACGATCGTATGTTTGCGGGCGTTCGCGGGCAGAGGCGATGCTCCTTCGCCAACGATTAGCAAGAACTGTTCGCCAGCAGCGGCGACCTGTCGCAACGCGTCGGAATCGTCAACGCACAGGGCTCGCGCCCACTGTGGGTCTTGCTGATCCTGCGGCAAGGTGGTGATGCAGGCGCCGACAAATGCTTCTGCCTCTTCGCGGTTCGCAGCCTCAAGTTCGATCGCCGTAGGATCAGAGGTCAGAATGCGAATCATCGACTCGACCTGAAGTTGCCTTCCAATGAGCGCCCCAGCAGGATCGAACGCCGGTTGAGTTGCGAGCCGGTAGTCCTCCAGAGACCCCTGCAGATCACGAACACCCCGGGGCGTGAGTCCCGTTAGCCGACCGAACTACACTGCGACTGCCGGAGAGTGCTCCATCCACTGAAGCAGATCCTCTGCGTCAAAGGCCAGTACGCGTCGCCAGAATTTTTCGTCACTGCGGGCTTGCGCCCATGCCGCTTTGCCCGGCCAGGTACGGGGGGTTGCAAACACGAAGGTCGTACTTGCCCGATCGATACCGACGGAATTTTTCGTGCGCTTTTCGTAGTCTTCATCCGCCTTGGCTTTGATGTCTCTGTTGGTGCCAAGCTCCCAGACAGAGAGGCCTTCGGGCAAACCGGCCTTAGTTGTCGCGTTGTCGAGCTGGCCGTCGTAGCCCTGGTACCTTACTGCTTCATCTGCAGGAAAATTGATGACGCGCGGCGTGCGGAGCTCGGCCCACAACAAAAGGCGAACCAGCCGTGGAAATTCGGCTGGGGTCGTGTAGCGACTTGCCCAAACATTCAAATGCTCGGCGGGTATCAAAACGTACATGTTGCCCTTTCTTGGCCCATGTGGGGATGAGCTCATGAAGCTAAATCTGGGGTCAGACTACGGGTTTCCTCCAATGCAAGGATGCTGGCCAGTTTGAAACGCTCATATCAGCCGCTGCAGCGCTCGTTTTAAGGGCTCAAGGTCTTGGGCCACCACGCTCCAGATCACATCCAAGTCGAGCCCCAGGTAGTCGTGCACCACCAAGTTCCTGAAGCCCGAGATGGAGCGCCAAGGAATATCGCTTGCATTGGCTTTGGCTGCAGCGCTCAATCGCTGGCTGGACTCGGCCATGACTTGCAAGTTGCGCACCACGGCGTCTTGAATCAGCTGTGAGCTGCGAAACTGGAGCCCGCCCCCAGCCGTGTAGCTTTGCACGCGTGCTATGCACTCGAGCATGTGGGCGAGGTACACCCGATCCGACTCTGGGCTGGGCTTCATCCTAGGCGCACAGCCTCTTGCAAAATGCGTTCGCGCAGCATGGGGTGGAGCGCGTTGCGTGTTACCAAGCCCACCTTGCGTCCCAAAATATCTTGCGCATCCATTTGCAAGGCCCCTAGCTGGAACCCAGAAAGCCCGCAGGCATCGTCAATCAGCAGGTCCACATCGCTGTGCGGGCCGGCGTCGCCACGGGCCATGGAGCCAAAAACGGACAAGCCGCCGATGCCGTAGCGGCGCACCAGTGCGAGCAGTTCTGGGCGGTGGGCTTGAAGGAGCGCGTCCATGGCTGGGAACAAAATAGGTGAGGAAGCGCCGGATCATCCTCGTGGGGCTGGCTCAGCGGACTCCATGTCCCGCTGCTAGGGCCTTGCGACCCCGGTGGGTAAATGTCCCCACCAACCTTCGGTGTCCGGCGCACCTTCAGCATCTGCCAGGAGATTTTGCCGCCAGCCCTTGGCACCAGTATAGCGTAGGGTGGGGCCGTGGCGGGGAGCGAAACGCACCAAGCCTTGCTGAGTGTAATCCAATGGATTACACTCAATCATGCGCGAGACTCTGCACGGCATCGCCGAACTGCCTAGCTACATCCGACTGGCCGAAAAGCTCTTGTCTGAGCAAGAGAGGCAGGACTTGCTCGCCTACCTGGCCGTACACCCCAAGGCGGGTGACATCATGGAAGGCACGGGTGGTGTGCGCAAGCTGCGCTGGCGGCGGGGTGGTCAGGGCAAAAGTGGCGGCGTGCGCGTGATCTACTACTTCCATGATGAGCTCATGCCGCTGTATCTGCTCACGCTCTTTGCCAAAGGCGACAAGGCCAATCTGAGCAAGGCCGAGCGCAACGAGTTGGCCGATTTGGTCGATGCCTTGGTGGGCATCTGGAAAGAAAGGACGCAGCCATGAGTGCGGCATTTGACAGCATCAAACAGGGTTTGCAAGAGGCGATTGCCCATGCCAAGGGGGAGGGCAGCGGCGTGCGTGAGCACCGCCCGCGCGCGGTGGACGTGAAGGCGGTGCGCGCCAAGGTGGGCATGACCCAAGAGCAGTTTGCAGCGCGTTTCGGTTTTTCGGCGGCAACCTTGCGCCACTGGGAACGAGGCGATCGCTCGCCACACGGCCCGGCGTTGGTGTTGCTCAATGTGATTGAGCGCAACCCGCAGGCCGTGATCGAGGCCTTGGCTAGGTGATGGGCCATCGGAGTTCGGGCCAAGCCTTGGTTTCAGTATAGCCACAGCCAGATTGAGGCTCATCGGTGTGGTTCCCACAACGCCTCAAAATCAAACGACAACTGGCGCTGGTGGCGAATCGAGAGCAAGTACACCGTGTCCTCGATGCGCGCATACAGCAGCAGATGGTGTGTCAGCACGTACTCGCGCAACTCGCCGTCGGTGGCCAGCGAACCCAGTTGCTCTGCCAGCCGAGCCATGCCGTTGGCCACCTCTACAGACCGGACTGGGCGCTGCAAAAATAAACGCCCAAGGCCCGGAAAGCGCTCTAGGTTGGGGATGACCGTGTCGGTCAACTCGTCTAGCAAGGCATCAAAGGCGTGAGGCGCTTGCGCTTGCAGCAAAAAATCTTGCAGCTCCAGCAGATTGCGTTCAAAGTTGGCACTCAGTTTGACGCGGGCAAGTGGGCTCACGGGTCGCTTGGCCGTTCAGTTGGCAACGGTGGCTGCACGCCCATGCTTGATCGCGGCCAGGGTGCTGCGGGCGTCTGTAACTTGGCCTGCGGCCACATCGGCCAAGCCACGGCTGGCTTGGTCGATGAGCAGCAGATGGATGCGTTCACGTTCCAACTGGTGGTAGTGATCCAAGCGCCGGGAGTCGATGAGGGCGACGTAGCTTTCACCGTTCTTGGTGATGATCTTTTCGGCGCCGGCTTTGACTTGATCCGCCAGCTCGGACAGCGTGGCCCGGGCTTGCGACAGTGTGATGACGTCGCGTGCAGTAATCGCCATGGGGGGCTCCTGTTGCGTTGATGTACGTCATTCTAGTCATGAAGCTGTACATTGGGGCGGGTGTTCTGGCACAGTGTACAAAAACATCCACAATTCGAATACAATCGAATCATGGAAGACTCGCACGCAGCATCCTGCTTTGCCGCGCTGGCGCACCCGGCGCGTTTGCGCGTTTTCCGCGCCTTGGTGGTGGCGGGGGCTGATGGCCTGACGCCCGGTGTGTTGGCCCAGTCGCTGGCGCTGCCGGCGGCCACGCTCTCCTTTCATTTGAAGGAGCTGATGCACACCGGCTTGGTGTGCGCGCAGCGCAGCGGGCGCCACATCCATTACCGGGCCGAGCTCGAGCGCATGAACGCGCTGCTGAGCTACTTGAGTGAAAACTGCTGTCAGGGGCAGGGCTGTCTGGCCCCGTCGAATCTTTTGTGCACGCTGCCAGAGCCGCAACATGACTAAACCAAACCCCATTTTGCTCCCCGTGCGGGTGCTTTTTTTGTGCACCCACAACTCGGCACGCAGCATCTTGGCCGAAGCCTGCCTGAACCACTGGGGGCGCGGGCGCTGGCAGGCTTTTTCGGCCGGCAGCAGCCCGCGGCCGGGGCAGCAGCCCCATGCGCTGGCGCTGGCGGCCTTGCAGGAGGCTGGCATCGACACGGCGGGCTTGCGCAGCAAAAACTGGGACGCATTTGCCGGCCCAAAGGCGCAGCCGATGGACCTGATCATCACCGTGTGCGACAACGCCGCTGGCGAGGTCTGCCCGATCTGGCCCGGGCATCCGGCCACGGCGCATTGGGCTTACGCCGATCCGTCCGAGGGCGAGGGCAGCCCGGAGCAGCGCCTGCAGCGATTTCGCAGCACCTTGCAGGCCATCAGCGGCCGCATTCAGGCCCTGCTCGCTGCGCCACCCGCCGATCTCGAGGGCGAGCGGCTGGCGCAAACCGCGCGCCGCTTGGCGCAAGCATGAATCTGCAACCTTGACCCAGTTACCCTGAGAGCGCCGTTTATGTCTGAGCCTGTGCCACCGCCTTTGACGCCACCACTGCCGCAGCGCTTGCTGGCGGAATTTGTGGGCACGCTGCTGCTGGTGTGTGCGGTGGTGGGTTCGGGCATCATGGCGCAGCACTTGGCGGCAGGCAATGTGGCGCTGATGCTGCTGGCCAACACCGTGGCCACGGTGTGCATTCTGTACGTGCTGATTCAAACCTTGGGGCCGATCAGCGGCGCGCATTTCAACCCGGTGGTGACGGCCGTTTTTGGTGCCGCCAACGGCTTGTCTTGGGGCCTGCGTCTGGCCTATGTGGGGGCGCAACTGAGCGGGGCCTTGGCCGGGGTGGTGCTGGCCAATCTGATGTTTGGGCACGCGCCGCTGGAGCTGGCGCAGCAGGTGCGCGGCGGGCCACCGATGTGGCTGGCCGAGCTGCTGGCCACGGCCGGTCTGGTGTTTGTGATCGGGCGCAGCTGCGCGCGCACGGCGCCGGCGCTGGTGGCGGCCTATATCGGCGCAGCGATGTGGTTCACGGCCTCGACGTCGCTGGCGAATCCGGCGGCAACTTTCGGGCGCATGTTCAGCGACAGCTTTGCCGGGGTGGCGCCGGCCTCATTCCCGGCGCTGGTGCTGGCGCAGGTGGCCGGCGGGTTGCTGGGGGCGCTGTTGCTCAGGGCGCTGCGCGCGCCGACTCTTAGCAGCCAACCCATGCCGTAGCCGCGTACAAGCGATCAAATTCCGGATGGAGCAGGGCGGTTTGTCCGCGCGCGCTAAGTCTGAGCCCTCATGCGCGCCAGCAGCGCGCGCAGGCAGCCAAAGCCGACGCGCTCTTGCTCCAGTCGCAGCCGGGGTTCGAGCTGGTCGAAGCGCAGCGCGTTGTAGACGGCGGCTTCGGCGGGGGTGAGGCGCGGCAGGTCGTGGCGCACGGGTTCAGGCTCTGCGCCCCAGTGCGCGCGGTGGGCCAGCAGCGTGTCCATGTCCATGAGCATGGACGCGGCGTGCGGGAACTGGCCGCGCAGCTGGTCTAGGATGGCAAAGCCGTGGGTGTCGATGTCGCCCCAGTAGTGCAGCTGGCAGCGCTGCAGCCACGCGGCGCGGGCCAGCGCCTCCCAGCCGTAGCCGGCGCCAAAGACGACGAGGGCGCGTGGCAGCGCCGGGAAGGCGAGGAAGTTGGTCTCGTTTTCGGTGATGAAAACGCGCTCAACGGGCAAGGCCAAGGCCGCAAAGCTGGCGGCATCGAGGGTGATGTCGGGCAGGGCGGCGAGCGGCACGGCGGCAAGCGCAGCGGGTGAAGGCACGGCGGCTGGTGCTAAGGCTGCCGGGGCTTGGCAGCCCGGCAGGCTGGGCAACGCCGGGTCGAGCAGACGAAAGCGGATGCGCACGGGTTTGTCCAGAAAGCCGAAGCGGCGCGTGAACTGCGCCACGCCGCTGGCTTGGCTGTCGATGGCCTCGGGCGGCAGGGCCGCATCCAGCAGCTCGGTCAGCACGCCCCGATGGGCCTCGATGAACTTGCTGTCCACTCCGGGCACGTCGAGTTGGCGCAGGTACACGCCGGGGCGCGGGTGCGCTTGCAGCCAAGCCACCACGGCCAACAGGCGCGGCCAGCGCTCAATCAGCTCCAGCGCTTGGATGGGTCGGCGGCTCAGGTAGGCCAGAAGCGCCGGCTGCGCGCTGGCGGTCTGCTTCCACAGGGCCCTAAAGCCTTGGGCCAGACGCAGCTTGCCGATGAAGGCCAAGGCCTCGTGCAGGGTGTCGAGCCAGATGGCCGCCGGCAGCCGCTGCGCGCCTTGGACGCGGTGGTTCCAGTCGCGCCATTCGATGCGCAGCGGCGCGGTGTCGGCTAGGGCGCGCACCCAGTCGCGCACGGCCTCGAAGCGCTCGGACAGGTCGGCTGCGCTGGGGGCCTTCAGGTTTAGGCGCAGGGGCACCCAGCTGGAATCGGACACCGCCGCGCGCAGCAGCTCGCCGCGCTCCCACAGGCGTTGCACCTGGGCGCGCAGATCGGCTGGGGTGGTCCAGCTCATGTTGCTGCGCCGTCTGCCGCCGCGCCAGCAGCGTCCCCACCAGCCACCGCCCGGGCTTCGGCCCCGGCCAGCGCCTTCTGCGCTTGGTAGTCCTCGATCGACAGGCAGCGCAGGCGCGAGTCGCGCCCGCCTTCGTTGTGCACGAAGCCCACGCTCGAGACGAAGGGTTCGATGATGTGGATTTTTTGCAGCGGCGTGACGATCAGCAGTTGCAGGTTGAGCTGCTGGAACAGGCGCAACCCGTACTGCGCCGACTCGTCCGAGCCGCGCCCAAAAGCCTCGTCGATGACGACAAAGCGAAACGAGCGCGAACGCACCGCGCCCCACTCGAGCCCGAACTGGTAGGCCAAGCTCGCGGCCAGCACGGTGTAGGCCAGCTTCTCTTTTTGGCCGCCCGATTTGCCGCCCGAATCGGAGTAGTGCTCGTGCTCGGCGCCGTCGGCGCGCCAGCGCTCGCTGGCCGCAAACAAAAAGGCGTTGCGCACGTCGGTGACCTTGGCCGTCCAGCGCCGGTCGGCGTCCGACAGCCCTTCGCGGCCGCGGAAGCGGTCGATGATCGCCTTGACCTGCAAGAACTTGGCTTCGGAATACTGCTCGTCGCCCGAGCCGGTGAGCGTGCCCTCGGTGCAGGCGCGCAGGTCGCGCTGGAAGTCGCGGATTTCGGCGTCTGGGCTGGGCTGGGCCAGCAACAGGATGAAGCGCCCGGGGTTGTAGTCGATCGCCTCGAGCGACTGGTTGATGCGTGCCACGCGCTCTTTGATGGTCTCGCGCTGGCTGGCGAGGTGGGCGTTGAAGCTGGCGATCTGGTTGATGGTGTTGACGTTGAGCAGCTCTTTGAAGCGCGACTCGAAGCGCGGCAGGTCGTCGCTCTTCAAGCCGGTGAGCAGGCGCGCGTAGTCGGGCAGCGCCGCCAAGGCCACGTCCACCTCGGCAGTTTCGGCTTTGAAGGCCTCTTTGAAGCCGCGCATGGCGTTGACGATGCGCTCGGTGAGCCGCGCCAGGCGCTTGTCCTCGGCGTCGATGCGGTCTTGCAGCCACTTGCGCAGCTCCTGTTCGCGGTGGTCGCAGGATTCAACCGAGAGCTGGTGCTCGCCCAAAGCGGCCGCGCGCCAGCCATGCAGGCGCTCGATCTGGGCTTCGGTCAGCGGCGCCTCGTGGCTGATGCGCTGCACTTGCTGGCGCAGCTCCAGCGCCGCCTCGTGCTTGCTCTTGAGCTCGCCTTGTTTGCCCAAGGTGTCGCGCCACTGGCGCTCGAGTTCGGCCAGCCGCTCGCGCACGGTTTTGAGCTGGCGCTCGAGCTCTTGCAAGGCGTTGGATGCGGCTTGCAGCCGGGCGCGCTCTTCGGCCAAGGCGGCCATCTGGCGCGCGGGGGCCATCCAGTCGATGTCGGCGTAGCGCGTGTAGTCTTCGAGCTTGAGCAGTGCATCCAGCCGGCCGCGCAGTTCGTCGCGCGCCAGTTTGATCGTGGCCAGCTCGTGCCCGAGCGCGGCCAGTTGCTGTTCCAGCCGCTGGCGCTGATCGCACAAGGCGCGCAGCTTGTCGGCGTTGCTCCAGCCCAGCACGTAGCGGCTGCGGTCGTCGATGCGGCTGCGGTCGTCTTTCTCGTGGCGCCCGCTCGGGTCTTTGATCTGGCCGGCGCGGGTGATGGCGCGCGCTTCGCGGCGAAACTGCTCGCCGCTGTCGCAGCAAGCGACGTCGAAACGCTGGCGCAGTTCGTGCTCCAGCCATTCGTAGTGCGGCGAATCGGGCTTGAGCACGAGCTTGCGCACCAGCGACTGCGGCTGCAGCGCCGCACCCGGCACCGGCTTGCGCGCGCGCACGTGAAAATAGACCAGCCGCGCGCCCAGATGCTGGCGCTCCACCCAGTCGGACACGGCCTTGTAGTGCGCGTCGGGCACCAGCAGCGCCAAGCCAAAGCCGCGCAGCAGCCGCTCGGCAGCACCCTCCCAATCGCGCTCGTCGTCGCGCACTTGGATGAGCTCGCCGGCGAAGGGCAGCTCGCCTTCGTCGATGGCCAGCGCCGCACACAGCGCGTCGCGGATGCGCACTTGGGCGGCGTCGATGTTGCTCTTGCGCCGCTGCAGGCTGTCGATCTCGCTCGACAAGTCGGTGTGCGCTTCGCGGCCCTTGCGGAACTCGTAGTCGCGCTCGCTCTCGCGGTTTTTGAGCTCGGCGTCGGCATCGCGCAAGCCCTCGGCGCGCTGGGCAATGCGCTGCTGCAGGGCCATGAAGGCGGCTTCGTCGGCCGGCGCGGCCTCGTCGATGCGCGCCAGCAGGGCGTGGAAACGGTCGGCCTTGGTTTGGCGCAGCGCTTTGTCGGCCTCCAGGCGCCGGATCTCGGCCGCCAGTTCCTCGAGGCGGTCGCCGCCGTTGTCGCGCAGCGCGCGCTCCAGCCGGGCCACATCCACGCGCTCGGCCTCGCGCTGGGCCTCGAGGCGCTCGATCTGGGCGTCGATGCGGGCGGCGTCCTGCCCCAGCAGCTCGAGGCGGCGCTGCAGCAGCTCGCCCTTGAGCCGGGCAAAATAGGGCCGCAGTTGATCGCGGCCATCGCGCCAGCCCGCAATCTCGGCCAGCAGCGCTTGGTGGCGCTCGCCGTCTGCAACCAAGGGCGTGAGCAGCTCCACCTGCCGCTTGGCTTTGAGCACGGCTTGGTGCGCCTGATCGAGGTCGTCGAAATGGCGGATCAGCTCCTCGATGCGCTGCCCGGAGTCGAAGGGCTCGAGCATGTGGCTGCGCACGAAGTCGGTCAGGTTGCCCACCGACTTCATCGACACGGTCTGGTGAAACAGCTCCAGCGCCTGCTCGTGCTCGATGCCGAAGCGGCGCCTGAACCAAGCGCCGTAGGGTGGAAAGCTGTCGTGCAGCTCGCAGCCGCTGGCGCGCAGGCGCTTGCGCAGGGCGCCGATGTCGCTGCCAAAGCCGCTGAAATCGGCCGCTATGGCCAGCGCGCGTTCGGCGGCCACGTACAGGCGCACGGGCTGGCCTTGGGGGTCTTTGAGCCAGAACACTTGGGCCAGCGTCACGGCTTGGTCGTAGCCCTCGTTGCGAAACACGCCCAGCACCACGGAAAAGCTCGAGGCGTCGCGCAGCGCCACCGGGCGGGCGCTGCCGGTGAGCTCGTTGCGCTCGCTCTTGTAGTGGCCCAGCACGTAGGAGCGCAAGGAGCGCTCGCGCGCATCGGCCCCGGCGGCCTTGTTGTAGGCCACGCGCTGCCCCGGCACCAGCAAGGTGGTGATGGCATCGACTAGGGTGGATTTACCGGAACCGATGTCGCCCGTGAGCAAGCCGTTGCGCCCGCCCAGTTCGTAGCGCCAGACGCGCTGGTCGAAGGTGCCCCAGTTGAGCACCTCGAGCCGCTGCAGCCTGAAGCCCACCCGGCTGTCGTCGGCGACAAAGTCCAGCCCCGGTGTGGCGGTATCAAGCATCGCTGCCCCCCGGTTGGGCGGCCTTGCCAGCCGCAGCCGCCGACGGCGTGGCCAGCGCGGTGCGATAACCCTCGAGGCGGGCGTCGAACTCGGCCAGCCACTGCGCATCGACAAAGGCTTTGAGGATGCGCCGCACCTCGTAGTGGCCGCGGTCGGGTGCGCTGGCGGCGGCGGGCTTGAGCCGGCGCACAAAACCCAGATCGAGCACTTTGGTGAGGGTCGAGTCCACCTGATCGATCAGCCGGGCTTCGTTGCTGCCGTCGGGCAGGAACACGCGCATCAGCTCGGCGATCTCGTCGCGCGTCAGCACCAGCCGGGTGTCGCCGGCGCTGGCGTCGAACTCGGCCATGCGCTTGCGCAGCAGCGCCAGCATCAGGCTGACCGGATACGAGAGCGGGCGGCGCGCCACCAGCCGGGGCAGGCGCGGCGCGTCTTCGGATTCGTCTGGGTCGGCACGCCCTTTGAGGAAGGCGTAGCCCTCGGCTTCGTCGAGCAGCAGATCGAGCAGCAGCACGGCGGCCTGCTCGCGCACCCGGGCTTGCAAGCGCAGCAGGCTGGCCCAGAGGCGCTCGTCGTCGTCGCGGTAGAGCACGCCTTTGAGCAGGTGCACCATGAGCTGCGACAGCTCGGGCGCGGTAGGCGGCGCGCCGGGTGGCGATTCGGGTGCGTCCGGGGTTGCTGCGGTGTCGGGCGGCTCGGTGTGCATGGGCGGCAAGGTGCGGCGGTCGTGGGCTTGCGGTGGAGGGGTCATCGGTAAGGGGGTTTGCGGGCGCGCAGCTTTTTAGCGCGTAAAGATCACGCGCGGCAGGCGTGCTGCGCGGGTGACGCTTTGGCCAGCGGCGTTGTGGGCCTGCCAAGCGATGGGTTCGGTCACGCTTTCATCGACGAGGGCCCGCAGCCCATCGAGCGCGCTGCCGTCGGGCGGCGCATGCACCAGCTCGAGGTAAGCCACCAGCTCGGCCAAGCCGCGCTGCAGCGGCGCGGTTTGCAGCACATCGCGCAGCGTGACTTGCGGCTGGTGGCGCAGCGCCTGCACGATGGCCGAGCGCAGGCGCGCCTTGTCCACCACGAACTGCTCGAACAGGCGCGCGGTGTCGATCTCGGCCTCAAAGCCCTCCAGCGCCACATCGGCCAAGCGCGGCTTGACGCTGGGCGTGAACAGCGGGCGCTCGAACGGCAGCTCCACGCCCGCCCCCATGGCGTCGAGGTGCATCAGCGTGCCCGTGGGGGCGGCGCTGCGCAGCGCCAGCGCCTTGCTCTCGATGCCGTGCAGCAGGTCGAGGATGCGGCGGTTTTCCAGAAAGGCGCGGTCGTCCAGAAAGCGCCGCAGCTGCTGCGACAGCTGCGCCACCGTGCGCTGCGTGTGTTCGCCGGCCTCCAGCCAGTCGTGGTGCACGCGCCGCGTGCGCGGCTCGGGCTTGAGCGCGGCCACGGCGGGCAGCGCCAGCACCTGATCGAGCCGCTCGGACAGCTGCTCTTGGCGCTGGCTGGACATGAGGAAATCCCAAAAGGCGCGCAGGCTGCGGCCTTGGTCGGAATCGGCGATGGCGTCGCGCTCGCCCATGATCTGCTCCAGCAGCGCCCCCTTGCTGCCCTCCCAGAGCGCGATTTTTTCGCGCACCTTGCGGTCAAGCTGGCGAAAGTTGTGCTCCACCTCGCGAAAATCGGCCAGCAGCTCGCGCGCCACCTGCTGGAACTGCTGGAAGCGGTCTTTGACCGCGGTGTCGTCCAGCAGCGGCAGCTCGCCCGCCTGCACCCGGGCGATTTCGGCATCGAGCGCGTCGCGCTTGGCGCGCAGATCGTCCACGCGCTTGACCGGGTCGGCTTCGGTGCCGGCGCTGATCTGCTCGAGCAGCGCAAACAGGGTGAGCAAGCGCGATTCGGTGCCGACAAAGGCGCGCTCGCTCAGCTGCCCCAGCCAAGCGATGGCTTTTTCGGTGGCCGGCGTGAGGTCAAACTGCGCCTCGTCGGTGCCCGGCTTGTAGAACTTGCGCAGCCAGCCCTTGTCGGGCGCGGCCCAGTCGTTCAAGTAATCCAGCGCGCCCTTGGGGTAGGCCTCGGGCCCCAGCTGCTCACGCAAGGCGTAAAGCTCGTCTTCCAGCGCCTCGGCCAGATCGGCGGCGTTCATCAGGCGCACATTGGGCAGCACGAACACCCGGTGCAAAAAGCCCGCCACCAGCGGCGCGTGCGCCGACGCCAGCAGCCGCCAAGCGGGGTGGCGCTCGCGCAGGGCGCTCAGGGTGTGGTGGTCCATGGGCCGGGGGGTGTGGCTGAGCCCGGTGGCTAGCGTGGGTTTTGCAGGGGGGTGCTAAAGGGCGGGTTAGTTGCGTAGTTTAGCTCCTGAGTTTGAGCATGTGTCGCAAAGAGTTGGTGAATTTCTTACAGACTCGGGCGCGTCTTGCTTGATGCCATCCTGATCCTCGTTTAGACTCGTACTCATGAATCAACTTGCTGATAGACATGTTGACTACCGCCTAGGCCATGCACGTGAGGGGCTGTTGCCGTCCACAAAGTGTTCCTGCATCTGGGGTGGCGGGCTGCGGACGACAAAACCTTGTCCCGAGCAGCCACAGAAGGAAAATTGCTGCGCTTCAGGCGCGGTGCTTTATGTCGTGCACCATCATGGTCGCTTTGGTACCCGCACGCCGACCACCGATTCTGTGGTGCAGATCATCAAGACCCGTTGCGGCGAAACTGGAGTGGCCAACGGCGTGATCGAGACAAGCGCGGTAGGTCTGACGTCGAAGTTGCCTACGCGCGAGGTTTGCCTCACCACCGGCGCATACCGCTCCCAGTTTTTGGGCAGATGGTGCGTTGATATACTGCGCGGCAAGCATTGGCATCTGTTGCAGGGCAAACGTCATGAAGGCAAGGTGATTCGCACGCTAAACTGCCAGCATTCGAGTGGGGGAGCCATGCGTGAGGCTTGAGCGGTCTTGCTGGGCAAGTTTCCGGTCTATCCTGAAACACCACACTTGGTGTCGGTGCTGTGCCATCGTGGATTTCTGTGATAAATTCTGAGAAAGTCATTACAAAGGAGGATTGATGGCGCGCACTATTATGGGCACGAAACCCCACGAGACCACACCCCTGCGCACCAAAGCTGTTGGCTCAGCTAATACGAAGCTTGAAGGCGATGCGTTGCGGGTGCGGTTGCGTCAGAAACGGAGCGGCGCCTACGTTGAGGGCATGACCCGATTGGATGCTGGCACTCATTTACACGGTGCACACTCAGCTTTGGCCGCACAAGCCCTCATGGACCTCATCCGCCAAGAACTTCCCGATGTCTCCGTTGAAGCGCTGCCTATTGGCATTGTTGCAAAATGCTATCTGGGCGTGCCCTATGAGGTCCATACCCTTAGCTGCGCTGGCTGTATTATTCAGCACTTCAAGCAAGGCGAAGCGTTGCCTCACCTGATGGAGCGAGCCCGATCACTGGCGCAACATCCAGAATATGCCTTCATCGAGGTTTATTCATCCCGTTTGGTCACTGTTACCACTAACGGCCAAACTGCCATCATAGATATTTAAAGGAGGACTTCATGAGTTCTGAGCGTATCATACATGTGGCTGATCTGAGATTTATTAACGAATCGCTTGGTAGTTTGCGGGGCGATATCGGCACAGTTTCGCAACAAGTCGAGTCGGTCGGAAGCAATTTGGATCAGACTCGTAACGAATTGGCTTGGCTTAAAGAAGCCTTCGACAATTTCGTTGCAGCAGACATCAAGGCCAAAGAACTCTCGCTGGCTGAAACACGTCAAGTTAAGATACGCCAAGAGTTGGAGAGTACCTTTGGCTACTACGCCCAGATTCGTCGGCAAGCCACAGGTATCCTGCAAGCTTCTGACATTCAGCTCGTGCGCAAGGAAACCCTGCGAAACGCCACCGAAGAACTGATGCTTGCCGCGCCGCGCTACTGGCTCGCACCGGCGCTCGTGGCTCTTTCTGCTTGGCTCGGCGACAACCGCGAACTAGCTACACGCGCTCTGGCTGAAGCGGGCCGCCGCGACGATGAAAAAACTTCGCTTTTTTTTGCACTTATTGCTCGCCGTGCGGGTCGCAATGAGGCCTGCCGAACGTGGCTTGACCGTTACTTTGCGCTGCAAAATCCTTACCATCTGGATCGTCAAACAGTGGTTATGCTCGATGCCATGGCCAACGGTGTGTTCGGTGCAGACGCGAGCATGCACTGCAGCAAGCGTGTCTCGTTGTGGATCGATGAACTGGCTCAACGGGTTGGTTTCGTGGAGACGCAACGCCGACAGTGGAGCGATGGTTTGCTGTCCAAGACACCGAACGTTGAGCACGGCAACCGCTACAGCCATCTGCAGCGCTATTGCCCAAATTGGTCTGCCCTGAATGGCGCGCTCAACGGCGTCGCCATGCACCAAGCTGTATTAGAACATTTCGATGGCGTTTTCAAAGGCGAGATCAAGGCTGAGTCTAGTGTGTTGATAGCGGTCGATAACCTACTGAGCAAACTCGTCACACGCTTCGATGACGAAGAACTGCCGTTGCGCCGCCAAGAAGAAATGTGTCGATTCATTATCGAGGAAGGTGGCGACAAGCTGGCTGCGATCAAACGCAACGACCTGCAGAGCAAAGCTCTGGACGATCAAGTTGATTTCACCCAGTTGCTGACCAACGCTGCCATGCATCCGGAAACCTCACATGTCACACGCGCTACCCAGCGTTTTGCCATTGCTCATTCGCGCGACTGGATATTGGCCGCACACGCCGACCTCACCGCAAAGGTGCGTCTGGCCATTCCTATTAAAGTCCAAATCACCATTGAGGATTGGACAGGCGAAACAGCCAATGGCGAAAATGAAACTGATCTGCTCGCAAATCTCAAGGATAGCATTGCCAAACTTGAAACCGAAGCATTGACTCAGGCCAAACTTTCAGGTTTGCATTGGATTGTACTGGTGTTCGGCGTACTGATGGTATTTGCAACCTTCAGCGCTGGCCTATTACTACTTTTGGTTGGTGCAGCCTGCCTAACGTGGGTGTTTTTGGCTTATCGACAGATCGAACAGACGCGCGCCAAGATTAGAGCCAAATTTGCCACACTGCTTGATCAGTCCACCCAAGCGCTGCGAGCTTGTATCGCCGAAACCGTGGAATTGCGGCGCGACATCGCGAAACGTGACCACATAGCTAACGCAGTCACGGCGCTGCTTGAAAGTATTAGCCCAGAACAGCATATCCTCGCGCATCATGACGCAGTGCGACGTGTGCTGAATAACAAATGATCAGGTGACACCATGAACCAAAGTACCTTTCCTGATGCGAATCCGTCTACCCCGCAAGACAGTTCAATGGCGGCGACCGACCATAGTCAAAAAGTTGCAGAATCTGTACCCATAGACGTGGTTCATCTGCCTGACGCTTTGGCTGGTGCTCTGCCTAACTGGGATCTGTTGCCGACCTCTGCGTTCATACGCCGTGTCAAGTAAATGCCTATGTTTTCCAGCGGACCAATAACCTACGCGCAGTGGACCCAGTGTCTGGACCTGCTGGCTTCGGGCTTGCACGATGATTCCGTTCTAGCCCAGATGGAGCAGGGCACTTTGTCTTGGAGTGGTGGAGTCGGTCCCTTATTTGCGCAGCGTATTTCAGACGAGTTCACCTCTAGGCTTACTCGCTGCTCCCAACTGTTGACCCGAGATTTGAGCGCCAGCACCGATGACGCCAGCGTTGTGCGAGCAATCCTCAATGCCAGACAAACGCTTTATTTTCTGCATCGGATCGCGCAGCTGACTGTCTTTGCCGATACCTTGCGCATGCACTTGACGGGTGAAGTCCGAAAGTTCGCAGAACGGTCGCAGCAGTCGCTTGAGGACTCAGCACGGGCGGATCGAAGCGGTCGGCTGCGCTTGCTTTTGAGGCACAACAATTTGTTACGGTATGACTGTCTGGTGCAACCGGTGTTACCCCCACTGCCTGATCCGTCCACGCCGACCGTACCTCCCTCTGCAATGCCATTGAATGGCACGCCGACAGGCGCGCGCCACCGGCGCAACATTCTAAGTTAAAGAGATACCATGAGCGACACCACTGAGTTCAAGGCCACTATTACGCGTTACCTTAAGGCGCGCATTCCGTTCATCTCCATCCGCAGTGCAGAACGCACACGTGTGCTCGACCTACTGCGCGAAGTGGTGGCCACATTAAACGCACCGGTGTACGTGCATACGCTTTCACAAGGCACACGCGAAATTTCGAATGGGCGCTGTGTCAACGATGATCGTTCCTCAACCGGGGCTGTGGACTTCGCAAGCCAGCAGTTCGCGCAACGGCAAAATCTGACGATGGTGCTAACCGAGGTGTCCGACATCGAAGACGACACCGTATCTTCTAGGCATTTGCTTGATGTGGTTATGCTGGCTGCAGAACACAGTGGAGTAATAGTGGTCATCACGACCAAACCAGTGTGGGGCCAATTGCAGCGCTCAGGGATGTCGCTTGCGCTCAACGCGCCCAGTGAAGACGAAATGTTTATCATCATCCGTGAGAACTTGAATGCCTATCGCGGCCAGTTTCCTATCGAATGGGACGACGAGGATGAGCGACGCGCTGCAGCCATTTTGGCTGGAATAACGCGCATCGAGGCAGAAAACATCATCGCTACCTTGTTGGCAAACGGTCGAATCGCTAAAGCCGATCTGATTGAATTAATGCACGCCAAAGATCGCATTTTCGCAGACATTTCCGGCATTGAGCGTGTCAACGTGCGTGGAACTGAGTTGAATGTTGGTGGCCTTGGCGGGCTTAAGGCTTGGCTTGACAAGGAGCGTCCGTTGCTCACCGCTGACCTGCGAGAGCGCGGCATCCGCCCGCCACGAGGTGTGCTGCTGGTGGGCGTTCCCGGCTGTGGAAAATCGTTATCAGCAAAGGCCATCGCCGCCAATTGGAGTCTTCCGCTTTATCGGCTGGACCTCTCGACCATCCATGGCCAATACCTCGGCCAGAGTGAATCGCGGCTCAAGGATGCACTGGCTACGGCTGACCATGTGTCGCCATGTGTGCTGTGGATCGACGAGATTGAGAAGGGTTTGGCTGGCGCGCAAGGTGGAGGAGACGGGGGTGCTTCGACGCGTTTGGTGGGCCAGTTCCTGTATTGGTTGCAAGAAGCACGCGCCCGCGTTTTCGTCGTTGCTACCGCCAACGATGTCTCCAAACTCCCCCCCGAACTGCTCCGCCGCGGTCGATTTGATGAACTGTTTTTTGTTGATCTTCCAACCCCTCAAGAACGCCGGGAGATCATTGAAATCTATGTCCAGCGCGGTCTCAAGATGACTTCAACCGAAAGTCTGATGACGGAGTTGGTTGAACTGTCGGACGGCTTTGCTGGCTCAGACCTAGAGTCGGCGGTGCGTGAAGTCGTCAAGGAAGCCTACCTGAAAGGTGATGCTTCGATCACCCCCGACTTATTTCGCCGTAGTTTTATCAATGTTGTGCCGCTTTCAAAAACTGCGCCTGAGCAGATTGAGAACATACGCGCATGGGGACGAGAGCGTGCCGTGCCAGCCTCAGGTCAACCTATTGGCACTGCATCGAACCAAGTCCGGCCACGGCGCCAAGTACTGGGCTAACTGTCATGCCCCTCTTGGGGCCCCCAGGATGATGGAAGACACTGTGGGGTGTGCGGGCTAGCGCTGGTAGAGGTCGGTCAATTCTTTGATGGCACTTGGTCGCCCCTGAAAAATCCCCAACCCGTTGATTTAATTTGCAAAACCAGCCATTTTCTGGTAAAATTTCCCCCAGTTTGATTCGCCTATGCGTTGATTTCTGGGAGTTTTTCATGTTCGCCTGCCCTGCCGCCGATGATTTCTTCCGCTCGCGCATCGACCACATGATCGATCTGCGCCACCCGCTGGCGGTGCTGTCTTCGCGCATGCCGTGGCAGCAGATTGAAGCCTCGGTCGCGCACCTGTTCGTGCGCAAAGCCCGTGCCGGTGTGGCCATGCCCGATCTGGATATCTTTGGCGAAGCTCCGGTCGTGATCGGGCGCAAGAGCAATGCCGGGCGCCCCCGGGTGGCGTTGCGCATCATGATTGCGCTGCTCTACCTCAAGCACGCCTTCAACGAATCCGACGAAGGCGTGGTCGAGCGCTGGGGCGAGACCCCGACTTGGCAGTTCTTCTCGGGACAGGCCTACTTTGAACACCGCCGGCCCTGTGACGCAAGCACCTTGGTCAAGTTTTGCCAACTCTTGGGCGACGAAGGCGTAGAAGAACTGCTGGCGCAAACCGTCAATGTGGCCGTGGCGCTCAAGCTGATCCAGCCCCAAGAGATCGAACAGGTGATCGTCGACAGCACGGTGCAGCACAAGGCCATTGCCCACCCCACCGACACAGCAAGCTGCTCGAGAGTGCCCGCAGCAAGTTGGTGCAAGCAGCCAAAAGGCCAGCAACCGCCAAGCGGGGTGGCGCTCGCGCAGAGCGCTCAGGGTGTGGTGGTCCATGGGCCGGGGGGCAGCGTGGGAGTTTTGCGGGGGAGCCTTCAGGGCGGGGTAACCGCGTAGTTTAGCCGGGGCTATGGGGTGCCGAGCGCGTGCCTGGTGCGCGACAGGGGGCGGGCTAATCAGCGATGGGCGTCAATTGGCCCCTGGGCCAGCGTGCGGCTACTCGTAGTGCGTCCACATGCGCAACACTTTGACTATTTTGGACTCTGGCAGCACTTGGTACACCAGCCGATGTTGAATGTTGATGCGCCGCGAATACGCTCCCGACAGATCGCCTACCAGCTTTTCAAGCGGTGGCGGGCTGCGAAAGGGGTCGTCTTTGAGCAGCACGAGCAATGCTTGGGCCTTGCCTTTGAGGCCGCTGGCTGCAATTTTCTGGGCGTCTTTGAGTGCGTGCTTGGTGTAAACGACCTTCCAGCTCACCAGTCCAACTCCTGGACGCAGGCCTCTGGGGCCTGATCCATGCCTTCCTTGATGGACTCACGCATACCTGGCACGGCGAGCAAGTACAGCGTTTCTTGGATGGCCTGCCAGTCTTGGGCGGAAATCAGCACGGCGTCAGAGTGCTTGCCGGTGATGGCGATGGGCTGATGCGACTCGGCTGCCTGATCCATGAGGCGGTACAGGTTGGCGCGTGCTTGGCTTGCGGTGAGTGTGTGCATGATAGGCTCCGGTCGCGCAAAGCGTACGCCAAATGATACGTTTGGTCAAGCGGAAAATCTGCGAGTCGAATCACGGCGCCCAAAGGAAAACCGGGCTTCAGGCCAAGATTTATCCAGCAAGCGAGTCGGTGGGTTAAGATGTGCGCATCCACACATGCGCACGAAGCTCGCTATGCCCGACCTGCACTCTACTCGCCGCCCGCGCACGGGCACGTCGGTCAAGCGCGCAACCAACCTGAGCCTGAGCGCGGATGTGCTCGAGGGGGCCAAACAGCTCAATATCAACATTTCGCAGATCTGCGACAACCACTTGCGCGAAGTCGTGCGGCGCGAGCAGGGGCGCAAATGGCGACTAGAGCACGCCGATTTCATTGGCGCCTACAACGCCAGCATCGAGGCCGAAGGCTTGCCGCTGGACGAGTGGAAGAGTTTTTGATGGCGCGCTTCGATGTCTATGCCAACCCTGGCAGCCATGCGGTTACCACGCCCTACCTGCTTGATGTGCAGAGCGATTTGCTCGATGGCCTTGAGAGCCGGATGGTGATCCCGCTGCGCAGCCTCAAGCACTTTCCCCAAGTCAAATTCCCAGATCGGCTGACTCCGGTATTCACCATCGAAGGCCAAGAGCTCCTGCTCGAGACGCCGAAGATGGCCGCAGTTCCAAGGCGCCTGCTGAAGCCGCCCGTAAGCTCTCTGGCGCACGCGCAAGCACAGATCACCGCTGCGCTGGATTTTTTGTTCCACGGCTACTGATGCTGCGGAACAATCGGTGCCCGAAAAATTGAGAACAGGCTACGACTTCCTCAACCCAGCAAAGCCTCGAACTCGTCTTCCGGCGCCACCGTGACGGCAACTTTCTGATGTGCGCGAAGTCTTGGCACACGCCTTTGCGCTGCTCCAGGGCTTGCAGCACCGGGGTGTGG
>Ga0208491_10050_pt1 | contig 46638 bp, 44 predicted proteins | sample SubbioCSW11_NovA_FD_184819 | JGI IMG/M metagenome (GOLD analysis project Ga0208491, IMG submission 184819) | Serpentinite rock and fluid subsurface biosphere microbial communities from McLaughlin Reserve, California, USA - CR11_CSW11_NovA (SPAdes) | ecosystem: Environmental > Terrestrial > Deep...
AGCGTTCCGCGCGTGTTCGCGGGGTCTGGCGGGAGTACATAAGAAAAAACCCCAACCGAGAGAGGTTGGGGTTTCATTATTGGTGGCCTGGGGCAGAATCGAACTGCCGACACGCGGATTTTCAGTGCCCAACCAACCAAAATTCAAAAACCGAATCTCTCGCAACGCTAGGAAAATCAAGCATTTATCTAGCACTGGGTTGCACTCCTGCGCACTGATTTGCACCTGACTTCCATCGCGTGTGACACAAACTGCGCCACAAAATCACGATGAGAGAATTATAGCTCCTGTAGTACACCCCCTACTTCAAAACCATCGTTGCGCACATCAACCGTCTGCTGGAGCACCGCCGCCCGCCCTCCTGACCGACCCTGCTTAACTTCATAGTCAGCTCAGGCCCCGTGTCACGACGCTCTGCCTCTCAGTCAACTCACCTAGACTGACGCTCTGCTGTCCACGGCAAAACAGAACTGGCCTACTTGCAGGGTTCAGGTAGCAGGGTATAGGTACCAGGCTGTGGGCGCGCCTGTTAGCGTCCTCGCCACTGGCAGGCACTTGGCTAGGATTGCCACCATAGCCGCAGCCTCGGCCTTGGACACCGGAGGAAACGGAGGCACGTACGAGGTGTTGTTGCGGCGCTCATGTGCCCTGCTGACGGCGGCGAACTCACCATTGGAGAGTTGCAGGTCTTGGGGCACACGCTGGATGGCGAGATTTCGCCCCACGTCCATAGTGCGCACCTCGTGAAATTCCAACACCGCGAGCACGCTGGCAAAGTAGCCCTCGTTGGCCATGGTGAATACTTGAAGGGTGCGTCCCGCATCGATGCTCCTCGCCGCCTCCAGGTAGTCCAGAGCGTTCTTTAGGTAGCCAGCGACCGATAACGGAATTGAGGGTTGACCTACCCACCCCAAGCTCTCCTAGGGCAGAGATGATACTCAACTTCAAATTTCATTGATGCAATTGACACTTACAGCATTTTTATGACTTTTATGTGTACATATTCGTGCTATAGTGCGTACCGGTGGTTCATCTTTGTGTTCCATCAGCATCGCTCTTTCACAGTTTGACCTTCGACAGACCGACAACGTGAACGCGTTGGAGGAGTTCGCTCGGGTGTCTTGACATCTGAGCCGGTGTTTCCTTGTTAGTGCTTCGTGCCGTCCCACCGGGCGGCCGACCCGCGGAAGGGTCTGCCTCAACCGAGGCATCCATCCCCATTAACCCCGGCGAGCAGCCATGCGTGCTGCTCGTCCTGAAAAAGGAAATAGACATGTTGACTCTGACTCACAACACCGACACCCCCTCCAACCAGTCTTCGAGCGACCACCTCAAAGGGGGGTTTATCCCTCTGGGCACAGCAGGCAGACTGTTTGCCGTGTTCTCCAAACTGGACAAGCAGGTGCGGTTGCTCAAGACATCGGACTTCAACGAGATGCAACTCAAAGCGGACTTTGGTGCGCAATGGTGTGATGCAGTCTACGAGGAGTTCCACGAAAAGAAGGAAGTGCTCTTCTTCAACCACAAACGGATGGCCAAGGACATCATGTCCGGCTGCCAAGCGGCAGGCCCATTCAATGTGCTCAATGAGCGAGGACTCGGCGTCTGGCGCCACGGCGACACTTTGCTGGTCAACGGCAAACAGTTGTGGACGCCCGGGGGTGAGGTTCTCGAACACGGCATCATTGATGGCATGGTCTATCCGGTCTGCGGAGACTTGGGCTTCGGTCCTGACACACCGCCGGCCACGGACGAAGAGGTGCAAGAGGTGCTCAAAGCGTTTGCATCGCTGAGCTGGAAGCAGCCCATCAGTGCTGAACTGTTAGCGGGCTTTTTGGGTGTGGGATTCCTGTCGACGGCCTTCCCCCGTCGACCCCACGTACTCATCACTGGCCCCGCGGGTTGCGGAAAGTCCACGATGCTGACCCAGATGGGCTGGCTGCTGGGGAACCTGGCCTATGAATGCACTGGCCCCCAAACCCTGGCAGCCTATTACCAGAGCCTTGGCGGAACAGCCAAGGTGGTCGTTCAGGATGAATTTGAGGCCAATCCCAAGAGCAAGGCGTCCGCAGACACTCTCGAAGTGGCACGGATTTCTTACAGCCTGGCAGAGGGCAACAAAGGCATTGTGAAAGGCTCACCCACTGGTCCAGTCAGCTACCGGTTTTTTTCGCCGTTCATCGCCGCGGGCATCAGCCCCGGCAAGATGGAGCCGGCGGATTTGACACGCTGGGTGGACCTTGAGGCCATGGGAAAACCTCATGGCCTCATGCTGACCGAGGAACGGGCGCGAGAACTCGGGCCACGCCTTGCGAAGCGCTTCCTGATGCGTTGGTCTGTATTCCTGGCAACCGAATCCGTGGTGCGTCAACGCATCTTGGAGTCCGGCGGTACTGGCCGTATGGCTGACACCGTTGGCACATTGCTGGCGAGTTACTGGGCTTTTGTGTCCCCGACGGCGGCAACGCCGGAGGATGCGCAAATTCTGGTGGACATGTTCAACATCAAGGAGCGCATCGAGCTCCATGATGTGAGCGATGAAAAGGAATGCCTGGAGTCGTTGAGCAGCAGGGTAACGACGTTCAAAGTGATGGGCGAAGATGCCCTGCTCAACCGCAAGCTCTCCATTGGGGAAGCCATTGCACTGGTCTGCAAAGACCCGACGGGTCAACCCGAGGTCGTGCAGCGGCTGGCTCAGATGGGCCTGCGGGTCTCGATGCTCAAGGGGAAGTGGTCACTGATTGTGGCCAACTCACCGATGCATCAGGAGCTTCGCAAGCTGTTCGCTGGCACCAAATGGGCTGGCGGGGGCTGGCCCGTGGTTCTGCGTCGCCTTCCCGGCGGCGAGGAATCCACTCAACGATTGGGAGCTGGCATGGCCCCCACGAAGGTCACAGTTATCGATGTGCCGGCGCACTGGCTGCCGGCCAACGATGAGGGCGATATGCTGCTGGCGGCGTGAGTCACCGGCGAGATGGGGCGGCTTCGAAAGGGGCCGCCCCATTTTTTTCTCGCTGCAACCGGTGCTGTTACCTCTGTTACCCGAGAGCTCGCACAGGTGGCTCAATGAAACTGGTCAGAACGCAAGGGCCATAACATGGCTGCAACGGGGTTGTCCAATCGCTCTGTCCTGACCTTGAGGACAGCCTCTACATACGCCAAGACGGGCTTATGCGAGGGGTTGTACCAATGCTCAAAGGCATCAAACACGCCTGGGTGCATCCACGCGTTGCCTTCATAGTCCTCATCGCCAAGCGCCTGCATGAGCGCGTGCATGAAATCGTTGTACCTGCTGACAGGCACCCCGGCCTGATTTGTCAGGTCACGCCAAACAAGATGCGCCTCTGCATCACTGTCCTGTTTCTGCGCCAGGCGGGTCAGCAACAACTGCACGACCTGAGGTGTGGTCATGAAGATACCAGGCGCGGGGATGGCTGCCAATGGCATGAGCCATGGGTCTCCCTGGCCAAACGCTTTGCTCCAGGCCCCGTACATCAGGGAGCAAAGGCGCATCCACTCGATGCCCTCCAATCCATGGATGGCAACCCCTTGTTGGGCAACGGCGACCACTTCATCGAAAGTCATTTCACCCTTGGCGCGATTGGCTCGTTGCGACAGTACGCAAATGTTGCCCGCCAGATACCCAACCTCGTTGACCAGCCGGTCCAGCGACGGATTCATCCGTGACTGTCCCTTGGTTCCAAAATCCAGCGGCTCCAGCGTCACTGGACAGGTGTCAGAGGTGATGTACCGCAGGAAATCCGGTGTAAGGGACGGGTCCACCACCATCCCTCGCTTGACCGCGTTCAGTCTGATGCCAAGCCACTTGCGTACAAAGTAGTCCTCTTCTTTCCTGGCCTGTCCCCTGAAAGAGTTGAACGCACGCTGACACAAGGCCGGAGCATCGCTTCGCAGCTTGAGCCTGGCTTGTGCAAACGCGATGCCAAGCTCCTGACACTCTTTCGCGAAAACAGACTGGGAATTACTGACAGCGGTGTCGAGCACCGGAGGTGTCGTCACACACTCTTCGTCCAGCTTCAAAACCACGCCTCGGCTCTCAAATGACCGTGGGAGGCAAACAGGTAGAAGGCGGCAAGGTTGAGGAACACCATCGTCCAATGGGCGAACCGAAAGGACATCTTCTTGCTCTTGTGACGCAGGTAGTGCTGCGCCAGATTCGCACCGGGCCACCCACCTATCGCGCTCAACATCAGCAATCCGCCCTCCGACACGCGCCACTGACCTGCCCTGGCCGCCGCCTTGTCCTGCATGTACATCAGGTAAGTCCAGACACTGACCAGAAAATAGGCCAGCAGCACGTACAGGGAGACGCCCCACTTCACGGTTGCCCAAGCATACAGCGCAGGAAAGATGGCAAAGCTGACCAACGCCAGCACCGGCCATTTGGGTGACGAGGAGCCAACGCTTGCTGCAGCCCTGGACGATTGCCTCCGCGGCTCTTCACTGCGAACCGAAGTCTTGCCTAGTTGCGGCCGGCTCAGAAACTCAACCCGGGTCGCCCGCTTCTTTCCCTCGGCCCCAAGCTCGACCTCGAACGACAGCTTGGTGCCATCGGTGGGGCGCTCTGATACGCGGCCGAACGCCTTGATGTTGACAAAGATGTCTTGTCCACCTCCGTCAGGTTTGATGAACCCGAATCCCCGGTCATCGTTCCAGTTGGTCAACGTTCCCTGAAATCGCATTTCCACTCCCTTTTCAACGTCACGAACGCAGTCAAGCAAGACTTGCTGCAGTATGTCCAAGCAGTGTCCCACATCCAACTTGCAACTCACTCACGCTGCTGCAGGTAAGCGGTGCTTGGACTTACTCGGCAGCAAGACAAATGCTGCAGCGATAACCATAAACAGCAAGATTTCCACTTAAAAATGCATATTTGTGTTTTATGATTAGCAATAAGTGATGATACCAATTTCAAAACCACATCCAAGGTGATGTATATGATGTTTTTGTTTGACGCCATCCGCGCCGAAGTGGAGCCGGTATCTGGCCGTCCAGGCTGGTACCAGCTGACTGGCAAGGAGATTTGCCGGTGGACCCATGATGTTGGAGACACCTTTGATGAGCTCAACGATTTGAACGCAGAGGTTGACCTCGAAGCCCGTCTGATGGGCGTTCACTCCTTCAACGACGAAATCGAAGAAGGCGACCCGCGGTTCAACGAAGACAACACACCCGACAACCCGTCGTTCTTTGTCTACAAAGACAGCAAGAGCGGCAAGACCTACATGATTCTGGCGGTCAACCGCGCGGAGTACGCGCTGTTCCGTTTTCTGTGCCCACATGCAGAAGGCGCCGACATGGACAACGACTACGACCCGATGGACAACTATCGCGTCGAGCAGTCTGCAGTGGCCTGAGAACGGTCACCCAACGACTTGGAACCAGAAGCCGCCATCTACACCTGGCGACCCATAGACCAGCAGCCTGCTGCCTGAACAGGCCCACTAACCTGACTCACCATGAAAATCAAAGCATACGAATTCATTCCCGCACGCCCTCAAGCCTACTTCGAGGAAGAGACGGGTGGATTCAACCCCGAGACCAAAAAAATGGTTCCCATGACCATCAGCGACGGCGAGATGTCTGGGGCTGAGATTTTTGACAACATCACCCTGGCTGCTGAAGCAGGTCTGCTGGACACCAACAAGTGGGTCAAGCAGCTCTTCGCCGACCGCGACGAATTCATGTACTTTCTTGACGAATTGGCACAGTACAACGAGAGCTACACCATCGTCGACCGGTGGTGGCACGCTTTTTCTCAGCTGGCATGCGGCAAAGACTCTGCGGGGTTTTCAACATCGAAGGAAATTGCGGCAGGTCTGTACAAGCACGCAAGTGAGACCGGGCAGCTTTGAAAACCATCCAGGCCGATAGCCCAATGCAGGTGCGCTCCGACAGGCCTGCACGGTGACGTCGGTACGCGGCGGACCACTTTTTCCTCCAAAAAAGGCGCGTACCAATTTGGTACGCACCACCCTGTCAGGTTCAAAACAGCCCCTGTTGTCTCTCTTCTTGTGGCTGCCGCCTAGCCAGCGGCGCCGGCTGCGCCTGAAGGTCTTCAGCCGGCCAACACCGCAGCAGCCCCTTCATCTGACCGGGCTTGGCATGCAGCCACTGCTCGTACTCATCGGGCGCCAGGATGGCGACCATGCGCTTCTCGTCTTCGGGGCGGTGCATGCGCCCCATCACGTCATGACCGTCGGCGTTGATGGTCAGCATCGTGAAGCTCAGCACCTCCTGGCCATCTGGTGCCCGCCAAGCGTTCCATAGGCCGGCCACACCCAGGGGTGAGTGGTCGCGGCGACGAACTTGCCAGCGCACCGCTTTCCCCGACTCCCAACAGGGGTCGTAGTAACTTTCGACGGGGACGATGCAACGCTGTCCGGCTTGCCATGCGTACTTGAAGCTGCTGAGCTGGTCTGCAGTTTCGGTTCGGGCGTTGTAGGTGTGCCGGCCTTGCTGAACACCCTTGGCCCAATGGGGAATCAAGCCGTAGAGGCCCAACCCGAGGCTCCGCCCCGACGGAGCTGCCGCCCCACCCTGTCGAGTAATGACGAAAGGTGCCAGATATCCCGGCCACGTTTCCGTCGGGCAAACGTCGAGTCCAGCGCCCTCGACATCGAAGAACTGCTTCAGGCGCTCTGGACGCAAGACAGGCTCATAGTTCGCACACATGACCACAATGGTACGCGGCGGACCACTATTTCCCTCCCTGAAAGGCGCGTACCAAATTGGTACTCGCCTTTTTCAATGTGCGGCACACCTTGGGCGCGCAACTGCGGGTCTGACTGCTCAGTGCGGCAGTGTTTCCCAGCGGTTTGCCATGGCCTGCAGTGTTTCTGGCGGCACGCCATGTACGTTTTTCCATTGGCCGGTCGCCTCCACCACGCGAACGTCAGTGGCCATGGAAAAGTAAGGCTCCATCTCCTGCAATCTGGTGAACGTGTTGCTCACCACGACGCGCTTTCCCGCCTGCAATGCGCGAAGGGTTTGCTCACGACACCACTGATGCGCTTGCCGGATTTGACGGCTGTCGTACTGATACTGTCCATCCTGCATGAAGTACATGTCCGCTTCATAGTGCACATAGCCAACCTGCGCGAGGACCAGGGCCATGGTGGATTTGCCGCTGCCGGGCAAACCGCGAATCAGAACCAACTCTCCGCGTGAAGTGCTCTTCGCACCTTCGCGACCACCCTGGGTATGAGACTTGTGCTCGCACTGAGCGCCATTGATGGAACGTTGACCTTGCTGCATGTGACATCCGTTGTTTGTTGGGGATGTCCAGTTCAGGGACCCTTTTTAGCCTTGCTCGGCTTTGTGATTTCTCGGTCCATCACCTGTGAGCAGCGTCCTCACGCCCCTTTGGCCAAGCCATGCATGCCAGCTTTTTTTCCTTCCTGCGGTTGCGTCCATGATTTGGACGAATCCTGTCCGCCGGGAAACGTTCTACCGAACATATAAAAGACGTTGATAGACCTAAGTACAGGCCATCGCCTGTCAGTTGCTGACTTCTCACCAGCTGAACACTGCTTGGAGCTATCAATGAAATCCCATTCCGTCACCATTGCCCCTTTCGATAACCGCTGCCGCTACTGGGCAAAAATCTGTCGCGCTGAGCAAGCGCTGCCTCACCCCTCCAACGCGGTCCGCGCCGATGACTTGCCAGGGGCCTATCTGTTGCATGGCGAGGATGAGTTGATGCCAGGTGATGTGCTGTTTGAAGGTGAGGCCAATCACCATCGGCGAACGGACCGTGGTTGGTCGTACTGGTTGAAGATGGTTCTTCCCAACGGCGAACTGCTAGAACTCAAGTCGGGGTTTGGAGCACAAAAGCAGCAACTCAAGCGACAAGGTATGCACCCAGATTTGTTGATGGGGTCTGGCGACATCGCTGCGATGGTTCGCATCGCACACGGCGTTCGAATGGGCATGGCGGTCACAGACGAGAAGGAGGCCTGAGGCACTCCAGCGAATTACCTCTCGAAAAGGCGAGTACCAAATTGGTACTCGCCTTTTTCAATGTGCCGCGACTTTGGGTATATCTTCCCATCGCGTGGTGTAGCGGGGCGACACCCTCCCCCGCTTCATCGTCCACACTGGCTTTGTACCCAGTGCTCCAAGCTGCACCGCCCCACGACCAAATCGGGAGTTGACCTCGTCAAGCACGCCCATCAGCTTGCGTGCGCGTTCCCTACTGGCCTCTGCTTTGGCGTCATCCCAGAGGCAGGCCTGGCGCTGACTTTCGGGCTGCAGCTCGCTCAGCATGACCGCTGCCTTTTTGTATTCATATCCCGGCCGATGCATGTGCTTCAAAGCCCGGATGGCGTAGGCGGCCAGAACCCTGCTGTCAGCCGTGGGCTCTGGCAACGGTACCACGATGCTGCGGCTGTACTGGGGCACATGCTCCTTGAACCTGTTGGTCATGATGGCCACCGTGATGGCGCCCGCGACCGACTGCTGGGCCCGGAGTTTTTCTGCTGCTCGGCAGATGTAAGTAGACACCGCCTCCTCCAGCTCATCCAGGTCGTAGACGGGCTGTCCAAACGAGCGGCTGGACATGATTTGCTGTTTGGCCGGTGCCATCAACTCCAGAGGCAGGCAACTGGTGCCATTGAGCTCTTCGACGGTTTTCTGGAGCACCACGTTGAAGGCTCGGCGGATGTGTTCAGGGTCGGAGCGCTTGAGGTCGAGCACGGTGTTGATGCCCATGGTGCCCAGACGCTTGCTGATGCGCCGGCCCACGCCCCAGACCTCGCCGACCTCGTTAGAGGCCATCCAGTGGTCTTGGTCGTTCTGGCTCAGGACAGTAAAATCACACACTCCCTGAAAACATGTGTTTTTCTTGGCCAGGTGGTTCGCGAACTTGGCCAGCGTTTTGGTGGGTCCGATGCCCACGCAGACAGGCAACCCCACCCACCGGGCAATCCGCTGCCGGATTTCCTGGCCGTAAGCCGCCAGGTCGCCCTGGCTGATGCCGGACATGCCCTCCAGGCTCAGGAACGACTCGTCGATGCTGTAGACCTCGAGTTCAGGGGCGAAGTCTCGAAGCACATCGACCACCCGGTTCGACATGGAAGCGTAGAGCTCGTAGTTTGACGACAAAGCAATGATGCGGTGTTGCTGAGCTAGGTCACGCAGCTTGAACCAAGGGGCGCCCATCGGCACGCCGATGGCCTTCGCCTCCTTGCTGCGGGCAACGACGCAGCCATCGTTATTGCTCAGGACGACGACAGGGCGGTTGCGCAGCTTGGGCTCCCAAAGCTGCTCGCAAGAGGCATAGAAATTGTTGACATCAACCAGCGCGAACACAGGGTGGCTCCCACCTCAGAATGGGACTTTGCCAAACTTGCCAACAACCACGCCCCACACATCGAGCTCCATGCCCTCCTTGATTTCAAGGGGCTTGTAATCAGGGTGCCCAGCCACCAGAAACACCCGACCATCTCCAGTCACGTGGTACTTCTTGACCAGACGTTCACCGTTGACAAATGCGACAACAATCTGGCCCGACTGAGGGTTCTTGCTGCGGTCCACGACCACGAAGTCGCCGTCGTAGATGCCAAACTCCTGTACAGATGGTCCATCGACTTGGAAGAAGACGGTGCTCTTCGGGCGTGAAATCAGGAACTCGTTGATGTCAAGTTCGCGGTCCTTGAAGTCCTCTGCTGGAGACGGGAAGCCGGCGGACACCTTCGAGAGGCCCACCGGGAGTTCAAGCCTAGGTGGGTCCTGGGCTGGGAGCCAAGCCTCTGCTGGCAAGGGTGGCTCATGGTTGGCAGCAGGTGTCTTGAGTGCGTCCAGGTAGGCGCTGATGGCAGGCCTGGCGCTTACCGGAACGCGCAACGTGGTCGTCGGTTCGCCGAACGCCGCTTTGCGTCCTGCTCCTGGTCTGGCGCCACCTCGCTGGTCTTTTGAATTTGTCACGAATTCATTTTACGTGACCTTGATGGAGTGCAGAAGAACACCGTTTGGCGGCGCTCGGTTACTTTAGTTACCTTGTTACTCACGTTTCTGTGAACATAAAGGGGCGACGGTACGTGCAGAGCAAGGGCTAAGACGGTACCAAGTAAGCAAACCCGGCTGAAACCAGGTAGCGTCTCACGTGCCCCGCGGTCAGCCCTCGAGTTCCTGCGTGGCCGTAGTGCTGCACTGCGTCTTCGGGCGTTTCTCTAGCGCAGACCGCAGGCAAAAGCCCTGCAATTCGGTCCCAGCCGCTGGCCTCGCCAAACGCTACGGCGAAGGCTTCTGCAACGGCCTGGGTCTTCGCCCTGCTTGGCCAAGCCTTTTCGGCGTTCACCCACGCCAGGGGCCTGCTCTCGCCAGTTTTCTTGTCATGAGCGACCTGCAGTGCGCCAAGCAGGTCAGGCACCAACACAATGAACTCCTGGCGGAATTTCCTGTGCAAGATGCCGCGGTCTTCCAAGCCCTTGAGAAAGTACCAGACCGAGACTCCGAGAGCTTTGTCGTCCGACACGGCAAACCGCTCTCGAAGCCAGCCGCGGACTACGTCAGCGTCCACGGTAATTTCGGAGCGCTTCATCGCCTTGTGAACAAACAGCGCGAAGACTGGAGCTTGCCACGCCAAGGCCGACCCACCGATTTTTTGGGCGCCGCTGACCTGCAACGGGAGCAGTTCTCGCACCCTGGCTCCAGCGCCCCCCATTGCTTCCACTGCTGAACGAACCTTTTCGTCAGGGGAGAGCCGGGCAAACGTCTCAAGACGGGCTCGCTGCTCTACGTGGCTGATGATGGTCTTTTTGACAGGCTTGCCGTATCGCTTTTGTTCACCAGCCAGCCTTTGCTGGTATCCCATCAACACAAAATCTTCGCTGCCCTCGCGCTGAAACTGCTCTGTCGCCAGCGCCCCCATTTGCCAAGTTGCCCAGTCCTCCGCTATCTCAGCGTCGACCGATGCCGTCAACTCTGCGGTTGCAGCGGCCGCATCGGGGTGCCAGGCCCACTTGGCGAACTGCGAGGGGGCAAATAGAACGCTCTCAAGGTCTTTGAAGCCCAGATGCGGCAGGCTGGAGACATCAAACTCGATGGCAGGCTTGCCGTGCAGTTTGATTTTTTCAAGCTTCTCGGGCGTCACAAACGAAGTGCGGGCAATTTCCACCAAGTATTCGGTGCCCTGGGTGGCCACAATCAAGTCAGGCCGGATAGCCCCCAGGCCTACTTCGAGCCGGACGTCACTCAGCGTGGCCAACTCATCCGGACGCACAAGCTTATTGCGTTCAACAGGGCGGCCGTTGACCCCTAGCTTGACGACATGGGACTCCAGCTTTGGCAGGTAGAGCTCTTTGCGGTCAGCGATGAGCTGCTTGGCGGCCAAGTGCAATGCGCTCTCCAGCCCTGTGCTGCACCCTTGCCCGGAGGCGTGTGCGAAATGAGGTGAGACCTTGCCGGCAGGGGCATGCTTTGCAATCAAGGCCGCACCGCAGCCTGGGCAGGTGCAGCCACATGCTTTCCCCCGTTCAACCTCCAGGGGCTCATACAGGCGCCCGTCACGCACGCCAAACGGCACCTGAAGTTGGGTGGAACTGGATTGAGGAGCGTAGTAAATCAAAGCCGCACTCATTTCACGACGCAACTGTTTCTGACTGAAGTATTGTTTCCTTCAACCGGAGACTGGAAGTAGCTGAACGCGTTCTCCCGAAGCTGCCATCAACTCAACATGCAGCCCTTTGCGTCCAACGATGACCGCGAGGACCGGTCGTCCGTCTGTACGTTTAACAGCCAAGGCGCGCCACTCCATAATGTCAGTTCCTGATGGATGGGGATAGTCTTCTGGATGGGTGTGCCACTCTCCGAGGTATCGGACTGTTCCGTTGCTCGCTCTCCAACGCAGTTTCGCTATCGCACGATGGCCGAAAGGCATACGCTCGAAGAGAGTGCGCCTCTGGCGGTCCAGCCGCGTTGGCGTCGTTGCCTCAGAAATAAGCATGCCCTGGCCATGTACCGTGCCGAGGAGTAGCCCTCCGGCTTCCGGCGTAGAGAGGGATAACTGAACGTGCGCTGAGAAAACCTCAAGCGAACGTGGCCCAAGGTCTAGCAGGATGCGGCTGTCGCCTGACCGCCACGAGCTTATGAATTGCATGCTGGACAGGCTGGGAGGGCTGGTGGGTTGCAATCCAGAGTTGCGAGGTTTCCACCTGTCGCAAGCAGGCGTGTCCGAAGAGCTGGTTCCGTCGACCCGTTGGCCCAGGCCTGCACCATCTCGACCGCCAGACTTGCAGCCTGCACCGATACCGTAGCGGGGAACGGCACGTAAAGCCCCTCACAGCCGTGCCCCTTCAACACCGTCGGTGTCGGTGCGTCGAAGACCATGAACTGGCCAGAGCGAACGTGGTCAGACAAGCAGCGGTGGCAGGCGCCTGACTGCTGCGTTTTCAGCAGTGCTCTGACGGCAAGCCCAGCCCCTTCAACCCAGACGGACAGGATAGGTGACGCCTTCGTGTACCTCCAGGCCAGCCAATGCCCTAGCGCTTCCTCACCGGTCGCATCAATCAGCAAATCAACTTTGCCGAGTTCAGCGTCCTTCACGTCGACCGGGAGTGCGGTGATAGACGCACCAGGCGCTCCGCGTCGGAGTTCATCCCGAAGCTGATTGGCCTTGTTCTTGAACAGGTCTGGGAAGCCAAGTCGGTGCCGTCCCAAGTTGTTCGGGCCAAACAGGTCTGGGTCAACCAACGTCACTTTGCCCCCGGAAGTCCCAGCACCGGCCTTTACGAGCATGTCCGCAAGGTAGCCGCCAATGGTGCCGCAGCCGACCACTGCGATACTCATTCCGGCAAGCGTCCGTCCGCCTGGGGAGTTGCGCTCAGCCATGTACCGGTCATCAATGCGAACGACTGACAGGGGAGTAACCTCCTGTTCAAAGAGGCGCTGCCGAGCGGACTTTGCCGGTCGGCGCGGTGCCTGGGGACGCTCGAATAGCGACGCGAAGCCGTAGGTCAGGAGAGGCGACTCAATCAGGACGAGCGCGCAGCGAGAGCCCGCATCAAATGCAGCTTGGAGTCGGTGCTCAATTTTTTTTCTGCATCTCGAGTCCAATTTGCTCTGCCACTGCAGCAACTGCTGCACCGTCTTCGGTGGCCAGTTTCGTTGGTCTGGTTGGGGTTTCGCAGTTGTCTTCACCCTGATTGCGAGGAACGGTTTCTCGGTCGGCGCCCACCCCAGCGGCTTCAGCTTTGCCATGGACCGGTCTTTGTCGTCCGTTACTACGGCAAGAATCGCCGTGCCGGGACTGGCGAAGTACGCCTCTTGCCGTCCAAGCTTTGACCCTTGGAGGTCGACAAGACAAAACGGGCCGTCCCAGAAGGCGAAGAACTCGTCCTCAAGGTCCTCGACCAAGCCGCCGCGCAATACCGAGTCAAAGACATGTTCCGCCTGCAAGATGCACGCAAGTGTCTGCCCAACAGGGTCGAACAAGTCAAATACAACCGCCCCTTTCGCCAAGTAGCAGAGCTGCCCCGATGGGCCTAAGTGAGGTAGTACGGCTGGTCGCGTGGGTGGCAGCTGGTTTAGCCGTACACGAGGAACCTCGTTCAGGCCAGGGCCAAGTTCAAGTGTGCAGCCGTAGGAACTCCCTGCAGCCTTGAGCGCGCCGGAGAAAAGTAGCCATCCGTCTTGGCCGACCCCCTTGTACTGGAAGCCGTGTGCCTTCAGCGCCTCGACAACGTCGGCGACCCCAATCGGCGATGAACTCATCCCGCACGAGTCCTGCCTACAAGTTCACTTGGACCAGCGACTGCCGGTGTTGCGGCGATAGTCGCGGCGACGGAAACCACCTTCACGCGGTCAGGCCTTGCAGGAAATCGAGTTCCGAATGCTTGCTGCATCCACGTACAGGCCTGTTCTGCATCGCCTGCAGCAATCGCGCCACGCAGCAGCTTTTCGCACTCTTCGAACCTGGTGGCAGCATCTTCTACGAGGTCCTTGTCGCTGCTGCCCTTACGAAGTCGCTCCGTCAGCGACTCCTTCTCGTCGACCGGGTTGCACACACCCTTGCGCAGGGTGGCAGGCAATTCTGCAATCACATCCAAGAGTGCGAGGTCGTCACGTCGGTCACGACGCTCAAACGTTGGCACTGCAGCTGCCATCAACAGCAGTGAAGCAGGGCCCCCACTAGGCCAGGCCCAGTCCCGGTATGCCTTCAAGTACCGTACAACGCGTCGCAGCTGTTCACCGCGTGCCTCGACTTCGTTCTGAAACCAGGCCTTCACGGGGCGGGGGTCTGATTCAATCCAGTCTTCGTCACGGTGCGCAAGCAGCACGCTGTCGGGAGAGAGCGCAGTCCATGCATCACGTTCAGCTTTGGCTAAGACAGCTTCAGAAAGGGTTGTGAAACCGTGGTCCAGCACGCGAGCCGAAAGGGACGCGAACTCCTCGTCCGGGATGGCGTACAGCGGCACGTCGATGTGTGCCTGAGGCGCAATTTCAAGGCGAACACATGTAGCCTTGTCAGTAACGAGGCTCCACTTCCTGATGGCCGCGAGCGGCGCCAATGCCTCTTCGACGACCTGGAAAAAGACGGTTGCGGCCACGCTCGGGCGACGGGTCTGGCTGACGAAGCTCAGCGGGAGGTAGCAGCCATCATCAATGTCTGCCTGTTGTGGCTTCTGTGCCGGTGCGTTGAGCGTCTTGTATGCCCATGAACCTTGCGTGAAGAACCTAGGCTGCGGAACCTCCTGGGTGTAGCCCTTCGCTTTCATAACGCGGGGTATACCCTCGCGCAAGCAGGCGCGGACCTCCGTCTTTGCAACTTTGATGTACTCGCGCTCGCGGTTGCTCAGTTCGAGGTTATCGTGGAAGGCCGTCTCGTTTTCGTCGGTGGTGTAGAAAAGTGGGCTCAGGTTCAACATGTAGGCTCCCTGTGTTACGCGTTCTTGTTCGTGCCGTGGAAGAAAGAGGGTGGGTTCGCAATGTGGTTACGGAAAGGGGCAAACAGTGCGTCGCCGAGCGCACGTTGAGCGGCATGCATGCCGCGGTCCCGCAAGGTGTTGGTGGAGCCTTTTGACACCCTGTCTAGCGCCTTGACATCGAGGCTCTGGTCTGGGGTCACCTTGTCGTCAATTGTGAAGTAGTCGGACGCCAGGGACTGGCGCAGCATGTAGTCCACAGACGACTCTTGTGCCGAGATGACCAAGTCAAAGAGGCTGCCTCGCCATCGCAGGAAGCCCTTGTCCAGACTAGCTGAACCACGCACCGTGGCGCCTATGGTCATAGTGCCAATCGACAGGACTCGAATCTTTGCTTGCTGACCAGGGGCAAGGAAGTGACGGACCTCATGTAGACCAAAGAAGCCCGGCGCGTTTCCCACCAGCCCACCGTCGGCAAACACGCCCCGTCCCGACCTCGACAGCGGAAAGTAGACAGGCGCTGCCGCAGTCGCCAAGGCCACCTCGGTGACTGGCATCTTGTGGTCGAACTCGAAAGTGGGGTGATGCGGGGTTTTGAAGAACTGCCCCCTCCCTGTAGTGCAGTTGACTGCGGGTACCAGGAGTCGATGCTTGAGGTCACCGACCTTCATGTCGCCGAAACGGTCATGCAAGACCTGGGCGAGTCCCGCGGAGTCGTGCTTTGCATTCCACCAAAAGCCTAAGAGGCGGCGCAGCCAGGTGCGGCATCCGAAGATTTGCTTCCCCTGGTCAACGAACAGGGCCTGAAGTTCTGCCGCCGGAACCTCTGCCGCAAGTCCAATGGCCAGCATACCGCCTGCCGACGTGCCGCAGATAAGGTCGAAGCGCTTGGCCAGGGGCGCTCCGAGCGCTTCTTCGAGCTGTGCCAGTACCGTGGCCGAATAGAGGGCCCGATAGCCTCCACCAGATAGGGCGAGTACGTGATAAGTGGGAAGGCTGGGTTCAGTCATTTGTTCTTCCCTGCTTTCGTTCTTGTTATTCATGGCTGCATCCCTGACTGCTGGAACTGTTTCCACACCATCTTGGCCAGCATCTTCTGAATCACCCCCATGATGCGGTCGTCCTTGAGCATCTGCTCGGCGATGCTGTTTTGGGCGTCTTGAGCCTCAATCACCACGTCCATGAACTCGTCCTTGAAGCTGCCTAGCGCGAACTGCTCCTCGGAGTTGTTCTTGGCCTGAGCCGCCAGGGTGTCGCTGGTCATCAGCCGGCCTTGCCATGTAGTCAGTGACCCGATGAAGTCGGACTCGGTGATGTCGCCGGCGAACAGGTCGTTCATCTTGGCGACAATTTCCTTGAGCTCCTTGCGCTCATCTTCATTGGCCGCACCGGTGCCGGCCTCCTTGATGCCAGGAAGCTTCACCACCTCAGCCTTCTCCAGGTCCAGGGCCTGCTCGCCCATTCTCTGCAGCCGGTAGTGGGTTAGCTTCACGTCCTCGTCCAGGGATAGCTGGTCTTGGCGGCCATGCTCCGACAGGCGGGGCATCAGGTTCTTGCCAAAGACGAATAGCTTTTCCAGCTCGGGGTCGTTGTACGGGATGATTTGCGACAGGAATTCGTACAGGCGCAGGAACGACCCCAGGTCCTTCTTGAACAGCTGCTGTTCCTCGTCCTCCAGCTCTTCGTAGCGGTCGAACGCCGGCTTGAGCACGCCGTGCAAGGCAGCCTGCGTTTTCACCTTGGGGTTGAAGAACGCCTTGGCAAAGGTTTCCACCTCACTCCAGAAGTAGACCTTGGCCTTGTTGAGCTTGGCCATCAGCTCGTGCACCAAGTTCGGGTCCGTGACCTCCTCAATCTGGGCTGTGCGGTAGTAGGGCTGGAAGCTGGCCAGGATGTCGGCCGGCTTGTTCACAAAGTCGAGGACGAAGGTGTCTTCCTTGCCGGGGTAGCGCCGGTTCAAGCGTGATAGGGTTTGCACCGCCAGGACGCCTGAGAGCCGCTTGTCGACGTACATGGTGTGCAGCAAGGGCTGGTCAAAGCCGACCTGGTACTTGTTGGCCACCAGCAGGATGCGGTATTCGTCCTGCTTGAACGCCTCGGACGGCTCCTGACCCTTGACGTCGTTCATGTTGGACTCGGTGAATTCGTCTGGGCCCGAGTCGGGGTCGTTCACGGCACCAGAGAACGCCACCAGGGTCTTCAAGTCGGTGTACTTCTGGTCCCGGATGTACTTGTCGATGGCCAGCTTGTAGCGCACGGCGGCCTTGCGGCTGTCGGTAACCAGCATGGCCTTGGCTTTACCGCCCATCTTGGCCGCTACGTGCTCGCGGAAGTGCTCGACGATGACCACCACCTTCTGGGAGATGTTGTGTGGATGCAGCTTGGCGAACTGGGCCAGCGCCTGCTTGGCCTTCTTCTGTGGCACCAGCTTTTCGTTGGCCACGGCGCCCAGGTTGTAGAACATGCCGTAGCTGGTGTAGTGCTTGAGCACGTCGAGGATGAACTCTTCCTCGATGGCCTGGCGCATCGAGTAGACGTGGAACGGCACCGGCAGGCCGTTGGCGTCACGCCGGCCGAACAGCTCCAGCGTCTTGTTCTTCGGCGTGGCGGTGAAGGCGAAGTAGCTGACGTTGTCCGGCTGCTTGCGGGCGTCAATCACGGCGTTGATGACGTCCTCTGACGTCAGGTCTTCGGGGTCGATTTCCAGGTCAGCCTCGACTTGCACCTCTTCCCCGTCGATGACTTCCACCGCCGTGGCCTTAGGCTTGTCTTTGGTCAGGGCCTCGCGCAGCTTGCGCGCAGCGGCACCCGACTGGCTGGAATGGGCCTCGTCGATGATGAGCGCAAAGTTGCGCTTGCCCAGGCCAGAGACGGCGTCCAAGATGAAGCCGAACTTCTGCAGCGTGGTGACCACGATGGGCGCACCGTCGTTCAGGGCCTTGGCCAGCTGGGCGCTGTTCTCGCTGATGACCTGGACCACGCCCGTTTTGTGTTCAAACTGGCTGATGGTCTCCTGCAGCTGCTTGTCCAGCACGCGCCGGTCGGTGATGACCACCACGGAGTCGAACACCTTTTTGTCGTTGGCGTCGTGCAGATTGGACAGGCGGTGAGCGGTCCAGGCAATCGAGTTGGACTTGCCGGAGCCGGCCGAGTGCTGGACCAGGTAGTTGTGGCCCGGGCCTTCGAGGGCGGCATGGGTCAGCAGCTCTTTGACGGCAACCAACTGGTGGAAGCGCGGGAAGATGAGCGATTCTTTGGTGGCTTTCTTCTTGGAGCCCGGCACCTCGACCTCTTTGACTTCAAGGTGCATGAACTCGCCCAGGATTTCCAGCCAGATGACTGGGTTCCAGACGAAGTCCCAGAGGTAATAGGTCGGGTAGCCTTTGCCAGCAGGGGCCGGCGGGTTGCCAGCGCCGGCGCTGAAAGTGTCCACTCCGTCAGGCTTGCCGATGTTGAAGGGCAGGAAGGAGGTCTCGTCGCCGGCCAGCTTGGTGGTCATGAAGGCCAGGTCGGTCGAGACCGCAAAGTGCACCAGTGCGCGGGTCTTGAACTGCAGCAGGGCTTCCGGCTCTTTGGTCTTCGGGTCCTTGGGCAGCCGGTCTTTCTTGTACTGGTTGATGGCGTCCTTGACGCTTTGGGTCAGGTCGGTCTTGAGCTCACAAGTGGCCACCGGCAGTCCGTTGACGAAGAACACCAGGTCGATGCTGTTTTCGTTATGCAGGCTGTAGTGCAGCTGGCGGATGACGGTCAACCGGTTCTTGGCGTAGAGCTCCACCAGCTTGGGGTTCTTGCCATGCGCTGGCTTGAAGGCGCACAGGGAAAACTTGGCGTCCACGTCCTTAAATCCGTGCCGCAGCACGTGCAGCGTGCCGTGGGTGTCGAGCTGTTTGGCCACGCGCTTGACGAACATCTGCTCCGACTGCCCGTTGTGCCACTTCTTGAACTTGGCCCACTCGGTGGGCTGGGTGTCCTGCACGAAAGCCAGGAGGTCGGCCGCGAAGATGGCCAGCTCGCGGTTGTAGGACGGGGCGTTCTTGGGGTGCGTGAGGATTTTCCAACCGGTGGACTCCAGTTGGGCGCACAGCTCGTCTTCGAAGACCTTTTCGGTGTGGACGTTGGTGGTCGTTGGCATGGTTCAGTCCAAAAAGCGAGCGAAAAGCTTGGCGAAGAAGCCGGCGCCCTTTTGCCCCTGGTAGCTCACCGACTCCTGGGTGAGCGCCTTCCAAGCGGCAATCGCCGAGCACAAGAGCAGCGCCGCAATGCCCGCCCACTCAGAGGCGCGGATGACGCGCACGTTGAAAATCTTGTCCAGCACCTGCCCCATGGCCGAACCCGCGGGGCCGGTCATCTTGGCTTTGTTGTACTCAAGCCAGGCCTCCAAGGCGGCTGGAATCAAAAAGTACAGAACGACGAAGCCGATTACTCCGGTAATTAAGGCGCCTTTGGGCCCAAATTTGTTGGCAATGGCGCCCATGTCGCCCACTGCCGAGCCCAGGTTGTTACCTGAGCGGCGTCTGCGATAGTTCCGTTTGTAGGCCAAGAGGTCTCCTTGCTGGTTTTTAGCTGTAGCAACCGACGTTAGCCCTAGTTCCGGTCCGCGGGGAATCGAACCTCGGTGAGCTTCCAGTCCGCAAAGCCGTAGCGCTCAAACACGACACCCAGGGATTTGGAGTTGTCAGCTGAGTCGGGGGCTGTTGCGTAGGCAATCAGCTTATTGGTGCCCTTGCGCTCAAACGTCCAGCTTGGCTTTTTGTCCTCGGATGAAGGCGCACTCTTGCTGGCCGACTTTGGGCCGAACTCGCCGCTTTGCATAGCCTTCATGACCAGTTCAGGTCGAACCAGCGCGTCTACAAACTGATTGACCATCGCTGCGCCCAGCATGGTCCCCAGGGCTTCTGCGCCGCTGCCTCCGGACTTCCCGAGTTGTTCGGCCATCATGGCCGACATCTGTCCTTTGAAGCTCTCGCGCAACTTCGGGTAGTCCACGTGCTCGTTGAACTTGTCGGCGTCTTTTTCCTGGGCCGCTGTATGCATGGCCTTGAGCGCCAGGTGGGGTGAGTAGTACCAGTAACCTCCCACCGCGGCGACGGTCAGCGCCAGTACGCCTGCGATTGATTTCAGCTTCATTGCGAATTCCTTGGGGTAGATTCACGATTCGATAGGTCGTATCGCGTCGGCGTGGGCGACTTCCGCAGATACAACGGATGGCTGGGCTGGCCGGCCCTGGTCACTTTGAGACAGTGCAAATTGGGCAGCAAGGCAATGACCTGCCGGTCTCTAGCACTGTGGCTGCCGTGATTACCCCAGGCGGCCACCACCACGCCCGCGTTTTTTGCCAGGGCGGTCAGTACCGCGTCTGTGTCCGGACCAATGGGCTCTGGGTGGGCCTTCATCACTGCGGGGTCGGTTGCCCTGAACGCAAAGATGTTCGTCATGCACAGGGCACCGTAGCCCCAGTCCTTTGCGTACTGGATACACCGCCGGACGGTGGGGTCGTCCTCCACCTCGTCCGCCGTGCTGGGGTTCAGCCCGATGAACATGGCGTAGCCCTGCTCCTGCGTGCCCCAGCGGCGCCACAGGCTGTACCGGTAGGTGCGGCAGGGCGAGAAGGTGGCGGTGCTTTTCAGGATGGGGCTCATGCCGTCGCTGTGCCTGGTTTGTTCTTCCGTATAACCCAACCGTGATGTGCGTGCGAGTTCGGGCATAGTCATTTCTTGGCCCCCTTTATTGCTTCCAGAACTTTCTCAAGAAACTTCTTGGTGACTGGGTTCTGTGGTGTCGCAGGTGGAGGCGCCTTGCGTGAGCCAGGGTTGTCTTGAATTTCCATGAATACACTGCCCACTATTTCTTGCCGGTACTCTGGTGCCTCGCGTTGGAAGCCATCGATGGCTTTAGCGAGTGCCGCCTTGTGCGCGTACTCTCGAGACAAATGGAACAGTTCCGCGTAATTGGCGGCAAAAAAAGCCGTTGCCCATGTGCCTGGCAAAACGAGGATGAGCTTTCCAAACGCGGAGAGCCAGGGTCCTGACCCAGAAGCGACATTGTTTGCAACAGGCAAGAAATACTGTTGCCAGGGGCCTGGAATGAGCTGCGCGGCTACGGGTAGTGCACTGACCATCAAAAACACGACTGAGCCCAAGAAAAACCACTGTGTCCGGTTCAAGCGGCGCTCGTATTCGTCTTTGGTGTCCTCCAGACTTTTGGAGAGACCCGCTGTCGTGGCTCCACGAATCATCGTGTCCGCCTTGTCAATCAGCTCGGCAATCTTGTCCTCCCGCTCCTTGTTGATGCGCTGAGCTTCCTTGGTGGACGACTCGAACTCTGAGAAGAGTTCCAGTCTTGCTTTCATTTGTGACTCGAAGGCTTCAAACTGGGAAGAAAAGCTGGTAACGCGCTGCTGAAGGGTGTCGGCGTCTTTTGATACCTCGCGCACCTGGGCTAGCTTTTGAACGACCTCTGCGGCGTTCTGCTCTGTAGTCCCCTTCGTCGTGGTTACTGAAGTCAGCGTGTCCTCGACTTGCTTGGAAAGCTGGCTGGCGTTTTCAACCAGTGCTTTTAATTCGGCGACGACACGGGTGCTAGTTTTCAGCTCTGCTAGAGCTCCACGGGCAGACGTTTTGGTTTCTGCCAAATGGTTAGCTGCTGCGCTAGCCAACTCGCCAAATAAGGAAACTGTCTCATCGCCAGCTGCCTGGGCGAGGTAGGGGAGTGCATCCAGAAGGGTAGCCGCTTGCTGGTTGATTGCAACAAGAGGAGCCCCAAGGTCATAATTTGCCGAACCCTTCTCAGGGAGACTCAGTTGAAGGTTCAGGTGGCCGTTCTGGTCAGAAGTGGATGCACCTTGCCATTGGCTCAACGTTCCTGATATCGCTTTTGCCTGTGCTTCTATAGCCTCTGTGGCTGTTTTCAGACTTGGAAGGCGATGAGCAATGAGCTCCAACTGCTCGTGGCCAGCTCCACGAAGCCTTGCAAGTGCGGAAAGCCCCGCAGTGACTCGGAAGTCTATGTCTTGAATCTCAACATTCGGCGTGTGCGCGCTGACCTGTTTAACCTCGACACCGGCCCCCCGAATGTCTGCGTAGGCTGTTTGCCACAGCTCCAACGCAGCACCGGCCCTCTCCCCAAGCGATATAAGTTCTGGCTGCACCTGAAATCTCCCTCAAAAGCAATTTGATTATTGGGACTTGGATACCGCTGTGCTCATGTCGAGCTGGCCAGTGACGGCTGCTGAAATCAGGGAAGAGCGGTATTCGCGGAGGCGTTCGATATGCTCGCGCACATGATGTCGGAGTGCATCAATGCGGTTCGTTTGCTCGTCGAGAAAAGCTGCGATGCGTTCCTGTTCGCTATGAGGTGGCCAAGGCGTCTCGAAGTCCCGAGTGAAGTCGTCTGGTACTCGCTTCAGCCCTCCCGCGCCAGTCATCGCGCCGGCACCGTTCCGCCGGAAGTTCTCTGACTGAAGGACATAGCGTAGGAAACTAGCGCAGGTACCCACCTTGGGCCTCAGCACAGTAAGTTCAGTTGTGCCAAACCCCGCGCCAAACTGCAGGTTCCTCATCAACGCACCCTTGCCGTTTTCAAAGCATGGCGTTACCTTTGCAAATGCGACATCCCCATCTTCGAAGTAAGAGTAACCGTTACGCACTTCCGCGACAGGGCGTACTCGCTCCAAGTTCAGAGAGCCATCTTCACCGATTGCGTCCATTGGCAGAAAGGTCACTTCAGTGTCTTGCGCAGCGACCAAGTCTGGACGAACGGCAGGGTTCAATTCGGCGACATAGCGCAACCGTCTCGTTGGCCAACTCTGTGAAACACCCGCCTTATCGGTGTTTTCGCCGTCAATCTGGCCGGTTACTGCCGCAGAAATTAGCGACGACCGATACTCCTGCAAACGTCCATCCAGCCGCTCCTTCTCTGCAATCAAAGCATCAATCCGCGCCGTCTGCTCGTCGAGGAAGTTGGCGATGCGCTCCTGCTTGTCCTTGGGGGGAAACGCAAGCAGAGCCGTTCCCAGAACTGTTCCGTTCAGGTTTGCGAGGCCGCTGGTCGAGTTCGACAAATACGCAAACTGTTCTCGGCACAGTTCGTTGTTCATCCAATAGTGAACAAATCTCGGCTCGGTGCGGCCATCCACGCGCAGTCTCTGCATGAAGTTTGAATAGCAGGCGTTCAGCGCGGCGACCTCAGTTGTGACTAAGCTCGTCTTTCCGATGTGGAGTTCGCTGCCGCTCGACTTTGTTACCACCAGGTCACCCACCTCGAGGCGCCCGCCTTCAGCTTCAGCCGTCGAAAGTTTCCGCACTGCCGGGGCTTCGATGTTCCAAGCGCCGTCAACACGCTGTTCCGTTGAGCGGAGCACTATCGTGTCAGAGTCGCCGCCGTCCGGGTCCTCACCCCACACTCCGCCGTCGTTACGGGCTAGCCGAGATTTCAAGGGAGCTTCCTCCCAGCCTGGGGGCAGCTCTTTAAACCAGAGGCTCATAGCAGCACCCCCTTCATCAGCTCCACAAACCGCTTTTCCATCTCCCGAATCTCGTCGGCGATGACATGCGGCGCACGCGGCGCCTTGTAGACATAGAAGTAGCGGTTGAAGTTGATTTCGTAGCCCACCTTGCCGGGCTGGCCGTCCTTGTCGTCTTTGACATCAACGTTCACCCAGGCATCCGACACGTGCGGAAGTACCTCGCGCTTCATGTACGCGTTGATGTCCTCGGTCAGCGGGATGTTTTCGGTGTCGCGCAGGTCCTTGTCGTAGGGCTTCTCGCCCTTCTTGAACTTGCCGGTCTTGCCCTCTGCCAGGGGACGGTCGACCGTCACCTTGCGGTAGCCGAAGAACTTCGTGTCAAACACCTTTGACACCACACGGGGCGGCTCAGCGTCTGTCGGCTCAGCCCCGGCCTTGACCGGTTCCTTGTACTCCAGCGAAAACGACACATCGGTCTCGCCCTTGGCGTACACCCCAACCACCTCGGCAATCTGCTCGTCGGTCATGTAGACCCGCTTGTTACCCAGGCTCTTCTTCATCTTCGAGTACATCCGGGTGGCGTCAATCAGCTGCACCTTGCCTTTGCGGTCAGCCTTCTTGTCGTTGTCCAGAATCCAGATGTAGGTCGCAATGCCGGTGTTGTAGAACAGGTCATTGGGCAAGGCAATGATGGCTTCCAGGATGTCGTTCTCCAGAATCCAGCGGCGGATTTCTGACTCGCCAGAGCCGGCGTCACCTGTGAACAGCGGAGAGCCATTGAGAACGATGCCGATGCGGCCGCCACCTTCTTCCTTGGGGCGCATCTTCGAAATCAGATGCATTAGGAACAACAACGACCCGTCAGATACCCGCGGCAGGCCAGGTCCAAAGCGGCCAGCGAATCCCCGCTTTTCGTGCTCGCACTTGACGAAGTCCAGTACCTTCTTCCAGTCCACGCCGAAGGGCGGGTTGGCTGCGCCGTAGTCGAACTTCTCGTTGGGGAAGCCGTCAGCCGACAGGGTATTGCCACGGACGATGTTCTTGGGGTCCTGCCCCTTGATGAGCATGTCCGCTTTGCAGATGGCATAGGACTCGTCGTTGAGTTCCTGGCCAAAGAGTTTGATGATGGCCGAGGCGTTGATGCTGCGGGCCACTGCCTCGCCTACCGACAAGATGCCGCCGGTGCCGGCGGTGGGGTCGTACATCGAGCGCACAACGCCAGGCTTGGACAGGGCCTCGTCATCCCCTGCAAACAGGCAGTGCACGATGAGCTGAATCACCTCACGCGGGGTGAAGTGTTCCCCGGCGGTTTCGTTGGACGCTTCCGCAAACTTGCGGATGAGCTCTTCGAAGACCAGACCCATGGTCTCGTTGGGCACCACATCGGGGTGCAGGTCCACATTGGCGAATTTCTGCACCAACTGGAACAGCAGGTCTTTGTCTTCAAGTTCGGCCACGCGCTCCGTGAACTTGAAACGCTCGAACACGTCACGGGCGTCTTCGGAGAAATCCGCCACGTAAGCGATGAGGTTTTGACGAACGTGCTTTTGGTCATCCAGCAGGCCCGGCAACGTAAAGGGGCTGGTGTTGTAGAACGCCTGGGCCGACTTGCGCTTGAGTCGGTGGTCCAAGCCAGCGCCGCTGTGCTTGTGCGCCTCGTACTCATTCAAGACGGCTTCTTTGGTGCCCTCCAGCACGCAGTCCAGCCGGCGCAGCAGTGTGAAAGGCAGGATGATTTTTCCGTAGTCGGCCTGTTTGTAGTCGCCGCGCAGAAGGTCGGCAACAGACCAGATGAAGTTCGCAAGTTCGGAGAAGTTTTGTGCCATGGTGATTGTGTCTAGGATGCTGTTTTATCAGTCTTGAGCGACTGGGTTATGTCGGTCAGATAGACCAGCGGCTCTTTGCTATGTCGGCCATCTGTTGTTGAATGCGCTCGACGTCCTGCTCCATCTGGCACAGGCGCTGGTAGTCGGCCTCAACGGTGGCGCGCTCCTCGGCCGTGGGCATGGGCACCAAGAACGAGGTCAGCAGGCTCTGTGGGCTGATATGCTGCACAGTCGCACCTGTTTGCAGTGCCTCAAGTTGAGCCTGGCCGGCCGCCGAACGCAGGTACATCAGGAGAAACTCCGCAGACACCTTATCCCGCATGTTCGAGGCGACCCGCAATGCCACGCAGCTTTGAGACGAGACCACCCCCTCTGGCTCGACATTGCCCACAAAGCCGACTTTGCCGATGGTTCCTTTGATGGACAACACAAGGTCACCCTGCTCCAGGGTGGGCAGGTCTTTGCGACCTTTGACCCGCGCTTTCTTCTCCAGGTCATGCCCGACAGGGGCCCAGCCCCCAAGCTCAGGGATGCCCAGCTCCAGGAGCTCTACCGCCTTCTCATCACGGGCCAGAACGGGTGCCCGGACGACTTCGCAGATGGCTTCCAGCGGAACGGCGTTTGGGCCGACTTCAACAGCCTTGCGCAGGTAGCGGGAGGGCGCAAATGACACTTCATTGCGCATGATGTCGTCTCGAGTGACGCGACAAGCGCGCTCGGCATCTTCCTCCTGGCCCAGTGCGACCAGGCGGTGAGCTCGAACCAGTTCATCAAAGTTAGCTGTGGAACGCCGTGACAGGCCCAGGTCCACCATGAGGACATCGTCATTGCCCTGGTCCGGTGTCAGCACCATCACGGCGGAACCCAGCCCCGTGCCCGACACCGCTCCACTGGGCAGGGCCACCACGCTGTGCAGCTCGTTGTACTCGCCACCGCGGTCGAGCAGGTACTCACGAAGGCGCTGCTCCTGGCCACGAGTGAACAGCACCCCGGGCGGGACCAGAAAAACGGCTTTTTTCGAGGTCCGGTTTGCGAGCTCGCGCACCGCCCAGGTCTCGCTGCGAACAAAACGGTCCAGGAATTCACCCTGACTGGAGTCCCACTGGGCCAATCGTGATTCGTGCACTGGCATGCCAAACGGGGGGCATGCCAGAACACAAGCTGCTCGAGTCAGAGGGCGGCCTTCTCGGTCACGCTCCACCTCTGTCTCCAACAAAGGCGTGTGAGGCAGCCCAAACTCGATAGCCAACAAGAGCGGAAGTGTGGATTCCACTTGGCCCAACATGAGGGCGGACTTGACCCTCCAGCCACGGCGCAAGGCCCGCACAGTCAGGACGCCCCAGCGGTCGAACGGCACCCACAGGTCGCGCTCAGGCGGGTCAAGCATGTCCAGCATGAGCTCAGCCACCTCGGCGCTCAGCATCCCCTCAGCCTCCCGGCTGGCCATGGCCGAAGATGTGAGCGTGGGTAGCACGTCCCAGGGCTGGGCGCCCAGTTCGCTGACCAATTCTTTGATGACATTTTTCCCTTCCGCCAGTAGGCCAACGCCCTTCTTGTTGTCGGTCATCAACCAGCGGTTGACTCCAAACAGGGGTAGACCCGCTCTTTCGACGGCTTCCCAGCCTGCTTCAGTGCCCAGGTCGTCTACAGAGCCCACGCCAGGGACATTGCCCGTCATGACCATACGGGCGGCGGCCAGCCAGGTGAGCGCAAAAGTGATGGCATTGCTGCCAACGCCGTGGCTCCGAAAGGCGTCCAGCAGAGCGCGAAACGCGCGCGGGATAGGCAGTTCAGTTCGAATCATGATGTGCTTGCTCAGTTGTGACGGTGGGCCACGGTGATGATGGTCGGGTCGGTGGCGGACACCACGGCGTAAACGCCGGCCAGGGCGTCCACTTTTTGGCTGTTGCCCACCACGCGGCGGAGGTTCTCAAGGGCCTTGGCAGTCATCAGGTACCGCACGCCCCCGCGGTTGTCGTGCTCCATTTCGCCAAATGCCACCACGAGTGCGGCGCTGCCGGGTGAGATGCCCCGCTGGCAGCCACGCTTGTGGGCATGAAGGCTCATCTCCCGCTTGGTGCGCGAAATGGGCAGATAGTGCGCGTTTCCGATTGCCATGATTGACCTCTGTTGTTCCATGACCTCAATAGTAGCATTCTAATTTTGTTTGTCAACGGTGTTCTGTGATTTTTTGGTAAAAACTTTTATGGGTTACGGGCGGCTGACTTTAAGGCTTCAGCGACTGCTTGAAAACAAAAGCAGATGTAACAACAGACCATTGCGTCCCGCCCTGCCGCTCGGGTGGTTTGGACAGGCAATCACATCGAAACCGAACATGCATTCGCAAGTTAAGAAGACTGGCTAAAAGAAGGCTAACGGAGGTAACGCCACTCGGTGGGCACGACCTAGATACCAACACCCGTGTCCAATTTGGACACGGGGTCATGGCTTTCAGCTTAGGGCCGTGTAGCGCACTGATTTAGTCCCGAAAACCTCCGTTTTTGAGAACCCAGTGACCTGTCACTTAAAAATGGTCACCTCCGCGGTATGGTCATGTCTCGAAATCTTGTCTCGTTTTCATCGTCTCATTGCTACACTAGGCAACGAGATTTGAGACGGAGACCACCATGCTTGTCGGCTATGCCCGCGTATCCACTGACGACCAGAAGCTCGACCTGCAGGTTGACGCCCTGAAAGGCGCTGGTTGCGAAAAGTTCTTTACTGACTACGTGTCCGGTGCGTCCAAACTCAAGGCCGGTCTGGAGGAAGCGCTCGCGTACCTTCGCGCAGGTGACACGCTGGTGGTCTGGAAGCTGGACCGACTTGGCCGGACAGTCAAAGGCTTGGTTGACCTGGTGCAGATGCTTCAAGACAAGGGTATCCAGTTCCGCAGCTTGACCGACGGCATCGACACGTCTACCACGGCAGGCCGGTTCTTCTTCCACGTGATGGCGGCCCTGGCCCAAATGGAAAGGGAGCTGGTCCACGAGCGAACTATGGCAGGCCTCAGTGCCGCGCGGGCTCGAGGACGGTTCGGCGGGCGAAAGCCCAAGATGGACGCACCGAAACTCGACGCTGCAAAGAAGCTGCTTCGAGCGGGGACCCCCGTGACTGTGGTCGCGAAAACGCTAGGGGTCGGGAGAGCAACGCTGTATCGAAACCTGAATGCCGACATGCAGGCCGAGCAGGCCCCCCAATTAACTAACAAGGGGCCTTCCATCGATGAGCTGCTGAGCATGCCAGCTGCTGACATCGAGTTCGAGCCGCCCATGGCCAAGCTTGAGCTCAAGCCGACGGACTGAGGGTTGCTCAACTGTCGTAGGATTGGCTTGAACTCTCAAGGTGACACTGTCTGGGGAGAGCCCTCACCCTAAGGCTCTCAAGGTGGGCGGCATCCTCATCCCATACGGGCAGACGCCGCGGCGCCTGCTGTAGCGGTCAAGCCGGCTCAGGTATTGAGGTACACATACCCAGCCGCAAAGCTTGAGCAATCCGCACCATGGCGGCCACATCGCCTGAGCCCTTCAGATACTCCGCAGCCAAGCCCTGCTGTTTGAGGATGGCCTTGATACCCCCAAAGTCTTCATTGCAAACCCTGACCAAGTCGCCAGCTTCAGTCACGAAAGTCAGCCAGTAGCTCCATCCCCGATTTTTTCTGTGATGGTTTGCCTCCCCTTCAAAGAGGGCGTCACCAGGCAACAGTTCTTCGTTGCCCCGGAGGAGGTAATGCGAGGGAATGTCGTCAGCGCCATTGACAAGGCTCGGCAACGGCAAAGACATGCCGGCGCGAATGACTTTTGCCCAGTAGCGGCAACGACCATCAGCAGGTGCGATTTCAACGGAATAAGATTTCATCAAAGACTCCAAGTGGAAGTTCAACTGCAAGACAGCTGCAGCTGGCAAGGAACGACTTGCACTTGTGTCTAGACTCCCTTTTTATACCTTCATGGACCTTGACTGTTAGGAAGCCGAAGGGCACTCAAAAAATCACCCCCCAAAGGCCCAACCAGTTCAACTAGATTCTCTGGTGACCAGAAACAAGTCCGAGCGATACATGCGCTCCCCCATTTCTTTGCGGGAAGCACGGCACTTCCACGCTTGACCAGCGGGAGAGGAACGGAAACGAGGGTAACGGAGGTAACTGGGGTAACGCCCCTCTATGGACTGGGCCCTGCTACCCCAGGCGGCCTTGTATCGTTGACTGTCCCTTGGCCGTACGTGATGGGCTTCAAATAGGAAGCGCCACCAAGGCGCGCCCTCTACAGTGGGCGCTCTTGTATTTACTTCAGTAGTACGGCACCGTCATATCGCGTTAAGCTCTTGTTTTTATTTGATTTTCTTGAAAGCGGCGTTCGTGAAATGACGCCACCCTGTAGTACCTTGAAACGTCATATCGCGAACGCTGGCATGACGCGTTCGCACGCCTGAGAAGCTCCGCAACAATCCTGCGGACCTGTGGTTCACCTCTTGCTCAAGGAGACCAAGGACTTGATGTCCAGGTTGAACGGTCCGGCCTGTCCATCACCAATCATCCAGCCGACCTGACAGACAAGTGCGGGCTTCAGGGCCGGCGCATTCGGCACTGCCCGACCGCGCAGCCGGGGGCTGAACATGCCCAAGGGAAGAGCGATGTCCACCCAACGACCCGCAGGGGGCTGGAACGCCGCCTGGTGGTTCAACCCGTCGAAATCTCCATCCATTCGCAGGTTGAGCTTGTAGCGCTTGCCATCGCCCCGAACGTGCAGGCGGTAAGCGACCGTCAACGCATCGCCCAGGCGCAGTCCCGGGTGACGCACTGAAGCAAAGCCACCACCGTTATCCAGGGACACAGCGCCGGCAAAGACCGCGTAACCGTCTGGATGGTGAGCCAGCGCGCTCTGTGAAACACCCCCCATCACTCGGTCATCGATGGCACCCCACCCCTCCACAGCTGTCGCCCGGCTGAAGTCCAGCACCAGGGCGGGTTCGTTTGGGGAATTGTCGCTACACATGGTCATAGACCCTATTTTTACAAGGATATCCGATGAAAGAACCCCACCCATTTCAGACCGCCGAGGTGTACCTGCCTCAGCTGAACATTCTGCTGGCCTTGTGCGAGAACACACGCTACAGCGCCTTGCTGTTGCCCGACGCCGAAGCAGACGAAGCCATGCTCCACACGCGGCTTCCATCGTGCGAAATCGATGACCTGAAAGCCGCCTGCAACTCGCGATTGAGCGCCGGTGTGCAGTGGCTGATGGAAGGCCTGCCATGCCTGGTCCTCAAAGCCGGGACGCAGGGATATGACTTCCAGTGGCTCATTCCGCTGTGGCAGCCACTGGCACGGCCTTGGCTGCAGGCGGTGGAGCGCCATGGCGGTTTTCAGATGCTGCTGCAAGACAGTGATGCACCGTCGTTCATGACGCTGTTGCACCCCGAGGTGCCCAAGGCAGACATCGAGAAGTTGCTGACCCTGGAAGTCGCTCAGAAGCTGGACAGGCTCCAGAGCACCGAGGCGATGATGTTGAGCGGGTTTCGCTCGCTCGTCGTCATCCACCAGGATGGCAGCAGACCCGAGCGGATTCGACTGGCCGTGGCGTGTGACCCCGAGAGCGCAGAAGCGCTGCATGATACGTACCACCTAGGTGCAGCCCAGTTGAACCGCATATTGAGCGACACCTCAACGCAGACCATGCAGTGAAACCGCATGATGCGGTGGAGCAGCCACCTCTGAAGGACAGCATCCAATGATTGAAGGGCGGCCACTTGGCCGTCCTTTCTTTTGGTTGTCAGCGCTGCGAAACTGAGCTCAGCAGTTGTCGGGGCTAGCGAACAGCGCACAGACGTTGCTCGGCGCGAGGGCTGAACCGATGGACTCGCGCCTGGACGGAGTATCGGCACGACCCTGGGGGGTTTCCGTGCGCTGCACCACGGCCAGGTCACGCTGGAGGTCCAGCAACACGGTCCAGTGGCCCAAACGACCGATAGCCTGCAAGGCTTGCCGCAACGCCGCTCGGCGACGGCGCTGTGTAATGACCGGGGCGCTCTCATGGTCGAGCGGCCACACCCGTGCTGCCAGCCTGGCAATTCCGATGCTCAGCTTGTGGCCGGGGCGGATGCAGGTCGACAGGAAGGCATGCACCAGCATCGCGAGGTCACTGGGCAAGCGCAGTCGCTCCTGCATCCAGAGCTTGGCGTACTGGCCATCGAAGAAGACCGAGGCGAGGCGGTGGTTCAGCGCCAGGTGAACATGGCGGTCATCGCCTTCGAGCCAGACCATCAGAAACGACTGCCGCGTTCGTCGACGTCCTTGCTCCTCTTCCCAGACGACGACTTCACACAGGCGCTGCAGACAGGCCCGGCGCATGGCGGTGATGGAGCCGCCGTCGCCTGAGCCGCAGCGCTCATTGAGCGCCTTCCAGGTGGTGCAAATCATCACCGTCGCTGGCAGACTGAGACCGCCGTCGGGGTACATCTCCAACCAGAGTCGGCTCGGCAATTCTCGGCTGTCATGGGCGCCCACCGTGGCGGCTTGGCCCAGGTCGGCGTACTGTTCACCGGCCAATTGGAGGATGGCCAGCAGCAGCGTCTGTTCGGGCACACCCAGGGCTTCGCGAGCACTGAAGTGCAACGTGCCACCGCTGCTCATCTCGTAGCCGACGTTCAGCACCGGGCGTTGGGGTCCCTTGGCGAGAGGGCGAAACAGCGTGCTCAGGCCCGCAGCCGGCAGGTAACGCACCGGGGCGCGGTGGATGAGTTCAGTGGCACTCAAGTTGCACCCCCTCTGTACGGCGTGACGCACTGCGTGGGCGGGATGACCGATTTGCTGGTGCTTTGACCATCGGGGGGTCGACTGGCACCAGCACTCCACGGGCTGTACGTCTCAGCATGACGGGCGTCCTTTTGGGGCCGTAGTTGTTCTTGGCGTCGACCAACACCACATGCTGGGCTGCCTGGTTGGCGGCAATGCCATAGGCATCCAGCATGTCTCGCGTCGGTGGCACCAGGTTGATTTGCCAGCGGGCGTCGTCTTTCAGCGCGGTGGAGCCACGTCCTGCGTCTGCGGTGTCGCCATACCCTTGCAGGCCTGCCGCACGGCTGCTGTGGTGGGCGACCATCACGGCTGCGCGACTGTCATGCGCAATCTGCTTGAACACGGACATGAGGGCCGACATCGGGGCGGATTGGTTCTCGTCTTCGAGGTGCAGCTGACGCAGGGGGTCGGCAATCAGCAGTCGAACCCCCTGGCACAAGCGCGCCAGGGCAGAGGCTGCGTCGGATGGCAGCAAATCCTCGGTCAGCAAATTGACACGTTGGGCACCGCCCATGGGAAACAGCAGCAGGTTCGTCTTCAGCCGGTTTCGAAACTCGACCCAGCTCATGCCTTCAGGCAGGATGTCACGCTGGTTGAGTGACTGCACGATGTCATGCACCCGTTGCCAGAGCACCGGCAGCGGCTCTTCCGCTGCCAACAAAATGACTTTTTGCGGAGCGGTGTCCAGACCTTGACAAGCATCGGCACCGAAGAGTGGGTCGCGATGCAGCAGACCGGTTGCCAGCGAGATGGCGATTTCCAGCTCAAGCATGGTCTTGCCCATCCCGCCAGGACCGATAAGGGTGCCGACCGTGCCGGCGGTCAGACCGGGCAGAACGAAATCCAACGCAGGGGCTGGATGGGCAAGCAAATGACCAATGTCGACTGGCCGACCGAAGAAGGAGGTGGTCACATCAGTCATGACGGGCTCCCTCCTTGGCGTGATGCTCCAGCCAGCCTTCGACATCTGCAGCACGCCAGCGCAGCAAACGGGTACCAGGGAGTTGAAGTCGAGGCGGAACCGCATCGGGGTTGCGCCGCAGGTCGCGGCGGATGGTCTCGGGGCTGCGGCCCAGGATGGCCGCAAGGTCATCGAGGGTGAGCAAACGAAGGCAAGGCATAAACGCTCCAAGTCGGCCTGGTTGGAGCACCACCGTGGCCGACAACGCCTCCTGGTACCCACCACAGTCAGGTAGTGCCGTGGTGAGCGGTCTAGTCCCCGGTTTTATACGCCGGGCGATGGAGACAAAAAAAGCGAGCCCGAGGGCTCGCTTGGAATCAATAAGTGCCGTATCTTTTTATCCAGCCGTACTGGATTCGGCCGTCTGAGTCTGCAACCACTGGGTACGCCGGAGTTTCTCTTGGGCCGCATCGCCTTCCCGGGCGTCGCGCAGCACCGCAGCCCGCTGCAGCCAATGAACGATGTCCGGCAGTTGTCGGGCCCCGAGTAAGTCAACGCCCGAAGCGTCCGAGTACATCATCACCAGCGCTTTCTTGGCTGCATGGTTCAGAGCGTCGGGCTGCTCAGGTAGCGCAGGTTTGACCGACGGGTCTGATGCCATCCTGCGATACGCCCGGTCAACCACTTCTTGTTCTGACAAGGACGGCCAGGCAAAGTCGCTCATACGAATCGAACCCGAAATCAGCTTGATGACGATTGTCGGCACCCCGAGGTACAGGGCGCAGGCGCGGGCGAACTCGTGGGAGATGTTTTCGACACTCCTGAGGCCGCTGCGCAACTGGTTGATGTAGCCGTACGTGACCTGTAGGTCGGTGGCCATATCCCTGTAGGTTTGCTGGCGGCGATGGGCTTCGTCGAGCAGCCAGGAAACCAAGGGGCCTCCTTTGCCTGCGTACAAGCGCTGGGCGCGCTGCTCTGGAGTCTCGTCGAGGTGTCGGTTGTAGAACTCGTCCTCTTCGATGCCGGGCTGGAAAGATTTGACGGGGGTCTTGTTCATGTGATGTGTCCTTACGGTGGTGGCCTATGGGGGCACACAAGGGTGTGCACTACGTGTAGCGACTTTTTTGACTTTCACGGCAAAAGGACTGCAAAAGGCTAAAACCCCGCGCTTGACTGGTTACCGCGCTGTTGCGGCAACTCAAGGAAACACACATGAACGCACGCACCGAAATCTTCCAACTGACTGCCGCCTCGGCCATCCCTGCCATCCAGCCGATGACCAAACCTTGGCTGCAACGGTTGCATGCACTGAACCATCCGATAACGTCCACAGAAGTTTCGGATGAGGTCCTGCAGGACTTGCTCAAGCAGTGCCGGCTGGAGCTGTCCGGTGTTTTCAGCCGTGACGACCTGCTCATCCTGCTCAACGGCGTGTTTCAGAGCCGCTATGCACCGAACGAGCTTCACCGTCTTGCCACGGCCATCTGTGATGACCTGGGTGTTGAAATTGACGTAGCCGAGCAATCCAGCCTCTGGCCGCTGCTGGAACGACTGTTTTCACTGACGAAGGGGCAGTCTCTCGCCTTGTGCGATGCGCTTCAACGGGCGCTGACCGCTGAGGAGGGGCCTGCACAATGCTGGAAGGCCTTGGGGATTGAACTCAAAGAAGCCTGAAGGACCGCTGCGAAACTAGCGAAAAAAACGACGGACTGCTTTGGGACGCCGCGACCGGCACAAATCTCCGCAGACACGGTGCAGGGTTGTTCGGGATGACGCGTCGATGCGGAAGTCATCCAGCATGAGGGCCTCGGAAGCTCGTTGGGTTGTAGGCTGGGGCAGACTGAAGCGGAACGCCCCGGCCATCGTGCGGGCGAATATCCGAAAGCCGGGCACCACCGTCTGGCCTGACGCCGAGGCTTGCCCGCGGCAGTCAGGCGAGCAACCTGCCACGGCGAAAACGCTGGCACTGCAGGACAGGTCCACCACGTCACGGAGGTCGCGAGTTGCTGCAGGCTGTGTCGTTGGGCTTACTCGTGAGAATCCATGGGCTGCTAGCGCACTGGATGCATGACCAGCGCCGGATAAGATGTGGCTCAACGCCGCAGAGCTGTGTGGTTAGCCGCGATTGCGTGGTTACGCCAACAACCTGTGCCAAGGGAAAGGTCGTGTGCGGGTGAACCCTGCACAAGAAGGCGGCAGAACGAGGAGCCACATGCACTCAGTACAGTTCGAAATCGTGAAACCAACGGATGACTCGGCTTTCGAGGACATGTGCGCCCGAATTTATGGCGAACTGTTCGGAGACCCGATGCCAAAAATCAATGGGAGGCGGGGGCAAGCTCAGGGCGGTGTCGACGTATTCGTGAACTCGGCTGGAGGCCGGCTTGGCATACAGTCCAAGCGGTATGTCGATGGCGCTTTGACGCTCAACATGGTCGAGAAGGAGCTTGAGCGAGCAGAGAAGAAGAAAGTTCCCATCGTCAAGCTCATCGTCGCAACCACTGCGGCGGCCGACGCCAAGCTGCTGCACGACGTCCAGAACCTGTCTGACACGCGGGTTGCTGCGGGGAAGTTTCCCGTCGAAATCGAATTCTGGGATGACATTTGCCGCCACATTCGAGGTAATGGCAAGTTGCAGCGGGACTACGCGCCGAATGCGCCGGGCGCGATGTTCCAAGAGCAAAGGGAAAGCAATCTAGCGGTTCAAACGGCCGTACTGCGGATTGAGTCGAAGTTGGACGGTGCCTTCGGCCTGCCAGGCGCAAGGTCGGACTCCGTCAACAAGTTCATTTCTGGCCAACTCGACGGCATCAATGACTTGCTGAAGGCCAGTCGATTCCGCGATGGCCTCGAAGCCGTGACTCGCTTGGGCTTGGATATGAGCGTGCTGGACCAGCATCAGCAAGCCCGGTGGTATCTGCAGCGGGCGCTGTGCATCTGGCATCTAGAGGGCGGCAGAGCAGCAGTCTCAGACTTCCTCAAGGCAGCGGAGCTGTACCCCGACGATGAAAAGATGGCCGCAGCTGGTGTGCGCGGGCTGCTGCTCAACGACGATGTCGCCGGCGCAGTTGCCGCGGGTGCAACGGCCGTAGCCCGGTTCCCCACCTCAGCGCATGTTTGGATTGCGTATTCGAACGCACGCATGCTCAACGGTGAGGACATCAAGTTGGCGGATGCGCCGGCGGGTATGCGGTCCAACTGCGATGTGCTGCAAACAGTGGCGTTGGCGCGCAAGATGATGGGTGACCTTGCGGGCGCCAATCATGTAATTGCGCAAGCACTCGAATTGCCTGATGTGGGGTTCTTTGTTCGGCGAACCGCACTGGCGATGGCGCTGGAAGTTGCGACGGAAGACCCAATCGAAAGCGCATTCGAACTTCGGCCTGGAGCCAATCTCGATGCATTGAAGCGGGCGATTTCTCACCTGACTCCGCGCAAGGAGCGGTTGTGGGACGTTCAAAGCACAGAGGCCCGTGCGGACACGCTAGTGCATCTGGCCTACGCGTACAACCTCGCTGGCCAAGCTGAAGAGGCGTTGAAACTTGTCGAAGAGGCCCGGCATGCGGAGGCAATGAGCCCGAAGCTCCTGCGCGTGGCACTGGATGCTTACCGACGGCTAGAACGTCTTGACGATATCTTGGTCAATGGCCGGGCCTGGCTGGACCAGCTTGAAGAAGAAGCGCTGATATTGGTCGCGGAGGTCGCATCGGATGCTGGAGACATCGCTCTTCTGGAGGCAGCGGTTGCTGCCATTCAGAAGGTTCCTTGCTCCGAGCCCAAGGTGCTCGACATGATGCAGGCGATGCGGTGGATTGCGCTGTGGCGGTCGAAAGACGGCCGAGCCCAGGCGACCGCGGAGGTCAAAGCAATCAATTGGGCCACTACAGATAGCCTGTCACTCATTTGCGGTGGCGCACGCATTCTTCACTTGGCAGGTGAAGACGCTGAATGTGATGCCGCGGTTGCCCGCGCTAAGGAGCTCGTTCCAGATTTGAGCCAGGGACCCGCGGCACTTCAAGTCGCGGACCTGTACTACGCGGTGCGTAAGTACGCTGAAGCGGCGCGAATCTACGAGAGGTTTGCTCCGCTGGGGCATCGCACCGAACTCCATATTCGGCTCCTAGTTTGCTATGTTCGTAGAGGTGCGCGGAAGAAGGCACGTGAGCTCCTGACGTCATTGCCAGGCGACTGGGCCGCTGACGACCACATTCGGGGGCTTGCCCTGGAGCTGGGGCAGCAGGCGGCAGATTGGGACTTTCTGGTACCGCTTGCGGACCGCCATTGCGAGAGCGCTCCTAAGAGTTCGGGCGGCTGGCTGCTCAGACTCGTCTTGGACCTCAAGACCAAGAAGATGCTCCGATTCCACCAAGATTTGGAGGCTTTGCCTGACGAGCTTGATGGCCATCATCGACAAATCGCGCAGCTTGCTTCGCTTGAGCTGAAGTACGACCGGAAGGAGTCGGGCATGTTGCGGCTGTATCGACAGTTCCGCCGAAACATGGATGCACTCGAGGCAGCCTCCGGCTACTTTGTTGGCATCGTCGCATGTCGAGCCAATCTCCCAAATATGGATGAGTCCCTACTGGCAGTCGTACCTGGTTCGACCGTTCAATTGCAGGACGCGTTCGGAGGAGCACTGACGATTTCGTTGGACCCGATGAATTCCGGAGCGTTGCCCTCTCGCGATGGGTTTTATCCGCATGACAGCGCTGATGTCCAGGCGCTGCTGGGGGCGGCACTCGGAGCCGAAGTTGAACTTCCTGGAGGCTTGGGGACCACGCGTAAGTACACCATCCAGAGCATCACTTCGGCATATCGACATTTGCTGCAGGTTGCACAAGAACGTGTTCAGACGTCGATGTCGTCGGATTCAGCGTTCTTTTCTGTTCCGGTTCCGACCGGGGAGGATGGTGCCGACTTCTCGCATGTGCACGCGGTGCTCAAGCGCCAGTCCGCCTACTCAAAAATGGTCATGGACGCCTACCAGAATGGCCCGTTGACCTTGGGAATCGTCGCTCGAATGCTTGGAAGGAGCGTCGTTGACGTTGTCACCGGATGGCCCAATTCGGGCCCCAAGCTTTTTGTGTCGCGGGGCACTACCGAAGACCGTCAAAGGTCTGCCCAGCTATTGGAGCGGCCCGATGCGGCGTATGTTGTTGACGCTGCCACCATCGCGGAGCTCACCCGCATCGGCTGCCAAAGGGCACTTGCGGTTCTTCCAAAGGTCTACTGCTCAACCAAGACGTTAGAAGTCCTGGAAGTCTGCCTTGAAGAGGCGCAGACAGTTGGGGAGAGTGGGAGCCTGCTGGATGACGAAGGCCAGATGCGCTTTATTGAGTACAGCGCCCGCGACAAGGAACGCCGCGTGGCGTTCTTGCAGCGCATGGTCGAAGCCGTTCGTGCACATTGCGAGGTTATTCCCGCGTACGGGCCGGATACCTTGCCAGATGGTTTGGAGAACGCAGAAGAGGCGCTCGAAGCGGAGGAGTATTCCGCGATGCTGTTGGTCGCTGAACGAGATGCGACGTTGTTGACAGTCGATGGTTGGCTGGCCCAGCTGGCTGCTGCCACCTTCAAGCGACATTGGGTATGGCCTCAAGTGCTGCTGATGCATGCTGGCAGCAAAGGTGTGATTGGACCGAGAGACTACAGCCAAGCAGTGCTGCAACAGTTCCTGGGCAATCGCACTTTCGTGTCTTTGGCTGCGTATGACCTGTTGTGGATGTCCTTGCAAGGTGGCTTCACCTTGCGACATGGCATTCAACAGTTCAAGGAATACCTGGCGAACCCAGACACTGAGTTCGTCAGCGGTGCTCGCGTTGCGCTTGAGTTCTTGAACCTGTTGGCTGCCCATCATTCGCAGGTGAAAGCGTTTGCCGAGCTTTTGGGTCACCTTGTTGAAGGTGCATTGCGGCATCCGAGCGCCGATGCAGAGTGGTTCCTGGCGGAGGTTGCAGACCTCACGGCACAACTGGTAGTCTCCACTGCAGGCCCGGAATCGCATTACCCACCGTTGGAGACGCTGCGTGAAGCACGGCTTAAGGCCCTTGCCAATGTCCTGGCTCAGGCCGTCCAAGCAGGCTTGGAACTGACAGCGCGGCCAGACCAACGGCGAGCCATCAAGCTGGATGCGCTCAAGTGCACAGTGGCGCCGTATCTCGTGTTTGACGGCAATGTTCCCGAGCCGGAATCCGCAGTGCTTGCGCAGGTTGAGCCCACGCAGCCACCTGAGGCTTCTGGACCTAAGGCATCTCCATCCGAAATGCAGACCGTTTATGTGGTGCAGGAAGCGCCTGCTGAAGGAGTCGTGGCGCAAACACCGGGTCCCGCACCGGACTTAGTTGCTCGTACCAGTCAACCTATGCCCATCAAGCCGGCTGGGCCATAAAGCTACGAAACTATACAGCCAGCAACTGAGCTCGGTCAAAGTGCGGCGAACTTCGAGAAGGGCTGCTGGCCCTTGTCGAACGGCTGTGCCTCAAAGGAGCTGAAGAGCGGCTTTTCCACCTGTTGTTGACCGAAGGCCACTGGCCGACCGGTATGCTTGAAATTCCTGGGGCAGTCAAAGAGCTTGCCGCCTTCCTGGGGCTTCCTCATGAAGCGCTTTACCGCACCCTGGCCTCCATGAAAAAGAGCTGGAGACTCCAGCAATATGGGCAGATTCTTGCTTGGCCCCAAATCCAAAACGTCGAGCCACTTAGTCCCGTCAACCCTTGCGCCATTTGACAAACCCCTTTTCCTGCAGCGCCCTCAGCAGGCTGCGCTCATCTCCTTCAACGGCGCGGTAAAGCTCTGACCAAAGCCGATAGGCCCGGGTGCTGCGTGCCCCCTCGACAGGCGCCTTTCCGTACTCCCCGTTGCGCACAGCCTCTGCGGCCGCCTTGAGCGCAGCAAGAGCCTCAGCCAACTTGTCACCAGCGGGCCGTGGCGGCGGTGCCGCCGGCCGCGTAGGCACGAGGTCAATCAATCGGATGCTTTCAAGTGCCTGCCTTGCAGCAGTGAGGGTGGAGCCTGGCACCAAGGCGGATTGGCTGCAGTGCGCAGCTTCTGTCAACAAACGGCTGGCCTCAGCAATACGCCACAGAGGGTCGCTCTCTCGCTTCGCCGCCGCCGCACGCGCTTGTACTGCTGGCAGAAGAACTTTTTCTCGGAGCTGGGCTTGCTCGGCCTCTGTCAGCACTGCGAGCAGCTCAGGGGGGATGGACTCGGCATTGGTGTCAATGGCGCCGAGGTAGTCCTCCGCCGGATGTGCGTGCGGAACATCTGGGCCTGCTGGCACCCAGCGGCGGCGGTAAAGGTACGCGCGGCGACCGCGGAGGTTGATTTTCATGATGGGGCTCCTTTGTGGACAGGTAGGTTGTGTCGTGTAGACACCGCTGGTCTGCCCCTGAGGACAAGAAGGTCCGCGGTCCGAAGACAGCTGGGGACCTGACCACAGGGTGCAGCCAGGCTGCACCCAGGTCGGGGCGAGGGATGAGAGCACCCTCGACGTTGTTTCAAACAGCATCTAAAAACGACCGGCCCGAGGGCGCTGCAGGGTGCTCTCGATGAGGCCAGCGGGCGGATGGCCGGGCGTCCAGCCCGGGCCCTCGTCGGTCAGCTGCTGCGTGTTGGGGTCGCAGTTGTCTTCGGGTCACTGTTGTGAGGGAACAGCTGCTCGCGACTGGGCACGGCAAGGCGGTGCGAACCGCCGCCGGCCCCGCGCGTGCCGTCCTTGAAAGAACGGAGTGCGCAGCACCCTGCTCCGGCCGGGGTCCCCGGGGCCGCCCGATAGAACGCATGCTGTTGGCGGACTTGGGGTCAGCCGGGAAAGTGCGGCACGCAGAGAGAACAGTTGGGCAAGCCGTCCGATGACACGTTCTCCTTTGACAAAAACATTTGGGACGGCGGCGGTTCGCACCGGCGCAGCCGGGCAGGGAGTACAGCGACCTTGAGGGACGTCGCGACGAATACGCCGCTGACACCCGCCCCCGCGCGGGTGAGGTCTTCAGAGGAGAAAGCACAGTTGCCCCCTGTCCTCTGAAGACCGCTCAGTGGGTCCTTGCTCGAACCAGACATTGGCCTTACGCGTGAGGTGTGCTGGGTGTTGCCATTGGGTAGCGCAGTGGCTTGGGGAAGTACCTACACATGAGTAGAGCCAGCACAGGTCAGCGGGTCGCCAAAGGCCACCTGAGGTGCCGGACAGAAAAACGAAGGGAGGATTTCCATGACACACACCAACGCAGACACACCCGTCGCACCCCGGGGGCACCCAAACCTTGACCTAGGGACAGAAAGCGCCTGCCCTCAGGACGCACTGCCATCTGTCCCCAGGACAAAACACCCCTTGTCCAGCGATTCGGCTTCGGCGTCGGAGGCACCCAGGCGGGTACCGCGCGGGCTGACAGCCCAGCTCAGTACGCAGGCCTTGCAGGACCGCATCTGGGCCAGGTCACTTTTGCTTGTGGACCGCTTCCGGGTCATCCGGACGATAGACATTGCGGTCCACTGCTTCGCAGAGCGTCCGTTCAAGGCGGCGTTGAGTGCTGGTCAGAGGGCCGTCCGGGGCATGGTGAAAGCCAAGCTGCTGGCCCGATACCGGACCGACCGGTTCATGACGGTGTACGGACTGACTCAGCGCGGTGTCGAGTGGCTCAAGTACCGGGGGTTCGAATCCTCGGCATCGGTGCGCCGGGTGACCGACATGACCAATCCCGAGCATCGGCTCTGGTCACAGTTCCTGACACTGTGTGCAGAGGCCCGGGGACTAAAGGCGATGACAGAGCAGGAAATGATGCTGGCGCTGAATCACGACCTCAAGCCGGACCAGAAGCCTGTTCAGGGCTTGCTGACCGTCTCCACGGTGTCTGGAGGGAAGCGGCGCAGCCTGACATTGCGACCAGATGCACTGGCCATCGAGCACGACGGCATCAGCTGGTTTGAAGTCGACCGTAGCGCTCGAGGTTCGGACCGGGCAGCATCGCTTAGGGCGCTTGTGCTGTCCATGGGCGCCAAGACGACCTTGGGGCAACCGCTGCGGCGGGTGGTGGTGTTCAGCCGCACCCGGCGCATCCATCTGCGGGTGCTGGCCACGCTGGACGGCTTGGTCGCAGACAGTGCGACAGTGGGCTTGATGGAGGGGCGCCGCCAACTAAGGCGGACAGAGTCGGGGCTGTACGAGGTGCACCAGACCATCGAGCAGAAGCTGCGCGACGGCCGGGTGCGGCTGCAGGATGTGCTGGCCGGGCATGTCATCGTGCAGGAGCTGCCCATCTGGCTGCCACGGGTCCGACTGGATGGCCGAGGCGACTGGCCCCTGCTCGGCTGGTTTGATAACAACTACCTGCCCTACCGCCGGCCGGCTTCTGCAGGCACGTGGCCACGGTCTGGCTCTCCATTCTTGAAAGCAGCAGCTCGCGAGTGAACCCGGAGAACAAATCCGGTCGGTGTCTATACGTCATGCGGATTCCACCGCGATGAGGACATTCATGCACATCACAGACAAAACCCAGTCACCCTGAACTGAAAAACGCCATCCAGTCGCTATACGACTGTGAGACGCATCGAAATCGCTCGCTGCGCTCACCAAACAAGGACACAAGACATGCAAGTTTTTGCCAATATCGCGACCCAACCGGAAAGTAAAATTTCGAAATCGACTGGCAAGGTCTATTACGAGTTCAGGGTAGCCGAAAGCCAGCGCGGCGTAGACACCCAGCCGAGCTGGTACACCGTGCGCGTCATGAAAGAGACCAAGCCTGAACTGAAAAAAGGAGACTTTGTTAAAGTGACGGGCAAGCTGAAAGCAGACTTCTACCTTTCACGTGAGGGCAAGCCCACGGGCACACTGCTCATCATTGCGTTCGAAGCAACCAAGATAGCCAAACCGCAGGCTCTGCTTGTCGCGCAGGAAGGGTAGCAGCGGAAATTGGGGTAACGGGGGTAACAAGGCTGTGACAGCTGGACCGCCGCAGCTGCCCCGGCACCCTGCAGACTAGGTCAATGTCGACCCCATGTCGCTTGAGAAGATGATTTTCTGAGCCTCCCATGTGGAGGCTCAGTTGTTGACCGACATACCCGCCGCCGCCCCTGCCAGCCATTGTTTGCAGGTGAATGCGCGCAGGTATAAACCGTATCGCTTTACATGAGGTCATCCACTCTTGATTACAGGAACCTCCATGCAAAACACCTCCCTACTCTCGACCGGCCCCGCCCACCTCAAAAAAGCCGATGTGTGCAAGGAGCTGGGCATTTCGCCCCGGACCCTAGACAACCTGGTCGAGCGGCGCGAGTTCCCCCCAGGCGTGCGCATCGGTAAATGGTGCTACTGGACCATCAAGGCCATTGATAACTTCCGCGAGCGCGCCTTCAGCGCTCAGGAGAACTGGTCACCGATGAGCCACCGACGCCAAAGCGCTCACGGCCGTTGAAGAAGGCGTACCGGGCACCTGCCCGGGACCACAGCGTCACCATGATTGCCCCGCCACACTTGTTGTCGCGGGGCTTTTTCTTGGGTGTGACCCTTGAACAGCGACCGATGATGACCGACCAGCGAGCGTTCAGCATTGTCCTCATAGGCGTGCAAGCAATGCTCCGTCAAAGCTGCACAGACAGCCTGACCGAACCTCGACCTCTCACAACCGTCGCCTCCTCCACACATGCTAGGGGGCTGCCTGCACTGCCTCAACGAAGAGCTACCTCAGGACGCCTCTACACTTTTGACACTTCGTCGCTCACTGTCCTCCTAGGGTCATCGGGGCCAGTAATGTGAGCGCACCGCATAAATCTGTGAAGGGAGAGAGTGGATGCAACCGGAACTCGTGAACATCGGCGACGGCGCGGTTAAAGCGCTGCAGCGGTGGTAGTCGGCCTACGCGGCCATGCAGGTGTCGGGGTGGACATCGCCGCCCAGACACCGACCCCAGACACGACCCTCGAAGACACTGGGATTCGAACCACCGCCACGTTGTCTGCCGTCTCGCGCCTGCGCGGCGTCGGGAAGAAACAGCTGGAGCTCCTGGGACATCGACGGGCACGCTCAAAAGCGCAGTAGAACAGGCCGAGGACCAATCGCAGGCCATCACGACCACCTTGGGGCAGTTTCTGGGGGCAACCAGCACCGACCGCAATGGATAACTAAACCTGCAGCTAGCCCAGATGAAGGTCCGCTTGGAGCAGTTCAGCGCGTTCGAGTCCGCCACCCTTTGGGTGCAGCGCATCAATCTAGAGCGTGAAGCCACGATTGAGGAACTCACGGCCAAGGTCGACACCATGATTCGGGGCGCGACCACGGCCGGTCTTTCCAAGAGCCTAGAGTACACCAAGGACGAGTACGAGGCACTCCTAGACCGCACCCAGTGGTTTCCTGGGCTCGGTGGGCTTCCTGCTGATGAGCACGCTACCCACTGCGGCCCAGCTGATACTTGGCACGTGGCAACCCTTGCTCGTGCAGGGCGCCAATGGAAATGCCGCCGATGCCGACCCGTGGCTAGCGGCCTTGGGCAAGCTCATCATCATGCTGCCGGCCACTTCGGCCACCGCCTTCTTTACGGGCAACTACGACGAGCTGTTCCACCTCTCGCGTGAGTACGCCCACAAGGCGGCACTGGCCTAGTCCATCGACGGCTTCCAGCGGGAGGGGTCGTAATACAAAGAATAAATCGTGGGTGGGGTGTTCCTAGGGATTCAGGACAAACCGGGCTCGCGCAAGGCCCCTCGGGCGGCCACGCCGCAGAATCCGGTCACACAGAAATTCTTCGAAAGGTTGCAGGCCGCCATCCGGGCGACCAAGGGCGGCTGAGACCCCGGCAACGAATGGCACGGCAGGCCCCGGCATGGGGGCCTGCTGACCCAACTGAATGCATCAGGCCCGTCGACGCATATCAAACAAGATGATGACGTTGGACGAGGCAGCTTCTTTCGGCTGGACCTCAACCACAGAGGCTGCAGCAGGCGCCGCAGCGGGGGCTGGGGCTGGGGCGGGAGCTGGCGTCTCCACCGGCGTGTTGGTGGGTGCACTGCCCTCCGCGCCCTCGCCAGCGTCCGAGTCTTTGCCGTGCATCACATTCACGACATCGTCTGCCGTCACATTCACGTAGCGTGCCAACATCTCCATCGTTTTGTGACCGGTCAGCGCCTTGACCAGAAACACATTGCCAGTCTTGAGCGCCATCCGGGTGGCTGCGGTGTGCCGCAGGTCGTGGATTTTTAGGTCCTTGATGCCCGCGCGTAAGCAGGCGCGGCGCCAAGCCGCCCGCATCGACTCGTAACTGATGCGCACCACCGGCTCGTGGTCGGCGCCAGGCTCCAGCGCCTTGAGCGCCTCGATGGCCGCTGGCGACAAAGGTACATCGCGTTTGCCGCCCTTGGCGTCGCGCAGCTTGATGACGCGGCGCTCCCAGTCCACATCCCCCCAGGTTGCATTTGCCAACGGCTCCGAGGCACGCATAGCAGTCTCGCGCAACAAGGTCATGGTCGGTGCCACCATGCCGTTGCGGCAATCCTGCAGCGCTGCATCGAGCAGCCTCTGCTCATCGTGACTCAGGACGCGGGAACGGTTGTTGTCCACCTGCGGCATTTTCAGCTGGGTGGCCGGGTTATCTTGCAACTCGCTCCAGCCCCAAATGGCGAACGCATGGTAGAAAACCACCCGCAACAGCGAACGCTCCAGGCTGATGGTGCTGGCCGAGTGCTTCTCGATTTGCATGCGATTGACCAGTTTTTGCACTTGGGCGCGGCTAATGTCGACCATGTAGGTGCTGGCCAAGGCGGCACGGCGGCGGTCGGTGCCGGCATTGGCACTGAGCTGCGCCTTGCGGTGCTGGTGCAAGCCGTTGGGAATGACGCGCTCGTGCGTGTGGACAACGAGCTCAACACGGTAGTAGGCACCCAGCCCGGCCTTACCCGGCGCGTTGGCCACCTGCTTGAGTTCGGTCACCTCCAGCAGGCGCAAGCCAGCAGCGCGCAGGTAGACGTTGATGCGCCTGGCTTCCTGGGGCGCGCCCTTGAGGTGAGGCAGTCGCTCCAAGGCATAGTCCTGCAGGGCCTGCGCAAGGGTGGTTTTGCTGGCTCCGGAGCCGGCGGGCCTGGCGTGGTGGTCGACCTGATGGACGAGCTCGTTCATTTCGCGCTGAGCAGCCGTAGCCGTCTTGTGACCGCTGACGAACAGGTCATGACCCTTGTAGCGGCGACGCATGGCCCAGCCCTTGCCGTGAACATAGGGGGTGGCCACCGCACGGGCACGCTTGGTGCGGGCAGCGGTTTTGGCGACGGACGGGGATTGCTTGATGCTCATGTTCAACTCCAGAAACGTTAGTGGAGTTGCGTAAAGTTCCGGGTTTTAGCCTTTTGGATGCAGTCGAGCGCACCGGGGTGCATCTGCCTCGCATCGGGATTGCGCAGACCTTGTGGTGATGCGCAACCAAGCGAAAGCAAGTGCGTGCCGGAGCGTGAAGGACCGTGAAAGAGCGCAACGACAGGCCAGCGCCCACCCTGCACACACCCTCGAGGGCCCGTTGCCTGCGGATGGTGTCTGTCACCGCCAGACAAGCCGACTGACACAGCTGCGCCACAGACTGCGCCACAAAAGCAAAAAGGCGACCGTTTTGAGTCGGTCGCCTTTTTTGGCTGCATCGGTAAAATTTTGATTTACCTAGAATTTCTGGTGGTGGCCTGGGGCAGAATCGAACTGCCGACACGCGGATTTTCAGTCCGCTGCTCTACCAACTGAGCTACCGGGCCACAACCGTAATTCTAGCACAGCCCATCGGGCCTTTTATGCGCGCGGGGCT